>PDWI01000697.1_pt1 | contig 110241 bp, 92 predicted proteins | sample 1430891 | NCBI WGS metagenome assembly PDWI01 (sample SAMN01162508, study PRJNA174530) | Oral metagenome, whole genome shotgun sequencing project. | biome: Marine environment; feature: Marine mammal; material: Swab sample of the gingival sulcus; isolation source: swab sample of gingival sulcus... | reverse complement strand
CCCGGTTCAGGTCGCCACTGCTCGATGCCTGGCGTCGACACCCCCGAAACGGGATGGTTTCTCAACTCGATGGGCACCTTGGTGATCCATCCGGGCTAGAGCGGCGATACCTGACCGTTCGCATCCACGAGGCTGCGTGGCGGGATACTCGCACCGGGTGGCACGGTAGCACCCGCAGAGACGATCGAGTTCGCACCGATGGTTGCACCTTCTCCGATGTTCACGAGGTAGCCGACAACCACGTTTTCCCCGGTGGTCACGTTATCGCCGATGTCTGTGTTGTACATGATCCAGGTGTTGTTGCCGAGTTGCACACCGTTGCCGGTTACCGTGCCGGCATCGACCATCACATCATTGCCGAAGCGGTTGCTGTAGCCGATTTCCGTGTAATGCCAGAGAGTAACGCCGTTGCCGGCGGAAAGCCCACCGTTGACGATGGCATTCCTGCCGATGCTGACGTTATCACCCACATCGCCACCGATTACCCACCGGGAATTGTCGCCGATGTAGAAGTTATCGCCAGCACTTGTGCTTTCGCCGATCTGCGCGCCATTGCCGATGACGGCATTGTTGCCGAGCTGCCGAATCCGGACGAGTGCATCGTTGCCCAGGGTCAGATCATTACCGATGCGGATGAAGTCCAGGCCGCGTCCACCGCGGATTCTCGCATTCCTTCCGATGCGGGCGTGATCACCCACTTCGGCGGCCACGACGCGAGCACCCTGGCGAACCACGGCGCCGATGCCGAAGGTAGCAGGCAGTTCAAGCTGCCCGACCGTGGCACGCTCCACATGCGAGCGCGCCCCGAAGGTGGCATTGCCGAGTTCGGATTCCACTATGGTCGAATCGGGACCGATGTCCGATCCCCAGCCCACCGTGGACATCACGACTTTGCTGTTTTCCCCCACGCGGTTTTCACAGTCCATGTCACTGTCGATAACGACAGCGCCAGCATGGCTCGCACAGTCGCTGCTGCTCCAGCCGCCCAGTGGCGTGTAGCTGCCATCCGAGTAGACATAACTGTTAGCGGGGATCGTTGCATTGTCACCGACCGTGGCGTCGTACACCACGATTGAACCCTCACCGATGGTGGCGTTGTCGCCGATGTTCACGTTACGGCCGATCAGCGTGTTGTTGCCGAGCGACACATCCTGACCGACCGTCGAGTTCTCCATGAGCATCACATTGCTGCCCACGAGGGAATTGTCCTGGCCTGTCGAGGAGTTTCGACCGCCGAGGGTGACATTGTCCAGCAGGTAGGTGTAGTCACCGATACGTTGGCGGGCGGCACTGAAGTCGTTGCCAATCACGACCCCGGCGCCCAAAGACAATGCGAAAGCACTGTTCAGGTTTTCGCCCACGTACACATGATTGCCGAATTCGCTCCCCGTACCGAGTTCCCCTCCGTCACCGACAAACACGTTGCTACCGTAGCGGTTGCTCTGATCTATCCGTACGGCGTCTCCGATCGTCACGTTGTTGCCAGTGCCGAAGGGACCTTCTATCCGGGTATTGCGGCCGATGGTCACGTTGTTGCCACCGGCGATGGTGCGTTCGTCGCCCGACAGAGTTGCGCGACGGTCGATGCGCCCGTGATCGCCAAGGCTCGTGTTGTCGAAGTAGGACCACAGGGCCAGGCTGTTGCGCCCAAGCTGCTGATTGCCACCGCGCACATCGCCGAAGCGCATGTAGAAGATCTTGCTGTTTTCGCCCACGTTGAAACGTGCAGTGTTCATTTCGTTGCCGATCGAAGTCACGCCGGCGGCATATCTGGGCGTGGCAAGATCGGCGTCGTCGTAGAGCATCTTCACGTTCGGACCGATCGAGATGCAATTGACGAGGTTGGTGCCGAGCAGTATGGCACTCTGGTCGATCTCGCACCCCTGCGCGGCCGTGTTCTGAGGTGTCAGCAGTGACATGACTGCGCACAGCGCCATCACGGGTAGCAGGAAACGGGTATGTCGATATGTCGATCCGTTCATCATGCCTGTCAACTCCGGTAGGCGATGGTTCGGCGAGAAGCGTCGCATTGTCGTGACAACGATATCCCTGCGTACCGCGGCAAGAGATGTATTGCTCTTGTTCGATGTTACGGAGTGACGCGGGACTGAACCATTCCGCGATCTACACCTAAGGATGATTCAAGGGTGGATTCGGATGACAAGTTGGCAAGAGACGGGTTGGCCCTATGGGGACTTTTCCGCCACCCGCTCATCAGCAAAAACGACGATTTCCGCAGCACGCCCTGCGTCAGGCTATTCCTCGCTCCGGTTTCGCTCCCTGAAAACTACCCAAAGCCCGCTAAGATCACGAATCTTCCTCTTATAATTCAACCATTTACGCGCGGACGAATCAAGCGGTTGGATTGCAACATTGGGGAGAGAAGGAAACCACCTTGGTTGCGTATTGTCGGTATATATTGACAATTACCGACACAATGCAACATCCTGGCGACATGAAAACTTCGCACCAGACCATTCTCGATCTCGCTGCCCAGCGCGGCCTCATACGCCCGCGAGATCTCGATGCGCTGGGTCTGCCCAGTGTCGCCCTCACGCGGCTGGTTCGGCAGGGACTGCTCGTTCGCGTGGGTCGCGGTCTGTATGCCCGTCCCGATCGCAGCGTATCCGAGCATGGCACGCTGGCCGAGGTGGCCCGAAAACACCCGCAAGCCATCGTCTGCCTGCTGTCGGCACTGCGAGTTCACGACCTCACCACGCAGTCGCCATTCGAGGTCTGGCTGGCGATTCCCAACAAGGCGCGTGCACCGAAGATGGACTATCCGCCGCTGCGCGTCGTGCGTTTCTCCGGCGCTGCGCTGACCGACGGAATAGACGACCACCAGATCGATGGCGTGACCGTGCGCGTGACCAATGTCTCCCGCACCGTGGCCGACTGTTTCAAGTTCCGCAACAAGATCGGCCTCGATGTCGCGATGGAAGCGCTTCGGGAAGCCTGGCGAACCAGGCGTGTGAGCATGGATGACCTCTGGCGCTATGCCACTCTGTGTCGTGTGGCCAATGTAATGCGCCCTTACATGGAAAGTCTGTCATGAACCAGCGCAACACGGCTGCTTCGGTGCGGGCTCGTCTGCTCATCCGTGCCCGCGAGACCCAGCAAGACTTCAATCTGGTCTTGATCCGATACGCCCTTGAGCGGCTGCTTTACCGGCTCAGCGTCTCGCCCCATGCCGACCAGTTCCTGCTGAAAGGCGCGCTGCTCTTCGACTTGTGGTTCGACATCCCGCATCGGCCAACGCGGGACGCGGACTTTCCGGGTTTTGGTTCGGCCGAGTTGCCGCACCTGGAGGCCGTCTTCAAGGACGTCTGCGCGATGGAGACTGACGACGGTGTTACGTTTCGACCGGACACCGTTCATGCAACGGAGATTCGCAAGGAAGCCAACTACGCCGGCGTTCGCGTCACCTTGCTCGGACTGATCGATGGAGCACGCTGCCAGATTCAGGTCGACATCGGCTTCGGCGATGCTGTCACACCAGGGCCGGAAGATGTCCGGTATCCCGTGATGCTTTCGGAATTCGCGGCGCCGAAACTGCGCGTCTATCCGCGTTACACCGTGGTGGCAGAAAAGCTGGAGGCGTTGGCATCGCTGGGTATCGCCAACAGCCGAATGAAGGATTACTTCGACCTTTGGATCCTGTCGCGCCATACGGGCTTCGACGGCGACACCCTGAGGCGCGCGATTCGGGCAACCTTCGATCGACGCAAGACAACTGGGACCGCGACAGGATCAGCAGCGGCCTGGGACGAGCGGCGGCATCCGCCCTGCAGGTTCACCATCTGCCGGCCAACGATGGCTGCCGGTGAAACTCGATTCACCGGCCACCTACCCCTTGAAGGCCTGCTGAACTTGCGCGAAAGCCATCTCTGCGGTTTCGGTGAGGTCTTGTTCCGTGGCCCCATCTCTGGCTCGCTGGGCCATGCCCAGCAGGACGGCACCAACGAAGCTGGCGATCATCCGGGGTTCTGCGGCGTCTGGAAGCACACCGGCGTCGATATCTGAGCGCACGACGTCTTCGATACCTTGCACATAAGCGTTGCGGCGCTGTTCGAGTTGCTTCTCGATGTCACAGTTCGCGTCTGTCACGCACGTCGCGGTGCTGGCCAACAGGCACCCCCCTTGGCCATCCTGGTTGGTGTACTGGCGAGCCGCTTCAAAGAGCAGCCGACGAATCAGGGGCAGCGCGTGCGTCTCCTGCTCGAAAGCCAGGCGCGCGAATCGTCCTTTGGTGGCCATGTAGCGCTCAACAACCAGATCGAATAGTTGCCGCTTGCCCCCAAAGGCCGCGTAGAGGCTCGAGGCCGTGATGCCCATCGCGCTGGTCAGGACAGAGATGGATGTTCCCTCATATCCGTGACGCCAGAAGACCTCCACTGCGGCGTCCAGCGCCTTCTGGGTATCGAACCGCCGACCTTGGCCGCACCTGCCAGCCATAAGGAATCACCTACCTTCGTTGTCATCGAGCGGGACAATCATACGCTCGAGCCACCCTGTCTCCGCCGAAACAACACGATCTCATTTGTGTAGCGATCGTTCCACGAATTGTGTTAGCTTGATCCCGAGAGCATTTCGTACAGACCGGAATCTCCTACGACATCTTCAGGAAAGGTCGCACTCATGAAAGCCGCACTCATTCATCGAACAGGATCCGCATCGGAACTGCAGGTCACCGATATTCCAATGCCGGAGGTTGGACCCGGCGAAATCCGGGTGAAGGTTGCTGCGGCAGCCGTCAATCCCGTGGATGTGCAGACCAGATCCGATTCGCTGGATCTGAACATCACCTTTCCGTCCGTACTCGGCTGGGACGTAGCCGGCACGGTGGACGCAGTCGGGGCCGGCGTGACTCGGTTCCACGAGGGAGACCTCGTGATGGGCATGATCGCGCAGCACCTGCGAACCCAGGGAACCTACGCCGAATACGTGAGCTCGCCCCGGGAATTGTTTGCCCTGGTTCCCGAGGGAATCAGCCTGCAGCAGGCAGCCGCAGCGCCACTCGTCGTGCTCACGGCAGCCCAAATGCTGAACGAGATCAGCCTGCCCGAGAAGGCAGACGTGCTCGTCACCGGTGCTGCCGGAGGGGTTGGGCGTGTGGCTGTACAGTTGTTGCTGCAGGACGGTCACAAGGTCGCTGGGCTTGCTCGGCCGAGCGACACGGACGATCTGACTGCGCTGGGCGTGGCTGCCGTCTACGACACTGCCGCGAGCGTGCCGGCAAAGACGTTCGACGCGGTGTTCGATTGCGCCGGAATCGCGGGGACCATCGCGAGCGTTCGCGATGGCGGCGGGTTTGTCTCGATCGTCAACCGCCCGCAGCCGGAGCCGGAAAACGGCATCGTTCCGAAGATGAGCTTCGTGCAGGAGAACGGCGAGCAGCTCGGCAAGCTTGCCCAGCAAATTGCCCGGGGAACCCTCACCGTCCCGATCGGGCACACCTACCCACTCTCACAGGTAGACAAGGCTCACGCGGACTTCGAACAAGGTGGCATGCGCGGCAAAGTGCTGTTGATTCCCTGAGCCATGGACAAGACTTGCCGATGGCTTTCCCACGAACGCCAATAGTGGGCTTGTGGGCCAACGCGCTGAGTCGACAACGTGTTCATGGAGTGCGTGCAGGGTCCATCGAAGCACGAAGAGGTTCATACCGGCGCCTGCGACAGCGTTGCTCATGCGCGCCAGAGGATCGGCGACTACTTCGCTTTCCACAACAGGAAATGTCGTCACCATCCCTTTGGTAGACTGCCCCCCGGGAAGCTTTACCAGCTCGAACAACCCGCCGCCATCAAGGCAGACAGATCCTTCATGAGCGACGGGAACCAGGTGCGAATATGCTCTGGCGAGGCATCGAAAAGCTCATGTCATTTGCTGCTGCCGGCATGCGCTTCATGTACAACAACCCGCCACTGCTGTGAGGTGTGTACAACGACAGGAGCCTGACCCTCGGAGAGCGCTCAGAAGGCCATTCAGTTCTTGAGGCCCATTTCCGAACACGCGTCTGAACTCGAATCATCGGCGGGCAACGAAAGTGCATTTGTGCTTCGTCAATCATGAACAAGTCAGCAATCTCACTGGTTTTTTGTTCTTCTGCCATCGGGTTGACACTTCTGGCAGTGACGGTCTTGCCTGTGTCCAGTGCAATGCAGGCCGCGTGCATCGTTGGATTGACGATTGTCCTGTGGGCAACCGGAGCCCTGCCACAGTGGTTTACGGCCTTGCTCTTCTTTGTCCTGTGTGCGATTGCCGATATCGTTGCGCCATCGGTATTCCTGTCCGGCATGTTTTCTCCGGCCATGTGGTTGTTGGTAGCAGGATCCATTATCGGCCTGGCGATCAATCACACTGGCCTGGGTGAACGATTGGCCGCATTTCTTGTACCGCTGATGACCAGCTATCGACGTGCCGTGTCAAGCTGCGCGCTGCTGGGGCTGGTGCTGATATTTTTCATGCCATCGGCAATAGGGCGAGTTGCCGTGCTGCTGCAGGTGCTGTTGCCACTGACCGAACGCCTGGGCTACAGGGACAACACGCAGGCCCGCAATGGAATCCTGCTGGCAGCGGTGCTCTCGACCTTCCTGCCCGCCTTTACCGTGCTTCCCGCCAATGTGCCGAATAACATCCTGCTGGGGTTGGTAAACACACTTTTCGACGATGCGCCGACATACGGATACTATCTGTGGCTGCATTTTCCGGTACTGGGTCTTTTGAAATTCGTATTGATTGTATTGTTGGTGATGTGTTTCCATCGAGCAGAAGATCCTGTCCTCGTGAAAAGGGATCTGCCGAAACTGTCCGATCGGGAAAGGCGCCTCATCGGCGTGCTGGTCATGACCTTGTTGCTATGGATCAGCGAGCCATGGCACGGCATCGGTACGGCGTGGGTAGCCATGACCGGAGCGCTGTTGTGTCTGTTGCCGGGTTTGCAGTTGACCCCCGGGAAGCCGCTGCAGGCACTGAGCAGCGAAACGCTTTTCTACATTGCCGCCATTGTGAGCCTTGGAGCCGTTGTTTACCACAGTGGCCTGGCAACCCTTGTCGTTGAAGGAGGTTTGCGGCTGTTGCCACTTGCCCCTGATCATCACGCAGGCAATTTTACCGTGTTTTCGCTGCTCTCGACCGCCTTGTCGTTGCTGGTGACACTACCCGGGACACCGGCCATTCTAACGCCAATGACGGCGGATTTCGCTCATATGAGCGGCTGGGCGCCAACGGCGGTATACATGACTCAGGTATTGGGCTTTTCCACGGTTTTCTTTCCCTATCAGGCTCCACCCCTGGTGTTGGCCATGCAAATGGGGAAAATTCCTCTGAACAGCATGTTGCAGATACTGATGCCACTTGCGTTGTTGACCGTGCTTGTGTTGTTTCCTCTGGACTATCTCTGGTGGTTGTTGCTGGGGTTGTTCTAGAGATTTCACAAGGCGGCAACGACAGCGTTGCCATCGGAAATCGCGATGTTGCCGGAGCGGATGCCCTGTGGAATGAGGACCACTGTCACCCGATCTGTTGATCCAAAAAGCCAGGTCACACCCTCTTTTCAGTCGCATTACGCCCCATTGGCGCAGATTGACATAAACCGCGCCAATCTCCTTTCACAATCCGAAATAGCCTGCTAGACTCAACTCAAATGCACAGGAACTGCGCCACAACGTCATGCCACTCGCAACAGACCTGCTGAACAGCATTCGGGCATCGGAAAACGGAACCACGCTGGCCGAATTGCTGACCACACACCCCGACATCGCCCGGCGAACAGCGCAACGCTGGATCGCGAAAATGATCGACAGCGGGCAGATCACCGCCCTCGGCAATGGCCGGGCACGTCGATATTTTCGTGCTGATACCCAGGCCGGCAACGGTGCTGCAATGGCCAGAACAGGCAGTTTCCCCTCATCCATTCCCCGATCCGTCGACAGCCAGAACCTCCTGGCCGGTATCGATCAGCTTCCCGAAGCGCACATGTCGGCAGCTTTCCAGCGTGCCCTGCTGGATGCCTACCGCCCCAACGAAGTCTGGTATCTGCCGGATTCGCTGCGCCAGCAGTTGCACGTAATAGGCAGAACCACCGACGCTGACGAGCCGGCAGGCAGTTTCAGCCACGCCATTCTCGACCGGCTGCTGATCGACCTGTCGTGGGCATCGAGCCATCTGGAAGGCAACTCCTATTCCCGGCTGGAAGCGCGCGAACTCATCGCTCATGGCAAGGTCGCTCGGGAGAAGACGGCCGTCGAAACCCAGATGATCCTGAACCACAAGACAGCAATCGAACTGCTGGTCAGGAACATCAACAGCGCTGAGTTCAATTGCTACACGCTCATGAACCTGCACGGTGCGCTCGCGGAAAACCTGCTGCCCGACCCCACGGACGAGGGGCGGATTCGCCAGCCCTCCGTCGATACCGACGAAGGCGTTCATGACCCGCTCTCGACACCGCCGCAGATCGAAGACACACTGAACGTACTTCTGGACAAGGCCAGCCAGATCGACGACCCGTTCGAACAATCCTTCTTCATGCTGGTGCACCTGCCCTGCCTGAAGCCCTTTGTCGGCATCAACAGGCGCACCTCGCGTCTGGCTGCAAATCTGCCGCTGATCCGTGCGAACCTCTGTCCGCTGACGTTTCTGGACGTGTCGGAACAGGCCTACCGCCTTGCCACACTCGACGGCTACGAAATGGCCCGCGTGGAACTGTTGCGAGATCTCTACGTTCAGGCCTACGAGCGTTCCGCGCACGAATATCTGGCGATACGCCAGCAGCTGGTGAAACCCGATCCCCTGCGCCTGACCTGGCGTGATTTCATCAGGCGAACCATCCGCGAAGTCATCACGCAGCCGCGGCTGGAACCGCTTTCCTGCATTCGAATCGCCGTGGCGGAACGTGTTTCCGAAAACGAGCAGGCCGGCGTGCTGGCACTGATCGTCGATGAAATCCGCCGCTTGCACGATGGGGTTCTGGCACGCTATGGCCTGCGATCATCGGACTATGCGGCCTGGAAGGAGATTCACTGGCAGCATCAGCCGCTGCAACCCTGCGTGCCGGAACTGCCTGCCGAGCAGATCGGCTGATGGCTGTCAACACGTAACGTCGAGCGGCTTGTGCTGCTTCACCAGTGGTGTATGCTCATCATTGACTGATGACCGAACAGCCGCAAGGCAGCCGGATACACCATCCAATCTCAGTCGGCCCCGAACCGCGGTTCAGACATGCCTTGGCGGCCGCCTTTCCGAAGGCGCGAACAGGTGAGCGCTGTGATCACCTCATGGAGCACTGAAGGCAATGAGTTCGAATACACCCATTCTCGAACTGTGCAACGTTGATGTCGACGTTGCGGGCAAGACCGTCCTGAAAGATCTGTCGCTGCGCGTGATGCCCGGCGAAACTCATGTTTTGCTCGGGCCGAATGGCTCGGGAAAATCGAGCCTGCTGGCCGCGATCATGGGCCTGCCGCCATGGACGGTGACTGCGGGCAGCATCCTTGTCGACGGTGCGGACATTCGCGATCTGGACGTGCGTGCGCGCGCCGAGGCCGGCATCGGCATGGCCTTCCAGCGCCCTCCGAGTCTGGATGGCGTGACGGTCAAGGCGTTCGCAGAGTCGCTGGGGGCGGAAGCGCATCTGGCAGAGGCAGCGGAGAAGCTCGATCTGAAGGATTTCATCTCGCGCGAAATGAATGTCGGCTTTTCCGGCGGTGAGATCAAACGCTGGGAAGTGCTGAAACTCGTGCTGCAGGACCCGCGGCTGATGCTGTTCGACGAGCCCGAAAGCGGTGTGGACCTGGAGCACGTGCGTGCCATCGGTCAGGCCATCCGGGAAATGGTCAGTTCGCCCGACCGGCAGGGCCGACCGCGTGCCGGCCTCGTGATCACCCATACCGGCCTGATCCTGTCGCATGTCGATGCAGCTTGTGCGCACATCCTCAATGAGGGCCGGCTGGTGCATTCCGGCGACCCGGCAACGCTTTTCACCCATATCCAGACACACGGATACACGGTTCCGCAAGTGGCATGAACAGGAGAACGAAGACATGACCGATACCGTCGCAATACCCGATGCCGCAACGCTCACCGATGCCGAACGCGACACCCTGACCGGGGTCGGCTTCGACGACATGGCGTCGCGCGCAGCGACCGCCATCCTGACCGATGCGGAAGTCAGACTCACCCAGACGAACGACAGCGGCGTCGAGATCATGCCGCTGAAAGTGGCGCTCAACACCTACGAATTCGTACAGGATCTGATGTTCGGCCTTGTCGATGCCGATGCAAACGAACACATCGCCATGATCGCCGAGCACATGCACGACCCGCTGGGGCATTTCGTCTGGGTCAGGCCGGGCGCGAAGATCCGTCTGCCGGTACAGACCTTCAGCCTGATGGAAACGCCGCAATCACGGCAGTTCACCCATGACATCACCCTGATCGACGAGGGTGCCGAAGTCGAGATGATCTCGGGTGCGGCGGCCCCGTCGGAAGTGCATCGCGGGCGGCACATCTCCCTGTCCGAAACCTACATGCGGCCCGGATCACGCTGTCGGTCGGTCTCGATCGAACACTGGGGGCCGGGCATGGAAATTCATTCCTACAGCCATTCACGGCTGGAGAGAGGGGTGCACGAGAACTCGACATCCATCGCCCTGTCGCCGATCCGTCATCAGGTCAGTCAGTCGCGTACGGTGCTCGAAGAAGACGCGGTGGAGGTGTCTCAGGCAATCTGTTTCGCGCCCGAGGGCACGGAACGGCTGATGCGCAGTGAAACCCACCTGACCGGCGCAGGAGCGCGCTCCGAAGACCTGACGCGCATGGTGTCGGCGGGAGGGCGCATCGTCAATGACTCGCTGCTGATCGGTGAGGCAGCGGGTTCACAGGGTTTCCTCGGCTGTGATGGTCTGAAACTGGGTCAGGAAGGCGAGATCCTCGCGATACCGTCACTTCAGGCCATGGCCGAAGGCTCGCAACTGAGCCATGAAGCGTCGGTCGGCATGATCGATGACGCGAAGCTGAACTACCTGATGGCCGCCGGCATGGAAGAGGACGCGGCGCGCGATCTGATCGTTCAGGGATTCCTGGCGCTTGATGATGCAGCCGTGCCCGATAGTCTGAAAGCCCGCGTTGCGAAGATGATTGCACAGGCAAAATCCGGGGGGATGTAGATCGCCGCAGTCCGGTTCTGCTTTCCCCTGGCGGAATCTGCCACCACTCGTGACAGCGCCTGAGCACGCCTTGCCATGCTATGATCGCTGCCGCTCGACAGGTTCCGAAAGGATCAAAAGGGAACGAAGTGAAACGCTTCGGCTGCCCCCGCAACTGTGAGTATCGTGAAGCTGCAGCAGGCCACTGAGCCACGCCACCAGGTGGCAGAAGTTCGGGAAGGGCTGCAGGGCATGTGGTGTCCACCTCCGGGCTCCTCGTGGCGATACAAGCCAGGAGACCTGCCTGCCGTGCCTGAGCGACCATGACCGGCGGGGTGCCGGACATCGCCTGTGCAAAGCGGACATCCCTGCCCTGCTTTCACTCTGGTGTTTGTTTGTCCCTGCGGATCTGGTCTTCACGGTAACGGTAACGTTGCCTCGTGGCCGACAGCAACGCTTGATCTCGAACCCGATCTCGAACCCTTCCTTGCAGACGCCGTATGACAGGCGCTTCACGCGCATGGGTCATGAGGCCGAGGCACCCTGCAGGCTGCGGCAGTCAGCCCGGACTCCTGCCAAAGCCTGCATGGCAATCCCGGCAGCGTCTGCTACTGCCAGCGCCCGCATGTCAACCCCGGCAGCGTCTGCGCCCGCCAGCGACCACACTACAACTGCTGCAGCGTCTGCTCTCGTCGGCGCCCACATTGCAGGCCCGGCACCATGTGTTCCTGCCGGCGTTCATGTTGCACGCCTGGCACCACACGCCCTCGCGCTGCTGGCATTGATGCTGTTGCCGACGCTGGCAACGGCACGGTCGGATGACGCCGTACAGACGGAAGAAGCCGTACAGACGGAAGAAGCCGCACAGACGGATGAAGCCGCACAGACGGATGAAACGGCACCGACGAACGAACAGGAACTCGATGAACTCGTCGTCAGAGCCAGAGCCTACGCTGCCGACGATATCGGCGACGTGATCATGGACGAATTCGCCGGGCAGTCCTCGCGCGTGACACGCCGACGGCTCGAGAGAGCCGACGCCAGCATGGCGGGCGTGCTGCGTCAGGAAACCGGTCTCAGCGTCCAGCAGAGCGGCGGCTTCGGCAGTTTCACCAGCGTCTCGATCCGTGGTTCGAGCGGCGCACAGACGGCGGTCTATCTTGATGGCGTCCTGCTCAACTCCGGCGGCAGCAGCGATGTGGATCTTGCCACCATCGATCTGCTGAACCTCGGCAGCATCGACATCTACCGCGGCAGCACACCGATCGCACTGTCGGTCGGTGGCATCGGCGGGGCCGTGAACCTTCGCTCCGACGGAGCGGGTGCCGGTGCCGACACGAACGGCGATGACCAAACGGCGCGAGTGCAGCTCAATGGCGGGAGTTTCGCTCGCCGTGGACTGAACCTTGCGGCCGAACGCCCTTTCGCCAGTGGCCGGTTTCGATTCGCCGGTGGCTACCAGGCCGCCGACAACGACTTCCCCTACACCAACGAGAACGGCACACCGCTGAATCCGGGTGATGACCGTCGCGAACGTCGCCAGAATGCTGCAGTCGGGCGAGCGTCATTGCTGCTGGACTGGCACCAGGATCCGGAACTGCCGCGCTCACATACCCTGCGACTGCAACACAGCGACCGCGACACGGGCATTCCCCACTGGCGCAATCGCGCCAGCAGCCGGGCGAGTTTCGACACCCGCTCGACGCTCGCACAATGGTCGCTGGCCTCCCGTCACGACAGTGGCTGGAACAGTCGCCACGGCGTCTTCCTTCGGCAGGAAACCAGCGACTACGACGACACCGATGCCGACCTCTCGTTGCTGCCCACACAGACCCGACAGACAAACCTCATTCCGGGCATCACGAGCTTCTGGGAAAGGCCATTCGATAGCGGCACCGTCACCCTCACGGGAGAGTGGCGACGCGAGGATCACGAAACGCGCGATGCGTTCGATACGCGCCGGAACTTCGATGCCCTGCGCCAGCAGCTTTTCGTCAACGGTGCCTTTGCCTGGTTTTCGGACGACGAGCGCTGGATGCTCAATCCCCTGCTGCGCTGGCAGTGGATCGACGGCAGCAACACGCGCAACGATCAGGATGAGAACGACAGCCAACTCGGGCTGCAACTCGGCATCAGCCGGCGCATCGGTGAGGGCACGCATGTACTTGCCAATCTCGGCAACCACTACCGCCCGCCCTCCTTCGGCGAACTCTACGGGAGTTGGGGCCTGGTTCAGGGCAACCCGAATCTCGTGCCCGAGGAAGGCGTGAACGCCGACATCGGTATCCGCCGGGTGTTTGCCAACGAAGGCCATGTGGAACTGATCGGTTTCCACAATGCGCGCGAATCACTCATCGCCACCGAATTCAACGCCCAGGGCATCGGCCGCGCCTTCAATGCCGGCAAGGCCCGCACCTGGGGCATCGAGGCTGCGATCGCCGCCGCTCTCGGCGGGAACTGGCACTGGTCCGGCAACCTGACCTGGCAGGAGAGTGAAGTGCTCGACGACAAGCGTGGTTTCCGCGGCAGACAGGTACCTCTCTATCCGCGCCTTGCCGCCTTCTCGCGCCTCGCTTTCCGGGCCGGCAGGAACGTCACGTTCTGGCACGAACTCGAAGCGCGTCGAGATCGCTACTACGACAGCGCGAACATCCTGCCTGCCGAGAACGTCGTCATGCACGCCATCGGCTTCGATCTGGTACGTGGCGCCTTCAGCATCAACGGCAGCGCGAGAAACATCACCGACGAACACGAGGAAGACTTCAACGGCTATCCGAAGCCGGGGCGGCAGTGGTACCTCGGTATCGCGTGGCGGAGCGGATGACGCCCTTCCACCCATCCTTCGATGCGACGGGCACGGCCTGGTTCGTCGTCATCGCAGGCTCGCTCACGACAGCGCGCCATTCACGCAACAGGCCATTCAGCAAGTGGCACGGCCAACTCAGGGGAAACACATGCAAGCAAGACAGATTCAACCGCCACGCGGCGCCGTGTTCGGCAAGCGTTCGCTCCGATTCATCGCGACGGCGTTGCTCGCCGGCATCGTCGCCACGGGCTGCAGTTCGGACGACGACGACGATGACGGCACCACCGGCAGCGGCACAGACACCACCGGCGGCAGCGGAACCGACAACGGCAGTAACGGCAACGGAACTGCCAGCGGCAACGTATGCCGAACGCCGGAGACGGGCACGATGGCCTGGGTCGCCACGTATGCCACCGACTACAGCTCCGGCCGGATCGACTGCATCGACGTCGGCGAGACGGCCGAAGTCACCGGCAACCTTCCCGCCACCGGTTCCGATATCCGCGTCGAAACCGATGGCGATGCCATCTTCCAGCTCGGCCGCAGCAACCTCGACTCGCTCACGCGCTTCGCGCAGGACAACCCGCTGCAGCCCGTGTATCAGTATTCAGTGCTCGACGCGAGCGACGAGAACGACGGTGGCAACCCCTACAGCCTTACCTTCGTCTCCGACACCAAGGCCTACCTCACGCGCTACAACAGCAAGAATCTCTGGATCATCAATCCGTCAGCCGACACCGAGGCCAATTTCTACCTCGGTTCCATTGATCTCTCGGCCTACAACGACAACGTACCGCACATGAACGACGCGGTTCTCGTCGGCGACAAGCTGTTCGTGCTGATGGAGCGTCTGAAGGATTTCACACCCGACAAGCAGGCCTACCTTGCCGTGATCGACACGAACACCGACATGGAAATCGATACCGGCAAGGGCACCGCCGATGGTCTCCTGGGCATTCCACTCGGCGTGCAGAACCCGGGCGCGGTTCACTACGTCGAAGCGCTCAACGAACTTCTCGTCGTGGGACGCGGCAACTACTTTGCCGACGAAACAGTCGAAGCCGACCCCTACACCGGCGGCCTCGTGTCGGTCGATCCCGACAGCTACACAACCGAGCTGATCGCTGATGACGGCACCCGCGAAGAGAACATCGGCTTCTACAACAGCGCACTCGTGCTGGACGGGCAGACCGGCTATCTCTCGACCTACGAAAGCTACGGTGTCAGCAACCTGCACACGTTCAATCCCACCACCGGCATCGTCGACGACACACCCATTGCCGGGCTCGACAACGTCGACATCACCACGATGGCCGAATCGCCCGATGGCATGATCTGGCTGGGCGTGCAGAACTACGCCTACACCAATGCCGAAGGCAATGCAGCAACGGGCACCGGTTTCATTACCCTGAACCCGGCGGACAACGCGCTCGGCTCCAGCGTCATCGCCACCGAACTCGTGCCGCAGGACATCGTGTTCACGACGGCCGAATGATCGCTTGAACAAGGCGAAACGGCGGTGCGCAAGCGTGCCGTCCTTTCGCCTACCCGGACACCGTCGGCACGTTCATCTCATCGTGCCGTCACTACATGTATCCGGACACCGTCGGCGCGCTCATCCCATCGTGCCGCCGTTGCGCATGTATCCTGGTACCGTCGACGCGCGCATCGTGCCGACGGTCTTGCAGCGGATGCGCTCGTGACAGCACTTCAGCCCGCCAGACGTTCCGAATTCCGGAAAAGCTCCGCGAACTCGGCCGCCATGAGCGGTGCACTGCAGAGATAACCCTGGTAGCGTTCGCAGGAAAGCGAGTTCACGTAGTCGCGCTGAGCGTGTGTCTCGATACCTTCGGCCACTACATCGAGGCCGAGGTCATGGGCAAGCGAGGTCACGGCCTTGACGATGGGTGAAAAGTCATCGGGCGACTGGATCTCGTGAATGAAGGAACGATCGATCTTCAGTTGATCGACCGGAAAGCGCTGCAGGTAGCTCAGCGATGAATAGCCGGTACCGAAGTCGTCGATGGAGATGCGCACACCGAGCACCCGCAGGGCTTCGAGAATCTCGACATTGCGTTCAACGTCATGCATGAGCATGTTCTCGGTCAGCTCAAGCGTCAGGTGATGAGGCGCCAGTCTCGTGTCCCTGAGGATCCTTTCCACATGCTCGAGAAAATCCGGCTCGTAGAGCTGACGAATCGACACGTTCACCGCCATGGAAAAGTCCGGCGTCAGTGTCTTCTGCCAGATGACCGTCTGGGCGGCGGCCTGCTCCAGCACCCATTGTCCGATGCGGACGATGTTGCCGAGGTTTTCGGCCATGGGAATGAAATCGGTCGGCGAGACAATGCCGTGCTCGGGGTGTTGCCAGCGCAGCAGCGCCTCGGCGCCGGCAATGCGGTTGCAGGGCAGAGAAACCTTCGGCTGGTAGACGACGAACATCTCGCCGTTGTCGATCGCCGTTCTGAGTCCGTTCTCGAGACTCAGAAGCTGGCGCGCCCGCGCATCCATGTGAGATGAATAGAAGGCGTGATCGTTGTTTGCCGTCGCCTTGGCAAACTGCATCGCAGTTTCGGCATTGTTGATCAGCGAGTCGATGCTGGCACTGTTGCGATCGATGGTCGATATGCCCATGCTGATGGTCAGGAAGATCTTCTCTCCGGCAATTTCGAAGGGTTCCGCCACCGTGTCGCGAATTGCCTGCAACGAGGGTGCGAGGTCTTCCTGAAGCTCGGCTTCGGTTTCTGCCTCGCTCGAGATCAGCAGCGCGAACCGGTCTCCGTCGAGGCGTGCGAGCATACGTGCCGACACCGATGCATGATCGCTCAGGGACCAGTCGCCGCTGTCGATCGCGCCATAGTATTCCCGCAGGCGCGCACTGAAACGCCGCAGCACTTCATCGCCTCTTGCGGGCCCGAGTGAATCGTTGATGGACTTGAAACGGTTGATGTTGATCAGCACCATCGCCAGTGACCTGCCGCTGGTACGCAGTACGCCGAACTTCTGTTTCATGTACTCGTTGAAGCAGTTGCGGTTCGGCAGGCCGGTCAGGTCGTCGATACGGTGACGGCGCTCGATACCCGCCAGCGCCATCAGGGTGTTGCGCATGCGCAGCGCGAGTTCGCTCGCGTCGATGGGCTTGGCGAGGAAGTCGGTGGCGCCGAGCTTCAGGGCCTGGTGCTTGGTTTCGGCATCGCCCGCGGAGGTCAGCACGATGACGGGCAACTGCGCGAGCTTCCGATCGGAGCGTATTTCGGCAAGAATCTGAAAACCCGACACCTCAGGCATCACGAGGTCGAGCAACAGCACGTCCGGCATTTCGGATCGCAGCGTGTTCAGCGCCTTCCTCGAATCGCTGACACAGATGAAGTGCTGATAGCCTTCGTTCTCGAGATGCAGGCGAAGCACGTCCATGTTCAGTTGCTCGTCATCGACCATCATGATGTTCGCGCCCGCGATCAGGCGCTTGATGATGTCGCCCGACCTCGTTTCGCTTCCCGCAACCGATGCTTCGCTGCCCACCTTGCTGTTTTCGCTATCGCTCATGACTGTTGTCGTTACATCCTGTTGATCGATCCGGTTCGTTCAGCCCCGTCCTGCTCGGCGGCTTTCATGCCGCATCGTCAATCACACCACTGTCACCACTGCTTTCCTGTCCAGCCTCGATACGCGTGATCAGCGCATCGATGCCCGCCAGTCCTTCGCGACACCCGTCGAGATCATGGCCTCGCGCGGACACTTCGAGCTGCGATACGGCGTCGTGCAGTGCCGGAAAACCGAGATTGCCCGAGGTGCCCTTGAGTCGATGAGACAGGCTCTTCAAGGTGTCGAAATGTCCGGCGGCCAGCGCCGCATGCAACTCTGCCTGCTCCTCACCGAGCTGCGTCACGAAACGCGCCACCAGCGGAGCGAACTTCGCATCGACTGCCAGCAATTCGCTGATGATGACAGGCTTGTTGTCACTATCGGCCGGGCTCGAACTTTCCGACGATGTTTGCGCCGACAACGTGACGGACTCCTCGCTTGCCGATGACGGCCCGGGATCGGCCCGCAGCAGCGGCAACTTCCCGGCAATCACCTGCAGTTGTCGCGCCGCCTCGCTGGCGTCGCCTGCTTTCGCGGCAAGTTCGAGTTCGAGCGCAGGTGGATGAAGGTCGGCAAAGCCCACGGTGCCGCTCGATCCCTTGAGCCAGTGTGCGCTGCGCGCGAGCTGTTCGAAATCGGCAGAAGCGTGCATGGCCTGCATGGCCTGAAGTTCCTGGTTCAGCCTCATGATGAACTTCTCGGCGATGTCACGAAAGCGCAGGTCGGTGGCGGCAAGCGTGTTGTAGATCGGTTGTTGCGTCGTCGCCCCGGGTTGCGGTGGCGGTGCAGGCGACTGCTCGACGAACGGTTGCAACACGCGCACCGCCTCGGCGCCGCCATCCGAGCGGCCATCCGAGCGGCCATCCGAGCGGCCATCCGTGCGGCCATCCGTGCGGCCATCCGAGCGGCCATCCGTGCGGCCATCCGTGCGGTCTTCCGCGCGACCATCCGAGCGGTCTTCCGCGATCACGGTGTCCGTCGCATCCCGTGATTCGACGGGTTTTCCACCAAGCAACTCGGCCAGCAGGGCCGTGAACCTGTCGATGTCGATGGGCTTGGCTTCATGGTGCGAAAAACCCGCCGCGTATACCTTGTCTTCATGGCCTTTCATGGCATGCGCCGTGAGTGCGACAATGGGCATCTCGAGCCCGCTTTCACGCATGCGCATTGCGGCTTCGTAGCCGTCCATCACGGGCATCTGGATGTCCATCAGCACGACATCGAAATCTTCGACGCTGGCGCGCTCCAGTGCTTCGACACCGTTCTCGGCGAGCGTGACGTGAAGACCGAGATCGCCAAGCACCAGCGACAGCAACTCGCGATTTTCGACGCCGTCGTCAACCACCAGAATCGACGCTTCGGGGAAATCCCAGCCGCCGCTGTGCTCCACCGCGACCTGATCGAGGGCTTCGAGCAAGGCCTTCGGCGGGACCGGTTCGGAATCGTTCGCCGTGTGTTCATCGAGATTCATGATGAAGCGACTGCCCTTGCCTTTCCGGCTTTCGACCGTGATGTCACCACCCATGGCACGGGCCAATTGCCGACTGATCGAGAGTCCGAGACCGGTGCCGCCGAAACGGCGCGTGATGGTCTCGTCCGCCTGACTGAAGGCGTCGAAGATCGTGGCCAGTTGCTCTTCGCTCATGCCGATGCCGGTGTCGATCACCTGCAGAAAGAGTTGCCAGCGACCTTCCACCTCGCGCCGCTCCAGCGCCAGCGTGACGCTGCCCGACTCGGTGAACTTGATCGCGTTGCCGACGAGGTTGGTGAAGATCTGACGCAGGCGCGAAGGATCGGTGAGCACCATCGGATGCATCGGTGAGCGAATGTCGAGCGTGAGGTCAATACCCTTCTCGTCGGCTTTCACCTTCAGCACCTTGACCACTTCGGCAGCAACGGCAACCACGTTGGTCTCGATCGATTCGACTTCGAGTTTGCCCGACTCCACCTTGGAAAGATCGAGCAGATCGTTGATGAGTCCGAGCAGGTGCTTGCCGCTGCTCGCGATGGTAGCAAGGTGCCGCTTCTGCTCGAGCGGTTCGATCACCGAACCACGGCGGAGCACGTCGGTGAAGCCGAGAATGGCCGTCATCGGCGTGCGGATCTCGTGACTCATGTTGGAGAGAAACACACTCTTGGCACGGTTCGCTTCCTCGGCAGCGTGCATGGACTCGCGCAGAAGAATCTCCTTCTCCTCGAGACGCGTGATGTCGTCCATGCTGATCAGCACCCCGCCGATCCTGCCCTTGCCGGTGTTGACCGGAGAGCAGTTCATGAGGAAGCTGCGTGGCTGTCCTTGCGCATCAATGAAGCCCACGCGCAGGTTGCGCACCGGTTCACCGGTCTCGAGTGTATGCGCCCACGGCATCTCCGGCAGACTCGCGCCCAGCGGTATCGCTTCCAATTCGACTGCCGATACGACACTGTTGTTTTCATCGGCATCGCTGGCCTGTTCGCCACTCGATCCCGTCGCGTCGAGGCGCCAGGGAAATGCCGAGGCATCGCGACCGAACAGCGCTTCGGCAGATTCTCCGGTCAGCGTCGAGAAGGTAGCATTGGCGAGCACGAGGTCACCCTGCCTGTCCACGACCAGCAAGGCTTCGGCGATGGTATCGAGCGCCGAGCGCACGCGCCCCGGCACCGCCTTCGACGGATCAAGCTCCTTGAGCATTCGCCCGAGGTAAAGATGGAAGGCAGGGAAACAGGCGAGTGCGACGAAAAGCAGCAGACCGAACTGCCATTCACGCCAGCGATCGAACCAGCTCGCAGCTTGCGGTGCCGTGAAGTGGAAGGCGATCTCGCCCCAGACACGGTTCCCCCGATAGAGCGGCACTCGGTAGGTGTGCTTTTCCGAAACAACATCCGGCAACACGCCGAAGACGGTGCTCGACGCATCATGAGCACGTTCGAGCTGAACCGCCGCGAGTGATTCGTTACGCTCGACCACGAGTTCGAGCGACTCGCGAATGCCGATCATGTCGCTTCGCCGGAGCAGCATCGAGGTGGAGGCCGACAGAGCCTCGGCGAAATCGGTGCGGTCCTGCCGCTCGATGATCTCGCGATTCGGCAGAAAGCCGAGAAACATCGCGGCCAGCAACATCGAGATCACCAGGGAGACAAGCCCGAGGGTGATGAAGATGCGCGTCGAGAACGCCGGCAGGCGTCGTCGCAGACGTTTGAAAGCATGGTTCATCGGGATGATTCCTCGGCACCGCCATCAGCGTCATCAGACATGTTCGAGTCGTGCGCTCGCTGCCAGTCATCGCCCTGGCTATTGCCCTGGTCCTCACCCTCGACGATGCTTTCGAGCGATTCATCGTCATCGTCGTCGTTCGTGAGTGCACTGAGCACCGGCAGGGGGTCGACGAAGCGCCAGGCGGGCAGTGCCGAGAGCATGCTGCCGACAAGCGTGCCCCCACGCAGCAACCAGATGAGATAACCGATCGACAAGCCAGAGGTAATGCCAAGCGAGCTGCCGACGAGCATCTGCGCAAAATGCGCATCCGCCTGATTCTCGAGCCGACTGTCATCAAGTGCCTTCATGAATTCGGCATAGGCGCTGCCCGTACCGCCCGCGCTCATCGAGAACAGATCATTGAGCGCAAGAAGATCGAACAGATCAGTAGCCGCGAGACGATTTCTGAGCGACTGCAAGGCTGCCCGCTGCTCATCGAGCATGAGCAACTCGGTTTCACCGAACTCGGGCAATTCAAGCATCATTCTGGCGATGCCCGAGTTGTCGACCGAGGGTTCTTCAACGACATCTGCAGTATCGACTGGATCCTCTTGAACGCCTTCGGCGTCTTCCGGATCCGCCTCTTCGGGAGCCGACACATCAGCAATCGGCGGTAGCTCGACGCTGGTATCGACCGGTTCGGACACATCGACCACTGGCTCGACCACGGGCAGCGCGGCTGCAGGCTTGGGTTCCGGCTCGGGCTCGGGCTCGGACTCGGGCTCGGACTCGGGCTCGGGCTCGGGCTCGGGCTCGGGCTCGGGCTCGGGCTCGGGCTCGGGCTCGGGCTCGGGCTCGGACTCGGGCTCGAGCTCGGGTTCCGGCTCGGGCTCGGGTTCCGGCTCAGGCTCAGGCTCGGGCTCAGGCTCAGGCTCAGGCTCAGGCTCAGGCTCAGGCTCAGGCTCGGGCTCAGGCTCAGGCTCGGGCTCAGGCTCGGGCTCGGGCTCGGGCTCGGGCTCGGGCTCGGGCTCGGGCTCGGGTTCGGGCTCGGGCTCGGGCTCGGGTTCGGGTTCAGGCTCGGGCTCGGGCTCGGGCTCGGGCTCGGGTTCGGGTTCGGGTTCGGGCTCGGGTTCAGGCTCGGGCTCGGGCTCGGGTTCAGGCTCGGGCTCGGGCTCGGGCTCGGGCTCGGGCTCGGGCTCGGGTTCGGGCTCCGGTTCGGGCTCCGGTTCGGGCTCCGGTTCGGGCTCCGGTTCGGGCTCCGGTTCCGGTTCCGGTTCGGGCTCAGGCTCGGGAACGGCATCGATCGAGAGCGTGAAATCATCACTGGCAACACCGCCTCGCCCGTCGTTCGCGAGCAGCCGCAAGGCCAGTGTCTGCGCGGTTTCGCGGGGTGCGTTTTCAGTCAGCGTGATCGTCAGCGACTCGGCATCGAAACTGATCCATTCGGGTAGCGACTCACCGTCGGCCTTGACGAGGGAATAGCTCGGCGCATCGCCGTCCTGGTCAGTGAAGGTCACATCGGCAGCAATGGCCATCGTCGAAGTGTCGCTGTCGAGCGAAAACTCGTCAGCTGCAACAGCAAGTCCGGGTGCGTCGTTCACGTCGGTGACGAGAACGGACACCACCAGCGACAGGACGCCGGCACCCGCACTGGCCGGATCAACGGCATCAACGACGAGTTCGATTTCCGACTCAGCCTCGTGATCGAGTACAACGCCGTCTGCCAGTGAAATCTGGCCGTCGTCGATCTCGAAGCGATTGTCGTTGCGGATCGAGTATTCGTAGACGGCACCAGCAGCATCAAGCACTTCCATTTTTCCGATGCTGGCATGCGGTGTGTTTTCAGGCACGCTTGCCGAATTCGAATTCGCCTCGACCGAGTCCACGGTAAATACCAGAGTCGGTTCTACCGGCGCGGGCCCGATCTTGAAAGCGAGCTTGACCGGCAGGAGATTGTCGCCATCACTGACCTCGAGGTCGACCATGATCTGGCCTTCATCGGTTCCCTCATGCTGGAAGTACACGCGCTGTTCCGGCTGCTCGCTGGACAGCTGCTCCGCCGTGAACGTGTCCACCCGGACGCCATTGACTTCGAAGTGGCCATGTGCCGACGGTGGCGCCTTGATGACGACGGCCGATGCCTCGGTATCGACATCGGCAATCGACAGTACCGTGTTGTCGATCGGCACCGCTGTGCCGAGCGGGACTTCAACCGGGTTGATGGTGGCCGTCGGTGGGTCTGGCGTTGGCTGCACGGGGAACGTCAGTGTTCCCATGGCGAACGGCGGGTTGCTACCGTTAAACTGGCTCTCCAGGTCTTTCTCAAAGTGTGCCTCTGTCAGGTATACGCCAACATCGAAACTGTCGACAGCATCTTCCGCGCCGTTGTGATGGTATTTGACGCCATCAATCAGAACAGGATGATTGAAGCCAAGACCACCCGTGTCTTTGCTACTCATGCCATTGGCTTCAATCCAGCCGTTGACCAGACCCGTTATCACGTAGTAGAACTGGTACGGGTTGGCACCCGGATAGAATGCGTCGATCTCGTCAGTCGTGAGCCAGGTCATTCCACCTTCTGTCGCGCCGGCCGGTGGCGTCAGGGTCAGCAAGGGCGGCTCATCGTACATTTCTCCTGTATCGGGTATTGCTTCCGGTACGCCGGTTTCACCATCATCGAGCACCGGTTGGTCGGGCGGCAACAGCGTTGCCGGCAACGCTTCCTCCACCGGATCCTGAGGGTCGGGTAGGAGCAGACCCAGCGGGTTGTCGGCCGAATACAGCACGCGCGCTTCGAGCCTTTCCGCGCGCAGCATGCGTTCGCGTGTCGAAGGCGTGCGCCGACTTCCCGACCTGTCCTTGTGCGCAGACATACCGGCCTCAGTTCAGTTCGACATTGACCTGACAGCGAACGCCGGCGGGTATTTCTCCGGAAGGATTGGGCATGAGCAACCGGACACCGAAGGTGCCGCTGGCCGCGTCGGCAACGGGGTCCACACGATCGACTTTCGCACTGATCTGCTCACCGATGCGCGCCGGAAGATCGAGCCGGACAGCGGCTTCCGCGCCTTCCCGGACGAAACCGAGGTACTCCACCGGAACGATCACATCCACGGCCAGTGGATCGAGACGCGCGACTTCGTATATCGCATCGCCGTCGACGTATTCGCCGGCGGACTTGAAGCGTTGCACCACGCGCCCCGTGATCGGGCTGCGGACCATGCGGCGTTCGAGCGAAGCTTCGGCGCGGCGCACCTCAAGACGTGCAAGACGCTGGCTTTCCACTTCCTGCCGAACCTGAAAGCCCGCAATCTTCGCTTCGGTAGCCACCTGATCGCGCGTCTGGCGCGAGATCACGCGCTGACGCATGAGCTCGTCGTTGCGAACGAGCGTACGCTCGCCGAATTCGGCGTTGGCTTTCCTGAGTTCAAGCGTCGCGAGACCATTCGCCGCCTCACGCGCGATATCGAGCGTGGCACGTTCCACATTGCTTTCGAGACGCCCGAGAATGTCACCGGCAGCGACCGCATCACCGCGTTCGAAGAAGGCATCGGCAAGCAGTCCGGGTACGGCGCTGCCGACGTTGACGACCTCGCTCGGTTCAACCACACAGTCGAGATCGGCGAGTATTTCTGCCGACGCTTCACTGCGCGGGGATGGCATCATCAACACCGCCACGAAGACCACCAGGCTCACCACGAACCCACCCGCCTCGGGGTAGCGGCGCATGGCCAGGAGTTCACCTTTCGCCTTTTCCGTGAGCGTCTTCAGCTTGGTCTTCATGTGTCTTTCGTATCGATAAGGAGCTGCCGCAGTGATGTCCACCAGCGCGCCGCCAGCGTTGCCGGCGCATGCGTGATCTCGAGGTAGGCCTTGCCACCGATACCGCGTGTCGTCGCTGCGGGCGGCAGGGCAAACTCGAGATGGAACACGGGTTCGAGTGTTTCCATCACCCCGCCCTCGCGTTCAGCAACGGCTATGCCGTAACTGCCGTTCGACGCCAGTGATTCACTGGGAAGGTGTCGATTTGCGGCAGGTGTCTCACGCACCAGCGTCGCCATGTGAACCGTGTCGAATTTCTCGGCCAGACGCACTGTTACCTTTTCCGGCTCCCTGTCGAAGCGTCCCATGCGCCGCTCCGGTACCACGGCCCGAACCACCATCGATTCGTCCGCCACGAGATAGAGAAGCGCGTCGCCCCGCCGTACATAGGCGCCCTGCACGAGGTGTTCACCCGCCGGGGCCACACGACCACTCACGGCGGCGCGGACCTGCAGCGCTTCCTTTCTCTGCAGCAGTGCATCGCGCTCGGCGATTGCTCGCTCCGCTTCCGCACGGAGTCGCTCCAGTGACGCACGATCGTGAATGCGTGCGTGACCGATCTCGACCTCAAGGCCTGTCACACGGCTCCGTGCGGCGGCCAGCTCGAGCTCGAGGGCGTCGGAACTCAGCGTGAGCAAGGTGTCGCCGCGTGCAACCCACTGCCCCTCAGCGACTTCAAGACGGGCGATGCGCGCATCCTCGGCCGCCACGATGCGCGCCTGCCGCGGTACATCGACAACCCCTTCGATGCGGCTCGTCATCGGCAGAGGTAGCAGCAATGCAAATGACAGCGCCGCCAGCACGACGGCGATCACGAACCCCGCGGCGCGTCGGCGCGTCGCCCGGAGTTCAGGGCTGCGTGCAAGATACCCGACAAGGGCGAACAGCGGACGACACAGCAACTGCCAGAGGGCGATGCCGGCCAGCAGCAGACCGACCAGCGGCAGAATGCCGTAGAGATATACGGTTATGATGAAGACGAGCAGCACCCGATACAGCGTTGCCGCGACGCCCCAGATCAGCAACCAGGGGTATTCTCCGGGTGCGACGATGGGGGGCTCTGCCGTTGCCACACCAAAGAGGTATCTGCGGCAGAAGTACCTGAGAAGCCGCATCGAGCGTGTGGCGAGATTCGGCATCGCAAGCACTTCCTGAAGTATCTGGTAGCCGTCGAACTTCAGCAGCGGATTGGCGTTGAACAGCAGCGTTGCGGTGAGCGCGAGTACCGCCGTGGAAAAGCCGATCGTGGCGACGAAGCTGCCGGGAAGCAGCGCCCAGATGAGCACACCGACCGCACCGACCACCAGTTCGGCCACCATGCCGGCGGCAGCCACGGTGACACGTTGCCATCGCTCCGGCAGCAGCCACATGTCGCTCGCATCCACGTAGGGCACGGGCATCAGCACGAGGAAGCCGATGCCGATCTCGTGCACGCTGCCACCCCAGCGCTTGAGCGCCAGCGCGTGCGCCAGCTCGTGCACGAGCTTCATGAAGGGAAAGATCAACGGATACAACCACCAGCCACCCGGGTTCTCCACCAGGGCGCCCAGTTCCCGCATCACCGCCGGGAACATCGCAATGAACACGAGCGCCCCGGCTGCCAGCAGCACGAGTATCGCCACGAAACCCGCGCGCGAAAACAGCGGACGAACTCGCCGCAGGCACCGTTCGAGCTCGCGGTCCGGGTCGAACAGCGGGATGCGCATGCCCAGCGGATTCCAGCGCGAGCGTGTCCGGAAATCGCGCCCCTGTCGCGCGCGCTCGAGAAGACGTGTCGTTTCGGCCTCGTCACCGAAGCGCAGCATGCAGGCCCCGGCAAGCGTGACGAGAAGCTCCTGGATTTCGGCGTCCGTGACCTCACGCCACGAGGCCGATTCGGCACGCCACTCGTCGAGCGCCTGCCCGAGGCTCCGGCTGCCGTCGAAGCGCTCGAGCAGCGCGCCGTAGTCCGCCGACACGCGCACGTTCTCGCCGCTGATCGTGTTCTGCATGAACAACCAGTGTTCGCCACGAATCTCGCGACGATGCAGGCGTACCGCGTCGGCCAGCACCGGCCGACTTGCCAGCGGCAGCCGCACTATGTCCACAGCCCGAGTTTCCAGCACCACAGACGCAGTTGCTGCCTGAGCGGCCGCGTCCAGGCGGCCCAGACCGAGGCCGTGCCGACGCGTATGCGCGCGACGCCTTCCATGCCGACATGCAGGGCATCGCTCTGTGTAACGAGTCTTGCGGGCAGCCGGAACACGCTGGCACCGCGCGTCTCGACCGCGACGGGCTCCATGCGTTCGAGCCGCGCAAGACGCTTCTCCCCGGGCATCGACACGAGACGCACCTCGGCGCTCTGGCCGGATTCGACGAGGCCGACATCGTGTTCGTCCACTTCGAGCACCAGACGATGATCGTGGCTTGCCGCCAGTGTGAACAGCGTGTCGCCGAGGCGGACGGCCGCACCCAACGACTGGCTCAGATCGCCACTCAGTACTGTGCCGTCGAAGGGCGCGCGCAACTCGGCGCGATCGAGTCGTGATTTTGCAAGCCCGAGTTCAGCCTCGATGCGCGTGGCCTCGGCACGCAGCGTGGCCAGGCGAATGCGATCACGCGCCGCCAGTGCTTCGGCCTGATGCTGGCGATTCCGATCAGCCTCACCCTGCCAGCGCTGCAGGCCGAGTTCGAGTTCACGTCGATCGAGCGCGGCCAGCACCTGCCCCTTGACGACACGATCACCCGCGCGTACGTGTGCGCTGGCGATGACCCCATCCTGAGGCGCGGCCACGACCTGCCGATCGACGGCCTCGACCACGGCGCGCGCCGGCACCTTCAGCGGCACGGGCAGAAACCCGAGCAGGCAGACGAGCGCAACAAGCGCAGCGACCAGCTGCCGGCGAGTCGGTGCCAACGGCATTCCAGCGGTTCGCAACGCCAATCCACGCTGCCAGTATTCGCGGAGTTTCGATACAAGGGGCTGTTCGCGCCAGAGCTGTTCATCCACCAGCGACACCGCTGGCCGCAGCGACGCACTCAGCGCTTCGGCAAGTCGTTGCTGAAAGGCGGCCGTCGACACCGCGCCGGCATCACGCCATTCGAGCAGCAGTTCGACGCTGCCCGGATATCTGCCCTGAAACCCGAGCACCATCGCACGATCGCTGCCACCGTGCACCAGCAGTTCGCCGAAGCCGAGCCCCGACGCCTGCAAGGACGAAGCCTGTACGAGACCGGCCGCGTGCACCTTGTCCAGTACCGTGATCATGGTGCGCGGCAGCTGCCGTCTGACGTCGACTCGCGTCTGCCCCGAAATGGCCACGAGTCGGGCACCGCGCCCTCGGCGCACGGCCAGCGAGGCGCGAGCAAGCGAAAGGTTCAGGGCGAGACGGTCCACAAGACACAATGCAAGTTCGGCCCCCTCGGCCGGTCCTGCCTTCGCCTCGAGAAGCGCCGCTGCGAGTGCCGGCACCCAGCTTGCTTCCCTGCCCTGCGCTGACTGCGGTTTTCCAGCCGCGCCGGTCGTTCGAGACGACGACGAACCTCGGCGACGGACAACGGCGGCAGGCGTCGCCCCGCGGGGAGACGCCGAAACGTGAGACAGATCCCTCATGCCTCTGCCCGGCTGTGCGACACTTCGACTTCCATGTCTCCGACGTGCAACTTGCAGGCCAGTGGCCTGCCGCTGGCATCCCGGATCAACACAGCCCATGTTCGACGTAGAACGCGACGATGATGTGCGGGAAAATGTCAATTTTCCTCCAGAACGTTTATACTAGAGGGGATAGAAAAGCGCTGCAGTGGGTGTTCGGCTTGCCACTGTCATCAGCGCCACGTCCACCTGAATCAGCTGGGCATTCGTGGTTCTTCGCCGTCTTCGGGCGCACCGGACTGCAATCACGCAACCGAACAACACCAAACCGTTCACACAATCCGTTCTGCCCATGTGGGATCCGGCAAGGCTCTGCCGTTAAATCGCTATTGCTCCCCGCCTGAAAACCTTTCATCAAGAGATACCTAAGTGAGTCAACCCGACAGCGATCAACAACTGAATATCTGGAAAGACCTTGCCATCAGCAAGCAGATGCTGATGAACGAGGCTGCCGGCATGCTGAAAATCAAGGACGATTTCACGGCCGATGAACTGCGCTCCGCCCTTGGCGCCATCATCAAGCGCGTCGACAGTGCCGACGCCGACATGGAAGCCACGCGCCAGAAGGCAGCGAGCGAGATCGACGCCATGCAGGCCGAAGTCAGGAAAACGGAGAAGGCTCGTGCCGATGCCGAAGCGCAGCGTGACGATGCCATCAAGGGGCGCGAAGCTGCCGAACATGCACTCAATCAGGGCCGCAAGGACAACGCCAATGCGTTGCAGAAAGCGAAGCGGCAGGTCGAAGAGAAACAGAAGGAACTCAAGGCCATCAACATCGCGCTGGCCGATACACCCGAGAACATCATCCGCAAGCTCAAGAACATCAAGAAGCAGAAGCTTGATGAAGCCACTGCGCGCAAGCATGCCGAGGATGCCAACCGCAAGCTCAAGAAGGAAAACAAGGAGCAGAAGGGAGAACTCGAATCACTCGCCGAACTCAAGGCGCAGGCAGCATCCCTCCTTGCCAGCTACCGCGAACTGCGCGAGTGGGCTGATGGTGTCGCCGACAAGCTCGACGACAGTGAAGCAGCTCCCGTTGCCGATGCCAAGTTGCTCAGCAGCATCGAAACCCTGACTGAAGGTGCTGACGCCAGGCAGGAAGAGCGTGTCGCCGCAACGGCCTGAACGCTGAACGAACAACATGACCTCTGACCCAGGCCTGAGCTTTGCTCAGGTCTGGTCTCCTTGATCAGGTCTGGTTCTCTTGATCGAGTCTGGTGTGCTCGTACCCGAACCGTTCGGGCCGGCCTGAAGCAGCCTGACCGCACCCGATGCGTCTGATGCCGGTATCTGGTGATGCGAAGGCAAGGCCGGGACGGGCCAGGGTCGGATTTCGGGCCGGATTCGGGCTTGCTGTGTCCGCACAGAATCCATTTTTCGGGCAGGATGAAAAGCCTCTGCGGCCGCCACAACGACAGCCACCGCAAAGGCAACTTTTCCCAGGCCTCTCTCAGGTCACCTCAGGCCTTCCTCTCAGGAGGTATGCCAGCCTCGCGGCAATTCGCCCGACATGAGTTCCTGAAGCGGATACTCCAGCGAACTCGTGACTTTCCTGAGCAACACGATGGAGATGTTGCCCTGACCGGCCTCCAGCTGCGCGAGATAACGCTCGGATACGCCGGAGATTTCGGCAAGGCGTTTGCGCGACAGGCTGCACGCGTTGCGCCGTTGCCGGATACGCTGGCCGATGATGGCCAGAAAGTTCTCCAGGGGCAAGGTGTCCAGCGTGGTGTTGATCGAGCTGCTCTCGGGCGCTCGCCGACTCGAATCCATGAACGATGCTGCGATGTATGCGGTTACAGACGGTGGTCTCGAACAAGGCAATTCCCGCCGTTCGAGCCGACGCCCACAGTAGCACGTCAAAGAATCGACGGCCACCGAAAAATGCGTGATATTTCCGACAGGATGGGAATTATGAGAACTGTCTCAGGAAATCGTATACCACCCTGCCCACCCTGCGTTCAGGCTTTGGAACGATACCGTCCTGCCCTAGCAAACAGCCTCGCGGTGGTGGAAACGGCGAGTTTACCGGTCGCCGTCGGCTCTGTCGAGCAGTGCGCGCGCGCGGGCGACGGCCGCGTCGTCTTCATCGGAGCTGACGGATGGATGCGATGACGCGGCTGCCGCAGAAGCAGCAACGCCTGACCTGCGCCGCCGCTGCCTGACGTAAAGCAGCGACAGCACCGTGGCGACAATGAGCAACAGCGCGAAAGGACCGATCCAGAGCAGCATGGTTCGCCCGTTGAAGCGGGGCCGATAGAGCACGAACTCACCGTAGCGCGACACGAGATAGTCGTCGATGGCTGCCTTGTCGTTGCCGGCCAGCACCTGTTCACGGATTTCCACGCGAAGATCGTTTGCCAGCGAGGCGTTGGAATCGGCAAGATTCTGGTTCTGGCACTTCAGGCAGCGGTACTCGTGGAGGAGCGACTCGTAGAATTCGCGCTGCGCCTCGGTCTCGAAGCTGATGACGGGTTCCGCAGCCAGCACCTTGCTGCTGCCGAACACCGCCAGGGTACCGATGCTCGCCAGCAGCAATACCAGCATCGACAGGATCGTCGTCCGGCAGGCACGGTTCGCGCGCAGGCGAGACAGGATCGAAGTCAGCGGCGCTCGGTTAACGCGTCTGCGGCCGTCGGCCGCCGATACCACGCTCATCATGTGCCGCTCCCTTCGGCAAGCAGCTTGTCCAGCTTCGGCAGCACCTCGTTCTCGAGTTCGCTGGCCGTGATCTCGCCCACATACTTGTAGCGCACCTTGCCTTGTGCGTCGATCAGGAAGGTTTCGGGTGCGCCATAGACACCCCAGTCGATGCCGACGGCACCATCGGGGTCTTCGACGATGACATCGAAGGGGTTGCCGTGACGTGCCAGCCAAGCCGTGGCCGCCTCGCGCGTGTCCTTGTAGTTGAAGCCCACCAGTACCACCTCGTCTCGCTTCGCGGCCAGATCCAGAAGCACCGCGTGCTCGGCCACGCAGGACGGGCACCAGCTCGCCCAGACGTTGAGCACCCACACCTTCCCGAGCATGTCGCTGCTGGCAAGTTCGGGCGTTTCCGCCGAGCCGAGCGTCGCGAGCGTGAAGGCCGGCGCCGGCTTGTCGATCAGCGGTGACGGCAACTCCGCGGGGTCAAGGGACAGCCCGCGCCAGAGAAACGCGGCCAGCGCGGCGAAAAGTGCCAGAGGCAGAAGTCGCATCCACATGATTCTGATTCAACTGTTTGCGGTTGCAGGGGCCTGACCGGTGGCCACCTCATGAGCGACCGGGATGGCGGTGGCAGCGCTCTGGCCGGTGTTCTGGCGGGCCCCGGCACGTTCGCGCCGCGCGAGACGCCGGTAGCGCCTGTCGAGCGCAGCGAGCATGGCGCCCACGGCCATCATCAGGCAGCCGAGCCAGATCCAGCGCACGAAGGGCTTGATCTGCACCCGCACCGACCACGCCGCTCCGCCCGAGAGCGGTTCGCCGAGGGCAATGAAGAGATCGCGTGACAGACGGTCATCGATGCCCGCTTCGGTCATGACATCACGGCGTGCGTCGTAGAAGCGCTTTTCCGCCACGATGGGAATCGGTGTGGTCGAGCCTTCCCTGAAGCTTTCAAAATGCGCGCGTACCGCCGAATAGTTCGGCCCGCGCACTTCCTCGAGCTTGTCGAGCTGGAACCGGTAGCCGCTCATGGTGTGCTCGTCCCCCGGCGCCATGCGCACCATGGACTCCTCGCTGTAGATGGTGACGAGCGAAACGCCGATGGCGAAGACCGCCACGCCGAGATGCGCGAGATTCATGCCCCAGAAGGCAGCCGGTGTGTGGGTGATGGCCGACAGCGCTTCACGACGATGACGAAAGCGGCGATACAGCCCGTAGAGCGTCGTCGCCACGATCCAGAGCGCGAGTGACACCGACAACCAGGCCCCGAGGCTGAAATGCGGCAGCCCGAGCAGCATGACGCCAAGCCCCGCCACGACCGCAAGCGCGGCAAGCACGAGCAGCACGACACGCTTGTCCGTGAAGCGGTCACGCTTCCAGTTGAGCAGCGCACCCACACCGATGGTCAGCAGCACCGGCAGCATCAGCGGCACGAACACCGCGTTGAAGTAAGGCTCGCCGACCGAGATCTTGCCCATGCCGAGCGCATCGACGAAAAGCGGATAGAGTGTGCCGAAGAGAACGGCGGCACAGGCCACCGACATCATCACGTTGTTCAGGAGGATGCCCGACTCGCGCGACAGCCAGTGGAAGCCGACGCCACCGTTGAGTCGCTGGCCGCGGAAGGCGAAGAGCAGCAGCGAGAGTCCGATGACGAGTCCGAGGAACAGCAGGATGTAGAGCCCGCGCATGGGGTCGGACGCGAAGGAATGCACCGAGGTCAGTACGCCCGAGCGCACGAGGAAGGTGCCGAGGAGGCTCAGCGAGAAGGCGAGCACGGCAAGCAGTACGGTCCAGGCCTTGAAGACACCGCGTTTCTCCGAGGCCGCCAGCGAATGAATCAGCGCCGTGCCGACAAGCCAGGGCATGAAGGAGGCGTTCTCGACGGGATCCCAGAACCACCAGCCACCCCAGCCGAGTTCGTTGTAGGCCCACCAGCTGCCGAGCGCGATGCCGACGGTCAGGAACATCCACGCGACGTTGGTCCAGGGCCGCATCCAGCGAATCGTTGCCGCATCGAGTTGCCCGCCGATGAGCGCGGCGATGGCAAAGGCGAAGGCCACCGAGAAACCGACGTAACCCATGTAGAGCATCGGCGGGTGAATGGCCATGCCGGAATCCTGAAGCAGAGGATTCAGCGAAGCACCATCGAGCGGCATCGGCAGCAGGCGCTCGAAGGGGTTGGAGGTCAGCAGCACGAACAGGAGGAAACCGACGCTGACGAGCCCGAGCACCGCAAGCACCCGTGCGAGCATGACGAGCGGCAGACGCCGGCTGAACCAGGCCACTGCCGCGGTCCAGGCCGCATGCGTGAGACACCAGAGCAGGATCGAGCCTTCATGCCCACCCCAGACGCCCGAGATGCGGTACACGAGCGGCAGACTCCGATTGCTGTTGTTGGCAACATAGAGCACGCTGAAGTCGTGCTGCACGAAGCTTGCGGTCAGGCACAGATAGGCGATCAGGATGAGCACGAACTGCGTCGCGGCCGCCGTCGGCGCGAGCGCCATCCAGGCACGGTGACCACTGAAGCTGCCGATGAGCGGCAGCGTGCCGAGCAGGATCGCGACCGACAGCGCAAGGATCAGCGAGAGTTGTCCGAGTTCCGGGATCATGGCTTGGGGATCATGACTTCGGGATCAGGGTTCGACCAGCGTGGTTGCACCGAACTTCGCCCGGGTATCGGGCATCTCGCCCGAGGATTCGAGCGCATCGGCGAGTTCGGGTGGCATGTAGTTCTCGTCGTGCTTGGCAAGCACTTCGCTGGCCACGAACACACCACTCTCGTCCAGTACGCCGCGCGCAACGATACCCTGCCCCTCGCGGAACAGATCGGGCAGGATGCCGACGTAGGTGACCGTGACTTCGTCCTGGTGATCGGTCAGCGCAAAACGCACCGCAAGATCTTCTTCGTTTCTTTCCACGCTGCCGTCGACGACCATGCCGCCGAGGCGGAACGGCACCCCTGTGGCCACGTTGCCCGCGGCAATATCGGCTGGCACATGAAACAGCGAAAGGTTGCTGCGAAAGGCGGTAAGCCCGAGTGTAACGGCCGTGCCGGCACCGGCCAGCAGCAACGCAACCAGCATCAGGCGTTGTTTGCGCCGAGGTGTCATGGGATCTTGTCTCCCGAAGTCTTGCGCTTCCTGTTCACGGGTGGACGCTGGCGCGCACGCGACAGGACCCGCGTGCGCGTGCGCGTGCGTGCGCGTGCCGCCCACAGCACGACCACCAGCAGGAACAGGAAGGTGAAGGCATAGGCGCTCCAGACATAGAAGCCGCGCCCACCCATCGAAAGGAAGTCAGCGAATGTATTCATGCGTCGGCCGCGGCAAGTCTGGCCACCCAGCCGGCACGCGACTCGCGTTCGAGAAGGAGCGTCTGCAGGCGTACGCAGAGGTGGTGAAAATACAGGAGCTGGAAGGCCAGCACCATGAGAAGAAGCGGTATCAGCATGCTGATGTGAATCGACGGGGTATCGATCTTCGTGATGGTGGCGGGCTGGTGAAGCGAATTCCACCACTCCACCGAAAAATGGATCACGGGGATGTTGACCGCGCCGACGATGGCGAGCACCGCAGCTGCGCGCGCGGCACTCTGCGGGTTCTCGTAGGCGTTCCTGAGTGCCAGGTAGCCAAGGTAGATGAACAGCAGCAGCAGTTCGGAAGTGAGCCGCGCGTCCCATTCCCACCAGGTGCCCCAGGTGGGCCGGCCCCAGAAGGAACCGGTGACGAGCGCCGCCGCCGTGAAGGCCACCCCGATCGGAGCCGAGGCGAGCGCGATGATGTCGGCGACCTTGATGCGCCAGACCAGGAAGATCGCACTGGACATTGCCATGACCATGTAGATGAACATCGACAACCAGGCCGACGGCACATGCACATACATGATGCGGTAGGTTTCACCCTGTTCGTAGTCGGGCGGCGCCACCACGAGCCCCTGGTAGAGGCCCGCGCCGAGCAGCAGCACACAGGCCCAGCCCAACCAGGGCGCCAGGCGGCCGGCAACGCCGTAGACCCAGGGGGAAGAGCCGAATTTGTGGATCCACTTGAACACGGAATTGTCGAACCGATGGTGATGTGACTTGCGTCAGGGTTCAGGCAACGAGCGAAACTCTGTCACCAACCCATCATTTTAACGCCTTTCGCGCCAGAGCCTCAGCGTCCTGCCGCCACGCCGATGCGCAGCGCCGCCGCCGCCGTCATGGGCGCCAGGGTCAGCGCTCCGGCAAGGAGTGCCGCGAGCAACCACAGAGGCCCGGCGCTCGTGGCCAGGGTTGCTGCTGCATCAATCGCGCCAACTCCGAAGATGAGCACCGGCGCCGACAGGGGCAGCACCAGCAGCGACAGCAGCACGCCGCCCTGGTTCACGCTGACCGTGAGTGCCGCGGCAATGGTGCCGATCAGGCTCAGTGTGAGCGTGCCCAACAGCAGACTCAGCATCAGCACCGGAGTGGCCTTCGCGGGCAGAAACAGCACCGAGGCCAGCAGGGGCGAGGTAAGCACCAGCGGCAGACCCGAAAGCAGCCAGTGTGCGAGCGTCTTGGCCAGCACCACCACGGACAGCGGATGTCCTGCCAGCACCATCTGCTCGAGCGTGCCTTCACGATGATCCGCGGCAAAGAGCGATTCGAGCGAAAGCAGCATCGAGAGCGCCGCAGCCACCCAGATCACCCCCGGGGCGATCCGCGCCAGAATTTCCTGTCCCGGGCCGATACCGAGCGGAAACAGCACCACGATGAGAAGAAAGAAGAGCGGCGGGTTGAGCCAGGCGCCGCGTCCGAGACGCGCGATGCGGAGGTCGCGGCGGAGCGTGCGCGCGAACAGCCGCCCCAGCGGCAGGGGTGCTCGCGATTCGATCATGCGTTCTCTCCCGATCCCGATCCCGTAGCTGTGTCGATGGCGGTGGCGCCGTCGAGGTTCTCGTGCAAGGATCCGGCATTCTCGCGCAAGACCTCGGCGTGATCGAATTCGGCAACGGCGGTCGCGTCCTCACTGTCACCGGCAAGATGCAGCGTCCGGATCTCGTAACGGATCGTCGGCAACGGCTGGTGGCTCGTGAAGATCACCGAGCCCCCTCGGTCGAGCTGCCGTTCGATGGCATCGGCAAGCCAGCGCCCGCCATCGACGTCGAGTGAGGTCAGAGGCTCATCGAGCACCCATAGCCGCGCCGGTTCGATGAGCAGTCGCGCAAGCGCGGTGCGTCGTCGCTGCCCCGCCGACAGCATCGCCACCGGCAGATCCTCGCGCCCGCTCATGCCGAGCGTGGCCAGCGCTTCGCCGATCACGGCATCGCCGCTCGACACGGAAGGACAGAGATAGCGGAGGTTCTCCAGTGCGGTCAGCTCCGGCACCAGCCCGTTCCTGTGGCCGAGGTAGATGAGCGTGTCATACAGTGCATCACGCTGACGGCTGAAGGCACCGCCATCCCAGAGGACGTCACCCTCGTCGATCTCGGCAAGACCGATGAGCGCACGCAGCAGCGTGGTCTTGCCGGCACCGTTTCGACCAAGCACCTGCACTGCCTCGCCGTCGTCAAGCGTGAAACCGAGCCTGTCGAGCAGCAGCCTGTCGCCTTGCCACAGTGTGAGATCGCGCGCTTCAAGCATGAGAGCGACACCGCCCGGGCCTGCTTCGTGAACCCGTCATGATGACCCTCAGTCAGCAGGCGCATCGTCGACGCCATCGAGATGCGCGCGACTGCTGTCGCTGACCGCGCGCGGCTGTCCGGCGTCGTCCACCGCCACGAAGGTGAATTGCCCTTCGGTCACCTGCTCTTCCTCGTGCGAATGCCGCCGCCTCACCCAGGCGTCGACATCGACGACGATAGAGGTATTGCCGATGCGTACGGTACGGCAGTAGCAACTGACTTCATCGCCCACATAGACGGGCTTGTGGAACTTCATGCCCGTCACCGCCACGGTCGCCACACGGCCACCGGCCACGAACAGCGCGTGCGTGCCACCGGCAAGATCCATCTGCGCGAGAATCCAGCCACCGAAGATGTCGCCGTGCGGGTTGGTATCGGCCGGCATCGCCACGGTGCGCAGCGAGGGGTCGCGTCGATCGTTCATGCCGGCGCCTCGTAGTCGCGCGCGTCCTCGATGACGATGCCATCGTCGGGCAGCGAATCCACCACCTCGACCAGCCCCGACAGACCGAACAGTGACTTCATGCGAGCAGCCAGCGATGCTTCATCCGGCCGGGCAGCCTCCGCCGAGGCGAGCACCCGGAGCGTCATGACATCGCGATCGCCATCACGCGCGACCACCAGACGCAGCTTCTCGACGCCATCGACAGCCGACCGCAGCGCTTCGACCTGCTCGGGGTCGACGAACATGCCGCGCACCTTGGTGCGTTGATCGGCGCGGCCCAGCCAGCCGCGAATGCGGCGTGCCGTACGCCCCTCCGGCAGAGTTTCCTCGATGGAGGCGGAAAGATCGCCCGTGGCGAAGCGCAGCAGCGGGTACACGGGGTCGAGCCGTGTGACCACCACCTCGCCAACCTCGCCCGGTGCCACCGGACGGCCACTGCCGGGCACGAGGATCTCGACAATGAGCCCCTCGTTGACCACCATGCCGGGCACGAGTTCGCCCTGCTCGTCCGTCACCTCGTAGGCAACCACGCCGAGATCGGCCGTGGCGTAGCACTGCAGGGCATGGATGCCGCGCGCGCGCCAGGCCTCGCGCATGGCCGGAAACAGCGCGCCGCCGGAGACCAGCGCACGTTGCAGGTGATCGACGTTCTGACCCTTGTCATCGGCCGCGACGAGCAGCGTCTGCAGATAGTCGGGCGTGCCGGTATAGACACGTGCCGCGGTGCCCGCGAGTGCCGCAAGCTGCGCTTCGGTGTTGCCGGTGCCTGCCGGAAACACCACGCAACCGAGTGCACGCGCGGCTTCATCGAGAATGAAGCCTCCCGGGGTCATGTGATAGGCGAAGGCGTTGTGAACACGATCACCCGGGCGCACACCGGCCGCATGCAGGGCACGGGCGCCCTGCCAGGGATCGTGCATCGGCAACTGCGGCTCCCAGACGGGGCCCGGCGACACGAACAGGCGCTGTCCGGCAAGCGCGGCTTCATCCACGTGCCCGCCGAAGGGAGGAGCGGCCTGCTGGGCCGCCATGAGTTCGTGCTTGCGGAGCACAGGCAATGCAGCCAGTGCTTCGCGGTCGATGGATTCCGGCAGTGCCTCCCTGTTGCCGATCTGCCGTGCCAGTGCCGGCACTCGCTCGGCGATCGTCAGCAGGCGCTCGCGAAAACCGTCGAAGAGTGACGCTTCACGTTCACTGTCGGGCCGAGTGTCGAGTTCGTCGAAAGCCAAGATATGCTCCATTCACGTGATTTCCCGGTGAAGACGCGATTGATTTCCGGGTGAAGAGTCGATCAAGCACCCGCCCGGCCCCTGCGGCCCGCCTGCCGACGACAACGACAACGGCAACGACAACGACAACGGCAACGGCAACGGCAACGGCAACGACAACGGCAACGACAACGACAAAGGTGACGGCGAACTGACCATGAACGACTCAGGACAGCCAGCGCTTGCGCCGTTTGTAGTGCTTGACCTCACGGAAGCTGCGACGTTCTTCCCCACCGGTGCCGAGGTAGAACTCCTTGACGTCGGCGTTCTCGCGCAACTCCTCGCCGCTGCCGTCGAGCACGACGCGTCCGGACTCGAGAATGTAGCCGTAGGTTGCATAGCGAAGCGCCACGTTGGTGTTCTGTTCGGCCAGCAGGAACGAGACGCCGGTTTCACGGTTGAGACGCGCGACGATATCGAAGATCTCTTCGACAAGCTGCGGTGCAAGGCCCATCGAGGGTTCGTCGAGGAGAATCATCTCGGGACGCGACATGAGCGCGCGGCCGATGGCGCACATCTGCTGCTCGCCACCCGAGGTATAACCCGCCTGCGACTGACGCCGCTCGCGAAGGCGCGGAAAGTAATCATAGACCATCTCGAGATCGTCGCGAATCGCGGCGCGCCCGTCCCGCCGGGTGAAGGCACCGGTGAGCAGGTTCTCCTCGATGCTGAGGTGCCCGAAACAGTGCCGTCCCTCCATGACCTGAATGCAGCCGCGGCGCACGAGTTCATTCGGCGACAGCGCCTGTACCTGTTCACCCTTGAACATGATCGAACCCTTGGTGACCTCGCCGCGTTCGGCCTGCAGGAGGTTCGAAATGGCCTTGAGCGTGGTGGTCTTGCCGGCGCCGTTGGCACCGAGTAGCGCCACGATGCCACCCTTCGGCACCGTCAGCGACACGCCCTTGAGCACAAGGATCACGTGATCGTAGATGACTTCGATGTTGTTGACGCCGAGAATGCTCCCGGCGTCAACATCGGCTGATCGAGTTGTCTGGCTCATGCAGGCTCACTCATGACAAGGGGCCCTCCGTCGAACCGGAACACCCGGGGTTGCGTACTCAATCGGCGCATTCCTGCTGCTGCCAGTCCGGCTTGTCGGCCACGTAGTTGGCAGCGGCCTCTTCGAGCATCGGTCGAACCACGTCCACCATCGGCTCGATGAGATCGGACACCCGCTCCCAGTCGCTGCCGTTCCACTGCTGGATGAAGACCGCGCCCGCGCCTTCGTGGTCCTCGCAGCTTCCCTTCACGGTGCCCGCGAATTCGGGCAGACCGAGTTCGGCAAGCCGTTCGGCGGAGAGATCGATGTTCTCGAGTCCGTAGCGCATGTCGGCACCGGTGATGACCTTGTTGCCGGTGTGTTCCTGTGCCACGCGAATGGCCTCGGCCAGCACCACGGCATTGAAGAGCCCGCGATTGTAGAGCACCTTGCCGACATCCTCACGCGTGGACACCTTGCTCAGGCCCTTGTCGACCACGTGCGTGAGCACGTCCTGCAAGGCCGGATAGTCCTGACCGAGCCCCGAGAAGTTCGCTGCCTTGTAGCCTTTCGCCGACTCGCCGAGGGCCTCGAGATCAACGTGGGAACCGGCCCACCAGTTGCCGATGAACCGATCGAGCGGGAAGCGGATCTTGATCGCTTCCTTGATGGCCGTGGCGTTCATCGCCCCCCAGCCCCACATGATCATCCAGTCGGGACGTTCCTTCCTGACATTCAGCCACTGCGAGGACTGGTTCTGCATTTCCTTCACGCCCACGGGGAACTTGACCACCGAGAAGCCCATGTCCGCGGCGAGCTTGTCGAGCAGCGGAATCGGTTCCTTGCCGTAGCCGGCATCGAGATAGATGAAGCCGATCTTCTGGCCTTCGAGGCCACCGTTGGCGTCGATGTACCGGAGAATCGACGAGAGCTGATGCCAGTAGGTGGTCGGGTAGTTGAAGACCCAGGGGAACTTTGCCCCGTCGGCCGCCGCCGACAGACCGTAGCCCATCGAGAACACGGGAATTTCGTCTTCGGGTGCCTTCGGAATCAGCGCGAGGGTGATGCCGGTGGAAAGCGGACTGTAGGCGAGCGCGCCCTTGTCCTTGGTGGCTTCGTAGCACTCCACTCCCTTCTGGGTGTTGTAGGCCGTCTCGCATTCCTCGACCACGATGCGCACGCCGTTGATGCCACCGTCGCGCTCGTTGAGCATGTTGAAGTAGTCGGCGTAGCCGTTGGCGAAGGGTATGCCACCGCCCGCAAAGGGCCCGGTACGGTAGGTCATCGACGGCATGTACAGGGTGTCTTCGGCCTGCGCCGTCGACACCATGGCACCCGCGGCCAGCAGTGTCGCTGCCAGGGCCGTCAGGGGCGCCGGAATCACTCTTGAAAGCATGTTGTCGTGTCTCCTCTGGGGTGTGGTGGTGGTACTGCAACCTTCGCACGGTGATTCGATCACGGGCAGGCGCATCAAGGCCACGAGCCTGCCCGCGCGCGAATCGTCAGGTCTTCTAGCCATCCTGTGCGTAGGGAAAGGGCCAGCTTCTGAGCTTCTCGCGTCCGATCTGCCAGAGCCTTGCAAGGCCATGCGGTTCGACGATCAGGAAGAAGATGATCAGTACGCCGGTGATGATGTTGGTGATGTGTTCGGTCGTGGCGGCCACCATGTCGATGCCGAGAAATTCGGGCACGGCCCGAATGATCACGGGCAGTACCCAGATGAAGGCGGCGCCGAGAAAGCTGCCGGCAATCGAACCCATGCCACCGACGATCACCATGAAGAGAATCAGGAAGGAATGGTTGATGTCGAAGGCCTCGACCTCGGCCGAACCCAGCCAGAAGAACACCATGAGTGCACCCGCCACACCGCAGTAGTAGCTCGAGAAGGCAAAGGCCGAGAGCTTCGCCTGCAGCGGGTTGATGCCCATGAGTTCGGCCGCGATGTCCATGTCACGGATCATCATCCAGCTGCGCCCGATGCGCCCGCGAAGTACGTTCACGGCAATGACCGAGAGCACCGTGACGATCACGAGAATCACGCAATAGCGTGTCACCGGCGACGCCATGGCACCGGTGATCTGCACCCCGAACAGCGTGCGCCCCGGCACTTCGATGGCACCCGAATCGTTGTAGTTGTAGAGCCAGCCGATGCGGTTGAAGCACCACTCCAGGAAGAACTGTGCGGCCAGTGTCGTGATGGCGAGATACAGCCCCTTGATGCGCAGGCTCGGCAGGCCGAAGAACACGCCCACGAGCGCCGCGAACACGCCCGAGAACATCACGTGCACGAGGATGTTCACGTCCGGAAAGAACGTGGTGAGCTTGTAGCAGGCGTAGGCACCGACACCCATGAAGGCGCCGGTACCCAGCGAGAGCTGACCGGCGTAACCCGTGAGAATGTTCAGCCCGACGGCGGCGAGCGCGAACACGAGAAACGGGATCATGATCGCGTTGAGGAAGAAGTTGCTCGCGAACAATGGCACTGCGATGAAGGCAAGGGCAACGATCGCCAGCACACCGATGAGATCCTGGCGTACCGGAAACAGCGCCTGGTCGGCACCGTAGCTCGTCTTGAATTGGCCGGCTTCACGATAGAACACGGTTTTCTCTACACCCTCTCGATGATGCGTTCGCCGAAGAGCCCCTGCGGGCGGAACAGCAGGAAGATCAGTGCGAGCACGTAGGCGAACCAGGCTTCCACGCCGCTGCCGAGGAGACCACCCCAGTACACCTCGAAGAGCTTCTCGCCGATGCCGATGATGAGCCCGCCGACGATGGCGCCGGGAATGGAGGTGAAGCCACCGAGGATCAGCACGGCAAGGGCCTTCAGGGCGATGATCTCGAGTGCGAACGACACCTCCGAACGCGCGCCCCACATGATGCCGGTGACGAGTGCGACCATGCCCGAGGCGAACCAGACGATGGCCCAGATCTGGTGCAGCGAGATACCGACCGACAATGCCGCCTGATGGTCATCGGCCACGGCTCGCAGCGCACGGCCGATGCGGGTTTTCGAGAAGAACAGTGCCAGCGTGCCGACGATCAGGAGCGCGATCACGGCCGCGGCGATGTCGATGTGCTGGAGAATCACGAGGCCACCGAAGGGGTTCAGTTCGGTACTGCCGGTAGGCAGCCCGAGCGCTTCGGTGATCATCGGTTTCGGCTCGCCACCGAAGAAGAGCTGCCCTGCCCCCTTGACGATGAGCGTGAGGCCGATGGTTGCCATGAGCAGGATGGCATCGTGCTGGTTGACGAGTTTCCGCAACACGACGCGCTCCACCGAGATGGCGAACAGTGCCATGACGCCCACGGTGATTGCGAGGGCGATCCAGGCGGGGACACCCATGGCATGAATCGACACGAGCACCAGCGCGGCGAACACCACCATGATGCCCTGAGCAAAGTTGAACACCCCCGAAGCCTTGTAGATCAGCACGAAGCCGAGGGCGATCAGCGCATAGAGCACACCCGAGACGAAACCTTCCCAGACCACCTGCAGGAAGAAATCGGGCGCGGCAAACATGTCGGCAAAGGGCGCGACGCAGATGGCGTGCAGGAGTTCGGCGGGATTCATCAGTGCGGCACTCCGAGGTAGGCGTCGATGACTTCCTGACTTGCCTGCACTTCATCCGGCGAGCCGTCTCCGATCTTGCGGCCGTAGTCGAGTACCACGACGCGGTCTGCCAGATCCATGACCACACCCATGTCGTGTTCGATGAGCGCGATGGTGGTACCGAACTCGTGGTTGAGGTCGACGATGAAGCGGCTCATGTCTTCCTTTTCCTCGAGGTTCATGCCGGCCATGGGCTCGTCGAGCAGGAGCAGTTCCGGTTCCATCGCCATGGCGCGACCGAGTTCGACCCGCTTCTGCAGCCCGTAGGGCAGTTTGCCCACGGGGCGTTTCCGGATATGCGCGATCTCGAGAAAGTCGATGATGTCTTCGACCTTGCGGCGATGCTCGATTTCCTCGCGCCTTGCCGGTCCGGCGTGAATCGCCTGCCAGAACAGACCCCGTTTCATCATCAGCGAGCGTCCCGACATGATGTTGTCGAGCGTGGTCATGCCCCGAAACAGGGCGACGTTCTGGAAGGTGCGGGCGATGCCGCTGGCCGCCGCCTGATGCGGGCGTATGCGCTTCCTGACCTTGCCACGGAAGGTGATGACGCCGACCTGCGGGCGATAGAACCCGTTGATGACGTTGAGCATCGAGGTCTTGCCGGCACCGTTCGGCCCGATGATGGCGCGTATCTCGCCCTTCTCGACATTGAAGGAGATGTCGGTGATGGCCTGCACGCCACCGAAGGAGAGCGAGACATTGGCGCAGTCAAGCAATACTTCGCGTTGCCCGGCAGGCGCTGCGGCCACGAGACCGGAAGCTGCAGTGACCGCTTCGTCCCTGACGTCTGCGTTGTGCATGTCCGGCTCCGTCACATTGAACTCTCGAGGGTCGGGCTTGCCGCGGCACCGGGGTTCGCCCCGCTGAGCATCGCGGCCGGCGGCGCCACGTCACGAATCCGTACCGTGGCCTCGATGTTCCCCTTGCGCCCGTCTTCGTAGGTCACTTCGGTCGAGACGAAGCAGGATTCGGCACCGTTGTAGAGCGCGTCGATGAGTACCCCGTAGCGTTCGTCGATGAAATTGCGTCGCACCTTCTGCGTGCGCGTGAGTTCGCCGTCATCGGCATCGAGTTCCTTGTGCAGCACGAGGAAACGGCGGATGACCGAACCTGCCATGCGAGGCTCGGCGGCGAGATCCTCGTTGACGTCACGGACGTGCGCCTCGACCATGTCGTATACCTCGGGATGATTCGCCAGTTCCTGATAGGACGCATAGACGATGTTGTTTCGTTCGGCCCAGTTCGCCACCGACGCCAGATCGATGTTGATGAACACGGTGACGAAATCACGCTGGTGCCCGAAGGCCACCACTTCCTTGATGTCCGAGAAGAACTTCAGCTTGTTCTCGACATACTTCGGGGCGAACAGGCTGCCGTCCTCGAGTGCACCGACATCCTTGGCACGGTCGATGATGTGCAGGTGTCCGCGATCGTCGAAGAAGCCCGCATCGCCCGTATGTACCCAGCCATCGGGTGTTCTGGTGTCGGCGGTGGCAGCCTCGTTGCGGAAGTAACCCATGAACACGCCCGGCGAGCGGTACATGACTTCCCCGTTCTCGGCGATCTTCACCTCGACACCGGGCGAGGGCTTGCCGACCGTATCGGCATCGATCTCGCCGTCCGGTTGCGCCGTGATGTACACGGTGGCTTCGGTCTGACCGTAGAGTTGCTTGAGGTTGATGCCGAGCGAACGATAGAAGCGAAAGAGATCGGGCCCCATCGCCTCCCCGGCCGTGTAGGCCACGCGAATGCGCGACATTCCCATGCGGTTCTTGAGGGGCCCGTACACGAGAAATTCGCCGAGCGCATAGTGAAACCGTGCGCCTGCGCCGATGCTCTTGCCGTCGAGCAGCGCTTCCCCGTGGCGACGCGCTACCTTGATGAAGTGATCGAACATGGCCCGCTTCGGGCGGCTCGCGTCCTGCATCGCCACGTTGATGTTGGTGAGAAGATCCTCGAACACGCGCGGCGGGGCAAAGAAGTAGCTCGGCGCGATTTCGCGGCGGCAGATGGCCACGGTTTCGGGGCTCTCGGGGCAGCACACGCAGTATCCGGCGGTCAGTGCCTGCGCCTGACTGAAGACGTGATCCCCCACCCAGGCGAGTGGCAGATAGGCAAGCGTCACCTCGTTCTCGTCGAGATGGTCGAATGCGTTGGCCGCAAGCGCCGTGCTGATGATGTTCGCGTGCGAGAGCATCACGCCCTTGGGCTTGCCCGTGGTGCCCGAGGTGTAGAGCATCACGCAGAGATCGTCGTGCCCGAGCGCGTCGATGCCCGTGCGCCAGGCGGGTTCGAGCCCGGGGTCGCGCTCGAGAGCCTTGCGCCCGAGCTCCTGCACATGGTCGATCGAATGGATGTGCGTGGCATCGTAGTCGCGCAGGCCCCGCGGCTCGTCGTAGATGATGTCGCGGATGGACGGGTGGTTCGCCGCCAGCACCTTGTCGACCTGTTCCTGATCCTGACAGATGACCATGGTGGCTTCGGCGTGATCGAGCACGAAGGCCAGTTCCTCGGCAACCGCATCGGCGTAGGTGGGCACCGGCACGCTGCCAAGTGCCTGGATGGCACTGAAGGCCCAGTAGAGACGCGGGCGATTGTGGCCGATGATGGCCACCTTCTCGTCCTCACCGAGGCCGAGTTCGCGCAGACCGAGCGAGAACCACATGACCTCCTGCGCCAGTTCCTGCCAGGTCCACTCGTGCCAGATGCCGAGATCCTTGTGGCGCATGGCCACGCGATCGCCGAACTGCTCGGCGTTCCTGAGCAGATAGTGCGGTACGGACGGCAGTGCCGACATCGATCAGCCCCCGGTCGGCTCGAGAATGCGCTCGCGGCCACCGAGCCAGGGCCGGAGTGCAGCGGGTATGACCACGCTGCCGTCGGCCTGCTGATGGTTCTCGAGCAGCGCGATGAGCGTGCGCCCGACGGCAAGGCCGGAGCCGTTGAGCGTGTGCAGGAGTTCGGGTCTGCCCGTGTCGGGGTTCCTGAAACGTGCCCGCATGCGACGCGCCTGAAAATCGGTGCAGTTGCTGACCGATGAAATCTCCCGATAGGCTTCCTGCCCGGGAAGCCACACTTCGAGGTCGAAGGTTTTTGCGGCCGCAAAACCGATGTCGCCACCGCAGAGCACCACCACGCGGTAGGGCAGTTCGAGATCGCCGAGGATACGTTCGGCATGCCCGACCATTTCCTCGAGCGCCTCGCCGGATTCGTCGGGGTGGACGATCTGCACCATTTCCACCTTCTCGAACTGGTGCTGGCGGATCAGCCCGCGGGTGTCGCGCCCGTAGGAGCCGGCTTCGGCACGGAAGCAGCCACTGTGCGCGGTCAGGCGCATCGGCAAGGTGTCGGCGCCGACGATCTCGTCGCGCACGATGTTGGTCAGGGGCACTTCCGCCGTGGGAATGAGGTAGTAGTCGCTCTGCTCGCGCCCTTCCATCTGCGCTTCTTCATCACCCCAGACGAGCTTGAAGAGGTCTTCCTCGAACTTCGGCAGTTGCCCCGTGCCACGCAGCGTGTCCCGGTTGACGATCAGCGGCACGTTGACTTCCGTGTAGCCGTGATCGTTGACGTGCGTGTCGAGCATGAACTGTGACAGCGCCCGGTGCAGGCGCGCGATGTCGCCACGCATGACCACGAAACGCGAGCCCGTGAGCTTTGCTCCGGTATCGAAATCGAGTGTATCCCCGCGTGCACCCAGGGCAACGTGATCCTGCACGGGAAAATCGAAGTGCCGCGGTTCGCCGATACGACGAACCTCCAGATTGTCGCTTTCGTCGCTGCCCGGTGGCACGCTGTCGTCGACGAGGTTCGGCAGGCCGAGGTACTCGGCCTCGAGTTCGCCCTGCACCGCTTCAAGCGCCTTCGAAGCGGCCTCCAGTTCATCGCCGAGGCGTCCGGTCTCGGCAAGGAGCGGCTCGATATCCTCGCCGCGCGCCTTGGCCTGTCCGATGGACTTCGAACGCGCGTTCCGCTCCGCCTGCAGGGATTCGCTGCGCTGCTGGAGTTCACGACGGCGCGATTCGAGATCGACGAGCCGCGCCTTGTCGAGCGTGATGTTGCGTTTCGACTGACGTTCAGCCACATCGTCGAGGTTGCCACGCAGCAATTTGGGGTCGAGCATCGCGGTTGTCTGAATCCTGGGGGGAGGGTTGAACGGCCTCGTGGCCACTGTCGTCAATGACTGATCGATGTAAGGTTCGAGTGGCAGACCCGTTCCGAAGTCGAACAAGTGTATATCAAATCCGAAAGTCATCGAGTCCGGATCCGCACTCACCCGTTCGCGAGCGCGAACCGTCAGCGCCGGAAACGGATGCCGCCGCTGCCGGAAACCTGTGTGCCGTCAGCGCCGGAAACGCACGCCGCCGCTGCCGGCAGCGTTGCAACCGTCACGCAGCATGCGGAATCCGCCCCGCCAGCAACAGGAACCCCGCTGCAACGGCGGCCAGACTGCCGACAAGGTTCACGAGGGCGTTCGCCAGTGCCGCCCAGGGTCGCTCGGCGAGAAACAGCGTCAGGGTTTCCACCGAGAAGGTCGAGAAGGTGGTCAGGGCGCCGAGAAAGCCCGTGATGAGCAGGAGCGCGAGGTAGCCCGCCGGCACGGCGCGTTGCGCGATGAGTGCATAGAGAAGCCCGGCCATGAAACAGCCCGCAAGATTCACGGACAGTGTGGCGAAGGGGATGGAGAACCGCTCTCCCACCAGCCACAGGCTTGCCGCATAGCGACAGCAGGCACCGAGGGCACCGCCCGCGGCCACGACCAGAAACGCCACTCCCGTGTTCATCGGCATCGACCTTGCATTGTTCCCGTTTTGAATACGTGTTCGCTGCTTGAACACCTCAGGAACTCTAGTCCATTTCATCGCACCCGACCGGCACCAGACCCGATGACTCGAGCAACTCTCACGGCAGCATGCCTGCTGCTTGCCTCATCCGCCCAGGCGGTAACGCTCTACAAGTGGGCCGAAGCCGATGGTTCGATCACCTTCTCGACCGAGCCACCGGCAGCCGGCACCCGGTATGAAACGGTGAACGGCGGCGCAAGCGGCATGACCTCGCCGGCAGCATCGGCGGTGTCTGCCCCGGCCCCGGCAACCGGTGCAGCCACCACTCGATCGAACACCACGACGGAGTTCGACGCCGGTAATGAACAGGCCGCTCAGGCTGCCATCGATGCGGCCGTCAGCCAACGTCTGCAACGCATCGGCGGCCGCAGCTCGCCGGTCGGCCCCGATGGCAGCGACAACGACAGCAAGGCCACCGCCGCCCGTGCCGGCAGTACCGGCATTCGCGCCACGGCACCGGCAAAGGTGTCGGTCTCCGCCCCTGCTCGCATCAGCTACGCGCCGGAGGTTTCCGGGAATGGCAGTTCGCAGCGCGGCGCGCGTTCGCCCGCAGGTTCCGGCGCCAGCCACGCTACGGCCGCCAGTGCCGCGTCTTCACGAACGCCACCGATGAGTCCGGACGCGATCGCGGCCCGCAACAAGCGGAACCGCTGCGATGATCTCAGGAAGCGCGTGGTCTCGCTCGAGCGCCGTCTGCGCCTTGATCTGACGCCGGGTGACATGGACAACACCGTGATTCACATGGCGCGCTATCAGAAGAGTTTCGATCAGTTCTGTGCGGACTGATTCGTTGCGCCTTCGCGCAGCGCACCCTCGACATCGAAGCTGTGACCCTGTCTCAGGCAGTAGGCCAGCCAGCGATTGAAAAAACGGTTGAGACGCATGCCTTCGCCGAGATCGCGCCGCCGGCGCGGCTCGCCGCGGGCATCACGGCGTGAACTCGGCAACAGCCCGGTCATGACTTCGGCAGAACGTGCGTCGTGATACAGCCGGATCGTCAGGTCGGGTTCGCGGCTCGGCTGCCGGCGTGACGAAAAGCGATAGCTCAGGCGAAAGCTGCTGGTATAGCGGCTGTGTTCGATGGCCGAGAGTTCCAGTGGCACGGCACCGGCACGCCAGGACAGGTAACGCTGTTCACTCCCTCCTTCAAGCGCCGTGAGGTTCGGAATGAGCCGCCTGAGCAGGATGTAGTTGCTCTCGTAGAGCTCCATCAGGGCCGCGAAACGCCCGCTGGTTACCTCCCGCCGTGATGTCAGTGTGGCTTGCATGCGCCCTATTATGGCTTGAATTGGATGGATCTGCCCCCATGCTGCGGTGGCACAAACGGCATCATTCTTGCGTTTGCCACTTGCAGTGAAGCGCAATATGGTGATAATGGCGCCTTTGATCCAGACAGCCGCCGATACTGGCGCGCCCAACCGGAGAGCCGATGGCCAAAGAAGAACCCATTGAGATGGAAGGCACGGTGATAGACACCCTGCCGAACACGATGTTTCGTGTCGAACTGGAAAACGGTCACGTCGTGACCGCACACATTTCCGGCAAGATGCGCAAACACTACATCCGTATCCTGACCGGTGACAGGGTCACCGTGCAGATGACCCCCTACGATCTGTCCAAGGGTCGCATCACCTACCGCAGCCGCTGAGTTCGGCCGGATTTCGTCGCGCAGTCACCGTCGGTCATGACCAGGCCGGCGGGCCTCGCAGGCTTCATGCAGATCGAACCCTCGAAAGACCCTGGCAATGCCGGGGTTTTTCCGTTTCCGTTTCCGTTTCCGTTTCCGTTTCCGTTTCCGTTTCACGAAAGGCTGTCCGAAACCCGGGATGCCCGACACGGAAAACCCGGCCAGTGCCGGGTTTCCGCATGACTGCCGTCGTGGCTGTGCAACACCTTGCTGCGCAACACCTTGCCGCAGCACGGCCCCTTGCCGCACGGCCCCTTGCCGCACGGCCCCTTGCCGCACGGCACCTTGCCGCGCGACGGAGGCGAGGCCTCAGACTTCCTTCGATGCCACCGGCTTGTTGTCGGCCTCGCGGTTGTCGATCTCGAAGGTGATGTTGCCCTTCTCGTCGAGTCTGACGTGCACGTGGCCGCCGCCCGCGAGCTTGCCGAAGAGGATCTCGTCGGCCAGGGGTTTCTTGATGTTCTCGCTGATCAGGCGCGTCATCGGGCGCGCACCCATCTTCGCGTCGAAACCGTGCTCGGCCATCCAGGCCTTGGCATCGGGCGCGAAGTCGATCGACACCTTCTTCTGTTCGAGCTGCGATTCGAGTTCGATGATGAACTTGTCGACGACGTTGAGAATGATGTCCTTGTCGAGCGGCTTGAACTGGATGATGGCGTCGAGTCGGTTGCGGAACTCCGGCGTGAACAGGCGGTTGACCGCTTCCATCGCATCGCTGGAGTGATCCTGCTGGGTGAAGCCCATGGTGGTGCGCGACAGCGACTCGGCACCGGCGTTGGTGGTCATGACCAGCACGATGTTGCGGAAGTCGGCCTTTCTGCCGTTGTTGTCGGTCAGCGTGCCGTGATCCATCACCTGCAGCAGCAGGTTGAAGACATCGGGGTGTGCCTTCTCGATTTCGTCGAGCAGCACGACGGCATGTGGATGCTGCACCACGGCATCGGTCAGCAGTCCGCCCTGATCGTAGCCCACGTAACCCGGGGGCGCTCCGATGAGGCGCGACACGGTGTGCCGTTCCATGTACTCCGACATGTCGAAGCGGATCAGTTCGATGCCCATGATCTGTGCGAGCTGTTTGGTGACTTCGGTCTTGCCGACACCGGTCGGTCCTGCAAAGAGGAAGCTGCCGATGGGCTTGTCTTCATGACCGAGGCCCGAACGCGACATCTTGATGGCTGCCGACAGGGTCTCGATGGCTTCGTCCTGACCGAACACCAGCATGCGCATGTCGCGAGACAGTGTCTTGAGCTTGTCGGTATCGGAAGACGACACGCTCTTTTCCGGGATACGCGCAATCTTCGCCACGATCGCTTCGATGTCCTTGACCGTGATGCGGCTCTTCCGGCCTTCCTTGCCCTCGCCTGTCGTCCCCTGGACGCGGTTGTTGGCGCCGGCCTCGTCGATCACGTCGATGGCCTTGTCGGGCAGAAAGCGGTCGTTGATGTAGCGACCGGCAAGTTCCGCTGCCGTCTTCAGCGCCTTGTTGGAGTATTCGACGTCATGGAACTCTTCGTAGCGTGACTTCAGACCCTTGAGAATCTGGTAGGTCTGGTCGACGGTCGGCTCGATCACGTCGATCTTCTGGAAACGGCGCGAGAGTGCGCGATCCTTCTCGAAGATGCCGCGGTATTCCTGATAGGTCGTGGAGCCGATGCACTTCAGCTCGCCCGAAGCCAGCATGGGCTTGATCAGGTTCGAGGCGTCCATGACGCCACCCGAGGCCGCACCGGCACCGATGATGGTGTGGATCTCGTCGATGAAGAGCACCGCACCGGGCTCGTTCTTCAACTGCCCGAGAATGCTCTTCAGACGCTTTTCGAAGTCGCCGCGATACTTGGTGCCGGCAACAAGCGCACCGAGATCGAGCGAGTAGATCACCGCGCTTGCCAGCACCTCGGGCACGTCGCCATCGACGATACGGCGCGCAAGGCCTTCGGCGATGGCCGTCTTGCCGACACCGGCCTCGCCGACGAGCAGGGGATTGTTCTTTCTGCGTCGGCAGAGCACCTGAGAGGCGCGTTCGACCTCGTGCTCGCGACCGATCAGTGGGTCGATATTGCCGGCTTCGGCCTTGGCATTGAGGTTCGTGGCGTACTTCTCGAGCGGGCTTGCATCGCTGTCCGGTTCTTCGCCGGTGAAGTCGGCCGCGGTGTCATCGACCTCGTCGGACTCCTCGTCGCCCTTTCTCGAAATGCCATGCGCGATGTAGTTGACGACATCCAGGCGCGTGACGTTCTGCTTGTTCAGGAAGTAGACGGTCTGCGAGTCCTGCTCGCCGAAGATGGCCACGAGTACGTTGGCACCGGTGACTTCCTTCTTGCCCGAGCTCTGCACGTGAAAGACGGCGCGCTGCAGCACCCGCTGGAAACCGAGCGTGGGTTGGGTTTCGCGGCTGTCGTCCTCGTCGAGCAGCGGCGTGCTTTCCTTGACGGCATTGTCAAGATCGTCACGCAGCGTCTCGAGATCGGCGCCGCACTCACGCAGCACCTTGGCAGCCGACGGATTGTCAAGCAGCGCAAGCAGCAGGTGCTCCACCGTCATGAATTCAAATCGGCGCGTTCGCGCGTCCTTGAACGCGTTGTTCAAGGTGTATTCCAGTTCTTTACTCAACATAACCTGGTTCTGCTCTCGCCTGGTCTGGGGTCCGGGAATTGATCGAGCATGTGCTCAGTCGTCTGCCCTTTCCATTTCGCACAGCAAAGGATGTTTGCATTCGCGCGCGTACTGCGTCACCTGTGCCACCTTGGTCTCGGCAATCTCGCGAGTGAAGACCCCGCAGATGCCCTTGCCCCTCTGGTGCACGTGCAACATCACGCGCGTGGCCTGTTCTCGATCCAGCCGAAAGAACTGCTGCAAGACTTCGACCACAAACTCCATTGGCGTGTAATCGTCATTGAGCAGGAAAACCTGCCAGCGTGGCGGTCTGGCCAGTGCCGGCCGGGCTGGCTCGACCACCAGTCCACCTTCCTGCTCATGCTCGTATTCACTCATCTGGCGTGTCCAGTCTCGAAATACCTGCCGTTTTCATCACATCACGCCCGGCAACTGCCCGGTGCAATCAACAATCGATTCCGACCACATGAATCACGCAAGGTTCGAGTGCCTGACGGAACTCTTACCCGTGTCGTCAGCGTCGCAAGTTTCGTACCCCATCGCCAGGGTGCCCCGAACAGCGATCCACAGTGGCTTGAACCAGCGCACGAATCAAGTATCCGCGCGTCTCCGTGGGAAGTGTAGTTGACGGCAGCGCGGGTCAGACGCCGCGATTCTGACGCAGCCGCTGGCGAGCGCCCGCACGATCGACGGCCGCGCGCGTTCGGCGCTGGAGTTCGCTGACGCCGTCTTCGTCGGCAGCCCCGTCAACCGGCGCCTGCCGTGTCCGACTCGACGGCAGGGTCGTGGCCGGTGGCTGCGCACCGCGTAGCCGTTTCCGGGTTCGCAGAGGCTTGCGTGGCCGACGAGGTTTCCGGTGGCGCCCGCCCTCGGTCGACTCAACTGCGGTTTCCGGCAACCCCTCGTCGTCCACCTTCCGGACGAGTACGGCATAGCCCTTGCCCTGCGGGCGTCTGCGCGGCCGCCCCGCAGCCGCCTTCGCGCGCACGGGAACCAGATCGGGGACTTTCATCCCCGGCTTGCGCAACAACACCTGCATGACCACGAACCAGGTCCAGAAATACACGGTCACGTTCAGCGACACGGCACGCGAACCGAATATGCAGACCACCGCGAAACACACGGCAATGGCCGCCCCCGCGATACCGATGGTGCGCTCGAACGGATCCTGCCCGTGCAGCGCCAGTCGCCGCCCCATGAAGAAGCAGTGGGCGAGAATGGCAAGAAAGATCAGCAAGCCGGGAACACCCATCTCGGCCCCGAGCATGAAGTACATGCTGTGTGGATCACTCTCCTCGACCGGCTGATCGACGTATTGATCCTTCAGCAAGGGAAAGCCCTTGAAACCCTTGCCCATGACCGGACTCTCCTGCATCATCTCGGCGGCCGCTTCCCACATGATCAGGCGTGTGTTGGCACTCTTGTCGATGGCTTCCTCGTTGCCGCGGGCCTCGTCGCCCGCCAGCGAGGCCATGCGGTCCGTGATGGAATCGGGAATCGCGCTCGGAAAGGCGAGGAAGAAGCTCAGCGCGACCACCGTCCAGAAGGCCAGGAAGCCCTTGCCGCGATACCAGGCCGCGACCAGACCACCGACGGCCATGGCGAGATAGGCACCACGCGAGAATGTCGCCAGCAGGAGCTTCAGTGCCACCAGAAAGTACGGCCCCAGCAGCCACACGCGCCAGTCGCGCATGTAGACCATGAACACCGACGCCATCGGCAGCAAGGTATAGGCGAGAAAACCGCCGTAGTTGTTCGACTGCACGTGCGGTCCGTCGAGACGGCTCTTCTCGATCGAGGATCGTCCGGCCTTTTCAAACAGTTCCGGTATGCCGTGAAACGCCACGAGCACGATGCCGATCATCATGTAGAAGACCATGCGCTTGGCCATTTCACGATCGCGAATGCACGAAGTCAGCAGGGCGAAGAACACGAACTGATCCATGAAGGCCTTGAAATTCCAGATGTTGTCGTACCAGAACCAACCCCAGCCCCGGGGATGCTGGATGACCGTCACGGCCGAGATCAAGACGGAACAGCGGATCGCGATGTGCATTCGCCTGCAGCACCGCCGCCGCCATGCCCAGCAGCAACAGGGCGTTGGTGCCGTTGATCATGGGCGCCAGGGGAATGACGTAAACCTTCGAGAACGGCAGATAGAGCAGCAGACAGGCGAGTATGAGTTCGGAGGTGCGCAGTGCACTGGCCGCCACGAAGGCACCGAGGAGGATGGCGATGGTGTAGAGCAGCTCCTTCGGCCACTGACCACCCGTGATCGTTATCGCCAGCACCAGGATCGCGGGAAACAGCAGGAACAGCATGACCATGCGCAGCCCTTCCCACGCGGGAAAGCCTTCGGGCAAGGCAAACAGCGTCGAGCCCCCAGGCTGCTCTTCCTTCTCTGATGTGGCGGCGATCTTCTCGGTCCCTTCCAGGCGCAATCCGGCCCTCTCACGATAGGCACGTCCCAGCGCACCTCGCTTGCGAGCCCTGCGAATCTGCCATTTCAGGCCACTGAAACTGCCAGTTGCGCTGCTCATCATGCTTACCGCGCTGCCATCCGATACAAGGCATGGTACAGGCGATTGCCGAGCAGGCGACGAACACCCCCCTTCACGGCGGCCACCCGTTGCTGTCGGCGATACCAGGCGAGATCAGGCTCGACCATCCGTCGGAATTCTTCCTCGCTGGTGCTGGCTCGGATAGCCGAACGCGGCAGAGGTTCCAACCGCTGCCATCGCAGCCGGTCGTTTCCGGCCACTCCGTCTGACGGTTCGGCCTGCGTCATCGTGACCTCCCTCATCGCGCTCTTCGTCATCACGGCCTCCTCCATCGCGCTCTCCCTCATCGCGTTCTCCGGCGACAAAGCCTGCAGTGGTGCGGCCTGCAACGGCACGGTCCCGTTTTTCGGCGTCGCGTTTTCCGGCGACACGACCTGCAGCGGCAGGGTTCCCGTTGCCGGCAGCGTGAGCTCCGGCGTCACGGTTTCCGACGATCTGTCCACAAAGTGCCGCTCGTCGATGAGCCCTGTCGCCGAGCCATACCATTGGTGGTAGCCGGTCTCGGGCAGCAGACGCAACGTTGCGGCGGTGAAACGCCCTCCCGGAAACGAAAGGCTCCGGCATTCGCGTCCGGTTGCCGCCTCGAGGAACGCGCGACTGTCAGCCAGTTCGCTTCGAGCTTCCCCGGGCGTCATGTCATCGAAGAATCGGTGCGTGACCCCGTGGCTGCCGATCGTCATGCCCGCGTCGGCAAGCGCCGCGAGTTCGTCAGACCCGCAGAAATGCGCGCGCTTGCCGGTGAAGCCGGTCGTGATGAAGAACACCGCCGGCAGCCCCCGGGCAACAAGCTCCGGCAGAGCCAGTTCGGCATTGCTGAGGTGGCCGTCATCGAAGGTGATGATGTAGTCGGGCAATGGCGTACCCGGCATCGGTATGCCGACCCGCCCGCTGGCCTCGAGCAGATCGAGTTGCCGACGGAAGGTATCGAGATCGATGGCGTAGGGGCGATCCTCCGCGTCGATAGTGGCGAGCGAGTGGCCTTCGTACAGTGCGTGATACATGAGCGCGACGGTCATGAGACGCGCTTCCAGCGCACACCGGCGGTGCCGGTCAGTGCGCGCCAGGCACCGAGCACGGCGGCGGCGTTGAGTTGCAGAAACACCGCGATCACGTTGGCGAGTCGCCCACCGCTACCGTCAAGGCCCCAGAGACCGAGAGCATAGAAGGCGATCTGCAGCCAGAAAGCGGTATCGAGCAGGATGCCATCGCCCAGCAGCGAACTCACGAGCGCGAGGCCCATGGCAAAGGGCACCAGCAGGCGAAACACCTTGTGCGACAGAAACTGCCACCAGACCGGGTTCGTCGCGGGGTTGAACAGCCAGGGATGGCGCCGGAAGGACTGGTAGTTCCCGGCGAGTGTGCGCACCTTGCGACGAAACTCGCCTGCGGCACTCGCCTCGGCCTGGTCGAAGACCTTCGCCTCGGGTTCGAACAGGGTGCGCCGCCCCTGCCGCAGGAGGCGTACCGGTATGTCGAAATCGTCGAGGAGTGTGTCGGGTGGCAATGGCTGGAAGTCCTCATGGCGGATGGCATACAGCGCACCGGTAGCACCGGTGGTCGAGAACAGTCGGCTTTCATTGGCGCGTATCCAACGCTCGTAGCGCCAGTACAGGCCCACGTTCCCGGCTTCGCCGCCGGCATCGGTGGCGAGTACGAGTTCACCGCTGACCGCGCCGACCCCGGGCGTCAGAAGCCGTGCCACGAGCGCCTTCGCCGCATTGGTTGATATCGGCTGGCGTGCATCCATCATGAGCAGCACCTCACCCGCCGCCGCCGCCACACCACGATTGAGGGCACTCGGCTTGCCGGCCGCGGGGGCCTGCTCGATCAGTCGCCAGCCTGCCCGCTCGGCCACGGCGTCGCCGAGAAGCCGGTTGGTGGCGTCGCTCGAACCGTCGGAAACGAACACCACTTCGAGCCTGTCGGCCGGATAGTCGAGTGCATCGAGCGAACGGATCTTCGCCGGCAGGTGCCGCGCTTCGTTGTGCGCGGCAATGATCACGCTGACAGACGGCCAGTCATTGCCCTTTGCCGGTGGCACGGCAGCGGGCAACGGTGGCCGCTTCGATGCGCGCCAGTGCAGCCACAGCGGAAAACCCGCGTAGGTATGGAGGCAGAACAGCACGCTTGCAGCAAACAGCAGCATCATGCGCCTTCGCTCCGGGTTCGCGCCAGACGCGAGCGGAGCAGCTCCCTCCCCCGCGTCCAGAGGGAAGGCTCGGCCACCAGCAGCGCCATCAACAGCACGGGTGTTGCCACGAGACCCTTCACGAACAGCGCCTGCCAGTGGGACGACAGGTCGATGCCGGCCACCAGATACCAGAGCACGGTACAGGCCGCAGCCAGCGCCAGGGGTACTCCCGGCGCTATCGGAAACCGCACATGGCGAAACGCGGCCCGCCCGACCCCGAGCATGAAGATCAGGTACGAGAGCACCGTGACCATGGCCGCGCCGGAGATGCCGAAGCGCGGAATGACGAACAGGTTCAGGCTCACGTTGACGAGAGTGGCAATGAAGCCCCATTTCATCAGGGTGGTGGTGTCCTTCTGGATGTAGAGCCCGGCGGCCAGCCAGTGCATGGCCCCTTCGAGCAGAAAGCTGGCCGCCACGAAGGGGATGATGACCGTGCCGGGGTAGAACTTGTCGCCCGCGAAAATCGCCAGCATGTGCGGACTCACGAGCGAAAAGAGCGTGACGAAGGGTATGCTCAGCAGCAGATAGAGCCGCAGACCGCTGGCGAGAAAGCCACTGACTGCCTCGGTACCGCCGCTTTCCCAGAGCTGCATGTAGGCTGGCCGCAAGGCCTGCGCGATGGCGGCGAGGATGATCAGATCGAGGTAGCCCGTGAGATTGTAGGAGGCCGAATACTGACCCAGCGGCACCACGCCGAGCATTGCCTCGATCATGTAGCGGTCCGAGAGCCGCAGCACGAGTCCGAGCGATTCGAGCATCATCAACGGCAGACCGTAGCGAATCATGTCGAGCAGCAGACGGCTGCGGAACTCGCGCATCGAAATGTCGAGGTGGTCGCGCCAGCTCCACAGCGCGTAGGCCACACAGAGGAGTTCACCGAGCGCCATGCAGATCAGCGCCGTCGCCGGATCGAGATCGAACAGCAGCACCGAAACGATGATCAGTGCCAGATTGCCGACACGCGCCATGCTCATGGCCACCGCCACGCGGCCACTGCGCTGCTCGGCGCGCAGGAAGTTGAGCACGCTGCTGCCGAAGAGGCGCAGGAACAGCAGCGCTGCCGCGACCATGAACAGTTCGCCGATTCCGTCGTAGCTCATCCAGCGCGGCAGCAGCAGGAATCCGCTGAGAATCCAGAGCAGCGTGGTCAGCACGGCGAGCACAACGAAGGTGAGCAGCACGGTACTGACCATCTGACGATTCGTGAACTCGCTGTTCCCCTCGTTGATCTGGGCGAAATAGCGGATCACGGCGTGTTGCAGACCCAGCTTGCCGAAGGCGACGTAGAGCGTCAGGGTTGCGGTGACGAGGCCGAGGATGCCGTACTGCTCGACGCTCAAGGCGCGCGTGAGAATCGGGAACGACAGCACACCGACCAGCGCCGTCAGGACACCGGCAGAAAGATAATTTCTCAGATGCACGAACAAGCCGGCACGCGACGCGGTTGCAGCACCCACAGACTCAGACCCCGGCGGCAGAAGGCGCCGAAAGGTTGCCACGATAGGCCTTTTCGAGGTCGCTCGTGACGGCATCGATGCCGTAGTGGCGCGCCACGAAAGCCCGCCCGTCTGCCGCCAGCCGCACCCGCGCGGCCGGATCGTCGATGAGTTCGACGAGCTTGCGGGCAAGCGCGTCGTCGTCACCGGCCTCGAACAACAACCCCGTACGATCGTTGGTGATCAGGTCATTGTTGCCGCCGATGTCACTGGCCACGACCACGCGTTCCGCTGCCATGGCTTCGAGCACCGAATTCGGCAGCCCCTCGGCAAAGGAAGGTTGCACGTAGATATCGATGGAACGAAAGAAGGGTGCCGTGTCGTCGATCTGACCCAGCCAGTGCACCTTGTCGGCAAGGCCGAGCTTTTCGCTCTGTGCATGCAATTCGTCCCAGGTATCACCGTTGCCGGCAATCACGACTTCCGCGGCACCGGGGCGCATCTCTTCGACGCGGCGCAGGGCATCGAGCAGCACGTGCACACCCTTGACGTGACGCAGCCGCCCGCAGTATCCGATGCGGAGAGGTCTTGCCGACGGCGGCGGCGGCGGATCCGGATCGAGCCGGATGCCGTTCGGAACGAAGAGGATCTGATCCTCTCTGAAACCGGCTTCCAGGAGTTTTCTGTGGGTCTGTTCACTGATGGTCTGGACATGGTCAACGCGATGCAGTCCGGTCCGTACCAACAGGTTGACCGGACGAAAACGCAGACGCCGGTCCAGGACACCGCCTTCGAACTCGTAGAAACCCGAGATCTTGGTGATGATCGGCATGCCGGTGAAGGGGCGCGCGTAGCCGGCCGCGGCAGCGAACAGATGGGTGATGTGGATATGCACCACGTCGAAATCCCTGCGACGACGCCAGAGATAGCGGGCAAACCCGAACATGAGCATGATCGAGCCGAGGAACCGAATGTGCGGGTAATTGATGCGCCGCAAGCGAATCCCGTCGACCTCGTCCTCGATGCCTTCCTCGTCGAGGATGCGCGGCGAGACGAACTCCACCTTCACGCCCTTGTCCCGCAACGCGGCGGCAAGCTTGCCGGCCTGACTCTCGGCACCGCCCGGCCCGGGAAAACGGCTGTCGATGGCGTGGAGAACACGCAGCGGACCGGCACCCTTCTCAGGCGCCGACACAGATATTGCCGACGCTGCCTCGGGTGGCGTCTCGGCCTCTGCTTCCGCTTCGCCGACGTCCCTCATTGCAGCAGCGATTTGAGCTCGATCGTCAGTTCCTTGCTGGCTCGCGACGGCGGCGCCCAGCGAAGCCCGAGTCCGAAACGGTTCTCGGTGGTGTCGACAGTCTCGAGCATGTCACCGCGAGTGCGTGTCCCTTCTGCCCGATCATGAGCCAGCGACAGGCCCAGTTCCAGGCTGCGATTCAGGCGGTAGAAGACGCTGCCTTCGAACAGCAGGGATTCACTTTCATCGGCGCGGTTGTCGTAGGTCTGACGCTCGTAGCTCGAGCCGAACGAAATGCGCCACCGCGCGCTCAGATGGCGTCCGTAACCGAGCCAGACATTGGCCTTGTCGCGGTCCTCGCTGGCGGGATCCACCGCATCCAGCCCGGTGAAGAGCTGCTCGTACTGCATGACGGAATAGCCGCCGCCGACATCGAAGCTCGTCCGCCGGGAGTCGAAACCGTAGGCAGCCTCGAGCCGGGTATGGTTGAAGTAACCACTGCTTTCGGGTTGCACGCCGATGGCATTCGCGCCGCTGCCGATGATGCTCTCGACGGTGCTCAGCGACTGGTCGGTGAGGTCGTGCCACAGCGTCACGGAAACGCTGCTGGCAGGCCCGATTTCGCGTTTGGCGGAGAGCAGGGCACTGAATCCGTCGAGGGAATCGTCGTCGACGGCATAGCGCGTGGCACCCAGTTCGCCATAGAGGTTGGTCACGCCGCGCTGACGGTTCCAGAAACCCAGTATCGACATGCGATTGACGTCATCGGCATCGTCGTCGGCGCGCAGCGTGTAGACATCGTTGAGCCGGAACCCGAAGAAACTGCCGGGCAAGGTATCCCGCACCCAGCGCGTCGAGAAGTTCACGAGATCGTCCACTGGCTCATCGGCTTCGGACTGATCGACATAGAAGAGACGGCCTTCGATACGCTGATCGGGGCCGGTATCGAAGGTGAATCGCGGGCCGGTGACGAAGACATTGCGACGCACCGTGTCGGCATCATCGATGGGCTGAAAGGCATCGTCGGCACGTACGCCCGCGAGGATGTCACCGGCGTACCAGTAGAGCCGCCGCGGTGACAGTGTGAATTCGGCGGCCCCGAGGAACCGCGACAGGGAATCGAATTCGTCGTCCCGGTCGAGTCGACGTCGCGTTTCGAGTTCACCGACAAAACCCGCCTGAAGCTTCTGCCCGCGTTGTTCGCCGTAGATGCCGACGATGCCCGTGAGCAGACTGCCGTCTTCCTCGAGCGGCGGGTTCGCGCTGTCGATGTTGTCGGAGCCTTCCACGCCCAGATAGCCTTCGAGGCCCAGCTCGAGCGTTCGAGCAGGCTGCGAAAGGACCGTCAGCAGAGCGGCCAGAGCAACATGAATGATTCGGTTTCGCACGACACCTGGTTTCCGTACTTAGTGACTCAGACTGGCTGGTTGTTGATGACCACACCGGCAAGCCGGCTTTCATCGATTTCATCGACGATGGAATCGAGCACACCCGGCGTCACGCCACCGTAGGGAACCACCAGCACGGTGTAGTCACAGATCTCGGAGAGGATTCGAGCATCGGTCGAAGACGACATGGGTGGTCCGTCGACAATGATGTAGCGGTTGTCGTAGCGCGCCTGGATATCATGCATGAGCTGACGGTAACGTGCGCTTGAAAAGTGTTCGTCACTGATCTCGACATGCTGGCCCATGGGTATCACGCGCATGCGCGGGATGCCGCTGGGACTGACGATGTGCTCGATACCGAGTTCGGGGTGCTCGAGATACTCGAGCAGACCGTGCGCCTGCTCACGCCCGATCAGTTTCATGAGCTTGTACAACACCGGCGAATGCAGATTGGTTTCCACCAGCATCGAGGTCCTGGACTTGTCGAAGGCAATGGCGGCGGCGAGGTTCAACCCGACATAGCTTGCGCCACCCTCGGGAACGACCGAACTCACGAGGACGGAGAAATTGCTGTCCGGCCGCAGTGCGTAGAGCTTGGTTCTGAGCTGGCGCATCGAGTCGACCATCGCGTGATTGCCCGAGCGCGGATGCACGATGCCAAGCAGGTCCAGCTGTCGGTCGGTGAAAACCCGTGCCTCTTCCATGTTGGCAAGATCGGCACGTGCCTTCTCGGCGAGACTGATCGAATCGTTGCCACGCCGGATATCCCGCCGCCGACTGTCGCTGCTTCCGAGCGGCACCATCGACCGCTCGCGCTTGAGATGGCGCCGTTGTGCCTTGCCCTGCTGTTGTTGCAGCACCGAGCGGACGTTGGCGATCTTGGCTCGATCGGTCATGCCACGCCTCCCACGGCTTCCATTTGCGATTTGACGAAGTAGATCAGCACGTAGAGTATGCAGATCAGGGTAATCAGAGAGACGATGAACCACGGCCTGCTGCTGAGCTTGACCCGTTCGTTCGGCGCCGGCACGTGCGGCACGGTGGCCAGCAAGGGCAACTGCAACTGATCGGTCACGGCCGAAGCGGTGCGGATACGCGGGTCGAGTTTCAGAAACAGCAGCAGATACGCGAAGGGCAGCAGCGATGCCAGCACGATGCCGGCGATGGCAATGTGCAGGAAGCGCAGTCCGGTAGGCAGCACCGGATAGGTTGCCGGCTGATGAATACGATACAGCACACCCTGCTTTTCGGAACCGAGCGCCAGCGTCAGACGCGCGTTTTCCTGCTGCCGCAGCCGCTCCTCGAACAGTTCCTTGTTGATCCGGTAATCGCGCGTCAGCTCGGCGAGTTCGCGTTCGACGCGCGATGAATGCGCCGAGCGTTCGATCTCGTTGTCGAGCATGACCTTGAGCTGGTTCATGCGTGCACGCTGCGCCTCGACTTCGGCGGAGGTACGGGCAAGATCGCTTCTGAGCTGCTGGTAGACGGGGCTGAGACTGGCCGAACCGGTGTAGCTCTGGCCACCGATGTTGAACACGGCCTGCCCGTTGCCGCTGCTTGCCACGGCGCTGCTCTGGTTCTCGGCCATCTGCTTGAGATCTTCGATCTGCTGCTTGAGCCTGACGATGTCCGGATAGTCATCGGTGTAGCTCAGTCGCAGCACCTCGATTTCGGCCTGCAGGCGAGCGATCTGTTCGCGCGTCTGACCGACCTTGTAGTCGCGTGCAAGCGTGGATGATTCGCTGGAAAGCTCGGTTTCGAGCGCGCGTTTGCGCTGCAGCAACTCGTTGTACTGAAGCGACGTGCGTTCGAAGTCCCGCTGCAGTTCGACGATGCGCGCGTTGACGTTGGAGTCGGTATTCGACGTGACGCCGGGATGCTGCGAACGGAAGCTCTCGAGGCGTGCCTCGGCGTTTTCGAGCTTGTCACGTTTCAGCGGTGGTCGAACGCATGGTCTTGTCGAGAAACAGTTCGGCAAACAGGCTGCAGGTCTCGAACGCCATTCGCGGCGACTTGTTCTCGCACTGGAACTCGAGCAACTGGTTGTTGACGTTGATGACCTTGGTGTGCTGAACGATCTGGATCTTGATGCGTTCCTTCTCTGCCGCCGACATGCCAGCGGCACCGTAGCCGACCTTGTCGAAGATCTCGTTCAGGATGTCGTTGGCGAAGAGCTCTTCCTTGGCCACGTTTGCCTGATCGCGGCTCTGCATCGCACCGGATTCGAGAATCGGGCTGATGACCGCGTTGCTGTCATCGACGTAGAGCTGTACGTAGGAGGTGTACTTCTTCTGCCAGATGAACGCCAGAATCAGGAACAGCAGGCTCACCACGACGAAGATGAGCAGCATGCTGCTGCGGCGCATGTTTGCCTCACGCGAGAGCAGTGGCATCCATTCATCGAGTGTTACGTTGCTCATGAGGATCTGCGATGCTTGAACGTTACGGATCGGAAGGAAACGATCGGATACGTCATCAGAAACGGCGCTCGGGAACCGTCAGCACATCGCCCGGCGCCAGAAGATAGTTGGTGTCCAGAACGCCATCCTGGAGGATGTCCCCGAGGTACACCGGATAGACACGAGTCTGGCCTTCTACCTGTCGATACAGTCTGGCCGCATTGGGCGAGGAAAACTCATTGAGACCGCCCGCTTCAAGCACCAGGTCAATGATACGCATTCCCTCGCGGTGCGACATGGATTTCGGCTCCGAGACCCCCCCGACGATGCGCACCCGGTTCTTGAAAACGGAACTCGAGATGTCCTCGACGATCACGGATACCTTCGGCGTGCGGATGAACTGGGCCAGCTTGCCCTCGGTATCGGTCACGATTTCTGCCGGTGTGCGGCCTCCCGCGCGCACATCACCGACCAGAGGTACCGAAATGAAGCCATCGGGACGCACCGGCACACGCACCGACAGTTCCGGGTTCTTCCAGACGTTGATGCTGACCACGTCACCCGGACCGAGTCGGTAGACCGGCGCTTCGGATTCCGTCATCACGGGGGGTTCTTCTTCGACGCTCTGGTGGCCACCGGCACAGGCGCCGAGCAGCAGCGTCAACATGACGACGGGCAGGCTGATGATCTGCCGCGCGCCGGCAGGCATCCGCAACGCACGCGGGACACGGCTCAGGTACAACATCACTTGTCTGTTGAACATCTTTCGGTGAGAATCCCTGTCAGAATGGCTCCCCGGCAAATCGCGACAGCGGTTGTCGGAGCCCTGCTTCAATTAACGGCAACAACGATATGAACATTGAGTTCATGTTTCCATATCGCTGACCTGCACTGGTATCGACCGGTGTCGATATTAGCGAGGCGTCGAACACGGGTTCGTGCGTTACTTCCGATTGAGCGACGCCCGATTCGCGTTCCACATCACACTTTGCAACCTGACTTTATAACAGCCGCAATGGTCATCGGGGCCACGGCGGGTTCGGACAAGTAACAAACACTGTGTCACACGATTACAAACTGGACTACGAGGCACTGGATCTCGATGATCATGACCCCTGGGCCGTGGCGCAGCTGCGCTATCGCCGGCTGGTTCAGGAATGGCACCCCGACCGCTATACCAACCGGCCGCGCGAGAAGGTGCATGCCCAGAACCAGTTCATTCGAATCACACGAGCGTTCGACAACCTGCGCGCATTCTACCGCCAGAACGGCCGCATGCCATACGAAACGCTCACGCAAGCGGCACATTGCCGGGCCGAGGCCGGCCTGGACGATGGATCGTCAGAATTCCGGCACGCAGACGTCGCGGATGCCGATGCGCTGTCAGCCCCCGCCGGTACGGCAACCGTCAGCACCGCCAGACCCAACGGCGGCATCGGCTACCACATCGACAGGCGCTTTCTGTCGCGCCACGCCTACCTGAAATGGCTGACACCGGTGCTGCTGGTGATGCTGGCTACCGTGGTGCTGGTCCTGAGCTTCGAGCAACGCGAGAAGAAGCAGGCGGAACTCGTCGGCAAGGAGGTGGTGCGCGAGGCACCGCCAAGCGCATTCAAATCGGACAATTCACGCATCCGTGCCCAGGAGACCAAGGAATCGATGATTCGCGACCATTGAGGCCGTGCCCGCCGGCGCTCAGCGCGCCCCCTTGCCCCGGCGTTCAGCGCGCCCCCTTGCCGAAGAGCACCACCTCGGCCGTCTGCCCGAGAATCAGCAGATCGAGAAAGATCGTGTGATTCTTGATGTAGAAGAGATCGAACTCCTGCTTCTGCACGGAATCCTGCAACGACGCACCGTAGGGATAGCAGACCTGTGCCCAGCCCGTGATGCCCGGCTTGACCGCGTGACGCTCGCGGTAGTAGGGAATCGACTCACTCAGTTCCTCGACGAATTCGGGGCGTTCGGGCCGCGGGCCCACAAAGCTCATGTCACCGCGAAAGACGTTGAGAAGCTGCGGCAGTTCGTCGATGCGCGTCTTGCGGATGAAGCTGCCCACACGCGTCACGCGTGAATCGTTCAGGGTGGCCCACTGCGCCCCCGCCTTCTCGGCGTCCACGCGCATGCTGCGAAACTTCAGCAGCCTGAAGGGCTTGCCGAGGTAGCCGACGCGCACCTGGCGATAGAAGACCGGCGCATTCAGCCCCTCCTCGACCTTGATGGCGAGCATCGTCAGCAACATCAGCGGCCAGGTCAGAATCAGTATGACGAGGCTCGCGATGATGTCGAAGACGCGCTTGATGACGTCACGCAGGGTACCGCGCTCGAACCCGTCGGAATAGATGAGCCAGTCGGGGCGCAGGATATCGAGTGGCAGCTTGCCCTGCTCGCGCTCGAAGAAACTCAGGAGTTCAAGCACATCCACGCCGTAGAGCTTGCACTCGAGAAGCTGCTCCAGCGGCATGCCGCTGCGCCGGTCATCGGCCGCGACCACCACCTCGTCGACCTCGTTCTCGATGGCGTAGGCCAGCAAGGTGCGTTCGCCGAGTTCGACGACGTCCGAGTTGTCGAGCGCACGTTGCGTGTCGGTTGGCAGGGGCACGTAGCCGAGGATCCGGAAACCCCGGCGATCGGCACGCCGCCGCAGCCGCCGCTGGATCGACGCGGCTCGGTCGCCCGCCCCGAGCACCAGCACGCGCACCTTGAGGATGTCCTTGTCGACGTAGTGGAAGAACATCGGACGGATCGTCCCGACCACGAAAAACGCGATGACGATGGCCATGGCGAACACGCCACGCCCGAGGTACAGCGGCGGAATCAGGTAGTAGAGCAGTGCCAGAATGGCGGCTCCCACGAAGAATCCGATGACCGAACGCAGGAACACGCCGAGGATCCCACCCCGAAAGCGGCTCTGGTACAAGCCCATGGTCATCATCGTCACGGGCATGACGATGCCGAACAGCAGCGAGGTCATGACGGGGGAGCGGATGCTCTCGATTTCGGTGATCTGGCTGCCATCGAAGCGCACGTATACCGCCACGTAGACCGCCGCCACGCAGATGCAGAACTCGAGCAGCGCGAGCAGCAGGAAAGGCACCCTGAGGTGCATCTTGAACAGTCTGAAAGTGCCCACTGTACTAGCGAAAGGCTCCCTGTAAACACCGCTCGGGCCACACCTTGTCCGACAAGGCCGGCCCGGCTATCCCAAAGACGAATGCCGGACGACGCGGTCGTCGGCACCACCAGTTCCGTCGCGACCATCGTTTCGATGTCGCTTGTCCCGTCATCCGAAGTGGCGGCGTCATTATGAGCGAATTGATCGCCAAGCGGCCTTGTTGTGACACAGCCGATGCAATCTGATGCGAGATTGCCCGGATCCAGTCCGTATAATCCGCTGATCATCGACAGTCTCAGAGAACTGGAGCGGCCGGATCATGTTCAGTATCAGCAAGGAAGACCGTATCGCCATCATCGGTCTTGGCTACGTCGGCCTGCCGCTGGCAGTGGAATTCGGCAAGTCGGGAACCCCCGTCATCGGCTTCGACATCGATGCCCAGCGCATTGCCGAACTCGAACGCGGTCTCGACCGCACGCGCGAGGTCTCGAGCGAAGAAATTGCCGCGGCCACGACCCTCACCTACACCGCCGACATCGAGGCGCTGCGCGGCTGCAAGGCCTTCATCGTCACGGTACCGACGCCCATCAACCGTCACAAGCAACCGGACTTCACGCCACTCGAGCGGGCGAGTGAAACCATCGGCAAGGTGCTTGCTGCCGGTGCCGTGGTCATCTACGAATCCACCGTGTACCCCGGCGCCACCGAGGAAATCTGCGTACCGATCCTCGAGCGCGAATCCGGGCTGCGCTTCAACGAGGACTTCTACGCCGGCTACAGCCCCGAGCGCATCAACCCGGGCGACAAGGTGCATCGTGTGGCGAACATCATGAAGGTGGTTTCGGGTTCGACACCCGAGGTCGCCGAGGCCGTCGAGGCACTGTATCGCCGCATCATCCAGGCCGGCACACATCGCACCAGTTCGATCAGAGTGGCCGAAGCCGCCAAGGTCATCGAGAACACTCAGCGGGACCTCAACATCGCACTCATCAACGAACTCTCGCTGATCTTCAATCGACTCGGCATCGACACACTCGAGGTGCTCGAAGCCGCCGGTACCAAGTGGAACTTCCTGCCCTTCCGCCCGGGCCTCGTCGGTGGTCACTGCATCAGCGTCGACCCCTACTACCTCACGCACAAGGCACAGGAGATCGGCTACTACCCGAAGGTGATTCTCTCGGGCCGGCAGATCAATGACGGCATGGGCGCGCACATCGCCAGCGAAGTCATCAAGATGCTGACCCAGCGCCGCATACACGTGGTTGGCGCGAACATTCTCGTGCTCGGTCTCGCCTTCAAGGAAAACTGCCCCGACCTCAGAAACACGCGCGTGGTCGATATCGTTGCCGAACTCGAGAGCTACCACGCCATGGTCGACGTGCATGACCCCTGGGTCGATGGCGAGGAAGCCGAGGAAGAATACGGCATCACCCCCATCGACACGCCCGTGAACGGCAAGTACGACGCCATCATTCTCGCCGTCGCCCACGACGACTTCCGCGAACTCGGTGCCGACGGCATCCGCGCCTTCGGCAGGAAGGAACACATTCTCTACGACATCAAGAGCGTACTGCCGAAAGCGGCTGTTGACGCACGACTCTGACTCACGGACACGACGAACAATGAAGGTACTGATTACAGGCACGGCAGGCTTCATCGGCTCGACTCTCGCCATCAAGCTGCTCGAGCGTGGCGACGAGGTCATCGGTGTCGACAACCTCAACGACTACTACGACGTGTCGCTGAAAGAGGCCCGCCTCGAACGCGTCAAGGCCTTTGACGGATTCACCGAAGTCCGCGGCGACATCGAAGACCGCGCGCTCATGGAGAAGACCTTCGCCGATCACGAGCCCCAGCGCGTGGTGAACCTTGCCGCCCAGGCCGGCGTGCGCTACTCGCTCGAGAACCCCTACGCCTACATCGATTCGAACGTGCTCGGGTTCACCAACATTCTCGAGAACTGCCGCCACCACGCGGTCGAGCATCTCGTGTATGCCTCGACGAGTTCGGTCTACGGCAACCACACCAACATGCCCTTCACGGTGCATGAATCAGTGGATCACCCCGTGAGTCTGTACGCCGCCACGAAAAAGGCCAACGAACTCATGGCACACACCTACAGCCACCTCTTCGGCCTGCCCACCACAGGTCTGCGCTTCTTCACCGTGTACGGCCCCTGGGGGCGCCCCGACATGGCGCTGTTCCTGTTCACGAAGAACATCCTCGCGGGCAAGCCCATCAACGTCTTCAACTACGGCAGGCACAAGCGCGACTTCACCTTCGTCGACGACATCGTCGAGGGCGTGGTGCGCACACTCGACAAGGTCGCGACACCCGAACCCGAGTGGGATGCGAAAAAGCCCGACCCGGCCACGAGTTCCGCCCCCTGGCGCATCTACAACATCGGCAACAACCAGCCGGTGGAACTCGAGCACTACATCGCGACACTCGAAAAGTGCCTTGGCCGGAAGGCCGAAAGGAACCTCCTGCCACTGCAGGCCGGAGATGTGCCCGACACCTACGCCGATGTCTCCGACCTCGTGCGCGAGGTCGACTACAAGCCTGACACCTCGGTGGAAGACGGTGTGGCCCGCTTCGTGGAATGGTATCGAAGCTACTACAGCGTGTAGTCATGCGCTCGCTGCCCGCCCACATTCTGCTGTGCATCACCCTGTTGCTCGGGCACTGGGTATCGACACTGCACATGCTCGGGCACGTGCTCGACGATGCGGACGGGCAGCAAGGTCATGTCCATGCCAGCGTTCACGGGCCAGACCGCGGACACGGCCACGGGCCAGACCAAGGGCACGACCACAGGCAAGGCAGCCACCCTGATGGTCATTCCGGCAACCACACCGACGGCAATCCCGGCAACCCCTCGGGTAACGATACCAACGCCGATTGCAGTGCGCTGCATTGCCTTTCCTCGCTGACTGCCGTGGCCCGTGCGGCGCCTCCTGCGCCGGCGCTCGACACGGCATCGGCCATGATGGCCACGACGCCTTTCACGACAGTACCGACGAAACGCCATCTGTCGCTGCCGATTCGCGGCCCTCCGACCTTCTCCTGATCGATCCCGACAGCATCGGCCGCTCATTCCGGCCGTCTCCCCTGTCTTCCGGTCACGTCCGACAGCCACGAGCGTGACACACCCATTCCGTCGGCCCTGTTCCAGGCATCGAACCTGGCCGCATCGATTCCGGAGAACCCATCATGAGCCTCTCTCGCGCAACTGCATTCATCGCCTGCGCGCTGTCGACCGGCGCCAACGCCCATACCGAACGTCAACATGGCACCCATGAACATGGCGCTGCCCACCTGACGATCTCGCAGGACGGCAGGCAACTCGCCATCGAGTTCGAATCACCCTGGTACAACCTCGTCGGCTTCGGGCATGCCCCCGCTGACGAAATACAGCAGGAGACCGTCGATACAGCCCTCGCCGCCATCGAGGATGGCGAGCGCCTGTTTGCACCGGGCAAAGGCTGTGCACTGCTCGAGGTGACACTCGAGTCGTCGATGGCCCGACCCGGCGAGCACGGCCATGGTGAAACGCATGCCGCAGGCCATGTTGTGCACGACCATGACGAAGCACACGGCGCAGATGGTCACTCCGACCTGCGCGCAAGCTACAGCTTCGAGTGCGACACCATGCCCACGGTGCTGAATGCCCATCCGGGCATGTACTTCCCGCGCATCGAATCGATCGAGGTGCAGATGGCCGGGCCCGGTGGCCAGGACGCGCAGCGCCTTGACGCAGACGACACTTCGATCTCGCTCGAGCGTATCCAGTGACGCCACTGCTAACCATCGACAAGCTCGAGTTCCGCTGGCCGGGCGATTCCGAGCCGACGCTGGCAATCAGGAACTTCGCGATCGACACTGGCGAACACGTGTTCCTTGCCGGGCCTTCGGGCTCCGGCAAGAGCACGCTGCTCGGCCTCATCGGTGGCGTGCTGGAGCCCGGCAAGGGTGCGATCAGCCTGCTCGGCACCGATCTCGGACAGCTCGGCGCGGCACAGCGTGATCGTTTCCGCGCCGATCACCTGGGCATCGTCTTCCAGCAGTTCAATCTGCTGCCCTTTCTCTCGCTGGTCGACAACGTGCTGCTGCCCTGCCGCTTTTCGAAACGGCGACGCCAACGCGCAACCCAACAGGGAAAGCGCCTCGGCGACGAAGCGAAGCGCCTGCTCGAGCGCATGCATCTGCCCATCGACACCATCGTCGGCACCGCCGCGATCTCCAGGCTCAGCGTCGGGCAGCAGCAACGGGTAGCGCTTGCGCGCGCGCTCGTGGGGGCACCGGAACTCATCATCGCCGACGAGCCCACCTCGGCACTCGACGACAAGGCACGTGACGCCTTCCTCGAGCTGCTGTTCGAGCAAGCCGACACGGCCGGCTCCACCATTCTTCTCGTCAGCCACGACACGCGCATCGCCGGGCACTTCCCGAAACGAGTGTCGCTGACCGACCTCAACCGAGCAGACGTCCGATGCTGAAGATCGCCTTTCGCAGCCTCGCCAGCCGCTGGCGCACGGCCACTCTCGTTGCCATCACCATCGCCATGAGTGTCGCTCTGGTGCTGAGCGTGGAGCGCCTGCGTCACGACGCACGCACCAGCTTCGTGCAGACCATCTCGGGAACCGATCTCGTCGTCGGTGCGCGCTCGGGTGCCATTCAGCTCCTGCTCTACTCGGTGTTCCACATCGGCAACGCCACCAACAACATCAGCATCGAGAGCGTCGAAGACATCGGCAACATCGCCGACGTGGACTGGCTGATTCCGCTCTCGCTCGGTGATTCGTACCGTGGCTATCGCGTGATCGGTACCTCGCGCGCCTTCTTCGAACACTACCGCTACGGCAAGGAACGCGGTATCGAGGTCGCCACCGGCAAACCCTTCGACGACGTGTTCGACGCGGTGCTCGGCAGCGAAGTGGCAAGCGCGCTCGGCCACGCCGTAGGCGATCCCATGATCGTTGTCCACGGCACGGGTTCCGCGGCCGTCATGACACACGAAAACCAGCCATTTCAGGTAGCCGGCATTCTTGCCCCCACCGGCACACCCATCGATCGCGCCGTGCTCGTGAGCCTCGAAGGCATCGAGGCCGTGCATGTCGACTGGCAGCGCGGCGCACCGATCGCAGGGCAGGTCACGAGCATGGACGAAATCCGCACCATGCCACTCGAACCCGAAGCCGTGACCGCGCTCCTGGTCGGCCTGAAATCCCGTGTGGCCGTGTTCCGCGTGCAGCGGCGCATCAACGAGTACCGCGAGGAGCCGCTGCTGGCCGTACTTCCCGGGGCAACGCTGCAGGAACTCTGGCAATTGACGGGGGTGGCCGAGAACGCGCTGCGCCTCATCGTACTGGCCGTGCTCTTCGCCGGACTCGTGAGCCTCGTGGCGGTACTGCTCGCCGGACTCAACGAACGGCGACGCGAGATTGCCGTACTGCGTGCCTCGGGGGCAAGGCCCGGTGACATCTTTCGACTGCTGACGCTCGAATCAAGCCTGCTCACGGCACTCGGCATCACCCTCGGCATGACCCTCCACGTGGTGGTCATGCTGGTGCTCGGTCAGATCCTCCGTACCCGATACGGCATCGTGGTCGAAACCGGCCTGCCCGAGATACGTGAACTCGCCATTCTCGGCGCCATTCTCGGCGCCGGCACCCTCGCCGGCCTCGTTCCGGCATGGCGAGCCTACCGTAACGCCCTGAGCGACGGTCTGTCGCAGCCCTTCTGACCCTCTTCCGGAGGAAACCGACATGAACAGACAGCCCCCGACTCGCCGCATCGGTGCCATCGCGCTCGGTGCGGTGCTGAGCCTCACGGTCATGAGCGCATTCGCCTGGTTCTGGAATGACGAGAACGAAGGCTTCGGCGACGAGAAGGAACTCACCTGGCAGGATCTCGTGCCCGAAGGATTCGTCCCCCCCGAAGACCCTCTGCAGAACATGACGCTCGAGGAAATCGACGCACTCTGGGACGAAACCCCCGAAGCCGAGGCAAAACTCAGGGAGATCGAGGAGATTCTCTCCTACGCACCCACCAACCCCGACATCGACAGCCTCGATGTGCGGCTTCCAGGCTACATCGTGCCACTCGAATTCGACGAGCAGACCGAACTGAACGAATTTCTGCTCGTGCCCTACTACGGCGCCTGCATCCACACCCCACCGCCGCCCGCAAACCAGGTGGTACACGTACTGACGGGAGAGAAGCCACTCGTGATCGAGAACACCTACGACCCCGTGTGGGCCATCGGCGAAATGAAGGTACAGACCATGGTCAGCGGACTGGCCGAAGCCGGGTATGTACTGGAACTTGAACGCGTGGTGCCTTATACGGAGACGAAAACGGGTATGGAAACGGGTATGGAAACGGGTATGGAAACGGGTATGGAAACGGGTATGGAAACGGGTATGGAAACGGGTATGGAAACGGGTATGGAAACGGATATGGAAACGGATATGGATGCGAGCACGGATACAAGCGTGGGAACGGACACGAGTACAGGCATGGAAACGGGCAAGGACAGGGATGCCAACTGAACACTCGATCAGAGTACGGAGGATGGCGAAATCAGATCGAGAACCCCAGCCGCGCCGCCGCCAGTCCCACCACCTCGTGCAGCAGCACGTTGAACTTGTCGAGCGCCGTTACCTGCGGCATCCACGCCCAGACCGGGATATCGGGAACGGCAAGATAGTCGACGCCAAAGGGGCACGGATCGAGCCCCTGTTCCCGAAAGTGGAGCATCACCCGCGGCAGGTGCCGCGCTGACGTCACGAGCACATCGTGGTTGCCGCCTCCGCCATGCGTGGCCTTGTCGGCAGCCAGCAAGGCCACCACTTCCCGGGCGTTGCCCGATGTCGATTGCGAGCGGGATTCGAGGACCATGCGCTCGCGTGCAATCCCCTCGCGTTCGAGGAAATGCGCCATGACCTCGGCCTCGCTGACCGCCTGTGGCCCGCCACCGGCGAGGATGAGCCGGGAACCCGGCCACTCGCGCGCCAGTCGTGCAGCCGCCGCCACCCGTGCAAGCGTTGGCGGATACATGCGTTCGTACTCATCGACGTTGCGTATCGCGGATGACACGCCACCACCAAGCACGATGATGTGATCAGGTGATGCCGCCGCGCAGGACTCACCCTGCGTGTACCGACCTTCGAGCACACCGAGCATCGGATTGACGATGATGGGTGCACTGACGAACTGGAAGGCGGCAATCAGACCGAGGAGATACCAGCGCAGCCATCCACCAAGACGCAAGCTCCAGAGAAACCCGACACAGGTGGCGATGAAGAGCAGCGCGAGCGGGTCGAGCAGCCAATCCTTGAGGAGCTGTAGAGCCATGTGCGCGAGAACCATTATGCGCGAAGGTTCGTTGACGGCCTGACGCCGATCAACGGGCGGATGTGACGGCTTTCAAACTGGCGACTTCGTTTCGGTACTCGGTACTCGGTACTCGGGACTCGGGACTCGGTACTCGGTACTCGGGACTCGGGACTCGGGACTCGGGACTCGGGACTCGGGTCAGGAAACGGAAACAGGAAACGGGCAGCGAAGTTACCCTCACTGCCCGTTGCTGTGCGATTGCCACGGCGCCGCGCAGGACATGCGCGCCTCGACGGCGAACCGGCTATCTGCCGAGCCACGAGGCCCGGCAGACATCATCAGAACTGCTCTATCAGAACTGCTCTATCAGAACTGCTCTTCTTCGGTCGAGCCCGTCAGTGCCGTGACGGACGAACTGCCGCCCTGGATCACGGTGGTGACATCGTCGAAGTAGCCCGCGCCCACTTCCTGCTGGTGCGCAACGAAAGTGTAGCCTTTTTCTGCGGCCGCAAATTCGGGCTCCTGCACCTTCTCGACGTAGTGCTTCATGCCTTCGCCCTTGGCGTATTCATGCGCGAGATCGAACATGTTGTACCACATGTTGTGGATACCGGCGAGGGTGATGAACTGGTACTTGTAACCCATGTCGGCGATGGCCTGCTGGAAGCGTGCGATGTCGGCGTCGGAGAGGTTCTTCTTCCAGTTGAACGAGGGGCTGCAGTTGTAGGCAAGGAGTTGATCCGGGTACTTCTCGTGGACCGCATCGGCAAACTTCTGCGCGAATTCGAGGTCGGGCGTGCCGGTTTCGCACCAGACGAGATCGGCATAGGGTGCGTAGGCCAAACCGCGCGAGATGGCCTGCTCGAGGCCGTTGTTGGTGCGGAAGAAGCCTTCGGCCGTGCGCTCGCCCGTGAGGAAGGGCTTGTCGTTGGCGTCCACATCGGAGGTGATGAGGTTTGCCGCTTCGGCGTCGGTACGCGCCAGGATCAGCGTCGGTACACCGAGCACATCGGAGGCAAGACGCGCTGCCACGAGCTTCTGCACCGCTTCCTGACTGGGTACGAGAACCTTGCCGCCCATGTGACCGCACTTCTTGACCGCCGCGAGCTGGTCTTCGAAGTGGACGCCGGCAGCGCCGTTGACGATCATGTTCTTCATGAGTTCGAAGGCGTTCAGGACACCACCGAAACCGGCTTCGGCGTCGGCAACGATCGGCAGGAAGTAGTCGATGAACTCGTCGCTGCCGGGCTCGACACCGCGCGAGGTCTGGATTTCATCGGCGCGCTTGAAGGCGTTGTTGATGCGGCGCACCATGGTCGGCACCGAATCGTAGCTGTAGAGCGACTGGTCGGGGTACATGGTTTCGGACGTGTTGCCATCGGCCGCGACCTGCCAGCCCGACAGGTAGATGGCTTCGATGCCGGCTTTCGCCTGCTGCACGGCCTGACCACCCGTAAGGGCACCAAGGCAGTTCACGTAGCCCTTTTTCGCTGCACCGTGCACAAGATCCCAGAGTTGCTCGGCACCACGGCGCGCGAGGGTGTATTCGATGGGCAGCGAACCGCGCAGGCGCACCACGTCTTCGGCGCTGTAGGGGCGTGTGACACCTTTCCAGCGGGGGTTGGTGTCCCAATCCTTCTGCAGTTCATCGATCTGCTGCTGGCGGCTGGCGGCCTGGGCTTGCTTGGGGTTGGCGCTCATCGTGATGTCGAACCTCGGGTCTTGTAAAGAAAAACATGAAAGGTGCCACGGCAGCAGCCGGAACTGGCCACCGCTGTTTTGCACCGCACGATGTTCACCCTTGCCCGCTTTTTTTTCAACACTATGATGATTATTATTATGATTGTCCGTGACAATACTTGCGATGTAACCCGTGCCCCAGGCTGACGCTCATCTCAATCAACTCCGCCAACTGCGCGCCTTCTGCCACGCCGCGCAGACCGGCAGCATCTCCAAGGCGGCCACCCGCCTCGGCCTGAGCCAGCCTTCCGTGTCACTGCAGATCCAGGCGCTCGAGAAGGAACTCGACACGCTGCTCTTCGAACGCGCCGGGCCGAGAATCCGCCTGACCCCCGCCGGGGAACTCCTGCAGGACATGGCGCAGCCGCTCGTCGACGGCCTTGCCCGCCTCGCCGACAGTTTTGCGGCGCGTCTCGGTGAAGTTCACGCAGGGCCACTCGATATCGCCGCGGGTGAAGCCACCCTCCTCTACATCCTGCCGGACGTCATCAAGGCCTTCGCCGACGAGTACCCGCAGATCGACATCCGCATGCACAACGTGACCGGTCATGACGGGCTCGAACTCCTCCGCGCCAACGACGTGGACTTCGCCGTGGGCTCGATGATCGATGTGCCGGATGATCTCGTCTATCACCCGATCTACAACTACGAACCTTCCCTGATCACGCCGCGCGACCATCCGCTGGCGAAACTCGAGGAAGTGAAGCTCGCGGACCTCAGCCCCTACGGCCTTATTCTCCCGCCGCGTCACCTCAGCACCTGGAACCTCGTCGATCTCGTGTTCGAGCAGCATGGTGTGCCCTACAACGTCGTGCTCGAAGCCGGTGGCTGGGAAGTGATCAAGCGCTATGTCGAAAACGGGCTCGGCATCAGCATCGTCACGAGCATCTGCCTCGAAGGCCATGAGAACCTCGAGGTTCGCCCCATGGACAACTACTTCCCGACACGCAGCTACGGCGTGGTGATTCGTCGTGGCAAGTTCCTGTCGCCGCAGGCGAAAGCCTTTCTCGAACGGATGGACCCCGACTTCTTCCTGCGCCAGAGCGTACCGCCCAAGCGTCTGAAGGGACGAAGCCCGCGCAGAACGGGTGCGATGGATCGGTGATCATGACAGTTTTACGTTACCTTTTGGCTTGTCAAGTGCCGTGCTTCACATCTTGAAGAAGAACAGGAACATCCTGCCGGATACGGCAGGCAACACTCCAGCCTGCCTGCGCGAGGACCACGCCGGCATGCGGGTCATCGTGGGCATGTCCGGCGGTGTGGATTCCTCGGTGGCGGCGCTGCTTCTCAAGGAACAGGGCTATCAGGTCAGTGGCATCTTCATGCAGAACTGGGAAGATGACGACGAGCACTGCACCGCGCGCCAGGACTACCGCGATGCCGCGGGTGTGGCCGATGCCATCGGTATCGCACTCGACACGGTGAACTTCGCCGAGGAATACTGGCAACGCGTGTTCGCGCACTTTCTCGACGAATACAGCGCCGGCCGCACGCCGAACCCCGACATCCTCTGCAACAAGGAAATCAAGTTCCGGGCCTTTCTTGATCACGCGAGAAGCCTCGGTGCCGATGCCATCGCCACCGGACACTACGTGCGCGTGGGTGCAAGCGAGGCCGAGGGCGTAGCCGGAGGCGTCGACCTTCTCCGTGGTCTCGATACCAACAAGGATCAGAGCTACTTCCTGCACACGCTCGATCAGCAGCAGCTCATGCCGAGCCTTTTTCCGATCGGTGGGTTCGAGAAGCCATGGGTGCGCGCGCGTGCGCGCGATGCCGGGCTCGTGGTGCACAGGAAGAAGGACTCGACCGGCATCTGCTTCATCGGCGAGCGGAAATTCACGGCCTTTCTTGCCGAGTACCTGCCCGCACAACCGGGCAACATCGTCGACGAGCACGACACCGTGATCGGCCGCCACAACGGACTCATGTATTACACCTACGGGCAGCGACAGGGGCTCGGCATCGGCGGCATGGCGAACGCCGATGAATCACCCTGGTTCGTGATCGAGAAGGACCTTGCCGAGAATCGCCTCGTGGTGGCTCAGGGGCACGACCACCCGCGACTCCTGCGCGATTCGCTCGATGCGCACGACGTCCACTGGGTACATGGGCAGCCGCCAGCGAATGCATTCCGTTGCAGCGCAAAGGTTCGCTACCGTCAGGACGATCAACCCGTGAGCATCGTCGCCGACGCCGCGAACGCTACCCTGTCGGCGCATTTCGACAAGCCCGTACGCGCGATCACGCCCGGGCAGTCGATCGTGCTGTACGACGGCGAGCGCTGCCTCGGGGGCGGCATCATCAGCGATTTCTGAGGCGCTTCGGTACCGCGCGCGGGGATGACGGCACGCCATCGACAAAGGTGCATTATCCTACTGCCGATGGTGCACGCCGGGCGGCTATACTGTAGGCGATGAGCAGCCTGGCAACCCCCGAACACCAGACCATTGCACTGGCCGGCATCTTCCAGTCGGTGTCCCTGTGCAAGAGCCTTGCAACCACCGGCACCTGCAACCGCCAGGACCTCGAGCGTACCCTCGCCTCGGTGCTGACGCTCAACACCGATCGTGTCATCGACGCCTTCGGCGGGAGTTACGGCAACATCCAGGAAGGGTTGCGCGTTCTGAGGAACCAACTCGCGGGCAACAACGAAGCGCGCGATCTGGACCTTGCCCGCTACGCCCTCGCGCTCATGCAGCTCGGCACCAACATCATGAACGACGAAAGCACCGTCGAGCAGCTTCGCATCGGCATCAGCCGCGCGCAGTCGCTGGACTTCGCCATCGCCGACCAGACCATGATCAGCAACTTCGCCAACCTCTACCGAAGCAGCATCAGCCACCTCTCCCCGCGCATCATGGTCAGTGGCGATCCACGGCATCTGAACGACAACGACACGGCCTCGACGATTCGGGCGGTGCTCCTCGGCGGCATTCGGGCGGTCGTGCTGTGGCGTCAGTGCGGGGGAAGCCGGCCGAAGCTGCTGCTCAACCGGCGACGCTATGCAGCACTGGCCGAGGACATGCTGGAGCGGATCTGAGTCGGGGCTTCAACCCGTCTCGAACAACTGCTCTCTCACCACCTCGAGCTCATCCCGGAGTACCGCGGCTCGTTCGAACTCGAGATTCCGTGCTGCCGCGAACATCTCCTTCTCGAGCTGCCTGATCTTCTTCGCTGCCGCATCGGCGGAAAGCGGCACTTCGGACCGGGTGGCGGCCTTCCCGTCTTCCTTCCCGCGCCCGCGTTTCCCGCCGGGCCTGCTGCGCGCCCCGCCCGTTTCCATGACGTCGGCCACTTCCTTCACGATGCCCTGCGGCGTGATGCCGTGCGCCGCGTTGAAGGCCATCTGCACTTCCCGGCGCCGATTGGTTTCGTCCATCGCCCGCTGCATCGAGCCCGTCACCGTATCGGCATACAGAATCGCCTTGCCGCGGAGGTTCCGGGCGGCACGGCCAATGGTCTGGATCAGCGAGCGTTCGGCGCGCAGGAAGCCTTCCTTGTCGGCATCGAGAATGGCGACGAGCGAGACTTCCGGCATGTCAAGGCCTTCGCGCAGCAGGTTGATGCCCACCAGCACGTCGAACTCGCCAAGGCGAAGATCACGGATGATCTCGCTTCGCTCCACCGTATCCACATCGGAGTGCAGGTAGCGCACCCTCACGTCATGCTCGCCGAGGTAGTCGGTGAGGTCTTCGGCCATGCGTTTCGTGAGCGTGGTGATGAGCACGCGCTCGTTATCAGCCACGCGGAGGTTGATTTCCGAGAGCACGTCGTCCACCTGCGAGCTGGCCGGACGCACTTCCACCTCGGGGTCCACCAGGCCGGTCGGGCGCACCACCTGCTCGACCACCTGGTCAGCGTGGGCTTTCTCGTAGTCGCCCGGTGTGGCCGAGACGAAGATGGTCTGCGGTGCGAGCAGCTCCCATTCGTCGAAACGCAGCGGCCGGTTGTCGAGCGCCGATGGCAGACGGAACCCGAAGTTCACGAGGTTTTCCTTGCGTGATCGGTCGCCCTTGTACATCGCCCCGAGCTGCGGCACGGTCACGTGGCTTTCGTCGATGAACATCAGCGCGTCGTTCGGCAGGTAGTCGAAGAGACACGGTGGCGCCTGCCCCGGCGCGCGGCCCGATAGATAGCGCGAGTAGTTCTCGATGCCCGAACAGTAGCCGAGTTCCTGAATCATCTCGAGGTCGAACTGGGTGCGCTGCGAGAGCCGCTGCGCTTCGACGAGCTTGCCAGCGTCGGTCAACACGGCCACCCGCTCCCTGAGTTCCTCGCGAATCTCCTGCGAGGCGTCGAGAAGGCGCTGGCGCGGCGTCACGTAGTGGGTTTTCGGGTACACGGTAAGGCGCGGGAGACGCATCAGCACTTCGCCCGTCAGCGGGTCGAAGTGGCTGAGCGACTCGATTTCGTCATCGAAGAGCTCGATGCGGATCGCCTCCTTCTCGGAATCCGCCGGGTAGATGTCGATGATCTCGCCGCGCACGCGATAGGTGCCGCGCTTGAGATCCATGTCGTTGCGGCTGTACTGAAGCTCGGCAAGACGGCGGAGGATGTCGCGCTGGTCGATGATGTCGCCGCGTTTGAGGTGCAGCACCATCTTGTGATAGAGCTGCGGATCGCCGAGGCCGTAGATCGAGGAAACCGTTGCCACGATCACGGTGTCGCGCCGCTCCATCAGCGCACGCGTGGCCGAGAGGCGCATCTGCTCGATATGCTCGTTGATCTGCGCGTCCTTCTCGATGAAGAGATCGCTCGCCGGCACGTAGGCTTCGGGCTGGTAGTAGTCGTAGTAGGACACGAAGTACTCCACCGCGTTGTCGGGGAAGAACTCCCGGAATTCCCCGTAGAGCTGCGCCGCGAGTGTCTTGTTCGGCGCCAGCACGATTGCCGGGCGCCCTTCGCGTGCGATCACGTTCGCCATCGTGAAGGTCTTGCCCGAGCCCGTGACGCCGAGCAGCGTCTGCCAGGCGAGCCCGTCCTCGATGCCCGCACAGAGCGCTTCGATGGCCTCGGGCTGATGCCCCGCGGGGGTGTGGACGGCGGCGAGACGGAAGGCGTTTCCGGATGTGCTGGGCTTCGGCATTGGCACAGTATGGCGGCAGTGGCCGCAGATGTGGCATCAGGCATTCCCGGCCGCGGTGGCGCGCGGTTTGCATTGCCCCGGATGTCGCCACGGCGCATGGTTTTCACTGCGCCGGGTGATCATTTTTTTCACTTCCTGCCGTTGACGTGGCCGGAAGTGGACGATATCATTGCCTGCTCAGTTCCCCGGTAGCTCAGTCGGTAGAGCAAATGACTGTTAATCATTGGGTCGGCGGTTCGAGCCCGTCCCGGGGAGCCATTTCTACTCAGGGCTAGTCAGCCCATGCACTCTTCCTGACAAGACCCTCGTCGGCTTCGCTGGCGGGGGTTTTGTGTGTTTGTGGCGTTGTGGCGGGAGTTTTCGGGCGGTCGCTGGTCGACGCGCGTGCTCTCCGGAGTCTCTGGCGTGGGTGGAGAAACTCTTCGAGGCGCGGGCGCTCGTGGAAGAATACGCCTGCTGCCTCCTGGAAGCTCGGACATTGGAACGCCGCCGCACCAGCCGCTTCGACTTCGCCCACACCGACGCCCACCCGCCCTCCGCGATGGCCTGGCGGACGAGCGCCGTGTCCTTCGGCCGCTCAGCGACGATTAGGTGGCCGCCCGACGTGAAGGCATCCATCGCCGTCCTGAAAGTCGCGATGCGGGCGTCACTGTCGCTGCTGTCCCACATGGTCAGCCGGAAAGCTCTCGCTCGAGCGGCGTGCGTAAACGCGGCTTCACCGGGACTCCCTCGCCATCGACTGCCCAGCCTCCGACGATCCGTCCGTCGACCCAGATCGTCGGACCGACGTTTCCGTTGCGATCGAAGAGAACCCCGCCATGGTTACCGAGAAACCAACTTCGTTCCTTGTACCCCATCGGGGTCGGATCCAACTCGGGCAGCAGGCAGACGCCCAGCGCCTCGGGTAGGAGCTGACCGGGAAGGATCCATGCCTCGCCGTCATCGACCGCCACTGCCTCTACGTCGAGTGCGTCGAGTGCCTTTCTCACCTGAGCGGCCGTCAATCCAGTCCACCACCGGATGTCTGCGGTCGTGACTGGGCCGAAACGATCGAGGTAGCGCTGAACCAGCCAAAGGCGCCCTTCTTCGACCGATGGACGCTGCACGTCGGGTGCCTGGCACCACCCGTACTGCGACGTCCTCCAACTCCCGCTGGTCGCTGCCCGCGCGATTCTGAGCTGCATCGCGAGGCAGACGAGCAAGCGACTGCCTACCGGCACCTCCGATGTCCACTTGCCCGAGCCGACGGTGATCTTGGTCGAGAGTTCCGGAACTCGCTCATGCAGCTCGCGTGTGTGGATGCCCGGGTTCGCTGCCACCTCCGCGACGACCGCGCCGGAGAGGTGCAAGGAGCGCGCGGCGAAGAAGTTGTCGCGCACGTAGCGGATGGCCCGCTCGACGCGCCCCTTCTCGTTCCCGCGTGCCGGTGCCACCGGTCTCGGTTCGAAGCGATACCAGGTACTCAGCTCGAGCAGGGTCGGGTGGAAGCGGATGGCATCGCCCTGCCGATCAAGCACGGCCGATTTCAGGTTGTCGTAGAGCAGCACGCGCGGGACGCGGCCTTGGTACTCGAAGGCCGAGCGGTGCCCGTGCAGGAACCCCTCCATGCGCTGGTTGAGGTAGAAACGCAGAAAGAGCCGGCGGCTGTAGGAGAGCACCATCACGAATGCCATCAAGGGGCGCTCGGCCCGGCCGATCGTCACCTTCCCGAAGTGACCCCAGTCGACCCGGGCCTGTTCGCCGGGGAGTGTCCGGAGGCGCAGGTGCGCTTCCGGTGTCGGCCGGGGGCGCAGCTCGGCCACGCGCGCACGGAACAGACTCGCGCCACCCTGATGGCCCCGGTTCACGCACATCCGGTACAGCCGCTGGGCAGTGAGGGTGGGATACTGCTCGAGCGTCTCGATCATGAACGGCAGCCAGGGATCGAGCTTCGAGGGACGCCGCGTTCGCTCGGCGCGGGGAGGGCCCGCGCGCGCGAGCACGCGCTCGACGGTGGTGTGGTGGATGCCGAGCTGATCGGCCACGGTGTTCACTCCCCAGCCTTCGGCGAGATGCAGTCGCAGAATACGGGCCTTTTGTTCGTTGCTGATACTCATGTCGGTGTGAAGCCTGTCGGTGGATCGGCACCGCGACGGTGCCGGAGAAACCCCTGACGGCGGTACGGTGAGCACAATCGCCCGCAGCGGGAGCATCGACCTTCACGGAAGCGTGAACGCTGTCTCGTCCGCGCGGTGCTCGTGTTGCCTGATGGGCGTGTGTCCGGCAGTGAATCAACTTTCGGCAACGGCGGTGAACCCTGATCCGTTACTTTTCGGCGTTGTCGTGAACGGTGTCGGGCCTGACGGGCAGCGGCATGCTCGCGTCCCTTGCGCGATTGCTGATGACGACGATTGGCGATGCGATGTCGTTCCCGACGAGCGTCGGCGGCGCAATGACCATTGCAGTGGATCTGCCCCCGGTCGCAACCGCTGCAGATCAGCGCAGGATCGCGACAGCGGACACACAGGAATTGTCGAACACTTCGGCACATTGACCCATCCGGGCCAGTGCAGCGGTGGTGCTCCTGCAAGATCAATCGACCGGTGTCACGCCTTTCCGCTCTGGCCGACGCCTTGATGACCGAACGGCCTTTCTGCCGCCATGCGCCTTCTGGACACGGCCTTGAGTCGGGACGTCCCGCGGACGGCCTCCACCTATTCACGCTCGCCGCATATTTCTACCCAAGGCCAAAGCGGGTTTACTCAAAGTCGAGGACATCATCCGACTCCTGCGCTGCCATCACGTCTAAGACCGTGTTATCCAGAACCAGGCGCCCCATCGCAGGCATCCACCGCTCGCGGTCATCGAGCAGGTGCCGGGCCGTGGAAAACACCGCTGCGCGGTCAACCAGAGCCCCAAGCTCGGGGCTTCGGCCAAGCGCGACCGCAGCTCGGCGGTGCCGGACGCCACCGGCCGCAAGCACCTTCGCGGCCGGTGTGGGGACGCCGAACCGTAGGTGCTCGGGGAAGTCGACGACGGCTTGTGCCAATCCGCGGTCACTCGCTTCAAGCAGCTTCTTGAGCAGGCCGACACCCTGTTCGACAGCCACCTGGAGGACGTAGCTGATCACCTTGGCGTGAACTCCCAGCATCGTGTCGATGTCGATGCCAGCTCGTCGAGCCAGCTCGACCAAAGGCTGACCGTCGATCCATGCCTCCAGTACCCGAGTGAAGTCCGTGCGCGACGGCGGTGCGTCACGGTACGCCTCCTTGACCGCTTCGGCCACCTCCGGAAGGTCCCATGCCCACGTCAGCAGCGCCTCCGCGAGCTTTGGATCCGTTGCGGCCTCGACGTCGTCCCATCGCTCCCGCATGGGCAGCAGCTTCGCCTCCACGGACTCGAGCATGCGCGCCCGCGTTCCGGTTTCTCGGATCCAGCCGAGTCGTCCAGCCCCCTTGATCGCGGCGACCCGTTGAGCACGCAGCTCGAACACCTGTTTCATCAGGGCGGTGGTCGCAGGCTCGGCCTGACGAGCCGCAAAGGTCTTGCTCGACAGCTCCCCGGCGATCCGAACCAGTTCGTCTTCCCCAAGCTCTTCGGCGGCGAGGTCGATGAGCGTCGCGTCGATGCCGTCGATCAACGTATGAAGCGCGGTCTCCCCCTCCAGGATGTCGTTCGTGAGCGTGAGGCTTTGCTGAGTCAGCGCCGACTGCAGAAGGCGCATCAGCTCCAGCAGTGCCCCAGAAACGCGCTCGCCCGGTTGCTGCTGAGCGACGGGCGCCACCAACGGCCACTGTCCGGGGTTGGCGCAGATAACGAGGCCCTTGGTGGTTGCTCCAGCCCTTCCCGCGCGTCCAACCAGGTTCTTGATGTCGCGCGCAAGCAGGTTCTCAGCGGCCCCGTCTGGCCCGCGGCGTTGCACGGAGTACAAGACCAACGTCCTGATCGGCAAGTTGACGCCCTCGGCCAATGTGCTCGTGCAGATCGCCAGTCGAAAATCCTCTTTCCGAACCAGGCCCTCGACGACTTCCCTGCTTTCCTGCGGGATGTCTCCGTGATGAAGCACGGCTCCCGCCGCGAGGGTTCGCGTTCCGACCCATGCAGCGCCGTACTCCAGCGTGAAGTACTCCACCACGGCCTGAAGCTTTGCGGCGTCCTCAACGAACTCCATCGGAGCGGGCATCCGCAACGGGTTTGCCAACTGAGCCAGCAGCTCTTCCGCAAGCCCCACTGCGCCCTGGTTACCCCGCTTGTTGGCGGCGAACACGGCGACCGCCCCCATCGAGAGCGCCTTCCGTGCCGCGGCGATGGCCTGGGTCTTCACGGAGTTGAACGAGTAGGTATTCAGCCGACCGGTCGAGGCATTGCGGTAGCGAAAGTCATCGCGGCTCAAGAAGCGATCAATGGAGAACGTGGATGCGAGGTGATGCGGATGGAGCTCGAGCGCCACCGTTGCGCCGGCGTTCTGGCCGGCAACTCGGAGCACTGAGAACTCAGCGAGTGCTGGGCGGTAATCGCTGCGAACGACGGTCTCGTCCGTGCCACCGAGCCACGTATTGATCTCCTTGATGTTCGGGACGATGGCAGAAACGAAGACGAACTTGGGCGGGCCGATCTCGCGAGCTCGCATTCGCGCGAGGAGCAGCTCCAGTCCTACCCCACGTGCTTCGCCGTCGAGAAGGTGCCCTTCGTCGCAAATGACCAGGGAGACGCGGGCGAAGAAGTCCGGCTCCGCACTGAGCAGACCCGACAAGGCCTCCGGTGTCGCGACGATCGCCCGCGTGTCATCCAGGTCTCGAACTTCATCGCCCGTCGGCACAGTTCCCCCGTACGCGCACCTGGCGGGGAGGTCCATACGGCCCAGGCGCTTGACGAGGCTGCCGCGCAGTTCCGCCGCGAGCGAGCGGTACGGAACGAGCAGGATCGCCACATCCTGTGGGTGGCGGTTCAGATGATAGAAGAGCAGCGTCTCCGAGAGCGCCGTCTTGCCGGCGCCGGTCGGCATCTGGATAGAGAATGACGTCGCGTCTCCCAGTAGCCCGCTCCTGATCGCGTCGATCTGCGAGGGGAAGAAGTCCCATGCCGGCGGGTCTCGATTGAGGAGCGACCGAACCAGAGGATCCCAGAAGTCGGACGCGCCATCCGGAAGGACGGCACGGATGTTCGTCTCCTCGAACCTGGAGAGTATCCGTCGGAACAAGCGCCATCCGACCCATTCATCGGGATCGGCCTGTAACGCGGCGGCCTCCAGCTCTGCAGCCTGCTCGCTCTGCGCCCGAATCGCCTCCAGGTTGCCTCGGCGCACAGCACCAACGAGGGCAAGCACGCGTGCCGACTTGATCGTCATCGTCGATGGCCGCGATAACAGCTCGTAGCAGGCTCGCTGGATCTCGCCGAGGGCATCCGGATCCGCGGCCTTGAGCGTGAGGTACGCCGATGCCGAGTAGCCGCCGAAGTAGAATGCGGCCGCCGCAAAGACAGCGGCTTCCGGCGCCAGAATCCCGCGATAGGCAGGTGTCTGATCGCCCCCCACACCGCCCGCCTGAGTGATCGCGTTGCCTAGGCGTGACCAATCGACAGAATCGCTGTACGGTTGACGAATTCGGTCGAAGAGCTCGCCAACAAGCGAGATGTAGTAGTCGTCGCCTCGATCACGAAGGTAGCTCAACTGCGGCGACGATTGCGAGAAACCGAACTGCTCCACGTGATGCAGGGCATCAGCGTCGCTCACCCATTTGGCCAGAGTCTCCCTCATGTGCCGTCCCCGGGTTCCGCGACGGTGGCGTGAACGGCGTCGAAGACATCCCCGTAGCGTTGCTTCAGTTTTGGAACGGCGATCACGACCACGGTGTGGTCAGTGGGTTCTTCCTCGGGCGCGTCTTCGAGCTCGTCATCGACGAGACTCGCACATACAACCGCAACCGCTCGAAACTGCTTCTGGGCTTCGGGGTGGTCGGTGGCCTTGGTGAACCGCTCGAGATGAGTGACGGTCGTGGTGCCGAGATCTTCGTGAAGGGCTCGCTCCTTGAACCACACCAGCGTTTTTGCCAGTCGACTTGTCCGGTCCTTCTCACAGTCAGCAACTGCCGAACTAACGGGCGACGAGTTCCCGGCTGTCGACTTGGTCTTCACCTCGGAGCAGAGAATGCGGTCGTCGGCCGATGAATCCGGCCAGTTCGGAAGCACGAAGTGAACGACATCTGAGTATGGCGCTGGCTTCGTCCGGTCCTGCTTCAACCGCCACTTCTTGGGACCGATGAGATCGACCCCGGGTTCGACTGCTGCGTGGTACAGGAAGACGAGAATCTCCCCGAAGTCGCCCGCCATCGTGGATCCTTGATCCGGCAACTTGTCCGCGACAAGTTCCGACTTCGGGCGCCCGGTGGTCGCCGCACGTTCGTTGAGCAGCGCATCGTCGATGTAGCACCGGCGAACTGGCACCCCAAGGACGTCCGCCCACGCAGCAGCGTGCTCGTCCGACACGCGAACCAGGACGTATGGCGACTGATGCTCGTCTGCGAACCATGGCGCGATGGCCTCGATGTCGACGCCGAGGTCTTTCAAGCGCTACTCCTCCCGGGTCCGGTTTGAATGTCTCATCATGCGAACGCCGATACCGTGCTTGATCAACAATTCTATTAGCTTGTTGCCGTCTATGAGGGCGATGGGCGCGGCGCCTTCGGCGAACGTGGCCTCCTCGATGCCCTTCGAGAGGCGCGAGGTGGCGAAGATGGTGCCCCGGACTACGTTGAAATCGACGATGCCGTCGCAAGACCGCTTCGTGACCTCGACGTTCTGATAGCTCATTTCGATGAAATCACGACTGGAATTCCCCGGTTTCGCAGACACTGGGTCAAGTTGACAGGGCCGGACTTGCATCTTTCTTCAGTCGCTAGTCAACAAGACTGCAAAACCCGATGGCCGAATGCAGGCGAGCCGGATTGTAGAACATTTCAATGTACTCGAAGATGGCGAGCTTGGCCTCGGCGTGAATCGCAAACAAGCTCCGATGAATCGTCTCCTTCCTGATTGTTGTTTCCAACAATATCCCGACAGCATTTTCCAGCGTGATTTCGCAGACATTGACGTGAGTTTTCCCACACTGTCGCTCACGTCGGTTTGATGCCGGAGAATGGTTCTTTCCGGGATTCGACCGGCACTCCTTGACAGCGCCCGACCGCCTCGGTGGCAGCCGGACACTCGTCGCTTCAGTACTCGAGCGGTAGTTCGAGCGTGTTCCGGTCCTGCTCGCCCGTCATTTCCCGCCACTCTTCGTCGAGCTCGAGCATGCGCCTCGTCATCTCTTCGCCATGGCACCGCATCAGCGCCTCGGCAAGGCTCTGACAGAGATCGTGGACCACGATCATCCGGTCGATGCTCCAGTGCTCGCTGCCGTGAACGACAAATCCGAAGTCATGACTCATGGGTCGGTCTCCGTCAGTGCCTGCTGCACGTGTTCGGCAGAGACGTTGTGTTGCTTCCCGGCAGCGGCGGCCACCAGCGCGCAGTGGGCCAGGCGGTTGATCCGCCGTGGCAGGCCGTGGGTGGCCTGATGGATCGCCTCGATTGCCGCCGGTTCGAACAGGGGCAACTCACAACTCACCTGCCGGAGCCGATGGGTGAGGTCATCGGGGAGTTCCTCGCGCGCGAGTCCCGGCAGCTGGTAACGCACCACGATGCGCTGGTCGAGAGACTCGTGTACCGACATCTGCAGCCGACGCCGCAACTCGGTGAGGCCGACGAACAGCATGCAGAGACGGTTCTCGGAGTCCATCTCGTCGTTGGTCGGCAATCGAAGATCCTCGAGGACATCGTTCCGGAGATATTGGGCTTCGTCGATGACCGGCAGAGGCAGCTGCTTGCCCTCGATCAGCAGCCGCGAGAGCTCGGCACGGATGGCGCGGAAGGCCGCTGCTCGGTTTCTCTCGGTGGGCAGCCCGAGGTTCCAGGCCACGCACTTGTACATGTCCATGACGTTGCCGGTGGAGAGAGGTACGTAGAGCACCCGATACAGACCCGGATGCAGCGATTCGGTCAGGCGTCGACACAGGGTGGTCTTGCCGCTGCCGGACTCACCGGTGAGCAGTCCGATCCCGCGGAGTTCGATCAGGTGGCGAAGCCGGCTTTCGGCTTCGGCCTGCTCGGCCGAGGGGAAGAGCGCATCGGGTTCGAGGATGTGGTCGAAGGGGTAATGGGTGAAGGCGAAGTGCTTGAGATACATCAGCACACCTCCTCGGCATCAGGCTTTTCCGTGCCGTTGCCGGTGTCATCACTGGTGAACGCACGCATCGAGAGACGTGCATGAGTGGCAGCATGTCCGGTATCGGCGTCGATCACGCCACTGCGGCGATGACGACGCACGTGGCAGTTGGCACAGGTGTCGACAAGGTGTGCCTTCTCGATGAACCTGCCATCATGCCAGACGTTGACCGGCGCGTCGGGGCGCGAGGGGTCGTGGCGCAGTGTCACACGCTCGCCGACCAGCACCGCCTCGACCTCGAACAGACGCCCGTTGAGCGAGACCGCGCGGTCATTGGTGACCTTGCGCGTGCATTCGAAGAGAAACAGCTCCTCAAGATCGAGCGTCGGAAGCGACGACAGCAGGAGCGCGACAGGCATGTCAGGCGCGTTTTCGAACGGCACGGGGAACGCTACGGTGCACCGAGGATCCAGCGCGAGCTTGCAGCAGAAGGGCTGCACGCCAACGAAAAGACGATAGCGGCCATCCTCGGCCGTCAGGGCCTGAAGGCGAAGGCCGCCAGAAAACTCAAGGCTACGAAGGAGAACCGGAAGTGGGCACTGCGCCAGCGATGACTCACATGAGTGCCCTCACGTTGAATTATGGCATGAAATTAATGATTTGACATCCATCCGCACATCAGAGAGAGACGAATTGCACACAGAAACTAATCCTGAGTCTTGACTGAGTCAGATCACACGTGCAAAGTGCCTTGTGAGAAAAGGCATTTTGCAGATGAATTCAGACAAGCCTCTCAAGACCCTCGGCACCCAGGCTGCCCGACTCGTGACAACGCTTCATGATCGGGGCAACACCATCTTCTCAAACGCCGACGTCCAGAACATCACCGGACTCACCCCGAAAGCGGCGCGAAACTTCGCCGCCGCCCTCGTTCGCCGCGGCGTGACGACCCGACTGAAGCCGGGATTGTTCATCCTCGTGCCCTACGAACTCGGAAGCGAGTGTGAGTACATGGGCAATCCCTTCGTCGTGGCGCGTGAACTGGCGGGGGATGCCAGCTACTACATCTCCCATGCCTCTGCGATGGAATTGCACCAGATGGTCACTCAACCGCAGCTCGTTGTCTATGTGACCTCTCCACGTTCCATCCGCCCTCGGATGGTGTTGGGGACCGAATTCCGCTTCGTTCGGTGCAAGCCGAACCGCATCTTCGGCATCACCGATCACTGGGCAACCAGAACTCAGACGATCAGGGTGAGCGATCTCGCGCGAACCATCATCGACGGACTGGAGCAATCCGAGTACTGCGGCGGGTTCACCGAGGTGGCCAAGGGCTTCTGGATGAGAAGGGACGATATCGATCCCGACCGCCTTGTCGACTATGCACTTCGCATGAACGTGGGTGCCGTGATTCGCCGGCTCGGATTCCTCCTCGAAACCTTCGAGGTGAACGCTCCACATGCATTGAACCGCCTGCACGAACGACTCACGGCAAGTTACGCTGTGCTGGATCCCATGATGCCCGATGAAGGAAAATATCTCGCTCGCTGGCGGCTCAGACTCAACGTCGAGCCCGAAGAGCTTGAGTCGGTGGTAAGGACCTGAGTCATGATTCCGCAGAGAAACATCTCACTCCTTTCCAACCGCCTCGCTCGTGAGGGTGGCCGCCGCATCCCGGAAACCGTGCTTGAACGGGACTACTGCCTCGCCTGGTTCCTCGTGGGCTTGTCACGCTCGCCACTTCGCGAGCAACTTGCATTCAAGGGCGGCACAGCCCTCAAGCGCTGTTACTTCGGCGACTACCGTTTCTCGGAGGATCTGGACTTTACACTTACCGAGGAGTTGCCTCTCGATGACATCCTTGCCGCTCTCGATGACATCTACGCCGAGGTTCAGCGCGCCTCAGGCGTCGTCTTTCGGTTCTCACGCGAAGATCGGAAGAAGCACCAGAACAGCCACACGTTCTACCTGGTCTATGAGGGACCACTGCCGACCAGTTCCATGAAGGAGATCAAGGTTGACATCACGATCCGCGAGCGCATTGTCTGTCCGCTTCAAGAGCGGCTAATCGTGAGGGGCTACAAGGAGTACGACGACCTACCGGATGATTGCGCGATTCGGGCGTATGCGCTGGATGAGATCATCGTGGAAAAGATCGTGGCACTCACCGACCGAGCCCGCAATGAACCGCGCGATCTTTACGACGTTTGGCACCTCACCTCGGAAGGCCACGTCGATCTCGATATGCTCTTGCCCGAAATCGACAGCAAGCTCGGGTTCCGCAACCGAACCCGAGATGGTCTCGGCGATGAATTGGAGCGCAAGGAGAAACGATACAAGCAATTGTGGGCGACTCGGCTTGGTGCCCAGATGGCCGACCTCCCTCCTTTTCACCAAGTCTACCGCGCAGTATCACGTGCGATGCGAGTTGCAGGTTTGATGGACTGACAGACTCGCATTGAAGCTGCTTCAGCGCCCGCCACTGATCACGCACAGAAAGCGCATCCACCGCCTGATTCCGCGGAAAGTGCTCCCTGAAGACACCCCGCAATGGCAAAGCACCAGATTCCCGAAAACCAGCAACTCTTCCGTCGTCAACCCGCAAACCATTTACAACCAACAAGAACCTTGAAATCACTCACCCTCCCAACCCTCCCCCATTGCAGTTACGATGTCCACCAATGAACACCGCAGCTGCCACCACACCTCAGAACGTCAAGGCGCAATCGCAGGAAAGCCGGCGAACCACCCTGCCGATCGGTGGCATGTCCTGCGTGAACTGTGCTGCCCGCATCGAATCGGTTCTCCGGCACATCGACGGCGTGAGTGAAGCCGCGGTCAGTTTTGCCGGTGAGAACGCCACCATCGACTATGACGCGAGCCGTGTCGATCTCGAGCAGTTGGCGTCCGCCATCGAACAAGCGGGGTTTCAGGTGCTGCCCGAAACGGTTCGGCTCCGCATCGACGGCATGACCTGCGCTTCCTGCGCAGGGCGCGTGGAAAAGATGCTTCGCGAGCAGCCCGGTGTGCTCTCGGCGCAGGTCAACCTCGCCAGCGAAATCGCCACCGTTGCCACGATCAGCGGCACAAGGTCCACCGCCGGATTGATCGAAGCCGTCGAGCAAGCCGGTTTCGGCGCGAGTCCGGCGGTATCGGCCGCTGCCGAACGCGAAGCCGCCGACAAGGCCGAGCAACGGCAGGCCAGACGCGAGCTGTGGGTGCTGATCGGAGCGGCGGTGCTCACTGCCCCGCTGATCATGCCGATGCTGCTGGCGCCCTTCGGCATTCACTGGATGCTTCCGGGATGGGTACAGCTCGCGCTGGCCACGCCGGTGCAGCTGATCGCCGGTGCCCGATTCCATCGCGCTGCCTGGGCGGCGCTGCGAGCGGGTGGCGCCAACATGGATGTGCTCGTGTCGCTCGGCACTTCCGCGGCTTTCGGCTTGTCCCTGGTCATGCTGGTCTCTGGCGGGCACCTCTATTTCGAGAGCGCCGCGGCCGTCATCACCTTTGTCCGTCTCGGCAAGTGGCTGGAAGCGCGGGCCAGGCACGGCACGACGCAGGCAATTCGGACGTTGATGGCGCTCAGGCCGGAAACCGCCCGCGTCCGCCGTCAGGGTCGGGAAATCGAGGTTCCCGCCGAAGCGGTCGGTCGCGGCGAGATCGTCGTGATTCGGCCCGGCGAGCGGGTTCCCGTGGACGGGAAGATCATCGACGGCGAGAGTCAGCTCGACGAATCCCTGATTACCGGTGAGAGCCTGCCGGTGTTCAGGGGCGTCGGTGGGGCTGTCACCGGTGGTTCGATCAACGGCGACGGGCTTCTGGCCGTGGAGACGACGAGCGTCGGCGAGGAATCGATGCTGGCGCGGATTGTCGCGCTGATTCAGGATGCCCAGGGCTCGAAGGCGCCGATTCAGCGAACCGTTGATCGCGTGGCTTCGGTCTTCGTTCCGGTCGTGGTCGGTATCGCCGCCGTGACGCTGGCGGGATGGATCTTCGCGGGTGCGAGCATTGCAGACGCCGTCATCAACGCCGTGGCGGTGCTGGTCGTCGCCTGCCCGTGTGCTCTGGGGCTGGCTACGCCAGCGGCCCTGATGGTGGGCACGGGCATGGCGGCGCGTGCCGGCATCCTGATCAAGGATGCGCAGGCTCTGGAGCTGACGCAGGCCGTCGACACCGTGGTGCTCGACAAGACCGGCACGCTCACCGAAGGCCGCCCCGAGGTGCACGAGGTTCTGGCGGATGACGAGGACGAACTGCTGCGCCTCGTGGCTGCAGCCCAGCACGGCAGCGAACACCCGCTTGCCGAAGCCGTGCGCCGCGCTGCGGCCGAACGCGGGCTCGCGATTCACCGGGCCGCCGAGTTCAAGGCGCTCCCCGGAAAAGGCGTCGCGGCACGGGTGAATGGTCGCGAACTCGTTGTCGGCAGCCCGCGGTTGATGGCAGAGCGCGGGATCGACCTGCGTGAGTACCGGGCCCGGGCGGACGAGTTCGAGACAGCCGGCATGACCGTGGTCTGGGCCAGCGACGGTGATCGTCTGCTCGGAGGCATCGCGCTTGGCGACAAGCCACGCGCCTCCTCCCGCGATGCCCTGTCTCGCCTCAGGGCCGAAGGGGTGGCAACGGTGATGCTCACCGGCGACAACCGCGCTGCGGCCGACATGGTGGGCAAGGCGCTCGGCGTCGCACGGGTCATTGCCGAGGTGCTGCCTGCCGACAAGGCGCGGACGATCGAGTCACTGCGCGCCGAAGGCCGTACCGTGGCCATGGTCGGTGACGGCATCAACGACGCACCGGCACTGGCGGCAGCGGACGTGGGCTTTGCCATGGGCACCGGCACCGACGTGGCCATGCACACGGCAGGGGTGACGCTGATGCGGCCCGAACCCACGCTGATCGCCGACGCGATCTCGATCTCCCGGGCCACGCGGCGGAAGATTCGCCAGAACCTGTTCTGGGCTTTCGTCTACAACACGATCGGCATTCCGCTGGCCGCCTTCGGATTCCTGACGCCGATGTTCGCCGGGGCCGCGATGGCACTCTCGAGCGTCAGTGTCCTGACCAACGCGCTGTTGCTTCGGCGCTGGAAGCCAGCGGTGCCGACGAAACCGTCGCACAGGCGGTGGCGGTGACGGCGGTGACAGGTGGTGCGGCGTTCAGCGCCCGCCCCGTTGCTCCGGCGTTCAGCGACTACCGTTGCCGATCGCTCGCAGCAGTTCGTCCACTGCCTGGTTCTGCTGCAAGCGCGTGGCAGGGTCATCATCAACCAGACCCTGACTACCCGGCATCGGCGGGCGGGCACCGTTGACTGCGCCTGGATGAGCGGCACCGTTGACGGCAGCCGAATGAGCAGCGCCGTTGACTGTCGGCGGATGAGCAGCACCGTTGGTGCCGGTGGCACGACGGTTCAGTATCGGTGGAACCGTCTGGTCGAAGCTCACGTGCGCGTGTTCGACACTCTCGAGAATCACACCACTCTCTAGCGTGAGGAGTGCGCCCTGATACATCGCTTCGTTGATGTCGCGGAAATCGTTCTCGGGCAGGCGGCCGCTGCGGGCAAGCACCTTGAGATCATCGAAGATCGGCAGCGACTGGATGATGCCTTCGAGATCGATGTCTTCCTCGTCCGGGTCGAGATCGGCAAGGGCTTCGGGGATGGACTCGAGCACCGCCTGCATGGCTTTCACGGCTTCGGTCTGACCGACGAACTCGATGATGCGGCTCTTGCCGGGGCCACGCCCGAGTTCTTCGAGGCGCAGGTCGATGGCCGGACGTCGCGCAAGGCTCGCCGAGGCCGTGTATACCATGTCGATGCCGTCGATGGTGCGGGCAATGCGGTCGGGGTCGGTGGCACGTTCACCGGCATCTTCGAGCCGCACGCGAATGCGTGACTCACCGGCACGCAGCGGCTCGGCGGCATTGCCGGTTCCGGCTGCCCGGCCACCCGGGGCTGCGGCATGAGCTCCGCTGAGTGCCGTGTCGGCAGCGCCGTTGACTCCGTGACCATTGACACTCGCCCGGGCAACGCCCGGCAAGGCAGCGGCGGTGGATTGCTTTTCGTTGGCAAGGGCTGCGACACTGGCTGCAGCGAGCGCCTCGGGATTGTTGCCCGGGCGGAAGAGACGCACGTGGTGCGGCACGGTGGCCAGACGACCGTTCAGATTCATGAGCACCTTCACCAGCGAGGGCAACTGGCTGGTGGCGAACATGAGGCGTGAGCCGAGACGCACGATTTCGGCCTGGCGCTCGTGCGGGTCGATGCTGTCGCCGAGCAGCCGCTCCCAGTAGTCGGCCGTGCCGAGCGCTTCGATGTGCATGGCACGGGCAACGAGGCGTTCGGGACGCGAGACCATGTCCATGCGCTGGATGATGTGGTTCGCGGCGCGCGACAGTTCCCGCGAGGCCTTGTCCCGGTCGTTGATGGCGGCGGATCGATACTGTGACAGCGCCGGCAGAATACGGGAGCCGTCGAGAATATCGACAATGTTCGTGACCGCAATATGCAGTTCGTCTGCCAGCATGCTCTTGTTCCCTCGCCTGGAATTGATCTTGACGTCGTCTTCTGTGACTCGGCTGACGCAATGAATACTAGAGGCTGGGCTCTCCGGAATGTTGTGTCATGGTTCCACTTCTACCATATTGAGCATGATAATGCAGGAAACGGGTGACCGTCGCACGGATCGGTGACACGACGGATAGAAGAGATGGCACGGTGTCACCCTGCTTGCCTGGTCGGGGCGAGAGGATTCGAACCTCCGACCCCCACAACCCCATTGTGGTGCGCTACCAGACTGCGCCACGCCCCGCCAGAGCCGAGCAGAATAGCACAAACGCGATCGGGATTACCGTCTTGCAGGTGCACCTTCGCAGAAAATTCCGCCCGCGTTGATCTGCGGCAGTGCGAGTTCAGGACTGCCCGCGGGACTGCCCCACCGTTCGAGGGGCATGGCAGGTTGCGCTGCGCCTCAGGTGCGGAGGATCTTGCGCACTTCCTCGAGTTCGGCACGCAGCTGGCGCATGAGCTGCTGCGACTGGGTGTTGTCTTCGCGTGCGCCATCGCCTTCGAGGTGCTGACGCGCACCGCCTATCGTGTAGCCCTCGTTGTAGAGCAGGCTGCGAATCTGACGGATCAGCATGACGTCGTGGCGCTGGTAGTAGCGGCGGTTGCCACGGCGCTTCACGGGTTCGAGGCCCGGAAACTCCTGCTCCCAGTAGCGCAGCACGTGCGGACGCACCTGACAGAGCTCGCTCACTTCACCGATGGTGAAGTAGCGCTTGCTGGGAATTACCGGCAGTTCGTCATTGTTGCTGATTTCCAGCATAGGCCTCTACGCGTGCTTTGAGTTTCTGCCCCGGGCGAAAGGTGACCACCCGCCTCGCGGAGATCGGAATTTCCTCACCGGTCTTGGGGTTGCGCCCCGGCCGCTGCTTCTTGTCGCGCAGCGTGAAATTGCCGAAGCCGGACAACTTCACATCATGCCCCGATTCGAGTGCCTCTTTCAACTGCTCGAAGAATTGTTCTACAAATTCTTTGGCTTCACGCTTGTTCAGTCCAAGTTCCTCGAACAAGAGTTCCGCGAGATCTGCCTTGGTCAGTGCCATCTCAACTCCTCAGCGTTGCACCCAGCGACGCCGCCGCCTGCACGAGGTTTTCCACCACCTCATCGACGTCGGCATCCTCGAGTGTCTTCGACATATCCTGTAGCACAAGCGACAGTGCAATGCTCTTTCTGCCCGCCTCGAGATGCTCTCCCTGGTAGATGTCGAACACCTGTACCTCGCGAAGCGTCTCGGGTGCGGCTTCGCGGAGTGTCGCTTCGAGTTCACCCCAGGTCACGGCCTCGTCGACGACCAGTGCAATGTCCCGTCGTACCGAAGGATAGCGGGAAATCTCGCGATAGTGCATGAGCGGACGCAGTTGCAGCGCCAGCTGCGAGATTTCGAACACGAGCGGCAGCGCATCCAGGTCGAGCCGGGCTTCGAGCGCGGGGTTCAGCCGCCCGAACCAGCCGACGGTCTTTCCGTCCAGCACGATTGCCGCACGCTGCCCCGGGTGCAGCATGTCGAAATCGATGCCGGTGAAGCGAGTTGCGCCGATGTCGGCCTCGGCGAAGAGCGCTTCGATGTCGGCACGGAGGTCGAAGAAGTCCAGTTCGTCCGCGGTCGCGTTCCAGTTCTCGCCGGCACGGCGCCCGACGATGAGCCCCGCGAGCATGCTCTGCTGCTGCAGCCCGTCACCGATCTGGAGATCCTCGCCATGCGTGGGGTCGATCACCGCGTCGCCCTTCGTCAGAAAGCGCAGCCCGCTCTCGAACAGTTTCATCGACTGCCGCTGGCGGCTCTGATTCCGTCGCATGACCTCGAGCAGGCCCGGCACCAGCGAGGTGCGCATGACGGCAAGGTCTGCCGAGATCGGGTTCGCGAGCGGCAGCGCCTCGAGATCGGGGCGCAGGATGGCCTGGCGTTCGGCGTCGACGAAGCTGAAGGTCACGACTTCCTGATAGCCGCGACCGGCGAGCTGACGCTTGATGTCGTTCAATGGCCGCCGCCGTTCATCCACGGGCTGGAAGCTCGGACGCACGCTCGCGGTCGTTCGCGGCAGCGACTCGAAGCCGATGATGCGCGCGACTTCCTCGATGTAGTCTTCCTCGATGGCAAGATCGTAACGATGGCTCGGCGGTGTCACGTGCCACTGGCGGTACTCGGCACCGTCCACCATCACGGGCTCGGCCGCCGTGACGTTGATGCCGAGCCGCGACATTATGCTTTCGATGGTGTCGAGTTCGGGGGCAATGCCGATGACCTGATTGAGGCGTTGCTGGCGCAGCAGCGTCGGCTCGCGCGCCGGCAGACGCGCGCTGTCCACCCACTCCTGCACCGGGCCGGGTTTGCCACCGGCGATCGACATGAGCAGTTCCGCGGCACAGTGCTGGGCACGGAGCTGGCCGACCGGGTCCACGCCGCGCTCGAAGCGATGCGCCGACTCCGAATGCGCCGCATAGTGGCGCGGCTTCCCGGCGATGCCCAGTGGCAGGAACAGCGCCGCCTCGAAATAGATGTTCCGCGTGTTCTCGTCGACACCCGTGCTGTCGCCACCCATGATGCCGGCGATGCTGATCGCGCCTCGGTCGTCGGCGATGACGGTGGTGTCGCTCGTCAGCGTGACTTCCCGCCCGTCGAGGAGCACGAGGGTCTCGCCCGGCTTCGCGAGCCGCACCTGCAGCGGCCCCTGCAGCTTGTCGAGGTCGAAGGCGTGCATCGGCTGGCCGAGTTCGAGCATCACGTAGTTGGTGATGTCCACTGCCGGGTTGATCGGCCGCTGGCCCGAGCGGCGCAGACGCTCCTGCATCCAGAGGGGGGATTCACCACTCAAGTCGAGATCACGAATCACGCGCCCCGTGAAACACACGCAGCAACTGTCGGGAGATACCTCGACCGGATGCGTGTCGGCGATGACGCCCTCGATCGCGTTGCAGGCATGCTCCGACAGCGGTAGATCGTTCTTCGCCGAAAGATCGCGTGCCACACCGATGAGGGACAGGCAATCGGCACGATCGGGCGTGAGGTCGATGTCGATGATGGCGTCATCGAGTTCGAGATACTCGACGATGGACGTGCCCACGGGAGCATCGGCGGCGAGTTCCAGCAGCCCGTCGGATTCTTCACTGGTACCGAGTTCCTTCGCCGAACACAGCATGCCGAAGGAATCGACGCCACGCAGCCTTGCCTTGCGGAGTCTGCCGAAGCCCGGCAGCGTGCCGCCGACCGTGGCGAGCACGGTCTTCATGCCGGCGCGCACGTTCGGCGCACCGCAGACGATCTGCAGCGGTTCGCCACCCGCGCCGGCGTCGACACGGCAGACGCGCAGCCGATCGGCGTCGGGGTGCGGCTCGACGCTCAGCACTTCGGCCACGACCACGCCCTCGATCTCGCCACCGAGTTGCCTGACCGTGTCGACCTCGAGGCCGAGCGAGGTCAGCTGTTCGGCAAGCGTGCCGGTATCCACGGGCGGATCGATCCATTCCCTGAGCCAGCGTTCACTGAACTTCATGACGAGGCCTCCTGCGTTGTCGCTGTCCCTTCGGTTGCCGTGTTGCCGGCCGTGGCGTTGTTACCAGCCGTGGCGTTGCTGCCGGGCGTGGCGCCACCCCGACCCACGCGGCGGCTGAACTGCTCGAGAAAGCGAAGATCGTTCTCGAAGAAGAGGCGCAGGTCGTTGACGCCATAGCGCAGCATGGCGAGGCGCTCGACACCGAGGCCGAAGGCGTAACCCGACCACGCCTCGGGATCCACCCCACCTGCGCGCAACACACTCGGGTGCACGACGCCGGAACCCAGCACTTCGAGCCACGGGCCCTGGTTGATGCTGATGTCGACCTCCACCGAAGGTTCGGTGAACGGGAAGTATGACGGGCGGAAACGGATGCGGCAATCGTCCTGGTCGAAGAAGCGTGTCAGGAAGCCTTCGAGGTCGCCCATCAGGTCGGTCAGCGCGACGTTGCGATCGACGAGCAAGCCTTCCACCTGATGGAACATCGGCGAATGGGTCATGTCGGAATCGCAGCGATACACACGGCCCGGCGCGAGGATGCGGATCGGCGGCTCGTGCGCTTCCATGTAGCGGATCTGCACCGACGAGGCATGCGTGCGAAGCAGCCTCCCCGCGTCGAAGTAGAAGGTGTCGTGCATGGCACGCGCGGGATGATGCGCGGGAATGTTGAGCGCCTCGAAGTTGTGGTAGTCGTCCTCGACCTCGGGGCCGTGGGCAGCGATGAAGCCCACTTGCGCGAAGATTGCCGAGATGCGCTCGATGGTAAGCGTGACGGGGTGCAGCCCGCCGCTCGGAACCGCCGCCCCGGGCAGCGTGATGTCGAGCCGGTCGGCCGCAAGACGCTCGGCAAGGGCTGCGTTCTCGAGTTCGGCGCGGCGCACGTCGATGGCGCCGGCAATCGCGCCCTTGACGACGTTCAGCGCCTGGCCGGCGGCCTTGCGTTCCTCGGGTGGCAGGCCACCGAGCGCCTTCAACGCCGCCGTGAGAGCGCCTTTCTTGCCGAGCAGGGAGACGCGGATGTCATCGAGTTCGCCGAGCGAACCCGCATCCCGGATGCGTGCTTCGGCATCCGCCTGCAGTGATTCAGGTGAGGTGTTCATGCTGGAACCATGAAAAAAAGGGGCATCACGCGAACGTGACGCCCCGGAGCAATGTACCTTTGACCGGCCCTGCCCTCGCTGCTTCTGCCGTGATGGCCGAGGCGCGGGCACGCCGGACGTGAACTGCAATCAGGACGGCAGCGCCGCCTTGGCCTTGTTCGCGATTTCGGTAAACGCCTTTTCGTCGGCGATGGCGATGTCGGCCAGCATCTTGCGGTCGACCTCGATGCCGGCAAGCTTCAACCCCTGAATGAGGCGGCTGTAGGTGATGTCGTTGGCACGGGCCGCCGCGTTGATGCGGGCAATCCAGAGCTGGCGGAAAGCGCGCTTCTTCGCCTTGCGGTCGCGGTAGGCATACTGACCGGCTTTCGTGACCGCCTGCTTGGCGACGCGAAAGACGCGGCTGCGGGCACCGCGGTAGCCTTTGGCCTGCTTGAGAACTTTCTTGTGACTGGCGCGTGCGGTAACACCGCGTTTGACTCGTGGCATGGTTCGTCTCCTTCGTCAGCGTTGGATCAGCGGTTGTTCGGCAGCATGCGGCGGATCAGCACGACATCGCTCTCGTGAACCATGTCGCCGCCACGCAGGTGGCGCTTCCGCTTGGAACTCTTCTTCGTCAGGATGTGCCGAAGGTGCGAGTTCTTGCGCTTGTAACCGCCGGAGCCGGTTCGCTTGAACCGTTTTGCGGCGCCCGAGACGGACTTCTGTTTCTTCGCAGACACTGTTTTCTCCCGTACTGCTGGCAGCCAGATGGGCTGCGGGTTGATGAACACCGGGAACGTCGGAGTGTCAGGGTACGTTCCGCGATGGAATCGACACAGCGGTGGCGGCGTCGACCAAGGCAGCGGCCGGAACCTGGGTTCGCCGCTGATGCCCGGACGGTACGAAGCAACGCCGGGCCGCGTATTCTAATCGGAATTGAAGGCCCGAGTCTGTAAAACCGGAGAATATATCCTTCTCCGGCCCTGCCTGAATCTCGCTCGCTGCCCGGGGTTGATGCTCACCGGAAACCTCGAACGGCATCTGCAACCTGTCCGCACGCCACCGCTCCACCGAGACGATGTGCGGAGACGATCAGCTGCGATCAGTGCAACTGATCAGCCGCAATCAGATCAGTGCTTCTTCGGTGCCAGCACCATGATCATCTGCCGCCCTTCGAGCTTCGGAAACTGCTCGACGGTGCCGAGTTCGGCCAGATCTTCCTCGACCCGCTTGAGCAGCTTCGCACCGAGATCGCGGTGCGCCATTTCGCGCCCGCGGAAACGCAGCGTGACCTTGGTCTTGTCGCCGTTTTCAAGAAACCGGGTGAGGTTACGGAGCTTGACCTGGTAGTCGCCTTCCTCGGTGCCCGGACGAAACTTGATCTCCTTGAGCTGCGCGGCCTTCTGCTTCTTCTTGCCGGCGTTCTGTTTCTTGTTGGCCTCGAACATGAAGCGACCGTGATCCATGATCTTGCACACGGGCGGCGCGGCGTTCGGAGAAATCTCGACAAGATCGAGGTCGTTGTCAGCCGCTTTCGCGCGCGCAGCCGCAATCGGCAGGATACCGATCTGGTCGCCGTCGACGCCGATCAGACGGACTTCGGACGCGGTGATCTCCTCGTTCTTGCGGTTTATCTTTTTCGCAGAAATATGTCAGCCCTCCAGCTTGTCTGCCAGCGTGGAACCCCCACGCGATGTGTTCTCGATGGTGAGGCCCGCCGCGAGTTCTTCACGTGTGACGACGCCGAGATTCCTGCCGTCACGAGTACGCACTGCGAGCGAACCACTCTCGACTTCGCGCTCACCTGCCACCAGCAGATACGGCACGCGTTCGAGTGTCCATTCACGGATCTTGAACCCGATCTTCTCATTGCGAAGATCAGCCTCCACCCGCAATCCCTTATTCTGCAACACTTCGACCACGTGTTCAACGAATCCGGACTGATTGTCGGTGATGTTCATGACCACGGCCTGCAGCGGCGAGAGCCACATCGGCAGCTTGCCTTCGGTGTTCTCGATGAGGATGCCGATGAAACGCTCGAAGGAACCGATGGTTGCGCGATGCAGCATCACCGGCACCTGTCGTTCGCCGTGGGCGTCGATGTAGCTCGCATCGAGCCGCCCGGGCATCGAGAAATCCACCTGCACGGTACCGCACTGCCATACCCTGCCGATGCAGTCCTTGAGCGAGAACTCGACCTTCGGTCCGTAGAAGGCACCTTCGCCCGGAAGCTCCTCCCAGGGGAGCCCGGCCGCGTCGAGCGCGTCGGCGAGCGCCTTCTCGGCCTTGTCCCAGGCTTCGTCGGAACCCACCCGCTGCGGCGGGCGCGTGGACAGACGGTAGATGACTTCTTCGAAACCGAAGGCGCGATACACCTCGTGCAGGAAGTCGATGAAGGCCGCCACCTCGGACTGGATCTGCTCTTCGGTACAGAAGATGTGTCCGTCGTCCTGGGTGAAGCCGCGCACACGCATGATGCCGTGCAGCGCACCGGACATCTCGTTCCTGTGGCAGGAGCCGAACTCGGCGTAGCGCAGCGGCAGGTCGCGGTAGCTCTTCAGGCCCTGGTTGAAGATCTGCACGTGACAGGGGCAGTTCATCGGCTTGATGGCGTGCTTTCGGTCTTCGGTTTCGACCGTGAACATGTCGTCACCGAACTTGTCGGCATGACCGCTCTTCTCCCAGAGCGAAAAGTCCACCACCTGCGGCGTGCGGATTTCCTCGTAACCGTGCCTGTTCTGCATCCCGCGCATGTAGTCTTCGACCGCACGGTAGATGGCCCAGCCCTTCGGGTGCCAGAACACCATCCCGGGCGCTTCTTCCTGCAGGTGGAAGAGATCGAGCTGCTTGCCGATGCGGCGATGGTCGCGCTTCTCGGCTTCGGCAAGGTTGTGCAGATGCTGCTTGAGCTCCTTCGGGTTCATGAAGGCCGTGCCGTAGATACGTTGCAGCATCTCGTTGTTCGAGTCGCCACGCCAGTAGGCGCCGGCGAGTTTCGTCAGCTTGAAGGCCTTGATATGCCCCGTCGAGGGCACGTGCGGGCCGCGGCAGAGGTCGGTGAAGTCGCCCTGCCGGTAGAGCGAGAGTTCCTCGTTCGACGGGATGCTCGCGATGATCTCGGCCTTGTAGTCTTCGCCGATGCCCTTGAAGTACTCGACCGCCTCGTCGCGTTCCATGACCGAGCGCTCGATCGGGATGTTCTGCTCGACGAGTTCCTTCATGCGCGCCTCGATCGCCTCGAAGTCTTCGGGGGTGAAGGAGGTTTCGCGCGAGAAGTCGTAGTAGAAGCCGTCCTCGATGACCGGACCGATCGTGACCTGGGTTTCGGGATAGAGCTGCTTCACCGCCTGGGCAAGCAGATGCGCCGTGGAGTGGCGCACGATGTCCACCGCTTCGTCGCTCTTGCTGGTCACGATGGAAAGTGATGCGTCGTTTTCGAGCCGGTGGCTGGCATCGACGAGCTTGCCGTCGACGAGCCCGGCGAGGGTCGCCTTCGCCAGCCCCGGCCCGATGTCGGCCGCGACTTCCATGACGGTGAGGGGGTTGGCGTAGGAACGGCGGCTGCCGTCCGGGAGCGTGATCGTTGGCATGATGCTGATCTCAGTGGTGACCCCTACGACGGGCCACGTGGTGGTTGTCAGTGGTGACCCTTACGAGTGGGGCACGTGGATCGTTGCTGCGGCGTGCATGGCGTCGAACCATCGCCCGCTGGCGATGGCCGTCGTCACGACGATGCTCGAAGTGTAGCGGGTTTCGAATCCTCAGGCGGCTTCGAATGCAGGAAACATCTGCCGGAATTCCTCGCGTAAGGTAAGCGCATGAATGAGCGCATCTTCCAATGGTTCGAAGCCCTGGTCGACCCCCTGGCCGAGCGCGCCGCCGAGCGCGCCGCCGTGCGTCCACCGCCTGAAACGGTCCGCTTCTTCCGCTTCTATCTCGAACCGATTCGCGGCGTGCTGATCCTGACCCTGGTGGTGTTTCTCGTCGCGACACTCGCCGACATGGCGATCTACCTCTTCATGGGCCGGATTCTCGACTGGATGCGCGAGACGCCGCCCGAGCATTTCCTCGCCGAGCATGGCTGGTCGCTTTTCGGCATGTTCGTGATCGTCGGCATCGTGAGACCTGTCGCCACCCTCACCTCGCGCGCACTGCTGACGCTAGCCATCGCACCGGGGCTGACCAACGCCGTGCGCTGGCACAACCACCGCTACCTCCTGCGTCAGGGCATCGACTTCTTCACCAACGACTTCTCGGGACGCATCGCGCAGAAGGTGCTGCAGACCGGCCGGGCGCTCAGGGACGCCATGACCAATGTGCTCGAGGGCATCTGGATGCTGGTGGTGTATCTCATCGGCATCGTGCTGCTGTTCGCCGCCATGCACCCGATCATGATGATTCCGGTGCTGATCTGGGTCGGCTTCTATCTGCTCGTCATTCGCGTGCAGGTGCCACCCGTGCGCCAGCGCTCCGAGGCGCTGTCCGAAGCCACCTCGAAACTCACCGGTCGCATCGTCGATACCTACACCAACATCCAGTCGGTGCTGTTGTTCGCACGGCACGATCGCGAAGCGAACTACGCCGCCGAGGGCATTGCGCGTCACACCGCTGCAAACCACGCGCTGGTGCGGCGGGTGCTGTCGATGGTCACGAGCCTGACCGTCATCAACACGATGTTGATCGTGTCGGTGGCGGCGCTCTCGATCTGGCTCTGGTCGGAGAATCGCATCAGCGTGGGCGAGATTGCCGTGGTCAACAGTCTCGTCATCCGCGTCAACCACATGTCGGGATGGATCCTCCGCTCGATCGCGAACCTCTTCGAGAACATCGGCTCGGTGGAGAACGGCATCAAACTTGTCTCGCGCCCGCTGGCGGTCACGGACCGCGAAGATGCGGGCAGGCTCGCGGTGAGCGACGGCCGGATCCGCTTCGACGCCGTGAGTTTCGGGTACGGCGCTGCCGTCAACGGCACCGACGTGGTCCCGGCTCACGTCATCCGCAACTGCAGTTTCACGATCGAACCCGGCGAGCGTGTCGGGCTGGTCGGCCGCTCGGGTGCCGGCAAATCCACACTCGTTTCCCTACTGCTCCGCTTTCACGACGTCGATGCAGGCGCCGTCACCATTGACGGTCAGGACGTGCGCGAGGTGACTCAACAGAGCCTGCGACGGCAGATTGCGGTCGTCAGCCAGGACACGTCGCTGCTGCATCGGCCGATTCGCGAAAACATCGCCTACGGTGCGAGTGACGCAAGCGAGTCCGACATCCTTCATGCTGCCGAACGCGCACGCGTGACCGAATTCCTGCCCGATCTCGTCGATCCGCAAGGACGCAAGGGGCTCGACGCCTTCGTCGGCGAACGCGGCGTCAAGCTCTCGGGCGGGCAGCGGCAGCGCATCGCCATCGCGCGCGTGTTCGTCAAGAATGCCCCCCTGCTGGTGCTCGATGAAGCAACCTCGGCGCTCGATTCCGAGATCGAACACGAGATTCAGGCGTCGCTGCTCGAACTCATGGAAGGCAAGACCGTGCTGGCCATCGCGCACCGGCTCTCGACGCTGAAGGCGATGGATCGGCTGCTCGTGATCGACGCCGGGGAAATCGTCGAATCGGGCAGTCATCAGGAACTGCTCGATGCGGGCGGCATCTACGCCGCACTGTGGCAGCGGCAGACGGGCGGCTTCGTCTGACCGATACCCGGATATGGCTCAGGCAGGCGCCGACACCGGCGTCGACACCGACATCGGCGTGGTCATCGACAAGCTTCCCCCTTTCACGAACGACAACGCGCGGGCCATGAGACCCGCGCGCCGCGTTACTGCGCGCCGTGTTACTGCCTGATGTCGACGTTGTGCCTACACGAACCACCAGCGCTCGGCCCAGCGCTCGCCGTCCACATCCTGGTTGGTGGCAAAGGTTTCCGGCGTGCCGACCTTGCTGTTCGTGGCGAACACGAAGTTCGCGAACATCGGAATCACGGCGCCGCCGTCCTGGTTGAGGATGGCCTGGAGCTCCCAGTACATTTCACGACGCTTGTCTTCGTCGAGTTCGGCACGCGCCTGATCAAGCAGCTGATCGAAGGTCTCGTTGCTGTAGAAGGTGTCGTTCCACGGCACACCGCTCTTGTAGGCGAGCGTGAGCATGGCGTCTTCCACCGGGCGGCCACTCCAGTAGACCGCCGAAAAGGGTTTCTTCATCCAGACGTTGGACCAGTAGCCATCACCCGGCTCTCGCACCACCTTGATCGTTATTCCCGCCGGGGCAGCTGCGGCCTGATACAGCACGGCCGCATCGACGGCACCGATGTAGGCGGCGTCGGAAGCCGACAGGTTGACTTGCAGCGTGTCCATGTCGGACTGCTTGAGATACCACCTGGCCTTGTCGGGATCGTAGGTCGTCTGTGCAAGTTCCGAGTTGTAGAAGCGCTGCCCTCGGCTGATCGGGTGATCGTTGCCGATCTCGCCGTAACCGTAGAGGATCTTGTCGACCAGTTCCTGACGGTTGATGGCGTGCTTCAGGGCCATGCGAACGTTGTTGTCGGTGTAGGGCTCCTTGTTGGTGGACATCGCAAAGGTGAAATGCTGGGTTCCCGCCACCGAATGCACGTTCACGTTGGGCTGCCGCTCGAAGAGCGCCACGGTCTTGAGGTCGAGCTTGTCGATGGCATCCACTTCACCACTCTGCAGCGCCACCATGCGTGCATTCGGGTCGATCAGCACGAGCATCTCGATCGAGTCGAAGAAGCCGCGATCGTCAAGCCAGTGTTCCTCGTTCCTGGAAAGCCTGGCCTTCACGCCCGGCTCGAAGCTGTCGAGCTTGTAGGTACCGAGTCCGTTGCCGGATTTGAAATCGACCTTGCCGTCCTTCAGGGGCAGGATCGCCAGGTGGTAGTCGGACAGCAGGAAGGGGAAGTCGGCGTTGCCACCCGAGAGTTCGAACACCACCACATTGTCGCCGTCGGCGCGCATGTCGGTGATCTGCGCCACCAGAGGCGCCGCCGCCGAGGTACTGTTCTCGCCACGGTGGTAGTCGATGGAAGCGATGACGTTCTGCGAGGTCAGCGTATCACCGTTGTGATATTTCAGACCCGGTCGCAGCTTGAAGGTCCAGACGGTGGCGTCATCATTGGTTTCCCAGCTTTCGGCGAGCAGCGGCAAGACCGTTCCGTCCGGCGCCACCTCGGTCATGTGACCATGGATGGCATGGCTGAGTGACGACATGAAGCCGTTTTCGAACGTACCCGGATCCAGGCTGTCGGTGGTCTGTCCGTGGCCCTTGCCGATGCGGAAATGCCCACCGCGTTTCGGCTGGGCAAGCGCCGGGCCTGAAAACCAGGGTGACAGCGCCAGGCCACCGGCAATGGCCGCCGAACCGCCGATGAATCGGCGCCGGCCGGGGTTGCTGGCCTGAGCGGCCGCGCGGTTGGTCGCCTGACTGGCCGCCTGATCCGTTGGCGAGGTGATGATGGGCGAACGGTACTTCTGCATGGATTCTCCTCCGGGAGTGGGTCAACGTACACGTTGTGCCGAGTCATCATACACGCCGTGAGTACCCGGCACGAGTCAGCACGGATACACGCCCGATTTCCGGCTCCGGCCGGCACGCCAACGGGCTATGGTGATCGCTGCCGGTTCCGATCCCGAACACACCTTGCCAACGAGAGCCCCATGCGCTTCACCCTGCCCGACCGCGATACGCTCTACACCGCCCTCATCGAGCGTGACCCCCGCTACGAAGGCCGCGTGTTCGTCTGCGTGCAGAGCACCGGCATCTTCTGCCGCCTGAGCTGTCCGGCGCGGAAACCGAAGCCTGAAAACTGTCTTTTCGTCGAAACCGTGGCCGAATGCCTCGAAGCAGGTTTCCGACCCTGCAAACGCTGCCACCCCTTGAAGGGTGCGGACGACACCACCGAACGTCTGCTCGCCGCGCTGGACGAGCGCCCCGCCCATCGCTGGCAGGAATCGGACGTGGCCGCGCTCGGCATTGACCCGTCGACCGCACGCCGTTCCTTCAAACGCGCGTTCGGCATCACCTTTCTCGAGATGGCTCGGCTGCGGCGCATCGGCGCTGGCTTCACCTCGCTGTCCGACGGCGAGAACGTCATCGACGCACAGCAGAGCGCCGGCTTTGCCTCCGCTTCCGCGTTTCGCAACGCCTTCGCTCGACTCGCGGGCCAGTCACCGGGGCAGTTCTCCGGCGCGGATGCACCTCTCCGGGCCGACTGGATCGACACCGTGCTCGGCGCGATGGTGGTGGTGACCGACGAGCACTCGATCCATCTGCTCGAGTTCGCGGATCGCCGCGCACTGCCCGGCGAACTGAAGCGGCTTCTGAAGACCAGCAAGGGGCAACTCGGCTTCGGGCGTTTCGACATCAACCAGCAACTCGAAGCGGAGTTGTCGGCCTACTTCGCCGCAAGCGCTGCCCGCTTCACCGTGCCTCTCAGCTACCACGGCAGTGCCTTCACATCGCGCGTGTGGGACGCCCTGCGCGAGATTCCACCCGGTGAAACACGATCCTACAGCGACCTCGCGCGACAGCTCGGAAACCCCGGCGCCAGCCGCGCGGTGGCCCGCGCCAACGCGGCCAATCAGATCGCGATCATCATTCCCTGCCATCGGGTGATCGGCAGTGATGGGTCGCTGGTGGGCTACGGTGGCGGGCTCTGGCGGAAGCGGCGGTTGATCGAGATCGAGCGTGAACTCGTGGGTAGGAGGAACGGTGAATCCTGAACCATAACTACTCCCACATATCGGCATATTGCTGACCAATGAACACCATCTCGATGGCAACCAGAGGATTGATGCCGTTGCAGGCCATCGACTGAAAGGCAACTCGATATGCGGCAGTACGCCTGAGCATGCGGCATTCGCTCTCGCCGCGGGTCAGCAGGGTTCCAAGGAGTTCCTCCCAGTCCTGCAATCATCAAATGAATGGCACAAGGCCAACTCTTTGATACTTCTAAGATTAATACCCATGCCTCCACTGGGCAGGTGTTGCCCATCAAATGACCGTCAAATAGACTCTACTTGCTCATTTTGCCCATTTTGGCAGATATTTCATGTACTTACGAGCAGCATTCTCGTCGTAGGGGACAATCAGACCGGTTTCCAGCGCCTCCTTGATCAAACGGGAAGCCGTGGCGCTGTTCTTCTTGTCGATCCCGAATCGTTTACGCAAAGTGGTGTTGGTCATGTAGTCCCGCTGTACGTAGCGCAGGCAAGCGTGCAGGTAGCAGGCGCGGATGCGGTCGGCCTTGTCCATCTCTTTCAACTCACGATAGGCAAAGAGAACCGCCCGTGTGTGATCGTTGGTAGTTTCGAAGAGTGGAGCGGGGAGCTGGCACAGTTCGGTCTGAAAGACCACTTTATCCACGCCGCTGCCACGTTCTTCGCAAACTCCTATGCGGCGCATGAAGGAAGCAAGCGCTTCGTTGCGTGAGTGGGGAGGACTATCGAGGAATCGGTCGGTTTGTACCAGCGGCAGGCCGGGGTTGGTTATCTCCATGCGATTGGAAAAAATCTCCACCATGGGTCCAGTACCGGTCAGGTGAAAATTCTGGTGAATGATGGCATTGGCCACCAGTTCGCGGATGGCGAGTTCCGGGAACATTGGTACCTGTTTGCGCAAAGCCTGACCGATCACTTCGTTACTGGGCAACAGATTGGTGACGAAGCTGATCAGTCCTTCGAATCCAGTAGCGTAGCCCTTTCGAAACTCTTGCTCCCGCTCGGCTTCCATCCGGTTCTCGCCTTTGTAGAGCACCACGCGCATCACCTTGCGGGCAAGAGTGCGGAAATCGTCCAGTTGCTTGGCAAACAGTACGGCTCCAAGGTTGGTGATATTCCACTTTCCACCCTTGCTCGGGGCAATCATGTTGTCAGCCTCCAAGGCGGACAGAATGCGCTCCCGACCTTCGGGAAACGGCAGAGAGAACAAATCAAAATAGGCGGGATAGTCGATTAGCCTGAGAACCTCTTCGGAAGCGATGTTTTCGGCAGCGACCTCTTCTTCGAAGGGCATGCGGTCGAACACACGCCATAGTTCACGCTCCTTTTCCTGGAAGTCTTTCAGCTTCTTCTTGTACGAACCTATGCGGATGAACTCTGTCCCTTTGAACTGCACTGGATGACGGAAGGCCGCACCGATCTCCAGCAGAACGACAGGTTTTTCGTGGGATTCAAAACAATGGAACCGGAAGTCGATCTTCGGTGAAAGTAGACGTAGTAACCAGCTTTCCAGCTCCTCGTTGCCGACTTTGACAGTTGCCGGATCGAACGAGGTGCCGATAATCTCGTGGGTGTCGTTGTCCAGGCCCCAGACAAGCCACGCTTTCACCTTGCCGGCCAGGGCGGCAGAATTGGCAAGAGCGGAGAGATATTCACCAATCTTTTCCGGGTCGGCATTGTTGTGCTTGAATTCATGTCCTTATACACAAATCACGTGCTGTCTTCGAGGCGACGCATGAATTTCATGCCGGCGGCGCATGATGCCACCTGTTTCATCCCCTTCCAGATGG
>PDWI01000115.1_pt1 | contig 110344 bp, 102 predicted proteins | sample 1430891 | NCBI WGS metagenome assembly PDWI01 (sample SAMN01162508, study PRJNA174530) | Oral metagenome, whole genome shotgun sequencing project. | biome: Marine environment; feature: Marine mammal; material: Swab sample of the gingival sulcus; isolation source: swab sample of gingival sulcus... | reverse complement strand
CATAGCAAACTCGTTGTATAGTTGTGTGAGAACTACAATATTGCGAGTTTGCTATTTTAAATCAACAAGTTATTGCGAAACGTCAACACGCCCTAATACTAAAAATATTTTTAGACGAACTGCACCCAAAGCAGGACAAATACCTGGATACACCCCTAACCGCAAGCCACCATACAGGCAACGTTGATTGGACAACAGGAACTTATGAACACATCCACCATCATTTCCAGAGTCTGGAGCTTTTGCACCACCTTACGCGACGACGGCGTGGGCTATGGTGATTATCTCGAACAGTTGACCTATCTGATCTTCCTGAAAATGGCCGATGAGTATGCCAGGCCGCCTTATTACCGTGATGTGGGGATTCCTGATCAATACAACTGGCAGGCGCTGACCAGTAAGAATGGTGCCGAACTAGAGGTGCTTTATGTGGAGCTGCTACGCGAACTGGGCAAACAGAAAGGCATGCTTGGCCAGATTTTCACCAAAGCGCAAAACAAAATTCAAGACCCGGCCAAGCTTTGTCGGCTGATCGATATGATCGACAGTACCCGGTGGCTGATAATGGACGCGGATATTAAAGGCGACATTTATGAGGGCCTGCTGGAAAAAAATGCGGAAGATACCAAATCCGGTGCTGGCCAGTATTTTACCCCCAGAGCACTGATTCGGGCGATGGTTGAATGCGTGCGCCCCGAACCGGGTAAAACGGTGGCTGACCCTTCATGCGGCACTGGCGGTTTTTTTCTTGCTGCTTATGACTTTATCACCAACCCGGAAAACTTTTCGCTCGATAAACAACAAAAGCAGTTTTTAAAACACAGCACCTTTTATGGCAATGAAATCGTCGCCAATACCCGCCGCCTGTGTCTAATGAATATGTTTCTGCACAACATTGGTGAAATTGATGGCGACAGCCTGGTCTCCCCCAACGATGCGCTGATCGCCGCCAGCCCGGTTACTGTGGATTATGTGCTTGCCAATCCACCCTTCGGCAAGAAAAGCTCCATGAGCTTTAGTAACGAAGCCGGCGAACAGGAAACCGAGGAGCTGACCTACAACCGACAGGATTTTTGGGCAACCACATCGAACAAACAGCTCAACTTTGTGCAGCATATTCGCAGCATGTTGAAAACCTCAGGCAAAGCCGCCGTTGTCACGCCGGATAACGTATTGTTTGAAGGCGGTGCAGGTGAAACCATTCGTAAAAAATTGCTACAAAACACCAGGCTACATACCATTTTGCGATTACCAACAGGGATTTTCTATGCTCAGGGGGTAAAAGCCAATGTGCTGTTTTTCGACAACCAACCGGCCAGCCCCGAGACATGGACAAAAGAAGTCTGGTTTTACGATTACCGCACCAATATTCATCACACACTGAAGAAAAAGCCCATGCGCTTTGCAGACCTGGAGGACTTTATTACGTGCTATAACCCGAAAAATCCGGCCAAACGCCAACAGACCTGGCACCCGGAAACAAACCCGGAAGGCCGTTGGCGGAAATACCCCGTTGCTGAATTACTGGCGCGGGACAAAACCAGCCTGGATATTTTCTGGTTGAAAGACCGAAGCCTGACCGACCTGGATAACCTGCCAGAACCAGATGACCTGGCAGAAGAAATTATCAAAAACCTGGAAGCCGGACTGAACAGCTTCCGGGAAGTGCTTGAGGGTTTGTCTTAGACATGATAGTCACCTGCTCGACCTCCGACTCACTACCCGGATTTGACCAGGCACTATCACTCAGCACTATCACTCACTGCAAATGAGCTGCTATTCCGGCTTGCAAGCAGCCGCTTGAAATGATTAAAATGAAATTAATGCTAATCATTACCAGTTAAATTAACTATACAGGGAAGCTCTATGCTCAAATCCAGATTAAAACTCACTTCTGCTATCGCTGTTGCAGCGTTGATTGGTTGCACCTCGGTTGCAGTTGACACCTACGGCCCATTCCCGGTCACGGTCAAGGGATACGATGGGGATACCACCAACTCGGTTTCCTATTCCGGCCAGATTGCCCGCCAGGTATTGCATGACAGTCTGAAGAAACTCGCTCAGACAGGTAATGGCGGCACGAATGCGGCTCAGGTTGAAGCACAGATGCTGGCATATTTTGACGGTTCGGACAAGGTGCTTCCAATTATTGCTCCCACCTCCAAAGATGGCTTCCCTATCAGGCAAAAAACGGTCAATGAGATTTCCACAGGCAAGAAAATCTCGAACAAGTTTTACAATGGTGTCATGCCTGCGTGGCCTGGCAACCAGTCAGGTGTCGATGTAGCGAGACAGATGATCAAATTTGCTGCTGCATCCAACCAGGGCTATGACGCAGTGAATGGCTACGACTGGGCCCAGTTGATTTCCAAATTCACCCTGGGCGCGATGATGTATAACCAGGCCGTTGACAACTATCTTGATGAAAAGCTTGAGGCTGATGTCAAGCCAAACAACAAACCTTACTCCAGAGGCAAGCCTTACACCGGCAAGGAACATTCCTGGGATGAAGCATTCGGTTACTTTGGCGCAGCCGCCCACTCAGCCAGCCTGACACCCGAGCAAAACTACGGTATTGCCAAGCGCAAGGACTTTGCTGCTGCCGATGCGAATAAAGATGGCGTTGTCGATCTGAAAAGCGAAATGGTGTTCGGCCCGGCCTATTACGCTGCCGGAGCAGACAAAAGTGGCAAGACTCAATACATGAATACCATCTTCAATGCCTACCGGGCCGGACGAGCCTTACTTGCAGAGGCCAATGGTGAAGCGTTGACAAACGCGGAACGCGCAGAGCTGAAAGGCTATGCTGCCGTGATTGAAAGTAACTGGGAAAAAGTCATGGCAGAAGCAATATTCAAATATGCCGGTTCGGTCTATAAGGATATTGAAAAGCTGAAGTCCGGCAAGAACCCGGCAAAAGCGCTGCGTAAATATGTCAAACATTGGGGCGAGCTGAAAGGCTTCACAATGGCGATACAAAGCGGCAAGAAAAACCTGGGCATGGCAATCCATGACGTTAACTGGCTGGTCGGCTACGGGCCTGCAATGCCGGACGGAAGAATGGTGTCCGGCATTGATGCCAACGGACACTTTATCCGGGACGACAAAATGTCACTGGAAGAGTATCAGGTTAACATGCTGAAAGTTCAGAAACTGATGATTGATACTTTCGGCGTCAAGGCGAGAGCAAATGACGCTACTGCCAACCTGGCCGCATTGGCTGAAAAACTCGGTTCCCATGAGTCGGCGGAAACCGATTAGACCGATTGGAATATCAGGCCTGGTAGGAACCGGGTTTGAATGACCCGATACCGGCAGTATATTCTGTACTGCCCGGTATTCGGTCGAGAGGCACAAGTTGGATTTTTTTGACCAGATACTATCCCTCTTTGCAGATTTTCTGAATCCGAAGAAGCGGGTCTTTTACGGTTACCTGTTTTTGGCCCTGATTATTGCGCTCGTCTGGCTGGTCGCTATCCGCAAAAACTCGATCAAGGCAGCCCTCGGCAAGGTATTTGATCGCAAGGTGTTCTTTTCCCCATCCGCTTTGGCTGATTATAAAATCTATCTGATCAATCGTGTTTTTACCCTGTTTGTTTCACCGCTGCTGATATCCCAACTGGCCATTGCCACCTCGCTTTATTATCTGCTGCACGATATCCCCTTCCTGCAAAGAAATGCGTTGGCCGATACACCGACCGGGATCATTGTCGCACTGTTTACCCTTACGATTTTCACCGTCGATGATTTCACCAAATTTTTACTGCATCGCTGGATGCACCGCTGGCCGATACTTTGGGCGATTCACAAGGTTCATCATTCCGCTGAAACCATGACCCCGATCACCGTCTACCGTATCCACCCGCTTGAGGGCATTCTGTACGGTCTGCGCGGCGCGGTGGCGCAGGGCACAACCATGGCGGTGTTTTTCTTTCTGTTTGGCAATGCCGTGGATATTTACACCGTGGTCGGGGTGAATATCCTGTCCTTTCTATTTCATGTGACTGGCTCAAATCTGCGCCACTCGCATATCCAGATCAGCTATTGGGCATGGCTCGAACATCTGGTTATTTCACCATCACAACATCAGATTCATCACTCTGTTGCCAGCCGACATCACGATAAAAATTTCGGCGTAGCCCTGGCAATCTGGGACTGGCTGTTTGGCTCGCTGTATCTGTCGGAACCAGACAGGGAACTGACATTCGGCCTGGGCACAAACGAGCTTCATGCCTCACGCCTGTCAGATATCTACTTCCACCCGTTCCGTGATATGTATCGCGTTGTGCGCCGCAGGATTCCCACTATGGATACGACCAATTAGTTCTTCCTGTGTAAAAGCAGCCTGACGCTAACTTTCTCTACAATATCGCCACCTGACTCACCAGTCGACAGAACCAAATAGCAGACTATCACCAAAAGAAACCAGTCAGGTACTGACCGCCTCCTTGCGTTACCAAATTGGTAACACTATACTTTAACCCCGGACGAGGCCGGACAAAAAACACGAACATGAGAATTATTGCAAAAAGCAGACTTCGCAAGTATTGGGAATCGCCCGGCAATGAGAAGTCTCAGGCTTACTTTAATGAATGGTATCACTTCTGTCAGGCACAGAACTGGAGGACTCCCCAAGAGGTAAAAAACACGCTTGGCAATGCTTCGATCATCGGAAATAACCGCGTGGTTTTCAATGTTAAAGGTAACGATTACCGGATCGTGTGCGCAATGGATTATGCCAGACAGGCAATGTTTATTAAATTTGCGGGCACCCATAAAGAGTACGACAAAGTCAACGCTGAAGAGGTGGACTAATGATTAAACCTGTACGTGATGAACAGTCCTATCAGGAAGCACTGACGCGAACCGAGTTAATATGGGGCGCCGAAATCGGGACACCTGAGGGTGACGAGCTGGACGTGCTGTTGACACTGATTGAGGCATACGAAGCCAGGCATTACCCCATGCCGCCATCTGATCCGGTAGAAGCCATCAAGTTTCGTATGGATCAGATGAACCTGACTCCCAGAGACCTGCAACAGTATATCGGCCCTAAAAGCAGAGTCAGTGATGTACTCAACCGAAAACGGGAACTTTCACTCAGGCAAATTATCAAACTGCACAAGGGAATGAGTATTCCTTACGAAAGTCTTATTAATGAAAAGTCGCTTTCCTGATAAACCTGATTACCCTGAGGCTGTTCTACCAATAAGCCTGCTTCCGCGAGCTTGCCTGGCTCTTTGTGTAACGTACCCGCATGGGTGTCGGTCAGGCCGGCAATTTCCCGAATGTGGCAGGAGCGATCGGGTTGCAGTAGCAACAAACCCAACACGCGATGGCGATATTCCTTAAACAGTATTTCAGCAAGTAGTGACGACATACAACTGCCATTGAATCGATTATTGAAGCTTTTTATGCTTCATTTGCAGCTCTTTTCGCTACACTGATCAAGTCCCAACCGATACCAACCTCCGCCGGTAGAAACCTGATGCCTATATCTTACCTTGAATCTGCCTGAACTCATCACTTGCCTTGAGTGCATTCACCACTGATTCCCGAGGTATACCTGATTGTAAAATACCTTGATAGAACTCCAACCCCTCCGGATCAGCGTTGCGCTGCAAAACGGTTTCGAAAGCCATTTTAATAAATTCTTCATCATTTTCCTGGTAATACATAGGCTCACAGCGTTTTGAAGTCACCTTCTTTGCCACAACATGGAATAACCACCCATCCTTTACACTGATAGATTCGATCTCATAGCCGGCTTCCTTTAAATAGTGAACCAACAGCTCTTCTGTGAAACCGATGTAGTGAAAATCACCAACATAATTTTGCGTACCAAACAGATTGCCCAGCAGTATTTCCTGGTTTTCAATCGCCCGGTTTTCAGGTTTTTGAAGCAACCTGAATATTCCCATGATATTTGGAACCTGAATTTCAAGTTTACCGCCGATACACAGCACACGATTCCATTCTAAAAGCGTGTTCTGACACTTTGGTTTGGGAAGGTGCTCAAGGATATCCTGGGCAAGGATGTAATCATAATACTCATCAGGCAAAGGCTTGAGCATTGAAACATCACAAACCAGGTCAGGATCATGGCAATCATTCAAGTCAACATTGACAAAGCCTTCCTTTTTATCCAGACCTGCACCAAGATTCAGCTTTTTGGGGTGCGAACCATAATCAAATTCCATATATCACTCTTCAACTCATTCCGGATTTAGTATCTACCGTTGCCAGTATAGGGGCAGATCATCCATCCGTCATTCGGAAAATGAACCGTAACTACTTACCCCCGACACAAGCCTCCGTGGGCAGTCTGCGCAGGAAGCGTCTTTGGCATGGATGCCAAAGTCGAGCTTACAGGATGTATTCACAGCGTCTTCCTGCGCAGACTGCCCACGGAGGCTTGAGAGCAATCACAACACCCGTCCCCGTCCGGCGAGCCGGCAGGTTACCTCACAATCGCATTTCGTCCTGTTTATTCGTTGCTTTCATCTCTATAATCGTCACCTCCGGCTGCTTGAGCAAACCGGTGTTCAATTTTGGCCTTCAATAATGAATACAATCCATTCACGCTTATTGGCAGGATTATGCGTTTCAACCCGGCATCTCAGCGTTCCACCGAGCCAGAAAAAATAAACAGCGCGTTTTCTCTGGCTGTAGATGCCCTGTGCTCCCGACTTGAACGCGAACCTCTGATCGCGGGCAGTCTTACGCGAGTTGAGCAGAACATTCCCGACATCCCCCTGCTTTCCTGGCTGGAAAACAACACCGGCACGGTCAGGCTGTATTGGCTCAATCGCGACAGAACCTTTGCCGTCGCCGGGCTTGGAGCCGCAAAAACACTTCAGGCGACAGATCGCTCAGGCATCCCCGACCTGATCCGGCAGATTAAAAAAATCACCCGACATCATTCAGCCCACTTTGTCGGTGGCGTCGCCTTTAATGAAGAAGGACTCAAAGGCCTCTGGAACCGACACCCCTTTGCCGAGTTCATTCTGCCCGAAATTGAAATAGTCTGCCGAAATAACCAGCACTATCTGGCGGTGAACCTGCTGCCGGATGAAAACCATTGTACCCGGCTTGTCAAACAGAAATTGATCACACAGTTAAAATCGCTTTCCTTTGAGACAGAAACACTGAACGCCCGGATCACCCGGCATGAAATACAATACAAAGAACACTTGCCAACCAGAACCCGCTGGCAAACCAGGGTTTCCACTGCATTGTCGAAAGTGGCAGGCGGGGAGCTGGACAAGGTCGTTCTGTGCCGACAAAGCCGGCTCGGCTTGTGCTCTCCCATATCCGCCCCCGAACTCCTCAACAAGTGGCAACAGGCCAACGGCCAGGGCTATCTGTTCTGCATGGAAAACCGGCATGGCGCATTTATGGGCAACTCGCCCGAGCGCCTTTTTCTGCGAACGCAGACAACGCTGAAGACAGAGGCCGTAGCAGGCACCGCCGTGAGAGGAGCCACCCAGGAAGAAGATGCCCTGCTGGAAGCTCACCTGACCCATGACCCCAAAATACAAACCGAACACCAACTGGTCGCGGATTACATTCAAAACCGGTTACATGCCCTGTCCGATGCTCCCGTACTTTCAGGCGAACGCTCAGTGATTAAACTTGCACAGGTGCAACACCTGAGCACGCCTTTCAGGGTCGAACTCAAGCCTGGCATCTGCGATAGCGAGATACTGCTGAGCCTGCACCCGACACCGGCGGTATGTGGCTCGCCCCTGAAACAGTCGATGGATCTGATCAATCAAAACAGTTCCCCCCCAAGAGGCTGGTATGCAGGAGCCATTGGTGTGGTCGCTCCTGACAGAACCGAGTTCTGTGTCGCTATCCGGTCACTGTATTTGCAGGGCAATCGTATTGACTGCTATGCGGGAGTCGGCCTGGTTGAAGGATCGGAGGCCGAGGCCGAGTGGCAGGAAATGGATGCCAAAATAAAAACCCTGCTTGCGCTGTTTAATTCCACGCCTTTGGCTTTATGATCTCCGGTTTTATGATCTTTCATTTTATGACCTTTATTTTATGACTTTCGATTTTATGATCTTTACGCTTATGACCTTTGCACTTATGACCTTTACGGTCGCAGTCTTTACCCTGATCGTTCACTTGACCCACGACCATACTCTTGAGCTGAACAGATGAACCTGACTTCCTGTCACATCACCAATCTGTGGGCCAGCCTGACGGTAAAGACCCTGTTCAATCTGGGGGTTGATCAGTTCTGTATCGCTCCCGGCTCCAGAAACGCGCCGCTTACCCTCGCACTGGCCGACCTGAAAAGGCAGCACCCGGGCGTTCAGCTGTACAGTCATTTTGACGAACGCGGCCTGGGCTTTTTTGCATTGGGGCTGGCCAAAGGCAGTCACCGCCCGGTTGCCGTGATCACGACTTCAGGCACCGCGGTTCCCAACCTGTACCCCTCTGTCGTGGAGAGTTATCAGACCCGGTTGCCGTTGATCATACTCTCTGCTGACCGACCACCCGAGTTGCTTGATTGTGGAGCAAACCAGGCCATTAAACAGGAAAAACTGTTTGACCTGAACACGGTTTTCTCTCAACAACTGGATTTACCCTCAACAGCCATTCCGGCACAACAACTGGTCAATACCGTCAGCCTGGCCGTAAAACAGGCGCTTGGCCTGATCGGTGAAGGCGACCCCGGCCCGGTTCATATCAATTGCCCTTATCGGGAACCCCTGTACAACACCTCGGGGCAGGAAAATCATTCAGGCTACCTGGACGGCCTGCAAATGGCATCAGGGACTGACAGACCCGAACCACAAGCACCGGTTTCAGGTTCGGTTATGGAATGGTGCAAACCCGGGCTTATCATCGCCGGAGGGCTCACCCCGGCTGAAAGCCAGGCCGTACTTGCGTTCTCTCACCGCACCAACTGGCCGGTTATCGCCGATATCAGCAGCCAGTTAAGACTGACTGACGACGACCACATTCTGCACTTTGCCGATTTGCTGCTGGCCAGTCCGGTCGCAACCCGACTGTTTGATCAATTCACACAAGTCATCCAGTTCGGAGGCCGTATCACCAGCAAGCGGGTACACCAGTGGCTGGCCCGGTTCAAGGGTAAGTACCTTATTGTCAGCCCTTACAACAGCTATCTGGATCCGCATCGCAAAGCGACTCAAATCCGGTCATCCATCAGCCACTATTGCGCGACTCAGGGTGCGGATCACTACCCGACCACACAACCACTGATTGAAATGAATGCCTCGACAGGCAGGCTGTTGAACCGGCACCTGGCACAGAAATTCAACGAGCTGACAGTGGTAAAAAAACTCTCGGAGTCCATACCCGAAGACTCGGCACTGTTTGTCGGTAACAGCCTGTCCATCCGGCTGGCAGACATGCTGGCCACGCCAGGTCACGGCAATCCGGTGTACAGTAACCGGGGTGCCAGCGGTATTGACGGCCTGCTGGCTTCGGCACTGGGCTGCGCCGCTCACCACCCCGAAGGGCTGACCCTGTTAATTGGCGACCTGTCTCTGCTACACGATCTGAACTCCCTGGCCATGACCGGCAGGCTGACAACCCCTGTGGTTATTGTGGTATTGAATAACGATGGCGGGTCAATTTTCAATCTGTTACCCGTTGATTCCCTGCCTGAAGTTAAGAAAACCTTTTTTCAATGCCCTCACGGCTTGACATTCAAAGGTGCCTGCGCCATGTTCTCCATCCATTATCATCAGCCCCGCAGCCTCGGGGAGTTTGCACACCGATATCAACAGGCGTTTGAGCACCGCGGGTGCACACTCATTGAAATCAACGTGCCCGGCGACCAATCAACCGGGGCGATCAGGGCGCTGGATAACCTCCACCTTGTCGATAGAATTTAACCAGGAAAACCTGAATGAACACGTCAGATACCAGCAAAGCAGATCCATCTATTTCCACCATCAGACCGGCACTGGACTGGACGGATCACTCCTCCGGCTACGAAGATATTTATTTCCACAAAGCGCAGGGGATTGCCAAAATCACCATCAACCGGCCAGAGGTGCGTAATGCGTTTCGCCCACAAACCGTGATTGAAATGCAGCAGGCTTTTATGGATGCCAGATATGATGAAGAAATCGGCGTGATTGTGTTTACCGGACAGGGCGATCAGGCCTTCTGCTCCGGGGGCGACCAGCGTGTGCGCGGCGATGCCGGCTATAAGGACAGCAAAGGCACGCATCACCTGAATGTACTGGATCTGCAAAAGGCAATCCGCTCCTGCGCGAAGCCGGTTATTGCCATGGTAGCCGGTTACGCTATCGGTGGTGGCCATGTGCTGCACCTGGTCTGCGATCTGACCATTGCAGCCGATAATGCCGTTTTTGGCCAGACCGGGCCTAAAGTCGGCTCCTTTGACGGTGGCTTCGGTGCCAGTTATATGGCGCGAGTGGTAGGACAGAAAAAAGCCCGGGAAATCTGGTTCCTGTGCCGCCAGTATAATGCAGAACAGGCGCTTGATATGGGGCTGGTCAACACAGTGGTTCCGCTGCAGGAGCTCGAACAGGAAACGGTTGACTGGTGCCGGCAGATATTGCAACACTCGCCACTTGCATTACGCTGCCTGAAATCCGCATTCAATGCCGACACCGACGGCCAGGCCGGGCTGCAGGAACTCGCCGGGAATGCCACCATGCTGTTTTATATGACAGAGGAAGGACAGGAAGGCCGGGATGCCTACCTGGAAAAAAGAAAGCCGGATTTTGGCAGGTTCAAACGTCAACCCTGATGTACGCACGGGTCATCTTCCCTGCCTGAAAGAACAGGGCCGGATTTTAACAGGGTAAAGACTAATCATGCTTGATGGTGTTACACTCTTTCGCTACCGCTTTGCACTCACTCGCCCGCTCATTCCTGATGCCGGCTCGGTGCCATACCGGGAGGGACTGCTATTGCAATGGCACACCGGCAAGGGAGAGCTGTGGAGCGAGGTTTGCCCGTTACCCGGTTTCAGCAGGGAGTCGCTATGCGAGGCTCAAAACCAGCTTGTCGGGTTTCTGGATACCCGGGTTACAGACCTGACAAAACTGTCCGGCTTTGAAGACAGAAACAAACTGGTGATAGGCAGGCTCTATCCCTCCGTTCAATTCGGGCTGGAAATGGGTCTGTTCCGGCTATTTGATTCCGGCACGGAATTGAGCACAGACACCGCCAGCCCTCCCGCTCCGGTTTTACCTGTTGCCGGGCTGATCACCGGGCCCATTGATCATCCACAAAACTACCAGATGAATCCGGTGGTTAAAATCAAAGTGGGCAGACTGCCACTAAACGGGGATATTGACCGGGTTGGCTCGTTACTTGAGCAGTCTGGCCCGGAAAAAACCATTAGACTGGATGCCAATCAGTGCTGGACACTGGATCAGGTCAGTCACTTTTTTTCTCTCGTCCCTCGTGAACAGATTGAATTTATAGAAGAACCCCTGAAAGACAGATCCGGCTACCGACACTGGCAGACAGCGCAGTGGCCCGGCTTTGCTTTTGATGAACAGGTACAACACCCGGATTTTTCCATCAGGCCCTGCCCCGGCCTGTCAGCCATCGTGGTCAAGCCCATGCTGATCGGGCTCGGCCGCAGCCTGGATTTAGTCAGACAGGCACGCCAGAACGGTGTCAGGGCGATTATCAGTTCTTCCTATGAAAGTAGCCTGACGCTTAACTTTCTTTACGATATGGCCACCCGACTGACACCAGATTCACCACCCGGGCTGGGTACTTTCCAAGACAATACCTGTGATCTGATCGAACCCTGCCGACTTCCCGCCAACCTGCCACCCAGACCATTGGCAGATGCCTCTCATCTGGAAAAAGTGGCAGACTATGGCCTGATAAAATCAGACGTTGAAAGGAGTTAGTCACTTGCACGACAACAGCATTCCCTGCCTGGTACACAGAGCAGCAAATCTGTTCCCGGACAGGACGGCCATTCTCTCCGGAGAACAGAAGCTCACCTTTGTGGAACTTGAAAAGCAGGTGCAGCTATTGGCCGATTATTTTGCAGAGATTGGCATACGACCCGGTGAAGTTGTCCAGCTCGCGCTGCCCAATACGCTGACGCTGATTCTGTCATTGCTCGGCCTGATGCGGACGGGCGCAATCGTCAGCCCGATCAACCCCAAATTTCCGGACAGGCAACAGAATAGAGTCAGGCTTGCCACAGGAGCCGCCTGGCTGGTTGGAGAAAGTGCCAATAACCATCAACAAATCAGTGAAAACATGATCCGGCAGGCCTTGCTGAATCGTTCAACACCCCGATACGGGACAACCCCGACCCCTGCCGCGTTTTCACCCCTGATACCATGCAGCCTGATTCTCACCTCCGGCTCGACCGGTCTGCCCAAAGCCGCAGCACTCGGCTACAGACAGCACTATTGCAGTGCTTCCGGTGCCAACGCCCTGATTCCACTGGGCGAGGGTGATCGCAATCTGCTGTCTCTGCCGGTTTTTCATATCGGCGGGTTCTCCATCCTGTTTCGCTGCCTGATGGCCGGTGCCACTGTGGTACTCAGCCAGCACAATGGTCTGTTTGAGGATATTGACCGGCTCGGGATATCCCATGTTTCCCTGGTTGCCGTTCAACTCGGCCGGTTACTTGATCAGGGTGCACCACACTCACTGAAACACCTGTTGATTGGCGGAGGCCCGGTCAGCTGCACCTTACTTGATCGGGCCCGAAAGGCGGGTCTGCACTGCTGGCACACCTATGGCCTGACCGAAATGTGTTCGCAGGTTTATACGCATTCCCCGGATGGTCACGGCCACCTTCTCACGCATCGACAACTGAAACTGAACCAGGCTAACGAAATACTGGTAAAAGGCGATACACTTTTTCAGGGCTACCTGACGGACAATGGCCAGCTTGATTTGCCACTGGATAATGACGGCTGGTTCGCAACGGGAGACCTGGGCATTATGCAGGGTGATCGGCTGGACATTACCGGCAGGAAAGACAATCAGTTTATCAGTGGCGGGGAGAACATCCAGCCTGAAGAAATTGAATACTTCATCAATCGGATGGAAGGTGTGAAAAGAAGCCTGGTCGTACCACAACCAGACCGGACATACGGATTCAGGCCGGTGGTTTTTATCGAGGCGGAACAGGCTGTCAGCCTCAGGGCACTGCAAAAGGAGCTGAGACAGCAACTGCCCGGCTTTAAAATTCCCGTTGCAATCTATCCCTGGCTGGACGGAACAGGCATCAAGCCCGATCGGTCTGCCTGCCGACGCCACGCCGCCTCTCAGGCAAAAACCGCTGGCTGATGCCTCACTGGCGTTACAGGTTCCGGGCACCCTGTTTCAGTCTTTTTCAGTTCCAGTCTTTTTCAGGCATACTCCCCGCACTGAAAGTACGGGGTTTTACGCGCTCTCGACAAACCGGACCAGCCACTTGCAACGCCACTTAATATCGCCACTTACAACAGGAGATTCCTCAAGTCTCCCAGTAACGAACCAAGCATGGCAGTGAAACGCGCCGCATCGGCACCATTGACGGCTCGATGATCGTAGGACAGCGACAGAGGCAGCATCAGTCTGGGCGCAAATTCACTGCCATTCCAGACCGGCTTGATTGACGCTTTCGATACGCCCAGTATGGCGACTTCCGGCGTATTCACTATTGGCGTAAAGGCGGTTCCGCCTATACCACCCAGGCTGGAAATGGTGAAGCAGCCACCCTGCATCTCGGCGGGCAACAGTTTTTTCTCCTGTGCTTTTTTAGCCAGTATTGCCATGTCACTGCCCAGCTCCCAGATGCCTTTTTTATCAACATCCCGAATCACCGGCACCACCAGACCATCCGGCGTATCCACGGCGAGGCCAATATGAATATAGGACTTTTCAATCACCTCTTTTTTGTCCATATCCAGCGACACATTGAATTGCGGCATTGCTTTGAGAACGTGAGCACAGGCTTTCAGCAAAAAGGGAATCGGGGTCAGTTTCACCCCGCGGATCTCCGCCATTGCCTTGTTGGCTTTTCTGAAAGACTCCATGTCAGTAATATCAGCCTCGTCGAACTGGGTCACATGGGGTACATTCAACCAGGAGCGATGCATACTGTCTGCTGTCAGTTTATGAATCCTGGTCATTGGCCTTCTGACCACGGGGCCGAACTGACTGAAGTCCGGCAGGGCGACAGCAGGAATACCAGACCCGACAGCACCACCCTCAACCGCAGTCGATTTCAGCGCCGCCTTGACGAACTGTTGCACATCCTCCTTGAGAATCCGCTGTTTGGGGCCACTCCCCTTCACTCTGGCCAGGTCAACGCCAAACTCTCTGGCCAAACGTCGGACTGCCGGCCCTGCATGCACACTGGTATCGCTTCCGGTGAGGTCGGCAGGCCGAGTGTCGGGTTTATCCGATTTCGGCGCCCCGGCGGCTGCGGGTATTGTGGTCGCTTCCCCGGCTGAGCCGTTTTCAGTTTTTTCTGCGCCGACCGGGGTTGCTTCTGCTTCGACAGTCGTTTCAACATCCAGTATCAAATCCCCCATGCCAACCTTGTCATTGACAGCCAGATGAATCCGGGTGACCGTCCCCTGTATCGGAGACGGCACCTCCATCGTTGCCTTGTCTGATTCGAGTACAATCAGCGGGTCGTCCACACTCACTTCATCACCCACAGCGACAGACAGCTCAACCACTACCGCAGAATCGGAGCCGATATCCGGCACAACAACCGGTTCGGAACCGGTTACTCCTCCGGCAGTCACTGCGGCATCATCAGAAGCGGGAGCGAGTGGCTCCTGCGATGCCCCCTCGGCCCGAGGCAATTCACTCACTTTCGGCGCAGCAGAATCATTTTGATTTTCCGGCTCAATCAACAGCAACAGACTGTTTTCATCCACCTTGTCGCCAACAGCCACCGTTACTTCCAGAACCGTACCGGACTCGGGCGCCGGTACCTCCATTGACGCCTTATCCGATTCAAGCACTACAATGGGATCGTCCACTTCAAGTCTGTCTCCCACCGAAACACATAACTCGATGACCTCAACATCACTGGAACCACCAATGTCAGGAACCCTGATTTCTTTGCTACTCATTTTCAGATCCTCACATTAACAGGTTGCAGGGTTAGGCTTATTGCGATCAATATCGTATTTTCGCAATGCATCAACGACCACTGAAGATTCCAGCTCACCCCGGTTTGCCAGCGCCTCCAAAGCGGCCACCACAACATAGTAACGGTCAATTTCAAAAAAGCTGCGCAGCTTCTCCCTGGTGTCGCTGCGACCAAACCCGTCCGTTCCCAATACGGTATAGTCTGCGGGCACAAAGGCTCTCACCTGTTCTCCGTAAAGCTTCACATAGTCGGTAGACGCGATTACCGGGCCGGGCCGGGATTTCAGACATTCAGTGATGTAAGATTCCCTGGGTGTTTCTTCAGGATGCAACAGATTCCACCTCCGGACATGCTGACCATTTCTGGCCAGTTCATTAAAGCTGGTTACACTCCACACATCAGAAGAAATGTCATAATCATTTTTTAACAGTTCGGCAGCGGCGCGAACCTCGTTCAGAATGGCACCACTGCCAAGAAGCTGAACATGCCGGTTTTCATCCGGTTTTTCAGTACGCACCTGATCAAGTTCATACATCCCTTTCAGAATGCCCTCTGTAACCCCGTCAGGCATGGCAGGCTGCACGTAGTTTTCGTTCATCACGGTAATGTAATAGTAAACACTCTCATTTTCCTGATACATACGGCGCATGCCATCCTGCACGATCACGGTAATCTCGTACCCGTAGGCAGGATCATAAGACAGGCAGTTGGGCACAGTGCCAGCCAGAATGTGACTGTGACCATCCTGGTGCTGCAAACCCTCTCCATTCAATGTTGTTCGGCCCGATGTTCCACCTATCAGGAAGCCTCTCGCTCGCATATCACCGGCTGCCCAGGCAAGGTCTCCGACTCGCTGGAAACCAAACATGGAGTAGAACACATAAAACGGGATCATCGGATAATCATTGGTGCTGTAGGAGGTGGCACAGGCAATCCAGGCCGACATGGCGCCCGCCTCGTTAATTCCTTCTTCCAGAATCTGGCCGTTTTTATCCTCCCGGTAATACATGACCTGATTACGGTCATTGGGCACATATTTCTGCCCCTGGGCAGTATAGATTCCCAACTGGCGAAACATACCTTCCATCCCGAAGGTTCTCGCCTCGTCCGGCACTATGGGTACAATTCGCTTGCCAATCTGCTTGTCCCTGGTCAAACCGGAAAGCAACCGGACAAAGGCCATGGTCGTTGAAATTTCCCGTTCGCCCGAGCCTTGCAGCAGGGCGTCAAATGCCGACAGCTCGGGCACCTGAATTGGCTGGCTGTGCTTGCGGCGTCTCGGGTAAAAACCACCCAGTTCTTCCCGCTTTTTCTTCATGTAAAGTGCTTCAGGACTATCCGGAGACGGCCGATAGTAAGGCGCCTCCTCCAGCTCGTCATCATTCAACGGAATACCGAACCGATCTCTGAAATCTTTCAGTGTTTCGATATCGAGTTTTTTAAGCGAATGCGTGGCATTTTGCGCCTCTCCTGCATCCCCAAACCCGTAACCCTTGATGGTATGCGCCAATACCACTGTTGGCTGGCCGGTATGATTCACCGCCTCATGGAAAGCCGCATACACCTTGTAGGGGTCGTGACCGCCCCGGTTCAATCTGGAAATGTCATCATCGGTCAGATGCTCGGCCATTTTGGCGAGCTCGGGGGATTTGCCAAAAAAGTGTTTGCGGGTGTAGGCAGCTCCGTTACTTTTGAAGTTCTGCATCTCGCCATCGACAAACTCGTCCATGGCTCGCTGCATCGCTCCCGAGGTATCCTTGTCAAAGAGCGGATCCCACATGCGGCCCCAGACCACCTTGATTACATTCCAGCCGGCTCCCCGAAACACACCCTCCAGCTCCTGAATAATTTTGCCATTGCCTCGAACGGGGCCATCCAGTCTCTGTAAATTACAGTTAACCACAAACACCAGATTATCCAGCTTTTCCCGCCCCGCAAGAGCAATGGAGCCGAGTGTCTCGGGCTCGTCCGTTTCCCCGTCACCGACAAAGCACCAGACTTTTCTGTTACCCATGTTAATGAGTTCCCGGCTGTGCAGGTACTTCATAACATGCGCCTGGTAAATTGCCTGCAGGGGGCCAAGCCCCATTGAAACAGTCGGGAACTGCCAGTAGTCAGGCATTAACCAGGGGTGAGGATAGGAGGGCAAACCTTCTCCGCCCACTTCATTGCGAAAGCTGTCGAGCTGCTCTTCATTCAAGCGCCCTTCCAGAAAGGAACGCGCATAAATACCGGGAGAGGAATGGCCCTGGAAATACACCAGGTCAGGCTCACCGCCATCCTGCCCGGCCTTGAAGAAATAGTTAAATCCGACATCAATAATTGTGGCAATGGAAGCAAAGGAAGAGATGTGACCACCCAGATCACCGGGCCGCTTGTTTGCCCGTAACACCATTGCGAGCGCATTCCAGCGAATCAGGGAGCGGATTCGACGCTCCATAAAAAGATCGCCAGGCATTCTGGCTTCTTTGGCAACGGGAATGGTGTTTCTGTAAGGAGTCGTCACAGAATACGGTAACCGGGTACCATCTCGTGTTGCCCGTTCAGAAAGACGGCCCAGCAAATAAGCCGCTCTTTCAATCCCCTCATGTTTAATAACCGACTCGATTGCTTCCAGCCATTCCCGGGTTTCGACAGGATCTACATCCTCGCGCATTTCACTCTCCTTTAAGTCATACCGATTGGACAAACCTGGACACAGACACACGCCACCCGAACCCTGGTAAACAGCAAGACCCGACCAGAGATAGTTATCTTTCAAACAAGGCATCTCAAACAAAGCCCCTCGGGTACAATCCCCCGAAATTCGGATACGATCTCCCGGAAACAGTAAATGCCTGCCTGATTTTCTATGTGTGTGTTGGTTATGTGTGCTGTATTTTTCTTATTTTGTCGCTGATATTGCAGGTTTCAGCTCCTGCCCTTACATCGTGAGGCAGATTGATTTTATCTTTTACGTTGCAGTCTACCACGGTTAATCATAAATAAAACCCACTCCTTTTGGACTAGAGTCGATCCAGGCAGGCTTATCAGCACACAACCAAACCGATATATCACCAATAAAGCACACAATAAGACGGCAAAATCACTTGTAAAGTCCGCACTCACGCACTTTTCCCGATACGGCTCTTTTCAATTTGGAATAATCTTTGTAGTATTCACAACCAATGCCGGTTAGTGGTACGGAAACACTCAACAAGTCATTCTGGTACTGTAAATCGGCAAACAGACGAATCTGACCCACTAGTGGCTAAAGGCGCCTGGTGGTTAAAAACACCGGTTGTAAGTAACGGTTAACAACAATGATTAATAACGATAATCGTTAACAATAATAATCGTTAAAAACGATAGTACTCAAGTCCACATGGGTTAACCCCGTTCACTGATTAAATGGATACATAATGATGAAGACTATGAAAAAGAGACTGCTCGGAATCACCGCATCAATAGCGCTGGCAACAGGTGCCGCTGCAGTCAATGCCGAGGATATCAAAATTGCCCTGGCAGGGCCGGTAACAGGGCCGGTCGCCCAATACGGTGACATGCAACTGATTGGCGCCCAAATGGCTATCGAGAAAATTAACGAAGCTGGCGGAGTGAATGGCAAAAAACTGAAAGGTGTTATCTATGATGATGCCTGCGACCCCAAGCAGGCCGTGGCTGTTGCAAATAAAATTGTCAACGATGGTGTGCAATTTGTCGTGGGACACCTGTGTTCGAGCTCTACCCAGCCTGCTTCGGACGTCTACGAAGATGAAGGCATCATCATGATCACAGTGGCCTCAACCAGCCCCGATATCACCACACGCGGCTACAAGATGATCTTCCGCACCATCGGCCTGGACAGCCATCAGGGCCCCACCGCCGGCAACTACATTGCTGACAAGATCAAACCCGAAAACCTCGCTATCATCCACGACAAGCAACAATACGGTGAAGGCATCGCCAGCTCGGTCAAGAAAACCGTTGAAAGCAAAGGCGTCAATGTGGTGATGTACGAGGGGGTAACCGCAGGAGATAAAGACTTTTCATCCCTGATCGCCAAAATGAAAAAAGCGAACGTTGACTTTGTTTATTATGGTGGCTACCACCCCGAGCTCGGCCTGATTCTTCGCCAGGCATCAGAGCAAGGCCTGAAAGCCGGCTTCATGGGGCCGGAAGGCGTGGGTAACAAGGATATCAGCACCATCGCCGGTGAAGCATCCGAAGGGCTCATGGTGACCTTGCCACCCAGCTTTGACCAGCTACCCGAAAACAAGGACCTGGTAGAAGCCTTCAAAGCCAAGAAACAGGATCCTTCCGGCGCATTCGTGATGACTGCCTACTCGGCAGTAAAGGTCATGGCAGACGCGATGAAGAAAACGGGTGGAACCGACACCGAAGCCATGCAAAAGGCGATGCGCTCCATGGAGTTTGATACACCTACCGGAAAAATCGGGTTCGATGACAAGGGCGACCTGAAATCCTTTGACTTCGTCGTCTATGAGTGGCATTCGGATGGCACCAAAACTGTCGCGAAATAGTGAAATAGTTTTGTGAATGCCAGACTCCAGGCACTTGCTCCCTCGGGAGCAGGTGTTTTTCTTTTTTAGGTGTACCCGAACGGAGAAGAAGATACATGGTTGAAGGGTCTCTCTACTTTTTACAACAGCTGATGAACGGGCTCACCATCGGCAGTACCTATGCTCTGATCGCAATAGGTTACACCATGGTGTACGGGATCATCGGCATGATCAACTTTGCCCATGGTGAAATATACATGATAGGCATGTATGTGTCGTTTATTGTCATCACCGGCCTGATGATGGGGGGAGTTACCTGTTTGCCCATCATTATCCTCGTGGCCTTGATGGTTGCAATGTTTATTTCAAGTACGTTCGGGTGGGCCGTCGAACGCGTCGCCTATCGGCCGTTGCGAGGAGGGAATCGACTGATCCCTCTCATTTCTGCGATCGGGATGTCCATTTTTTTACAGAATTATGTCCGTTTGGCACAAGGCTCAAGGGATGTTGCCATCCCCAGCCTCATCGAAGGCAACTGGTCCTTCGGCCCGCCGGAAGGTTTCCAGGTTACCTTGTCAGTCATGCAGATTTTCATTTGGGTTACCACCCTGGTATCAATGACAGCACTCTCTCTTTTCATCGCAAAATCCCGAACGGGCAGGGCTTGCCGGGCGGTATCCGAAGATATGAAAATGGCCAGCCTGCTCGGAATCGATACCAATCGAATCATCGCCACCACCTTTGTCATTGGCGCCGCTCTGGCCGCGGTTGCCGGACTGCTGCTTGGCCTGCACTATGGCACAGCAAACCCCTTTGTCGGATTTATCGCCGGGTTAAAGGCATTCACTGCGGCTGTTCTGGGCGGAATAGGCAGCATACCCGGTGCCATGCTGGGCGGACTGGTGCTCGGGGTTACCGAGAGCATGACTGCTGCCTACTTCAGCTCGGAATACAAAGACGTCGTCTCCTTTGGTCTGCTGGTCGTGATACTGCTCTTTCGACCCACAGGATTGTTGGGTAAACCGGAGGTTGAAAAAATATAATGAACAAGCAGAATATTAATCAGGCACTGATTGCCGGCGTCGCAACCTTTATACTTTCTTTCCCTCTTCTCGGTGTCAATATGGTCTCGGAGGGAATTAGCACCACACTGAAAAGCGCCTCCGGGCAAACCATGCTCTACATTGTTCTCGCCAGTCTGACCGTGTTCCTTTTTCAATTATTCAGAGGCCAGGTTTCCGGTTGGCTGTCATCGCTGCCCCTGCCCAAAGCGCCCCCCCTTAAAACCGTTTCAACCGAAACCAGATCCAGAATGGAAAAAGCCGCCATTTTTCTGATTGTCGTAGCTGCACTGATATGGCCATTTATGGCATCCAGGGGCTCAATCGACCTGGCGACACTGGTACTCATTTACGTCATCCTGGGCCTCGGACTCAACATCGTCGTCGGCCTGGCCGGGCTGCTTGATCTTGGTTACGTCGCTTTTTATGCGGTGGGTGCCTACAGCTATGCGCTGCTTTCACAATACTTCGGGCTGGGTTTTTGGCAATGCCTGCCATTGTCCGGCTTGCTGGCAGCTGCATTCGGCTTTATTCTGGGCTTCCCCGTGTTACGACTCAGGGGAGATTACCTGGCCATTGTAACACTTGGATTCGGTGAAATTATTCGTATCCTGCTCAACAATCAAACCGAGCTTACCGGTGGCCCAAATGGTATCGGTGGCATACCCAAGCCCTCACTGCCCGCAATCCAGACGGATCCGGAAGTTACCGTCGTCGGACTGGAGTTTACCCGAAGAGCCAAGGAAGAAGGTAACATCCCTTTTCACGAGTATTTTGGTATCGCTTACGACAGCTCCTATAAGGTCATCTTCCTTTATATTCTTGCGGTTCTGCTGGTTCTCGCCACATTGTTCGTCATTCGCAGGTTGATGCGCATGCCGGTCGGCCGAGCCTGGGAAGCGCTGCGTGAAGACGAAATTGCCTGCCGCTCTCTCGGCCTGAACCGAACAATTATCAAACTCTCCGCATTCACCATAGGGGCCTCCTTTGCCGGCCTCGCCGGTTCTTTTTTCGCTGCCCGGCAAGGCTTTATCTCACCTGAATCTTTCACCTTCATTGAATCTGCAATTATTCTTGCGATCGTGGTACTGGGCGGAATGGGGTCACAACCTGGCATCATACTCGCTGCCGTCGCCATGACAGTCCTGCCTGAACTGGCCCGGGAATTTCAGGAGTATCGAATGTTGATGTTCGGATTGATGATGGTATTTATGATGGTCTGGCGTCCTCAAGGTCTGTTGCCAATGAAACGACCTCATCTGGAGTTGAAAAATGTCTGATAAAATTCTTGATGTATCGGGCTTGTCCATGCGGTTTGGGGGGCTTTTGGCGGTGGACGGGGTCTCCCTGGACGTTGCAGACAAGCAGATTGTGTCTATCATCGGGCCAAACGGTGCGGGAAAAACCACGGTATTTAACTGTATCAGCGGGTTTTACCGACCGACCGGGGGGCGCATTGATTTCAAGGGCCGCCCGACCCAGGGCATGCCGGACTACAAAATTTCCAGGCTGGGAATGGTTCGCACCTTCCAGCATGTCCGGTTGTTCAACCATATGAGCGTCATTGAAAATCTGCTGGTTGCGCAGCACCGTCATGTAAACACCAATCTGTTTGCCGGGCTGTTTAACACTCGCTCGTACCGCAAACAGGAAAACGAAGCAATGGAGTATGCGGCTTACTGGCTGGACAAGGTGGGCCTGATCGATGTAGCCAACCGTGAGGCGGGCAACCTGGCCTATGGCCAACAGCGCCGCCTTGAAATTGCCCGCTGTATGGTGACAAAACCCGCATTGCTAATGCTTGACGAGCCCGCCGCCGGTCTTAACCCGAACGAAACACAGGATCTTGACAGCCTGATAGTCAGCCTCAAGAATGATTATAACGTCTCCATTCTGCTGATCGAGCATGATATGAGCCTGGTTATGGGCATATCCGACAAAATTGTCGTCGTCAACCAGGGCAGACATCTGGCCTCGGGTACACCGGATGAAATCAAGAACAACCAAGATGTCATCAAAGCTTACCTGGGGGAAGAGTAATGCTGGTATTGGAAAACGTACACACCCACTATGGTAAAATTGAAGCCCTGCGTGGCGTATCCCTGGAAGTAAACGAGGGAGAGATCGTTTCTTTAATTGGCGCCAATGGCGCCGGCAAGTCAACACTGCTGATGACTATTTGCGGAGACCCCAGGGCGACTTCGGGTCACGTCACCTTCGAAAACAGAGACATTACCGAAGCAGAAACCTCCACCATCATGCGCAGTGGCATCGCCATAGTCCCTGAAGGACGACGCATTTTTCCCGGGTTGACCGTTGAAGAAAACCTGCACATGGGTGGTTTCTTTACCGACAAGGAAGATTTTGACCCGTTGCTGGAAAAAGTCTATTCACTTTTTCCAAGACTCAAAGAGCGGGAAGCACAGCGAAGCGGCACCATGTCCGGTGGAGAGCAACAAATGCTGGCCATCGGACGCGCTCTTATGAGCAAACCCCGACTACTGTTTCTCGATGAACCATCGCTTGGCCTTGCACCCATTATTATCGCCCGGATTTTTGACATCATTGAACATTTGCGTGATGAAGGCATGACCATTTTTCTCGTGGAACAGAATGCAAACCAGGCACTAAGGCTGTCAGACAGGGGCTACGTACTGGAGAATGGAGAAATTGTCCTCCATGACACCGGGAGCAATCTCCTGGTCAATGAGGATGTCAGAAAAGCCTACCTGGGGGGATAGTACCCCTTTCCTCTTCCAGGACTTTTAGATGATATCTTTCCATTTTACCGAAAGCGGCTATACTTGAAATCGAAATAAGCACGAAGTATGCAGAGGCCGGCAATTGCCGGGTCTTCGCGTTATTTACCAGTACTTTCAGGTTATCGGCAAATATGACACTTATCGATAAAACTGTTAGACTTACACAGCTTAAATCACTGCTCCCTTGGGCCATCCTGCAGTTTTGCTGTATATATTGATATATTGGCCTTTGGTACATTTTATTTATCAAGGAACTTATTTATGAAAAAACTTGTTTTAGGAAGTATTATTATTGCCAGCACAGCTTTGACAGGATGCGCAACAAGTATTCCGGTTGGCGGCCTTATGACAGACGTCACATTACCTATTTCTGCAACATCCAGCATCGGCAAATCATCCAAGGTGGGCACTTCACATTGCCAGAGCATACTGGGCATGCTTGCTCAGGGTGACTGCAGTATCGAAGCAGCCAAGAGAGATGGCGGGATTTCCAAAGTATATCATGTAGATTGGAAGGCAAATAACATTTTGGGCATCATAGGAAAGTACGAAACTACCGTGTACGGAGACTAATCGGACTATCCCGCAGCAGACGCTATAAAAAATCATCAAGTCTGACTGTTTTATAGCGTAACCCTTATTCTATTGAGCTTATTTGCTCAATAGAATTTTTTTCATCACAATCTCTTTTCCACTGACTTTACGGGCATTCATAATACAAATACCCGCAAATTAACAGTCAAGCACAAAAACACTCCGTAGTCTTTATGCTTATTCAGCCAGGGCTTTCATCGTCAGCTTGATGCGACCGCGGTTGTCGATATCCAGAACTTTTACGTTCACTTCCTCGCCTTCCGACAAAACATCGGTGACATTGTTGACCCGCTCCTCGGAGATCTGAGAGATATGAACCAGGCCGTCCTTTCCGGGGAGTATGTTAACAAAGGCGCCGAAGTCAACGATACGCTCTACCTTGCCCTTGTATATCTTACCCACCTCGACTTCGGCAGTCACTGCCATAACGCGCTCGATTGCCGCATCGGCAGCGATTTTATCATCTGCATAAATTCGAACCTGACCATCGTCTTCGATATCTATGGATGCACCCGTATCGTCGCAGATTGATCGAATCGTTGCACCACCCTTACCAATCAGGTCACGGATCTTATCCGCATCGATTTTCATCATATGCATTTTAGGTGCGTTGTCGGCAACCGAGTCCCGGGACACTTCCAGAACCTTGTTCATCTCACCCAGAATATGCACTCGTGCATCATGTGCCTGCTCCAGGGCAATTTCCATAATCTCTTCGGTGATACCCTCAATCTTGATATCCATCTGCAGTGCAGTAATGCCCTCGGAGGTTCCGGCAACCTTGAAGTCCATATCACCCAGGTGATCCTCATCACCCAGAATATCGGTCAATACGGCAAATTTGTCCTGCTCTTTGATAAGCCCCATTGCGATTCCGGCTACAGGCGCAACCAAAGGAACACCCGCGTCCATCAGCGCCAGTGAACTGCCGCAGACACTCGCCATCGAGCTTGAACCATTGGATTCGGTAATCTCGGAAACCACACGCACGGCATAAGGAAATTCTTCCACCGTCGGCATGACAGCCTGAACGCCACGCTTGGCCAACCTGCCGTGCCCCACTTCCCTTCTACCCGTTGCACCGATACGGCCACACTCACCAACAGAAAACGGCGGGAAATTATAATGCAGCATAAAGTTCTCTTTACGTTCGCCTTCCAACGCATCAATAATCTGCATATCCCTGATCGGGCCCAGTGTTGCCGCAACCAGCGCCTGAGTTTCGCCACGGGTAAACAGTGCCGAACCATGACTGTTTGGCAAAACGCCCACTTCAACCTGAATCGGGCGAACCGTTTTATTGTCTCGACCATCAATTCGAGGCTGGCCGTCAATAATTCGACTGCGAACGGTTTTCTTCTCAATCTTCTTGAAAACGTCTTTTACCTCATCAGCTGACGGCCCGCTTTCATCGTCAGTTGCCAGAGTTTCAACCGCTGATGATTTCACTTCATCCAGCTTGCTGTATCGCTGCATCTTGTCACTGACGGTATAAGCCGCGGTGATCTGGTCGCCAAATTGAGCGCTGACAGATTCAATCAGGGCTGTATTTTCTTCCGGCGCCGTCCACTCCCACTTTTCCTTACCTGTTTCTGCTGCGAACTCTTTGACCGCATTGACTACCGTCTGCATTTCCTGGTGAGCGAATAACACTGCACCCAGCATTTCATCTTCAGTCAGTTCCTTCGCTTCAGATTCAACCATTAGTACAGCATCCTGAGTGCCGGCAACAACCATATCCAGCAAGGAGTCTTTTAACTGACTGAATGTCGGGTTGAGGACATACCCTTCTTCTTCATCATAGCCCACTCTCGCAGCACCGATGGGTCCACTAAAGGGGATACCCGAGATGGCCAGCGCGGCGGACGTGCCGATCATTGCTGCTATATCGGGATCAACTTCCTTATTGGCTGAAACCACATTACACACCACCTGAACCTCATTGAGAAATCCATCCGGGAACAAGGGCCGAATGGGCCGGTCAATCAGTCGGGATGTCAGAGTCTCTTTCTCGGTAGGACGACCTTCACGCTTGAAAAAGCCTCCGGGGATTTTGCCCACCGAGTATTGCTTTTCCTGGTAATGCACGGATAAAGGAAAGAAATCCTGCCCGTCTTTGGCCTCTTTTGCAGCAACAACAGTAACCAGTACAGAGGTATCATCCATACTTACCAGCACAGCTCCGGTTGCTTGTCGAGCTATTCGACCTGTCTCCAGAGTGACTTCCGAATTTCCAAATTTAAATGTCTTTTTTACAGGATTCACTGTTTTTCCTTCCAAAATAATCTCGAATTTTGCTTCTGCAAATAAAGAAAAAGTACCGGGAACGCTTCCTGCAGACATTCAGCCTTTGGAAAGTGAAGCCCGATACTCCGATATTGCAAAAAGCAAGTGTTTAGCGACGCAATCCAAGACGGCCGATCAACTCAACATAACCCTGGGTATTTTTTCTTTTCAAATAATCCAGAAGCTTTCTTCTGTGGTTAACCATTCTGATTAACCCTCTACGGCTGTGGTGATCTTTTTTGTGTGCCTTGAAGTGATCTTGAAGCTTGTTGATATTGGCACTCAATAATGCAACCTGAACTTCAGGAGAGCCGGTATCACCCTCGGCCAGTTGATAATCTTTCACAATTTTCGCTTTTTCTTCGGCGCTCAAAGCCATCTCTTATACCTCTTCAATATGCATTAAACAAAAAAACGTACATCCGTGCATATTTACAGCTGTCGTTTTAGTCTTCTGTTTTTCGGAATAAAACCGAAACCTTTTCACGTACGCCTGAAAGGATCAGGTTCAATTGGTCACCGTTGAGATCAAACGCACCGGAGACAGCAATTCAGGATCAGATTTATCTGTCTCCCCGATGCCAAGAAAGCGGTTTGAATCGTCGGAATACAGGCGACAAAGCCCTTTTGGCACGGTCAGGCCGGATATTCTAACCTTTTGTCCGTGCAATAGCGACCGGGTATTGGCTGAATTTAGCCTGTATTCTGGTAAATAATTAACCAGTTGGTCAACGGGTAACAACAATCTGTCAAGTTCTGTATAGTCAGCGATTTCCCGAGTGCGAGCTTTTTGGGAGAAATCCCTTAAAGACTCCAGGGTATGACAGGAGTCCAGGCCAAAATTTGCCACCCCGGTTCTGCGCAAGCCAATCAGATGAGCACCACAGCCTATCTGGTTACCAATATCTTCTGCCAGTGTTCGGATATAGGTTCCCTTGCTGCACCTCACGAAAAAAACCAGGTCGCGCCCGGAAAGCTCAATCAAATCCAGTTGATATATTTTCACTGGTCTGCCGGGCCGATCCACAACAATGCCTTTGCGAGCATACTCGTACAAAGGTCGCCCTTTATGCTTTAGCGCGGAATACATGGAAGGAACCTGGATAATCTCACCGGTAAACTGTGCAAAAACCTGTTTCAGGGAATCTGAAGTCAGCGTGGGCACGCTTTTTTCCGCAACCACAGCACCTTCTGCATCACCGGTCTCTGTTGTTACCCCCAGCCTGGCACGAGCCACATAAGCCTTATCGGCATCCAGGCCAAACCGGGCGTACTTTGTCGCCTCACCAAAGCAAACAGGTAAAACCCCGGTCGCCATAGGATCAAGACTCCCGGTATGGCCGGCTCGATTGGCACTAAACAGGCGACGAACCTGCTGAAGGCAGTCGTTCGACGTAAGCCCCGTCGGCTTATCCAACAGGATAACGCCATCAATTTTACGTCCGGATTTACGTCGCCCCAAAATCCACCAACCACACGTGCAAGTGTCTGTCCACGCTGATACCTGTATTAATCGGACAACCCATTAATCAGACAACTCGCCATCTTCTCTTCTGGATGCCATTTTCAAATCAGCGTCCAGTGCCTTGTCAATCAATGAGGAGAGCCGTCGCCCGCGAAGTACGCTGCTATCAAAATGGAAGCGCAGGTGAGGAACTGTTCTCAATTTAAGACGGGCCCCCAGCTGACTTCTCAAAAAACCGGCAGCCCGACCAAGCACGTCACCGGTTTCTTTCACCTGATCAGACGTTTCAGTGAGCTCTTCGGCAGAAACCAGTGTGAAATACACCTCTGCATAGCCGAGATCCTTGCTGACCCTGACTTCGTTGATACTCACCATGCCTACCCGCGGGTCTTTTAACTCCCTCTGGATAACCATCGCCAGTTCCCTTTGAATTTGATCGGCAAGCCGTTCGGCACGGCTGTATTCTTTAGGCATAACGTCCTGTCTTTACTTATATCAACGGGTTATCAAGTTCTATCATTTATCAAACGCTATCATTGAAATCACATTAATCCAGCTTGCGCTCTACCTTGATTTTGTCGAAGACTTCAATTTTATCTCCAACCTTCACATCATAGTTTTTAACACCAATACCGCACTCCGTACCGGAGCGAACTTCGGGAACATCATCCTTGAATCGTCGTAAAGACTCCAGTTCACCCTCGAAAATGACGATATTGTCTCGCAATACCCGTATTGGCTTATTCCTGTGCACGGCCCCTTCAACGACCATACAACCGGCCACTTGACCAAACTTCGGTGATTTGAAGGTTTCCCTTACATCGGCAACGCCGACAATCTCTTCCTTATACTCAGGTGCCAGCATTCCGGTCAATGCCCGTTTGACATCATCAATAATGTCATAAATTACACTGTAATAGCGAAGGTCTATTGACTCTTTCTCAATGATTTTTTTGGCAGAACTGTCAGCACGCACATTAAAGCCAAAGATAACGGCATGAGTGGCCAAAGCAAGGTTTGCATCCGTCTCGGCAATGCCACCTACACCGCTGGACACCACGTTAACCGCCACTTCATCATTACCGATATCAGCCAGGGCACTGGTCAGGGCCTCCAATGAACCACGCACATCTGTTTTGAGTACCAGATTCAGTGTTTTGGTTTCTTCCTGCCCCATATTCTGGAAAAGGTTTTCCAGTTTGGCAGATTGTTGTCGCTGTATTTTCTCCGTTCTGTACTTGCCCATCCGGAAATTCGTTAGTTCTCTGGCTTTTTTCTCGTCCGCAACCACCAAGAACTCGTCACCGGCATCAGGGGTGCCATTCAAACCGAGAATTTCAACCGGAATAGAAGGGCCGGCATCATGGATTTTCTGGCCATTTTCATCGGCCATTGCCCGAACTTTACCAAAGAACATGCCGGCGATAACAATATCACCCTGGTGCAGGGTACCATTCTGGATCAACACAGTCGAAACGGCTCCCCGCCCCTTGTCCAGCCTGGATTCAATAACCACTCCCTTGGCGGGCACGTCAGGTACGGCTGACAACTCGAGTATTTCAGCCTGCAGAAGAACAGCATCAAGCAATTCATCAACACCTTCGCCAGAGTGCGCCGACACATTGACAAACTGCACATCGCCCCCCCAATCTTCCGGAATTACTTCGAGCGCCGACAATTCGTTTCTAACCCGATCCGGATCGGCGCTTTCCTTATCAATTTTGTTCACCGCAACAACAAGAGGTACGCCTGCCGAGCGAGCGTGCTGTACCGCTTCTTCTGTTTGCGGCATCACGCCATCATCAGCAGCAACAACCAGGATAACAATATCCGTGCATTTGGCGCCGCGTGCCCGCATTGCGGTGAATGCGGCATGGCCCGGGGTGTCCAGGAAACTGATCATGCCGTGGCCGGTCTCCACATGATAGGCACCTATATGCTGCGTAATTCCTCCCGACTCTCCGGCTGCCACCCTGGTGCGACGAATATGGTCAAGCAAGGATGTCTTACCATGGTCAACATGCCCCATCACACTCACAACGGGAGCCCGGGCAATCGCCTCTCCCTCGTAGCTGACCGATTCCAGAACTTCCTCTTCTATTGCATCTTCTTTAAGCAATTTAATCTTATGCCCCTTTTCTTCTGCAACCAGTACAGCAGTTTCCTGGTCGATTGTCTGATTGATCGTTGCCATAATGCCCAGCCCCATCAGCGATTTGATCACCTCTGTTGCCTTGATAGACATTTTGTTCGCAAGGTCTGCCACAGAAATACTTTCAGGTATGGCAACCTCCCTGACGATTGGCTGCTTCGGCATTTCTGCAGGCCGAACCCGATCCCTTGCTTTTTTCCTCCTTCGTGCACGCCTGCCCTGGGTCTCCGCTTCATCATCGGCCAGCCGCGACAATTTCAGGGGATCTTCCGCAGCCCGTTGACGCGGCCCTCTATGTCCGGCAGATTTGACTTTCGGCTTGCCTTCTTCATCAGAGGAAGCATGTTCCTTATGTTTCTTTCTGGTTTTTTTCCCGTCATGCCTGGGCTTGTCTTCCGGGGCGATTACCGCCGCAGCTTTGACCTCTTCGCCTGCTTGCCCGGGCTGTTCCTGCTCTTTGGACTGTTCTTCCTGACTGGTTTCCGACGCAGGCTCCACCGCGGTGCCTTCAGCAGAAGAGTCTTCGACAGGAGTGTCTGCAACCACAACGGCATCAGCCGAAGCGGTATCGGTGGCCACAGCGTCACCCGCAGTTTCCGGCGAGATTTCAACCTGTTCAGCTTTGATCACCGGTTTTTCAACATCGGGTAATGAAGACTCTGCCTCGACTTTTTCAACCGCAGCATCTTCAGGTTCAGGCCTGGGCTCCTCCCGTTTAATGTAGGTACGCTTCTTTCGCACCTCAACATTCACCGTTTTCGCCTTGCCTGCGCCCCCGGATGTTTTTAGCGTTGTCGTTGTTTTCCGCTTCAGAGTAATTTTTCTTGGCTCGGTAGAAGACTCCCCATGACTTTTCTTCAAAAAAGCAAGAAGCGTTTGCTTTTCATCATCTGAAACCATATCCGTTTCAGTATTTTTCGGGATTCCCGCATCCTGCATCTGTTTCAACAGGCGATCAACAGGAGCTCCTACATCTTCAGCAAGTTGTTTCACAGTAACATTTGCCATCGTTTATCAATCCTCCTGTTTCCTACCGGTTCTCAAACCAGGGTGCGCGAGCTGTCATAATCAACTGCCCCGCGCGCTCTTCATTGATACCTTCAATTTCTACCAACTCGTCAACCGACTGCTCGGCAAGGTCTTCCATTGTCACAATACCCTTGCTTGCAAGAATAAAGGCCAGATGGGTATCCATTCCGTCCATTCCGAGCAAATCTTCTGCCGGCTCTTGCCCTTCCAGTGCTTCTTCGGATGCTATTGCCTTGTTAAGCAGCGCATCCCTGGCTCGTTTTCTAAGCTCTGTAACCAGCTCTTCATCAAAGTCATCAATAGCCAGGATTTCTTCCAATGGAACGTAAGCGACTTCCTCTATTGTGGTAAAGCCTTCCTCGACAAGCACGCCTGCCAGGTCTTCATCCACATCCAGATTCTCGACAAAATAACCCACCAGACGATCAAATTCCTGCTCCTTCCGTTTACTCGCTTCATCGACAGTCATCACATTGATTTCCCAGCCCGTCAGTTCACTGGCCAGCCTGACATTCTGGCCGTTTCTACCAATTGCCATTGCCAGATTTTCTTCACTGACGGCGACCTCCATGGTGCTGGTATCCTCATCAATAACAATAGAGGCAACTTCAGCCGGAGACATGGCATTGATCACCAGTTGAGCCGGGTTATCATCCCAAAGGACAATATCAATACGTTCCCCTCCCAACTCATTCGACACTGCCTGAACCCTGGCACCACGCATACCGACGCAGGCACCGACAGGGTCAATCCGACCGTCATTGGTTTTAACAGCAATCTTTGCCCTTGATCCGGGATCCCTTGCTGCCCCGCGAATTTCGATTACCTCTTCGGATATTTCCGGCACTTCTATCCGGAACAACTCGATCAGCATTTCCGGACAGATCCTGCTCAATACCAACTGGGCACCCCGGGTGTCCTCCCTGATCTCTCTCAGCAAGGCTCGAACCCGATCACCCATTCTGAATGTTTCACGACCGATAACCTGGTCTCTGGGTAAAACAGCTTCCGCATTGTTACCCAGATCAATAATAATGTTGTCCCGGGTAACCTTCTTGACCGTGCCCGATACCAGGTCGCCCATTTTGTCCCGGAACCCTTCTACGATTTTGGCCCGCTCCGCTTCCCGGACTTTTTGAACAATAATCTGTTTGGCTGCCTGAGCACCAATTCGGCCGAAAGACAGAGACTCGACCTGTTCTTCGTGAGTGTCTCCAGGCTGCAGTTTTGCGCTTATCTCTTCTGCTTCCTGCAGCGTCAGCTCTGTACCCAACGCAGGTACAGCGTCATTATCGACGATAAGCCAACTCCTGAACGTCTCGTACTCGCCGGTTTTTCTATCAATGACAACGCGAATATCGGCATCTTCATCTTCGTAACGTTTTTTGGTAGCCGTGGCCAAAGCCAGCTCAATTGCTTCGAAAATGACGTTTTTATCAACCCCTTTTTCGTTCGATACGGTTTCTACCACTTGTAATATTTCTTTATTCATTCAGCCGACCTGCCTTTCAGATGAAAAACGTCAAATTAGACTTACGCAACCACATTGGCTTTATCTATCATTTCATAAGGGAGTAACAACTCATGTTGCTCGACAAGAAGCACCACTTCATCCTGCTCAACCCCTTTCAACACCCCCTGATACTTTCTCTTTCCTTCAAAGGGCATTTTCAGTTTTATACCAACGGTACTCCCTACGAACCGTTCAAATTGAGACAATGTAAACAGAGGCCTGTCCATGCCGGGCGATGACACTTCGAGCGTATACTCGGATGAAATCGGATCCTCAACATCCAGAACACCGCTAATCTGGCGGCTGACCGATTCACAATTTTCGAGGGTGATTCCGGCCTCACAGTCGATATAGACACGAAGCACCGAATGCCTTCCCTGGGACACATACTCAACCCCCCAACACTCGAACCCCATGCTTTCGATTACAGGACTCAGCATACCTTCCAGTAAAACCTGCTTTGAAGCCAAACCATACCTCGATAACTGTCACAAACAAAAAATGGGCACTAAGCCCATTACTATCTATTAACCCGTGCCACCTGCCATTAACAACTCGTGCCACCTGTTATCCATACCACCACAACAGGTAATAAAAAGCCCCATAACGGGGCCAAATTGGCTGCAGCCTGCCCTCCAAAGACGGAAAGCCTGCAACCGGACAATATGACCCCCGCTTCCGGGTCACATCAGAGCCTCATGCAAAATGATCTCTGATCAACAAATGGTGCCGAAGGCCGGACTTGAACCGGCACGGCTTACGCCACTACCCCCTCAAGATAGCGTGTCTACCAATTCCACCACTTCGGCAAAACCTGTTACCTGCTCCAGGGCTTGTTACCTGCCCCGGGATTTGTCACCTATTCCAACTCGGGCACTGCGGGCTCAACCGGTGCCGAGCCTTCATCTATAGAAGCAGCGGGCCTGCTTTCGTCACCGATTCCGACATCACCTGCTCCACTATCAGCGTCTCCGGCATCAGCAGCGCTTTCGCTTTGCTCTACAGGCACTGAAACAAGCCCCGGCACTATCCCTTCGTCAGCTTGCAACGAGGTTGCACGCTGTTTTGCAAATACCGCCAGAGAAAAGCTGGTGACAAAAAATATCACCGCAATCCATGTTGTCATTTTGCTTAAAAAGTTCCCGGAACCCTGGGAACCAAAAACAGTTTGTGACGCACCACTACCAAACGCAGCACCAGCATCGGCACCCTTTCCCTGCTGCAACAGAACCAGAGCAACCAGGGCAATGGAGGCCAATACATGCGTCACACTTACAACCGTTTCCATCCATTCCATTATTTAAACGCTCACCACTTAAAACTGACTTTCGAACTGTTTGGATCGCCTGACCCGATCAACCTGCAGCCAGACAAATTTGCAAAAAACTTTCTGCTGACAACGATGCACCACCTATAAGACCACCGTCAATATCTTCCCGAGCGAACAATTCGCCAGCATTATCCGGCTTGACACTCCCCCCGTACAGAACTCTCGTTCCGGCAGCCAGGGCCTTGTCTTTTTTACCCAGCAAGTCACGTATAAACCCGTGAACCTGCTGCGCTTCATCAGGGGATGCAGTTTTACCCGTACCAATGGCCCACACCGGCTCGTAGGCAATGACAAGATCATCGAGCTGTTTCGCTGAAAAGCCTTCCAGCGCAGCAAGCACTTGCCTCTCGACCACCTTTTCAGTTTCGCCGGATTCCCGCTCTTCCAGGGTTTCACCCACACAAACAACGGGTGTCAGACCAGCATCCAGGGCACGATGCAGTTTTTCTGCCACAACATCATCGGTCTCACCATAGAGCGTTCTGCGCTCTGAATGCCCGATCAGAGTCATACTACCACCAACACTCTTGATCATGGCGGCAGAAACTTCCCCGGTATAAGCCCCTTCGACCCGGGTTGCGATATTTTGACTGCCAACAGCCAAAGATGCACCCGACTCATCAACAACCGAAATCACTGCTCCCATAACCACTGAGGGAGGAAACACAGCAACTTGCGAAGATATCCCGGATTGACTCAACCCGTCACACAACTCTTTAGCCAACCCTTTGGAAAAGCCAAGTTCACCGTGCATTTTCCAGTTACCAGCAACCAGTTTTTTGCGCATAATCATCCCCCCAAATCAGGAGGCCGAAATACTAACTGACTTATTTATAACTTACAAGTAATAAATAGGAATTAACCCAGTGCTTTTTCCACTATTCCAGCCAACTCTTTAGCCAATCGCTCAATTAACTGGGGATTTGTCCCTTCGGTCATCACTCTGATTACCGGCTCGGTTCCAGATGCGCGCAATAAAACCCGCCCCTGGCCACCCAGTTCAGCTTCAACTCTGGCGACCGCCTGGCAAATCTCATCGTTTTTCATGGGCTCTTTTTTCTCGGCCACCCTGACATTAATCATCCTTTGCGGCAGCTTTGTCATTCCGGATTTGACTTCATTGAGCGATTTGCCGCTATCCTGAATGGCAACAATAACCTGCAAGGCAGAGATAATCGCATCACCGGTGGTGGTATTGTCCCGGCACACAATGTGACCCGACCCTTCTCCACCAAGAATCCAGCCATTGCTGATCAGGCGCTCCATGACATAGCGGTCTCCCACCTTTGCTCGCTCAAACGGTATACCCAGCTCCCTAAACGCCATCTCTGCGCCAAAGTTGGTCATCAGGGTACCTACCACACCACCTTTCAATCTTCCCGCCTTGTCGAGTCCCTTTGCAATAATGAACAACAATTCATCCCCGTCGACCACTTCTCCCTTGTGGTCAACCATAATGACCCGGTCGCCATCACCATCAAAGGCAATTCCCATATCCGCTTTTTGTTCGAGCACTTCCCTTACCAAAGCTTCCGGACTGGTAGAACCAAACTCTTTATTAATATTCAGACCGTCAGGCGAGGTACCTATTGTGGTCACCTGTGCGCCCAGTTCTGCGAACACCAGCGGTGCTACATGATAGGTGGCCCCGTGAGCGCAATCGAGCACTATACGCATTCCTTCCATACTCACCGATGAAGGAACGGAGCTTTTACAAAATTCCACATAGCGCCCTGGTGCATCCTGAATTCGCACTGCCTTGCCAAGCAAGTGAGATTCGACAACATCCATTTCCCTGTCAATATACTTTTCTATGCTGAACTCAACATCATCATCGAGCTTGGTTCCTGCAGAGGAAAAAAACTTGATCCCGTTATCCATATGCGGATTGTGAGAGGCGCTAATGACAATTCCGGCATTGGCTCTGAAAGTACGCGTCAGGTAAGCGATAGCGGGAGTTGGCATCGGCCCCAGCAAACTGACATCCACGCCGGCTGCCGACAACCCGGCTTCAAGCGCAGATTCAAACATATAGCCCGAGATTCTCGTATCCTTACCGATCAATACCTTGCCGTGCGAGGAGTTTTCAGCAAACACCCTGCCTGCTGCCCAACCCAGCTTTAGCATAAAATCGGGCGTAATGGGATGCTGCCCCACCTCTCCTCTTATGCCATCGGTACCAAAATATTTTTTCCTGGTCATTGCAATCCCCTCCTCGTAGCCAACACCAGCTTTATCGCATCTACCGATTCCTTTACATCATGCACTCTGATCACCGCGCACCCCTGCTGCACTGCGATAACGGTCGCAGCAACGGTTCCCGCCAGTCTCTCTTCAACAGGCCTTCCCAACAATTGCCCAAACATTGATTTTCTTGAGACTCCCACAAGAACAGGAGAGCCTAACTGACGGAGCTGTGACAAATTGGCCAGCAAGTCCAGATTATGCTCAAGCGTCTTGCCAAATCCGAACCCGGGATCAAGTATAATATTACTCTCTGCCAGCCCTGCCTCTACGCATTCCTTTTTGCGCTCACTCAAAAACTGCATAACTTCTTCTACCACAGAAGCATATTTCGGAGCGTCTTGCATATCCCCGGGGCTCCCCTGCATATGCATCAGGCAAACCGGAACTGAAAGATCAACCGCCTCTGCCAGTGCACCCGGACGGGTAAGCGCCCGCACGTCATTGATCATATTTGCCCCGGCTGACACTGCCGCCCTCATCACAACAGGGTTGCTTGTATCAACAGACAAAAAGCCATCACTCTCCCTGCGAACTGCCTCAATGACAGGGATAACCCGATCCAGTTCCTCCTGCGAGGACACAGGCAAAGCGCCAGGGCGCGTCGACTCGCCGCCGATATCGACAATACCGGCGCCATCCTCAAACAGTTGCAATGCCTGATCGCAGGCTGCGGACAGGGAAGAAAAGCGCCCACCATCAGAAAAAGAGTCGGGAGTGACATTAAGCACCCCCATGACAGTCGGGGACGATGAATCGAAAAGGGCACACCAGGGGTCAGATTCAATCATATCCGTGCAACACACCCCTCGAACAGGGGTGACCATAAATTGATTAACAAGCCACTTCCAAACACAAGCTGACGCTAACCGGCCTTACCCTTGTCATCAGCATCATCGTTCTCGTCAGCAAGCTCCTCACCACCATCACCCAACAGTGCCTCATCCTCATCCAGCCAGCCTTTTGGCGGCCCGGGCTCCCGCCCTTCCATGATCGATGCGATCTGGTCGGAATCGATGGTTTCGTATTTCATCAGGGCCTCAGCCATCATGTTCAACTTGTCCATGTTCTCAACCAGTATTTTTTTTGCCACTTCATAGCAGTCATCAATGATGGTTCTTACCTCTTCATCGATTCTTTGCGCTGTTTCAGGTGAGTACACTTTCGGTGAGTGACCGGCCGATCGACCGAGAAACACTTCTTCTTCCGCCTCATCATAAAGCAGGGGCCCCAACTTGTCTGACAAACCCCACTTGGTAACCATATTGCGCGCCAGCTCGGTAGCTCGCTTGATATCATTCGATGCACCCGTCGTCACGCCATCCTTGCCGAGTGTAAGCTCCTCCGCAATACGCCCGCCAAACAAACTGCATACCTGACTGATCAAGTGCCGCTTGCTCAGGCTGTAACGGTCTTCTTCCGGCAGAAACATGGTGACTCCCAGGGCGCGACCCCGCGGAATAATACTTACCTTGTAAACCGGATCGTGTTCTGGCATCAGCCTTCCTACAATAGCGTGGCCTGCTTCGTGAAAGGCCGTATTACTCTTTTCTTTTTCCGACATCACCATGGATTTGCGCTCTGCGCCCATCATGATTTTGTCCTTCGCCAATTCCAGCTCTCGCATACCAACCAGTCGAAGATTCGATCGGGCCGCAAACAATGCTGCCTCATTCACCAGATTCGCCAGATCCGCTCCGGAAAAGCCTGGTGTTCCCCGTGCGATAAGGGCAACATTGACGCCCTCCTCAAGAGGCACCTTTGACATGTGCACTTTCAGAATATGCTCTCTGCCCACAATATCCGGCAAACTGACCACCACTTGCCTGTCGAACCTGCCGGGGCGCAACAGGGCAGGGTCGAGCACATCCGGTCGGTTGGTCGCGGCGATGACGATGACACCTTCATTGCCTTCAAACCCGTCCATTTCAACGAGCAACTGATTCAGGGTCTGCTCTCGCTCGTCATGCCCGCCACCCAGACCGGCACCCCGATGACGGCCAACGGCATCGATCTCATCAATAAAGATAATGCAGGGAGACTGCTTTTTCGCCTGATCAAACATATCCCGAACACGCGAGGCGCCCACACCAACGAACATTTCAACAAAGTCTGAACCGGAAATGGAGAAAAACGGTACCTTTGCCTCTCCTGCTATCGCCTTGGCAAGCAAGGTTTTACCGGTTCCCGGGGAGCCAACCATAAGCACGCCACGAGGAATCCTGCCACCCAGACGCTGAAATTTGCTCGGGTCACGTAAAAACTCGACCAATTCCTTTACATCTTCCTTTGCCTCGTCGACACCGGCAACATCTGCAAATGTTGTTTTGATTTGATCCTCGCTCATCAGGCGAGCCTTGCTTTTACCAAATGACATGGGGCCTTTGCCGCCTGCACCTCCCTGCATCTGCCGCATGAAAAACATAAACACGGCGATAATGACCAGAATCGGGAAAGAGGCCACAAGAAGCTGCGTCCAGATACTTTGTTGCTCAGGCTCTCGCCCTTCGATCACCACTTTATGTTTCAAAAGCTCGTCAATAAGATTGACGTCCGGGGCACTTGGCCGAATTGTCTCGAAACGACTGCCATCCACGCGAACCCCTTCGATTCGCAATCCGTCAATTATTACCTTGCTCACCTGCCCGGACTCATACATTTCAACAAAAGTCGAATAATCCGAGACCTGAGTGTGTCTCCCGGGATTAAAGTTGTTGAACACGGTCAGTAAAACGGCTGCTATGATCAACCATAAAACCAGATTTTTCGCCATATCGTTCAAAGAATGCCCCACTCTCTATTTAAAAAATTCACTATTTAAAAATTCACTACTGAATAATTCACTGTTTAAAAGTTAAACGAACAAACTGTCGTACAAACAAACCGTTAGTAGCCAGCAAGACAATTTACCGCGCAAATACTCGCAAGTGTGGCGTAAACCATACTACAAGATGCTCTGCCAAACCAGACGGGCAGGCTCTAATAATAGTAAGAATTATGACCAAACAGTTACACCCTGCCCTTGAAGCCTTTACAGACCTGATACATTTCCCTGGATCTTGCCCTTGAAGCATCAGGCTTTCTGCTGACAACTTTTGAGAAACAGGTTCGCATATCGCCAAGCAAATCATTATACCCCTCGCCCTGGAATACCTTGGTCACAAAGGCTCCCCCGGGTTTCAGGACGGTTTTCGCCAAATCCAGCGCAAGCTCCACAAGGTACATGGCTTTGGGAATATCGACCGACGGCATACCACTCATATTTGGGGCCATATCCGAGATTACAAGGTCGGCTTTTTTATCACCCGCCACCGAGAGTATCCGATCGAGAACTTCCTGTTCGGTAAAGTCGCCCTGAATGAACTCCACATCTGCGAGAGCATCCATGGGTAAAATATCGCTGGCGATAACAATTCCGCCCGGCCCCACCTTTTCAACAGCGACCTGAGTCCAGCCTCCGGGGGCGGCTCCCAGATCGATGACAACGGAACCGGGGCGAAACAGGTGATCCTTGCTGTCGATTTCGAGCAACTTGTAACTTGCTCTGGAACGGTAACCGTCCTGCCGGGACATCTTCACGTACCGGTCATCAAAATGTTCACGGAGCCAACCGGAGCTGGTTTTTGATCGGGCCACAAGCTGCCTCCAAAATTATGGTAAACTGGTCATTGATTCCATTCCATTATTCACTGTATCGAGAAAAACGAAATGAGCCTTACCTCGGACAAGAAAAAACACTATCGCGCCATAGCCCACAATTTAAAGCCCGTTTTACTGATTGGCGATAAAGGCGTCAGCGAGTCGCTGGTAACAGAACTCGACAGAGCCCTGCATGACCATGAACTGATCAAGATAAAAATCAACCCGGGTGACAGAGACGACAGAAAACGCATCATCGACGACATCATCTGCAAAAGTGGCGCAGAGCTCGTCCAGTCTATCGGAAAAACCGTCGTTCTGTTCAGGAAGGCCGACAAACCCGACCCCGGGCTGTCAAACATTCTTCGCAACATCCAGCCGAAATCCGGCTAACAGCCGAAGTTCACACCCGTAATAAAGAGAGCTGACCTTTACCGGGCCAACTCTCTCGGCTCCCCTGACTCACGAACGAGAAGCCTCACCGAACGACAGGTACGAATAACGGGCAGCAAAAAAGACTTGCGCCCTGTATTCACCCCGGCTATTTGTATTCGACCTCGGCTATCTCGTATTCCACCAACCCGCTGGGCACCTGAACCGTGACAACGTCACCTTCTTCCTTGCCAATCAGAGCCCGGGCGATTGGAGAGGAGACCGAGATTTTGCCGGCTTTGATATCCGCTTCATCTTCACCGACGATTTGATAGGTCACTTCGTCTTCGTTCTCCAGATGAAGAATGGTCACTGTGGAGCCAAAAATCACCTTGCCATTGTTATCCATCCCGGCGACATCAATGACCTGGGAATGAGACAATTTCCCTTCTATCTCCTGAATGCGCCCTTCGATAAAGCTTTGCTGTTCGCGCGCGGCGTGATACTCGGCGTTCTCCTTCAAATCACCATGTTCTCTCGCTTCTGCGATAGCAGCAATCACTCCTGGTCGACTTTCTGTTTTAAGAACGTTCAATTCATCCCGGAGCGCCTTTTCGCCCAAAACCGTCATTGGTATTTTATTCATTCCAGCCATTCCCTAATGTAAATCCTGTAACCGGCGAACCCGTCTTTCCACGCCGAACTGAATGGCTCTGCAAAAGGCTTCACCACCAGCAAGCGTTGTCGTATAAGATACCTTGCGCTGCAACGCCGACTGACGTATTTGAGCGGAATCGGCAATCGCCCTTCTGCCTTCGGTAGTATTGATAATCAAACTGATTTCGCCATTTTTAATTTTATCCACTATATGCGGACGCCCCTCTCTCACTTTGTTTACCCGCTCCACAGGCAAACCGGCATCAGAAATAATTTCGGCAGTTCCCCCGGTCGCGATCAACGTAAAACCGGCGTCAAGCAGGTCTTTCGCCAATGCCACACAGGAGGGTTTGTCCGCTTCTCTGACACTGATAAAGGCGGTGCCTTCGCTCGGCAGCCGCTCACCAGCCCCCATCGCACCCTTGGCAAAAGCCTCGTCGAAGCTGTCACCCACCCCCATTACTTCCCCGGTAGACTTCATTTCCGGCCCCAGAATAGGATCAACACCCGGAAACTTGTTGAAAGGAAACACCGACTCCTTGACAGAAAAATGGGGCGGTATCACTTCCTCCATAAAGCCCTGATCTTCAAGACTGACGCCAGCCATACAGCGAGCCGCTATTCTGGCCAGTGAAACTCCAATCGCCTTGGACACAAAGGGCACGGTTCTGGAGGCTCTGGGATTGACTTCGATAACATAGACCTCTCCATCCTGCCAGGCCAACTGAACATTCATCAGGCCTACCACACCCAATTCCAACGCCATCTGCCTGACTGTTTCCCGCATTTTATCCTGAATATCGGCAGCGAGGCTGTACGGTGGCAATGAACACGCCGAATCGCCGGAATGAACACCTGCCTGCTCAATGTGCTGCATGATGGCACCGATCACCACATGAGTACCATCGCTGACTGCGTCTATATCCACCTCGATTGCACTGTTCAGGAAGCGATCAAGCAGCACCGGACTGTCGTTCGACACCAGTACGGCATCTCGCATATACCGGGTCAGTTCTTCTTCCTTGTAAACAATTTCCATCGCTCTGCCGCCCAGCACATAGGATGGCCTCACCACCAGCGGGTAGCCGATTTCCCTGGCGCACGCCACCCCTTCCTGAAGACTGCGAACCGTCGCATTTTCAGGCTGCAAAAGCCCGAGACGCTGAATCATTTTCTGGAAGCGCTCCCGATCTTCGGCACGATCAATGGCTTCCGGACTGGTGCCGATAATGGGCACGCCGGCTGCCTCCAGCCCCCTGGCCAGTTTCAGGGGCGTCTGGCCACCATAATGAACAATGACACCTTCCGGCTTCTCTTTATCGATCACCTCCAACACATCTTCCAGTGTTATCGGCTCAAAATAGAGCCGGTCAGAGGTATCATAGTCTGTCGATACCGTTTCCGGATTACAGTTGATCATAATAGTTTCATAACCATCTTCACGCATTGCCAGAGCGGCGTGCACACAGCAATAATCGAACTCGATACCTTGACCGATGCGGTTCGGGCCACCACCAATGACAACAATCTTTTGTCGATCGGAGGGAGCCGACTCGCACTCCTCCTCATAACTGGAATACATATAGGCGGTTGAGGATGCAAATTCTGCGGCACAGGTATCGACACGCTTGTAAACCGGGCGTACACCAAGCTCCTGGCGCTTCACACGCAAGGACTTTTCGGTGACACCCAGCAAAGTGGAAAGGCGCGCATCCGAAAACCCTTTCCTTTTCAGCGAACGCATGATATCGCGGGTCAAGTCTTTCAGGCCCATCCTGGCCACTGCGACCTCATCATCGATCAGGTCCTTGATTTGAACCAGATACCAGGGGTCGATTCCGGTTAGCTCGAATACTTTCTCAACACTCAGACCAGCCCGGAAAGCATCACCGACATACCAGATTCGCTCGGCTGTCGGTGTTCTCAGCATTCTGTTCAGCGTATCTTTGATGTCCTCTTCCTGAACATCGAGTTTCGGGTCAAGCCCTGTGGCCCCGACTTCAAGGCCTCGCAAGGCCTTCTGAAGCGATTCCTGGAAAGTGCGACCAAAAGCCATGACTTCACCAACAGACTTCATCTGGGTGGTCAGTCTCTCGTCTGCCTGAGGAAACTTTTCAAAGGCAAACCGGGGGACTTTCGTCACCACATAATCAATTGATGGCTCAAACGACGCCGGAGTCGCTCCCCCTGTTATATCGTTTTGCAACTCATCAAGCGTATAGCCAATTGCCAGCTTGGCTGCCACTTTGGCAATCGGGAACCCCGTTGCCTTGGACGCCAGAGCAGAAGACCTGGAAACACGGGGATTCATCTCGATGACAACCATTCGCCCTGTATTCGGACAAATACCAAACTGGACATTGGAGCCACCGGTTTCCACACCGATTTCTCTCAACACGGCCAGCGAGGCGTTGCGCATGATCTGATATTCCTTATCAGTCAGGGTTAGTGCCGGGGCGACTGTGATAGAGTCACCGGTGTGAACTCCCATGGGGTCAAAATTTTCAATCGAACAGATGATGATGCAATTGTCTTTTCTGTCTCGCACCACCTCCATTTCATACTCTTTCCAACCGATCAGTGACTCATCAATCAAAAGCTCGTTGGTTGGAGACAGATCCAGCCCCCGTTCACAGATTTCTTCGAACTCGTCCCGGTTATAGGCAATACCGCCACCCGAACCGCCCATGGTAAATGAAGGACGGATAATGCACGGAAAGCCCAGATAATCAAGCACCTGGAGTGCCTCTTCCATGCTGTGTGCCATGTCTGATTTTGGCGTTTCGAGGCCGATTGCCTTCATTGCCTTGTCAAATCGCTCACGATCTTCGGCTTTATCTATCGTATCTGCATCGGCACCAATCATTTCCACGCCATATTTTTCCAGCACACCCTCCCTTTGGAGGTCAAGCGCACAATTGAGCGCAGTCTGCCCCCCCATTGTGGGAAGCAGGGCATCCGGGCGTTCCTGCTCAATAATTTTTTCTACCGTTTGCCAGGTAATCGGCTCGATATAGGTGGCATCGGCCATGGCGGGATCTGTCATGATCGTTGCGGGATTGGAGTTGACCAGTATCACCCGGCAACCCTCTTCACGGAGCGCCTTGCAGGCTTGCGCACCGGAATAATCAAACTCACAGGCCTGACCAATTACAATCGGGCCTGCACCAATAATCAGTATACTGTTCAGATCAGTACGTTTTGGCATATTTTTACTTATCCACTCGTTTAACTTTCGATGTTATCCAGTACAAATAAATACCTGGCAGCTACGTACACCAGGGCTACCACTAATTGGTCGCAGCTTCCATCGAAGCAATAAACCGATCAAACAGGGGAGCCACATCATGAGGCCCCGGACTGGCCTCCGGATGCCCCTGAAAACCGAAGGCAGGGGTATCCGTTCTCTCTATGCCCTGTAACGAACCGTCAAACAAAGACCGGTGAGTGGCTCGCAAACATTCCGGCAGGCTCTCTTCATCCACTGCAAAACCGTGATTCTGACTGGTAATCATGACCGTTGAGTCATTCAGGCATTGCACGGGATGGTTGGCACCATGATGGCCAAATTTCATTTTCACGGTTTTCGCGCCACTGGCCAGCGCCAGCAGTTGATGCCCCAGACAGATACCAAATACGGGAACTTTCCGGGACAGTATTGTCCGGATGGCGGAGATGGCATAATCGCAAGGCTCCGGATCCCCCGGCCCGTTGGATAAAAAGACTCCATCCGGATTCATGGCCAGCACCTCTTCCGCCGGTGTGGTCGCAGGTACCAGGGTGAGTTTGCAACCCCTTTCGACAAACATTCTCAAGATGGTAAACTTGACGCCAAAGTCGTAAGCCACCACATGATATTGTGCTTCTGGCGCCGCTCGATACCCTTCGACAATATCCCAGGTTGACTGAGTCCAACTATCGACTTTGACTCCGGGGGCAGTGACTTCTTTCGCAAGGTCCATACCCTTCAAGCCGGGAAACTGCCTGGCCAGCTCAACTGCCCTTGCCTCATCAATGTCATCAGTGGCCATGATGCAACCGTTTTGGGCACCTTTTTCGCGCAAAATTCGCGTCAGCTTTCGCGTGTCAATCTCCGAGATACCGACGATATCATTTTGCTGCAAGTACAGATCCAGCGGCTTTTCCGCCCGCCAGTTACTCATCAGCAGGGGTAAGTCCCGAATAATCAGGCCGGCTGTCCAAAGCCTTGCAGACTCCACGTCCTCTTCATTGATTCCGGTATTTCCGATATGGGGACAGGTTAACGTTACGATTTGACGTGCATACGAGGGGTCAGTCAGAATTTCCTGATAGCCCGTCATAGATGTATTAAATACGACTTCACCAACAGAATGACCTTCCGCACCGATTGCTATTCCGTGAAACAGGGTTCCGTCTTCCAGTGCCAGAATTGCAGGTTTTCTCAACACCATCTCCTCTTTGCAGACTAAGGACCAGGGGAAATTAATGAGGTTTCTTCAACTTGCAAAAAAGCGAGATGAAACTCAGGCTCCATCCCGCTTTTTTCGAAATTTGTCGCTTGTTAACAGCCAGACCGGATCAAAACGGCGACAGGCCAGCGCACAGAATACTCATCTACTCATCCCACCGCCATAAAATCAAGCGGGTAGACGCGCGCATTTTACGCAACCAGGGACATTTTGTCCAACGATTACTCGCTCACATGACAGCAATAAAGCTGAACCTCCATCAGTTTCAGGCAAGGCCCAGCACATCCTGCATATCATATAAACCGGCAGGTTTGTCACCGAGCCAACCTGCTGCCCTCACCGCACCTTTGGCAAAGGTCATTCTGCTGCTTGCCTTGTGGGTAATTTCCAAACGCTCGCCCAATCCGGCAAACAGGACAGTATGCTCTCCGACAATATCTCCGGCCCGAATCGTTTCAAATCCGATCGTTTTCCGGTCGCGCTCCCCGGCGACTCCTTCTCTGCCATAGACGGCGCACTCGGCGAGATCACGCCCGAGCGCATCGGCAACTTCCTCCCCCATACGAAGAGCAGTACCGGACGGCGCATCTTTTTTGTGGCGATGATGCGCTTCAATAATTTCGATGTCCACATCATTCCCGAGAACTTCCGCTGCCAACCGGAGCAGCTTGAGCGAAAGATTCACACCCACACTCATATTGGGTGAGAAAACAATCGGAACAAACCTGGCAGCATCAGCCAACCGACTTTTCTGATCATCATCAAGCCCTGTCGTACCAATCACAATCCGCTTGCCGGCTTTTTGGCAAGTGGCGATATTGTTCATGGTCAATTCAGGAGAAGTAAAATCGATCAACACATCAAAACTGTCCAGGGCAGATTCCAGGGAGGGTCGAATTTCAACGCCCACCTTGCCGATGCCGGCCACCTCTCCCGCATCAGCGCCGACCAGAGAACTGTCAGGGCTCACAATCGCCGCCCCCAAAGTCACTCCTTCAGCGAGCTGAACGGCCTCGACCAGAACTTTCCCCATCCGACCAGCTGCACCAATCACGGCCACTCTGGTATCACTGAGTTCTGACATCACTGACTCCCGACATTGATTTTCCCTCGAATGTTAAATTAAAAGTAACGCTTCACCTGAAAGCTGCAGCCTGCCTGCCCGACACAAACCTCCGCGAGCAATCTGTGCAGGAGCGAGCGGACACAATTAGAACTTCATATCCTCGAAAAAGTTTTTAACCCCCTCAAACCATGAATGCTTTTTGGGCGCATGCTGGCTGGCATTTCCACCATCAAGGGAGGCCTGAAATTCCTTGAGTATTTCTTTTTGCTTTTTCGTCAGGTTTACGGGCGTCTCAACGTTGACACGGCAAAGCAGATCACCTGGCGCTCCGCCACGAACCGGAACCACCCCCTTTCCGCGCAAACGAAACAGCTTGCCGGTTTGGGTTTCGGGTGGGATCTTCAGTTTGAGTCGACCATCAAGCGTGGGCACTTCAAGTTCACCTCCGAGCGCCGCATCGGTGAAGGCTATCGGCACATCGCAATACAGGTTTTTGCCGTCCCGAACAAATATGGGGTGCTCCTTGACCACAACCTGCACATACAGATCACCGGCGGGGCCACCTCGACCACCAGACTCCCCTTCTCCCGACAAGCGAATCCTGTCCCCGGTATCAACCCCTGGCGGAACCTTGACAGACAAGGTTTTCATCTCTTCCTGGATACCCGAGCCATGGCAGCTTCGACACGGATTTTTTATCACCTTGCCACGGCCACGACAATGGGGACAAGTCTGCTGAACAGAGAAAAATCCCTGCTGCATGCGAACCTGGCCAGCACCATGACAGGTACCACAGTTTTCCGGTTGAGTACCCTTCTCGGCACCACTACCACCACAATTCTTGCAGTCAACATGAGACGGCACTTTAATTTTTACCGTTCTTCCCCTGACTGCATCTTCCAGGTCCAGCTCAAGGTTGTAACGCAAATCGGCTCCCTTGGTAGCACGTGATCGACCGCCGCCAGCTCCACCGCTGAAAATATCTCCGAACACATCACCGAAAATATCGGAAAAGCTGGACCCGCCACCACCAAAGCCACCCCCGCCCATGTTTGGATCAACACCGGCATGGCCGTATTGGTCATATGCGGCACGCTTCTCCTCACTGGAAAGCACCTCGTAAGCTTCGCTCGCCTCCTTGAACTTCTCTTCAGCGCCAGCATCATCCGGATTCCTGTCCGGGTGATATTTCATTGCCAACTTGCGATAGGCTGATTTGATTTCTTTGGCACTCGCCTGCCTGGCGACACCAAGTATTTCGTAGTAGTCTCGTTTTGACATAATTGTTCTACAATCTGAAAACAAAAAAACGCGGGAGCAAGCACCCCCACGTTACGGTTTAACTGAATAACCCGAAGGGCAGGTTACTTGTTGTCGTCTTTCACTTCCTCAAACTCGGCATCTACCGCATCATCCGGGCCAGAACCCGCCTCCGCTGCACCGGCTGCGGCTGCGGCAGCAGCTGCCGCATCGGCACCACCCTGCCCGGCGTAGAGTTTTTGAGCCAGCTCACCAGAAGCGTCAGTCAACACTTTGGTTTTCGCCTCGATATCGTCCCTGTTATCCCCTTTTACGGCCTCTTCCAGATCCGAAATGGCGGCTTCTATTTTCTGCTTTTCATCATCTGTTGCCTTGTCGCCTGCTTCTGCCAGGGTTTTTCTCACCGCGTGAATCATGCCGTCAGCCTGATTTCGGGCCGTAACCAACTCTTCAAACCTGCGATCGTCTTCGGCATTGGCTTCTGCATCACGCACCATGCCTTCAATTTCTTCATCCGATAACCCGGACGACGCCTTGATCACAATCGACTGCTCCTTGCCTGTCGCCTTGTCCTTCGCGCCAACATTCAAAATACCGTTGGCATCAATGTCAAACGTAACCTCAATCTGCGGCATACCTCTTGGCGCAGGAGGAATATCTGCCAGATCAAACCGGCCCAGAGACTTATTCTGCGCCGCCTGCTTCCGCTCACCCTGCACCACATGAATGGTCACTGCAGTCTGGTTATCATCGGCGGTCGAGAATATCTGCGACTTCTTGGTCGGAATAGTCGTATTCTTCTCAATCAGAGGAGTTGCAACTCCTCCCATGGTTTCGATTCCGAGAGTCAGCGGGGTCACATCAAGCAACAGTACGTCTTTCACATCACCAGACAACACCGCAGCCTGAACCGCAGCACCGATTGCCACCGCTTCATCCGGATTGACGTCTTTTCGTGGCTCCTTGTTGAAAAAGCCTTTCACCTTTTCCTGCACCAAAGGCATCCGGGTCTGGCCACCGACCAGAATAATCTCATCGACTTCAGATGCACTCAGACCCGCATCTTTAAGCGCGATCTTGCATGGCTCCAGACTGTTCACAACCAGATCCTCAACCAGTGATTCCAGCTTGGCTCTGGTCAGCTTCACATTCAGGTGTTTGGGGCCAGTCTGGTCTGCCGTAATATAAGGCAGATTGACATCGGTCTGATGACTGGAAGACAGCTCCACCTTGGCTTTTTCAGCCGCTTCTTTCAGGCGCTGCATGGCAAGCGGATCACCTTTCAGGTCAATACCACTCTCTTTCCTGAACTCTGCAGCCAGATAGTCAATGACACGCAAATCGAAATCTTCGCCGCCCAGGAAGGTGTCTCCATTGGTAGCCAGAACCTCAAACTGCTTTTCTCCGTCTACATCCGCGATCTCTATGATAGAGATATCAAACGTGCCACCACCCAGATCATACACAGCGATGGTGGAATCACCCGTACTCTTGTCCATACCATAGGCCAGTGCCGCTGCCGTAGGCTCATTGATAATCCGCTTGACTTCCAGACCGGCAATCCTGCCCGCGTCCTTGGTTGCCTGACGCTGCGAATCGTTAAAGTAGGCTGGCACAGTGATTACCGCTTCCGTCACGGGCTCACCCAGGTAGTCTTCCGCTGTTTTCTTCATCTTTTTAAGAATTTCTGCAGATATCTGGGGGGGCGCCTTCTTGTCGCCCTTAACCTCTACCCAGGCATCCCCGTTATCTGCAGCGGCAATGGCGTAGGGCACCATCTTGATATCTTTCTGAACCACCTCATCCTTGAATTTTCTGCCAATCAATCGTTTGATGGCAAACAGTGTATTCGCCGGATTGGTAACCGCCTGACGCTTGGCCGACTGACCTACCAGAATTTCATTGTCATCAGTAAAGGCGACAATGGACGGAGTGGTACGATCCCCTTCCGCGTTTTCGATTACCCTGGTTTTGCCACCATCCATAATTGCAACACAAGAGTTTGTGGTGCCCAGATCCATTCCAATAATCTTGCTCATATAATCTGCTCCAAAACTGCCGGGGACAACCCCGAAACCTGTCAATTCGTTTTACTTTGCTTCAATTCAATCCAATTCGGTTCAGTTGCCGCGTATCAACTCGATGAACGTGACCCGATTTTGCTTACCTGCATATATTGGCCCGTTTTTTTTAAATTCAAGCCTTGATCTGCGCTCATGCACTCTCATCGACCTTTGAGCCTGAAGGTGCTTTCGACACCATGACCATGGCAGGGCGAACCAGTCGACCATTCAGACAATAGCCTTTTTGAACAACAGCAATAACCGAGTTAGGCTCCGCATTTGGCGCATCCACCACAGACATCGCCTCATGGAATTGCGGATCAAACGGCTCCCCGATCGGGTCAATCTGTTCCACCTTGTATTTACCCAAAGCAGAAACAAACATAGTGAGGGTCAGGTCTATCCCCTGACGCATACTGGCCAGAGCTTCATCTTCACCCGCCACCGCCTCTATCGCTTTTTCCAGACTGTCTACAACAGGCAAAAGCTCTTTGACGAACTTTTCCAAAGCAAACTTGTGTGCTTTTTCCACATCCAGTTCAGAACGGCGACGCACATTCTCCATTTCAGCCCGCAATCGAATCATCTGATCCTTGTATTTCGCCACTTCGGCTTGCAGCTCAGCATCAACAGAAGGCTCAGAGGCCTGCTCCGGCGCACCATCTTCAGACTCATCTCCCTTTTCTTCAGGCGACAATTCTTCTGGTAGCTGCTCTGCCTCCTGGTGCACTTCATCCACTGTTTTATTTTCATCCGAACTCATCAAATCGTTCCCCCGGGAATAGTTTACATCGTCTGGTTGATCACCTTTTGGCCCAAACAAACCGTATGGTTCAAATTGCGTGCTTCAACCAGATAACCTTGTTAAAACCTGTTAAGAGCGGGTTCGCTCTAAAGTACGCACTATAATGGGGTCAAACCGGTTTTTTTCAAGTATCTGCCTGTCTGGCACCCGACCAAAAGGCCAGGCAAGGGACACAATGAACCCGAACGCCCATCAGCCAGGTTGCCAAAAACACCCGGATCAGGTATACAGCGTATGATTTTTGCGAAAAACCTGCTGTCAAAAAGACATTTTGAATACACGCCTGCAAGATTTTTCGCACTTGTAAAATTCTTGCCCGAGAAGCCTGGAGCCTGCCTTGTTAACCAATTTGACTATCACCAACTTTGCCATCGCGAAACAAATCGAACTGACATTTCAGCAAGGCATGACGGTAATTACAGGTGAAACCGGCGCTGGCAAATCCATCATTCTGGGAGCCCTGGGACTTGCCCTGGGCGACCGGGCGGATGCAGGAGTAGTCAGATACGGTGAAAGTCGAGCCGATATTTCTGCCACTTTCGATGTAAGCGGACTGAGTGAGACAAAGTCCTGGCTCACAGAACATGATCTGAATGACGGGGATGAGTGCATACTGCGCAGAGTTATCACCAGGGAAGGTCGATCCCGCGGCTACATCAATGGCCGTCCAACCCCGATGCAGCACCTTCGCCTCGTCGGCGAAATGCTGATCGATATTCACAGCCAACACGAACACCAATCGCTACTGCGCAAGGAAAATCATCTGAAATTGCTTGATTCATTCGCCCACGCCGAGCCTCTGGCCAGGTCGGTCAGCGCGGCTTATAAAGCCTGGTCAGAGGCCGCAGGAAAACTGGCAGCACTGCAAAGCGACTCGGATGAAAAAGAAGCCAGAATTCAACTCATTAAATACCAGTTACAGGAATTTGATCAACTGAATTTGCAGCCGGGCGAAATCGAATCGCTTGAAAAAGAACAGGCATTGCAAGCCAATGCGGGACAACTGATTCAGTCCAGCCGGCAAGCGGTACAGATGTGCACTGAAAATGATGAATCCATCAGCAGTCAACTGGCCCACACACTGAGTGTTCTGACGGGCATGAATTCCGACAGTGAACCGGTCAACGAAGCCGTTTCACTGTTAACCGAGGCACAGATTCAGATCGAAGAGGCCAGTGCTTCACTCAGACATTTTTCAGACAGCCTGGAGATTGACCCGGGCAGGCTGGAAGAAATAGAAAATCGACTTTCTACTGTTTACCAACTGTCACGGAAGCACAAGGTTCACCCGGAGCAACTGTCAGACGTACACAAACAACTGCGAGAACAGATTGAACAGTACGAAAACAGCGACGAGAATATCGAGAAGCTGACCCGGTTAACGCAGGAGCTTGACAGCCAGTACCGGGAGCATGCGGAGAAGCTGGGCAAGGCAAGGCGAAAGCAGGCAGACAGGCTCGACAAGGCAATCACGCGGCAACTGAAAGAGCTTCACATGCCGTCAGTCACCTTTCAGACCCGCATTGAACCCGGTAGCAAATTTACCGCAAACGGATTGGAGTCTGCCGAATTCACCGTATCCATGAACCCCGGACAACCTCCGAAATCATTGGCCAAAGTTGCATCAGGAGGCGAGCTGTCCCGTATCAGCCTTGCCATTCAGGTCATCATCGCCAACTCGGCAACCATACCGACCCTTGTATTTGACGAGGTAGACGTCGGCATCGGGGGAGCAACAGCAGAAGTGGTTGGCCGCCTGCTTCGACAACTTGGTGATCAGGGCCAGATTTTCTGTGTCACCCATTTACCCCAGGTCGCCTCGATTGGAGAACACCATTTGAAAGTCAGCAAGTCTGTCAATGGTGAAGAAACCGCATCATCGCTCGATTACCTGAATGAGCAGGAGCGCACCGGGGAAGTAGCCAGAATGCTGGGCGGAATAGAAATAACGGAAAAATCCCTGGCTCACGCCAGGGAAATGCTGAGAGCCGGGGCTGGTCAGGCAAAAGAGTAAGCCGGAAAACGGCAATCCCTGCCAACCGTGCCTTTCACCTTTAGCTATAACCTTCGCCTTTTCAGCTATGCCTTCGAGAGCTTTACATAGCTATGTCTTTGAGGGTTTTACATAGAGCGTCAAACTGTGGTCAACAATATCATAGCCATGTTCTTTCGCTATTTCCCGTTTTCTTTGCTCGATGACAGGATCACAAAACTCCACCACCTTGCCTGTTTGCGTACAGACCATATGATCGTGATGATCTTCTCCGGCCAACTCAAAAACAGCGTGACCACTTTCAAAGTTGTGCCGCTCCACCAAACCGGCTGTTTCAAATTGGGTCAGCACACGATAAACCGTGGCCAGGCCGACATCATCTCCTGAATCCAACAGTGTTTTGTACACATCCTCGGCGCTCAGGTGGTGATCCTGTGCGTTTTCGAGAATCGACAGGATTTTGATCCGGGGTAACGTAACTTTAAGCCCTGCTTTTTTTAGTTCCAGGTTTCCATCTGCCATACGAAATAATCCAAACTTGGTGACACTGATTAATAAGTAACACTGAGTAAAGAAATCCTGTATTATCCCGACTTTCTTTACCTGCTGGTTCAATCCGTGCAAAATCATACCAGTTATCGATAATAATTTCCCGACATATTTTGCGCTGCAAAGCAGTGGCTGCAGCACGAAAAATCATCCGACACTCCATTCAGACACACAGGAAGAAACAGGTTCAATATGACGCCATCAAGACAAAATCCGTTCTCCCCCCTGGCCCGGTCACTCCCCGTCCATACTCTTTTCTTCTGGTTGCTGCTGACAGCAACCCTGTTTATTCAGGCCTGCTCATTCCCGGGCGTATATAAAATCAACGTGCAACAGGGAACCATCGTCGAGCAGGCCGATCTGGACAAGTTGAAAACCGGAATGACAAGGCGCCAGGTACATTTTGTGCTGGGCACTCCCTCTCTGATCGACACCTTTGATTCACAGAGCGAAATCTACGCGTACACATTCCAGAAGGCAGGAGGGGAAATTCACCGGCAAACGGTGGCGATACATTATGATGAAAACAACAGGCTATCCCACTATACTGCTGATTTGCTCGAACACACGCCCGCCTATTGATACCATCGACCGGCCTCCCGGCTCGACCGGAAAAACGCAGAATCAACCCGATTTTCTTGCGCGATTCAGGCGGGCCTGCCTGGGGTCAATATTAAGGGGGCGGTAGATTTCCACCCGATCTCCTTCCCTTACAATATACTCTTTCGGCGACTTGACCACCTTGCCAAACACCCCCATTTTGGCCGTTTCAGGATCAATCCGGGGAAACTCGTCAAGAATACCGGACAAGCGAACAGCCTCCAGCATGGTTGTTCCATTTTCCACGTTAACCGGCAGAATCAATTGTTTCCCGGGCAAAGCGAAAGCGACTTCTATCCCTATGGTATTTACCTTCATATGTCAGCTCAAACCGTCTCTCCAAAGACCCGTCGTGCGCAAATCAAAGACAGCACCAATCAGGAAATCTGCCCCAATGAAAGCAGTATCAATTACACTGGCTGATAATAACACGGCTTACGACTCCACCAGGCCACGAAGATCCAACATTGAACAGAATAGCAAATCCTGTTCAACTCTGTTCATGCAGGTGGAAACAGTAAGCTTTTGCAGGCCGAAAAGAAAAATGACAAGCAGGGCAAACGGAGCAACCCAGCGAAGATATCCGTATATCAGGGAAAACAGCCAGGAGTAACGAAAACCGAGCCGTTGCTGCAGCAAACCGGCGTTCAACCTGCGCCCGGCAAACAGCACCATGAGCAATCCGCCGGTTGGAATCAGAAACCTGGACGACAGGAAATCAAGCAAGCCGAACACGCTCAATCCGGCAAAACGCAGGTCTTGCCAGGCACTGAACGAATAAACCAGACAGGTGGCAAGCCCCCATACAACAATCAGCAACAGCATCACTGCTGTTCGACGAGTCAGCCTGAAAAACTCGATCAACCAGGATACGGACGGCTCTGCCAATGCCACTGCAGAACTCCACCCGGCAAGTGCGAGCACGACAAAGAAAGCGGCTCCCCAGAACTGGCCAAAGCTCATATGACCAAATACCCAGGGCAAGGTCTCGAAGACCAGGCCAAAGCCGTATTGTGGCAGGTCATCATGGCTTGAAACCAGCGGAATCAGCACGACACCTGCGGCAACGGCAAACACGGTATCCGCAGTGACAATGCCAAGCGCGGTCTTGCCAATGGACATTTTTTCCGGCATGTAGGAACCAAGAACAAACATGACAGCCAGGCCAAAACCGAATGAAAAAAAGGCATGACTCAACGCTTCGAAAAAAGAGCTCCAGGAAAAATGTTCAGGCTCGATTCTGAACAAGAGTTCAACGGCAGCAGGGAGATTCCCTGACACATAGTCTTTCAGCATGAAGACATAGAGGCTGAAAAACAGTATGGGCACCAGCAGGCGTGCGGCTCGACCAAGCCCGTCCCGGACACCACGTGCAACAATAGTAACAACCATGAGTATAAACAGGCTGTGCCAGGCCATGAGGGAGGCCGGGTCCTGCTGCAATTGGCCAAGCCAGCCTCTCACCTCTGACCGGGACAGGTCATTAAAAAAACCGAAAGCAGTGCTGAACACATAGGATAACCCCATGCCTCCGATTACAGCATAAAACGCAAGAACGATTAGCCCGGCCAACATGCCAAACCAGGCAAAAACCTGCCAACTGTGGCTTGCATTGGACTTGCTCGCCAACAGGACTACCGCACTGACGGGGTTGCATCGGGCAATGCGCCCCAGACCAAGCTCCAGGCAGAGCAGCGGAACAGACAGCAGTAGCAGACAACCAATATATGCGAGAAGGAATAACAGCCCTCCATTCTCCAGCATCAGGCTGGGAAACTTCCAGATATTGCTAAAACCGATGACCGTACCGGTTGCAACCAGGAAAAAAGTACTGCTGCGAATGATTGTCGCACTCAGGGGATCATATTTGTTACTCATTCTGAGCGAAAGCTCTCCATTGCTTCGTTCATATGCTGTACAATACCTGCCCCGGGAAACCGGGCACGGCATTTGTATTGTAATTCCGGGTACATGGCAAATTCCGAAAACACGATTGATTCTGAAGACACTACCAATTCTGAAAACATCACCAATACTAACAATCAACACTAGCACTAAAAGACCAATACTAACACAAACAGCAAAAACCAATACTGTCTGAACCCTGTTTCACCAATGCCCGGCACTTGAGCAGGGAATCGGACTGTAAAAAAAGCGTCTGTCAGTAAACCGATAACAAATCCGGCCAGACCATCCCGGGAATAACCGCAGAAGTCAAGGTAAGATAACACCATGAGCAAAAAGAAAAATACCGGCGCAGATAGTGGCACCATCGCACTCAACAAAAAAGCGCGACATGACTACCATATTCTGGATAAATATGAGGCTGGCATCGCATTGATGGGCTGGGAGTTAAAAAGTATCCGGGCCGGGAAATGCCAGTTCAGGGACTCGTTTATTCAATTCAAAAAAGATGAGGCCTGGCTTTTTGGGGCTCATATCAGCCCTCTCATCTCGGCCTCAACCCATATCATTGCCGAGCCGACCAGAAACCGGAAACTGTTACTGCACCGAAAGGAACTTGACAGACTGATGGGCAAAATGAATCAGACAGGCCATAGCTGTGTCGCTTTGGCCATGTATTGGAAAGGTAACAAGGTAAAAGTGGAGATAGCACTGGTTAAGGGTAAAAAAGAGTTTGATAAACGCGCTACGGAGAAGGAGCGCGACTGGAGTCGCCAGAAGCAGCGCATCGTGCGGGATCATGCCGGTTAGACCTTTATCGCACCTCCCCCGCAGCTCGCAGGTTTTAAAATAGCGTCTGCTCACCGCAACCACTTGCCGAAACTGCGCACCCGGACAGTTTTTCCAAAGAAGCCAATTAAAAACGGTGCTCCCGGGCACCATTTTTAATTCAGATTGCGATAGGAGCCTTTATGGTCGGCTGGGGGTGATAGTGACAAAATTCGAAATCATCAAACTCATAGTCAAACACAGAGTCCGGTCTGCGCCTGATCTTCAGAACAGGAGGCGAGCCGGGAGTTCGTTTCAACTGTTTGAACACAATTTCGTCTGTAAGGTGGTTAAGGTACAAATGGCAATCACCAAAACTGTGGACAAATTCTCCCACCTGTAAATCACATTGCTGGGCGATCATATGGGTGAGCAATGCGTAACTGGCAATGTTGAAGGGAACCCCGAGAAACACATCCGCACTGCGCTGGTACAACTGACAGGATAACCTGCCATCATTGACATAAAACTGAAACAGGCAATGACAGGGTGCAAGTGCCATTTTTCCCGCCCGCGCATTGTCCCTGGGTGAACGCGACTCATCCGGCAATTCGGCCGGATTCCATGCACTGACAATCAGCCTGCGTGAATTCGGGTTCACCTTTATTTGCTGCACCACCTCTGCTATCTGATCTATCGCTGTACCATCGGGGCAGGCCCAGCTTCGCCACTGCTTGCCGTAAATGGGCCCGAGATCGCCACTCTCTGTTGCCCACTCATCCCAGATAGACACACCGCGTTCCTGCAACCAGGTATTATCTGTCGATCCTTTCAGGAACCATAACAGTTCATAAATGACACTTTTCAGGTGAATCTTTTTGGTGGTCAGTAGAGGAAAGCCCTGTTGCAAATCAAAACGTAATTGCCGCCCGAATACAGATCGGGTGCCAACGCCAGTGCGATCCCCCTTGTCCGTGCCGTTGTCCACGACATCCTTGAGTAAATCCAGATATTGCTGCATATCGTCTTACTTGTGCTCTTTTCTGTGTGCATAAAGAATAAAACCGATGCCTGCGAAAATCATCGGCAATGATAGCAGTTGCCCCATGGTCAACCACTCAAATGCGATAAAGCTCAAATGGGCATCCGGCTCCCGGACAAACTCTACAACAAACCGGAAAATACCATACCACAGGAGGAACATGCCCGAGACTGCCATTTTGGGCCGGTCTTTGGCAGAGTACCACCACAGAATGCAAAACAGCGCCACCCCTTCCAGGGCAAACTGATAAAGCTGCGAGGGGTGCCGCGCCAGGTCGTCGGCACGGGGGAACACCATTGCCCAGGGCACATCTGTCGCCCTGCCCCAGAGTTCGCCACCAATAAAGTTACCTATTCGCCCCATCCCCAAACCGATCGGAACCAGAGGGGCAACAAAGTCGGTCAACTGGAAAAAGGTGGTATTCAGCTTTCTGGCATACCAGAGCATGGCAAGAATCACCCCGAGCAGGCCACCGTGGAAGGACATCCCCCCCTCCCACACTTTCAGTGCCCAGGCCGGATCCGCCAGAAACCTGTCAAAATTATAAAAGAACACATAGCCAAAACGTCCACCCAGGACAACACCCAGGGCACTGTAAAAGATCAGGTCTCCCATTTGCTCCGGCCTGATCGGGGAGGTTGCCCTCGCAGCCCGCCGGGTTCCCAGATACCAGGCTCCGGCAAAGCCGACAAGATAGGTCAAACCATACCAATGGATTTTGACTGGCCCGAGAGACAGGGCAACGGGGTCGATCTGAGGGTATTTCAACATATCAATCCATCATCCCAGCAAGAAACGCGTTCCCACACATAACAACAACACTCCAAAGATTCGTTTTAACATAACAGAAGACAGGCTGTGCGCCAGTTTGGCTCCCAAACGCGCAAACAATACACTGGTCAGGGTAATACCCACAAAGGCGGGCCAGTAGACAAACCCGGTGGAATAATCCGGCAACAGCGGATTATTCCAACCCAGATAGATATAGGTCACCGCGCCCGACACCGCAATGGGAAAGCCGCAGGCAGAAGACGTACCCACCGCTTCCTGCATTTTCACGTTACACCAGGACAAATAGGGAACAATCAGGCTGCCTCCACCAATACCGAAGATCGCGGATGCCCAGCCAAATACTCCGCCTGTCGCAAACAGGGTGCCGTCATTGGGCAGTGACCGCGTTGGTTTGGGCGCCAGTGCCAGTAGCATCTGGATTGCAATGACAATGGCAAACACGCCAATAATCGTTTGCAAAACCGGCCCTTTTATATTGGAGGCCGTATTGGCTCCAAGACATGCCCCAAGCACAATACCGACAGCAAGCGGCTTGAATATGGCCCAGTTTACCGCACCTTTTTGGTGATGTGTACGCACCGAACTCATTGAAGTAATAATGATGGTGGTCAGAGAGGTGCCCACAGCAAGATGGGTCAACACCTGTTGATCGACACCCTGAAACTGAAACCCGAACACCAGCGCCGGCACAATCACCAGACCACCACCAATACCAAAAAGGCCAGCCAGAGTGCCCGCAAACGCGCCGAGCCCCAGATAGGCCATGAGTGTGACAACAAATTCCATCTATTTTCCCTTTCTAACGGTAACACTTTCCTGACAGTTGCTCTTTCCTGACAGTAGCACTTTCCTGACAATAGCCTTTTCCTGACGCACAGGATCAGGGAGCGCTATCATACATCAGTTTTCCCTGACACTCGAATTTCACTTTTCTGGCACTTTTTATTTTTTTCCAATACCATGATGGCATGTGCCTGATCGTATTTGCCTATCGCTACCACCCGGAGTTCGAGCTGATCATGGCTGGCAACCGGGATGAATTTTTTCATCGCCCAAGCCGGTCGGCCTTTTTCTGGGGGAAAGACAATCGGATATATGCCGGCAGGGACGAAGAACAGGGCGGCACCTGGTTTGGCGTCAATAAAAGCGGCCATGTTTCAGCCGTCACCAACTACCGGAAACCGGGAGAGAAAGACTACCCCTGCTCTCGCGGCCACCTCGTATCAGACTTTCTTGACGCAAACACCCGTTGCCCGACCTACACACAAGGCCTCACCATGCAAGACTACGCGGGTTTCAACCTTGTCCTGAAAGACGCGCACGGCATGTACTACCTGAGCAACCGACTCTGCGACCCGGAGAATACTGAAGATCGTACCCCGGGCGCCATTGAACTCAAACCGGGTATTTACGGGTTGAGCAATCACTTGCTGGATACACCCTGGCCCAAGGTTGAAAAAAGCAGGCTGCGCTTTTCCCGGATAGTCGATACGTCAATTCAGGAAGAGAAAGGGGTGCAAACAATCTGGACAGAAATTGCACAACTCTTTACTGACAGCCAGCCCGCGCCGAAAGCGCAGCTCCCGCAAACCGGGGTTCCCCGAGACATAGAACTCTTGCTGTCTCCGATTTTTATAAAAGGGCACTACTACGGCACGCGGGCGACGACTCTGGTCACTGTCAGCTACAAGGGTAAAATCAGTTTTTTTGAGCAAAGTTACGCACCCGGAGGGCAACCCGACAATTTCACTGAACAGCATTTTGACAGAGCTCCCTGACATCCACCCTGCAATTCAGGCCTTTTCTCTTGCTTCTCGCAGAGCCTTTAACTGCTCGGACTGCCGCTTGATAACATTTTGTATCAGCAGTTCCTGGTCAACCTCGGAGATATCTACAAAATCCGCGCGAATCACCCAGGGCTGGCGGGAGAGGCCACCAGCCTCGTCATCACTGTCGATGCAGCGCTCTTCCACTCCTACCACTTGCGCTGACAGACACAAATTGACAAAGGAAAGCGTCAGTGTCAGGTTGAGTACCAGCAAGGCCCCGACCGATATTTTTTCGCTTGACGGAAAAGCAATACCGCAAGCACTCATATTCACTTCCATTACCTGTTTATCGTCCTCGCCCGAGTCGGAGATTGCCTTGCCATCCTCGCCAACAAGCAGGTTTATCTTTTGATTAAACAACTCAAGCACTTCCGCTATCAGAGGCTCGTCACCTCTTAGCCTGGTCATTTTTTTATTCAGTTTTTCCTCCAGGACATTTAGTTCGTGCCGGATTCCCCCGGTGGATACCCCGGCCACGCCGGATTGCTCACTCTGCTCACTTTCGTTACTCTCGTTACTGTCGTTGCTCTTATCACCAACAACACGGTAACTCATCAGCACCTTGTCAGTAATTCTAAAAAAGCGACGCCGTTCTTGCTGTGCCATGCCTGTATCCTAGAAAATTTCATTACTGTCCAGATCAAAAATATCATCTTCCGCCGGTTCACTCTCAGAGGAAGAATCAGACTGATACTCACGCATTCTTTTCAACTCCTCTTTTCTTTCCTCTCCCGTCGGTTGCTGTAAAACAATTTCGACACGACGATTGATGGCGCGATTGGCCGCCGTATTATTCGGCACGAGAGGTCTTGTGTCCGCAAACCCCAGAATCCGAAAACGGGATTGGTCCAGGCCACCATCATCAAACAACCCTCTGGCCACCTCCAGTGCCCGGGCAATAGACAAATCCCAATTGGAAGGAAACGCAGCGGTCTTGATCGGAATGCTGTCCGTATGCCCTTCTACAGAGATACTACCCTCGATCTCCTTCAGGCTGGAAATCAGTTTCTCCAGAATGGGAATAAAGTCATCCTGAAGCTCCGCCGAGCCGGAAGCAAACGAGCCTTTTTCGTGTACCCGGATGACAATTTTCCGCCCCTCGGTTTCAATTTCAACCTGTTCGTTGCGAATTTCCGACTCAAGCCTGGCGGCCAGATCCATCGCGTTCTCTTCTGTTTCTTCAATCATTTTCTGAAGCTTTTGCACAACAGCTTCATGCTCCTTGTTTTCCTCTCCCTCCGTCTGGTCGCACTGTTCTTCCAGTGCCTTTTCGACCTCCGCTTCACAAAGCAACTCCAGGGACTGCTTGTCCGGATCTGCAGTTTGCTGCATCACAACTTTCAGGGGAGCAGGTTCCGGCTTGCCGGGCGAAAACTCCTGGGCAATAATACTGGTGCCTTTCGGGATGTCATTGACATTCACCTGGTTCTGCACACCAAATGCGCTCCTCATTGACCCGGCGAGGCGCTTGAACTTGAGTACATCCATTTCAGCGAAAGACAGCAACAGAACGAAAAAACACATCAACAGCGACATCAAATCGGCGAAGGTTGCCAACCAGCCAGGCAGTCCCGCCGGACATTCACATTTTTGCTCTTCTTCGCCACTCATAACTCTGCCGCTTCCCGTTTGCCCTCAGGCAAATAAGTTCGCAACATGCTTTCAACAACGCGGGGATTTTGCCCGGCCTGAATCGCCAGCAAGGCATCGATAATCATACTTTTGATCATTTCTTCTTCCCCCGCGCGTACTTTCAGTTTGTCTGCAAACGGAAATGCAATCATGTTCCCTATTACCGCACCATACAAAGTGGTAAGCAGGGCGACCGCCATGGCAGGCCCGATGGATTTCGGGTCATCCATATTTGACAGCATGGCCACCAGACCAACCAGGGTACCAATCATCCCCATGGCCGGTGCCACATCCCCCATCGTGGCCCAGACACCACTTCCCTGACTATGCCGCTCCACCGCAAGACTCTTGTCTTTGGTCAGCAACGTTTTAACCACATCGGCATCATGGCCGTCCACCAGGAGCTGAATTCCCCTGGCCAGGAAGTCGTTGCTGATTTCCTTGCCTTCCAGCGATAGCAGTCCGCCTTTACGTGCAGCATCGGCAAGCTCGACAATTTGTCCAATCAGGTCTTCGGGCTTGTCCAGTTTGAACATAAACACTTTCGCGACCGTTTTTCCCGCGCCCAGGAAACTGCCAAGCGGGTATTTCGACATGGTTACCATAATCGCCCCCCCGAATACAATAAGGGTCGAAGGTACATCGACAAACATGCCGATCCCCCCGCCAAGCACCATGGCCGCGACCACAATTCCAAAACCACCGACCATCCCGATAATGGTAGCTAAATCCACTCTTTACTCCTCATCTTGCCGCCAGTTGTATGTTTCAGCCCATTTCATACCGCCGGAACAGCCCAAATCGCAACCGACGATCAACCGACGATCAACCGACAACCAACCAGACAATCAATAAACAGGGCAGAAATCGAGTGCAAACAGGCAATATTTTCTGCATGATCCACCAAATATTCTGCAAATTGTTATAATGGGTTTCTGTTTTTATATAGTGTAGTCGTATTTAAATAAAAATCATGGATATGTTCTACTGACTGGCGAGCATTTTATATGCCGGTTATATGCCGGATAACACCTTGAATCGGCAAACGAATAGTGAACTGGTGCGCTGGAATAATCAACTTGCACAGCAAGTTGGTGAATTGACACAGTAATAGTGATCGACCAACATGATCGACCAACAACCAAACTCGAAACAGGAACCGAAATACGTTATGTCTGACAAAAACCAACCACCCGATTTTGAGTCCTCCCTGGCGGAGCTGGAAGACATTGTTCGGCAAATGGAAAAAGGCGATATGACACTGGATAACTCGCTCCTTGCATTCGAGCGAGGCGTCAGGCTCAGCAATCACTGTCAACAGACTTTGAAAAATGCCCAACAGAAGGTAAACCGGCTTGTTGGTGCGGACGAAAAAATGACATTTGAGCCATTTGCAGTTGAGTCATCTGCTGTTGATCCATCTACTGCAGGTAACGGCGCAGATGACTGACATCGAAGTTTATATTCAGCAATGCAAGCAGCGCACCGATTCGGCATTAATGGAATGGCTGCCACAGGAATCGACACTGCCCGGCACGCTGCACCAGGCCATTCGCTACAGCACCATTGACGGCGGCAAGCGCATCAGACCCTGCCTGGTGTTTGCCACTGCGCAAGCAATGGGGGGGAATGCCGATATCGCCACCGCGCCGGCCTGTGCGGTAGAACTGATACACGCCTATTCCCTGGTACACGACGACCTGCCCGCCATGGACAATGACGCACTCCGAAGGGGCAAGCCCACCTGCCATATTCAGTTCAGTGAAGCCACCGCCATACTGACAGGAGATGCGCTGCAGGCGATGGCTTTTCAACTGCTTGGCGAAGCCCCCTCGTTAAGCGACAAGATCAAGCTTGAAATGATCCGCACGCTGGCAGTAGCCAGTGGCAGTCAGGGGATGGTTGGCGGACAGGCTATTGACCTGGCATCCGAAGGAAAAACGCCAGGTATCAGCGAACTGGAAAGCATGCATTTGTTCAAAACCGGAGCATTGATCGAGGCCAGCGTAGTGCTGGGTGCCTTGTCCGCCGGTGTCAACAATGAGCAAACGCTATCCACCCTGCGCGTTTTTGCCCGATGCACCGGACTCGCGTTTCAAGTCAGGGACGATATTCTTGATGTGGAAGGTGACACTCGAACCCTGGGCAAGCAACAAGGGGCAGACCACGCATTGAGCAAGGCCACCTACCCGGCCATCCTCGGGCTTGATGCAGCCAGGGAAAGATGCAGTCAACTGCATCAACTCGCTCTGGAGGCCCTGGGCACTCTGAAGGATGTGGATTTCACACTTCTGCAAGCAATCAGCAATTACATTATCAACCGTAACCATTAGTCCGAACCACTGAACCGGAGATAGAACACGCATAGACTTATGCACTGAACCAGCGACTCTTTCAACCAACAGCCAGTTAACCAAAGACTCGTTTAACCAACTTTTTTGTAGCATGGTAGTGGCTTCCAGCCGAGCTTCCCTTGACCCGAGCACCAATGTCTTATACACAACTGTTTCACGAAATACCCGATCAGAGACCCGATACCCCCCTGTTGAATCGTATTGACTCTCCGGCACAACTTCGCCTGCTTTCAGCGAATCAACTGGACAGTCTGGCCTGCGAGTTGCGAGCTTACCTGCTTTATTGCGTCGGTAAGTCCGGTGGGCATTTTGGTGCAGGGCTTGGCGTTATCGAGATGACCATAGCACTGCATTATGTATTCAATACGCCTGTTGATCGAATCATCTGGGATGTCGGGCATCAGGCCTACCCGCATAAAATTTTGACCGGGCGCCGGGAGCAAATGCAGCATATCCGACATATCGAAGGCTTGTCCGGCTTTCCGAAACGTGACGAGAGCATCTTCGACTGTTTCGGAACCGGCCATTCCAGCACATCAATCAGTGCAGCACTTGGAATGGCACTTGCATCAGAAATCACCAGAGAAAAAAGGAAGGCGGTTGCCGTCATTGGTGACGGTGCCATCACTGCGGGAATGGCCTTTGAAGCGTTAAACCATGCCGGAGACAAACAGGCAGATTTGCTGGTCATACTGAACGATAACGACATGTCGATTTCCAACAATGTGGGCGGCCTGTCCAATTACTGCAATTCCACGAATCCAGGCATCCTGTTTGAAGAATTGGGTTTCCACTACACTGGCCCCATAGACGGACATGATATTCACGCCATGATTGCCAGTTTGCAAACGGCTTCGGAATCAGGTGGCCCGCAGTTTGTACACATCATTACCAAAAAGGGTAAAGGTTTCGCCCCTGCGGAAGCAGATCCGATTGGTTACCATGCCATTAACAAAATCGAGGCCAAATCTGCTGATACCATCACAACCCGAACAGCCATAACCCGAAAAACACCCTCACACCCGACATTTTCCGGTGTCTTCGGTCAATGGATCTGCGATATGGCCGAACAGGACAAGAGGCTGGTCGGAATCACTCCTGCCATGAAAGAAGGCTCGGATCTGGTTGCCTTTGCCCAACGTTTTCCTGACCGCTATCACGATGTTGCCATCGCCGAACAGCATGCCGTGACACTGGCAGCCGGTATGGCCTGTGACGGTGTCAAACCGGTTGTCGCGATGTATTCAACCTTTCTGCAACGCGCTTATGACCAACTGATCCATGACGTTGCCATTCAGGGCCTGGATGTATTGTTTGCCATAGACCGGGCCGGGTTGGTTGGAGAAGATGGCGCCACTCATTCGGGCACATTTGACCTGGCTTTTCTGCGCTGCATTCCCAATTTGGTTATCATGGCGCCAAGCGATGAAAATGAAACCCGCCAAATGCTGTTTACCGGCTATCACCACAATGGGCCGGCGGCCGTCAGGTACCCGAGGGGAGTCGGCTATGGAGCAGAAATAAAGCAGCAAATGAAGGCATTACCAACAGGCAAAGGCCGAATCCTTCGAGAGGGGAAATCCGTCGCCATGCTTTGCTTCGGCACTGTGCTGCACGAGGCACTTAAAGCGGCTGAAAAACTGGATGCCACTGTGGTGGATATGCGCTTTGTCAAACCTCTGGATGGCTCCCTGATTCTTTCTTTACAGGCACACCATGAACTGTTGCTAAGCATTGAAGAAGGCTCGGCGATGGGAGGAGCCGGCAGCGGTGTAGCCGAGTTTCTCTGTCAACAGGGGGTTTCCACTCCATTGCAAATTCTGGGCATTCCCGACCGGTTTATGCCCCACGGAAAGCAGGCTGAATTACGTTCGCTATGCGGACTGGACTGGCAGTCTATCGAAAAAACTGCCAGAGAGAACTTGCAACGGGTTCGCACCAGAGCGACTCGGAGAAATGACACAGGAGCGGCGGGTTAAAGGCAGACGGATTGGCCTGCCCTTCTACAAGGCCTGGTTACCGCATAGCTGTATAAAGTGCCAACTTTTACATTTCAGTTCGATATTCCGCATTCTCAAAAACGAGCGTTTTCAAGAGCCATTACTGATGGGGCAGAAAAATGGCCATAAAGACTGTATTTGGTTATCAAAAACCTCTCTTGATTCCAGATTATAAATTGTATACGCTTTCACGGGTTTTGATAGCATTTCGAGGTTACTATGCCGGACAGTTTATTCCCGTCACCTGAATTGCTTGGACAATTTCGCCAGTTCGGTGAATTTGGGCCGACCTACAAGATTTGCTCCCCTGTTCGAAAATTGGATGACAACGACTGGTTGGTTCTTATACGGATTGCTGAAACTGGCGAAGAGATCGAGTACAAGTTCTCCAAAGTCCAAAATGATCCTGTTGCTCATTAAAGCATTATGTTTGCAATCGCATTTGACCTGGTTGTCGCAGAAACAGAAAAGCATCATCCTGAAGGGGTGACACAGGCATACAACGATATCGGGAGTTCGCTGAGTAATTTTGGCTTCAATCGAGTTCAAGACAGTTTGTATGTGACCGATGATGAAGACATGGCAAATCTGTTCCGGGCAATCACTGCGCTAAAAAGTTTTTCCTGGTTCCCGAACTCCGTGAGAGACATTCGTGCATTCAGGGTCGAACAATGGTCTGATTTTACTTCGCTTGTCAAGGAGTGAGGTTATAGAGAGCTATTATTGAAACGAACCAATGCAGGGCTTGATGCTGCAAGAAAAAGAGGAAGGATCGGAGGTCGTAAAAGAGCGAAGACAGAGTCAAAGTTGAAGTCAGCAAAGCGTCTTTTCGCTGATGGGGTTCCGCCAAAGGATGTCGCCCGGGATTTGGGCGTTTCGGTACCCACTTTATACAGATGGTTGCCAGCATCTGAGAGATGTAAAATATAGTACGTAGCTATCTCATCTATCGAGATCATGTCACACAGAGACCTGCGATCTACTTTTCAAAACCGGCTAATGGCTCCACGAAATAAGCTCTATGCTTTGTGTGAAGTCAGGATTGTATGATCTGTAGTTAATTAGACCTGTTATCGGATAATCCTGGTTGATATCTGTGACGGTCTCAATTTCGTAATAACAGGGTGAATTGGCATCGGAAACTCTACAGAATTGTGTATAGTCAGTTTTAAGTTGAGCAGATACAGAACTCTCACATTCTTGAATCCAGTCAGCACTTTGAGGAAAATCGTTATCAACGCTAAAATTATGCAAGACAACCTGTTGAATCAAAGAGTCCAGATTACTCGGTAAGGGCTCTTCACATGAGCTATAAGTCCATTCCTGTCGCACACTTACATCGTTAATGCTTTCCATAATGATCGTATAAAGATTATCTCGTATGACCGAAATTATCTTAAAATCGAAAGCTTGACCATGCTCATCTGTTTTACGATAAATTGCACTACCTTCTCTTATGTTATCAGTATGTTTGCAAACATACTCCTTTATTGTATTTTGGGGAACAATCAGATCATTGGTTTCATTCCCACAAGAAGTGACGAGCAAAATGACAAAGATTAAAATGACCGTTCGATAAGATGCTTTCATTTTTGCCCAGTGTTCGGCCAGTTCCTGTTTTTGTTCGTTATCCATAGCCTTGCTCATATCCCTTCTGGAAAATCAATGTTATTTCAAAAGTTGGCACTTTATGCAGCTATGCGGTAACCGGGCCTACAAGAAGTCAAATCAGGTTTACAGGTCAATATCAGGAAACCGGCTCATCGTCCTGGTGCGTCACCAGGTAATGGCCCATTTTGGTCGCCTTGGTATTGAGGTAAAACTCATTGTGCGGGTTGCGCCCCACTTCGATACTCACCCGTTCCACAACATCGATACCGCACTCTTTCAACGCATTGACTTTTTTTGGATTATTGGTCATCAAGCGAATCGACGTGACCCCCAGATGCCTCAGCATTCCCTTGCAGACCCGGTAATCTCGAAGGTCAGGAGCAAATCCGAGTTGTACATTGGCCTCTACCGTATCCGCGCCCTCATCCTGCAAACGATAGGCTCGAATTTTATTCAGCAGACCGATACCACGACCTTCCTGCCTGAGGTAAAGAATGACACCCCGACCTTCTTCCGCAATCGACTTCAGCGCCTGATTTAACTGAAAGCCACAGTCACAACGCATACTATAAAGCGCATCTCCGGTCAGACATTCCGAATGGGTACGCATCAATACCGGTGAATCATCATCCAGTTCACCCAGCGCCAACGCAATATGCTCTTTACCGGACTCATCTTCGAAACCATACATATCAAACTCGCCAAACGGGGTTGGCAATTTACAACTGGCAATAAACTGTATCTCGGACACGGTTAATCCTGGTTGGTGGAGGCAATCCTCATTGAAGGGGGCCGAAATTCTAACAGAAACGAGGCATTTAGGGTAGCGGGAAACCGGGTCAAAATGACATCATCGGTACAAATGCAAAGCGCTTGTGAGGCCTGTGGCGCAGGTCAACCGGGTTGCTCGTTCCGTTACAGGTCAATTGTGATGGATACCTGATTGCAACAAGGCAACAATCTGCCGGTTCGCTTCAGGAAAGCGATAGTTGGCCAGATCCGAAACAGCTATCCAGCGAACGGTTTGCCCTTCCTTACCAAAGGGCTTTCCGGAAAATGCAGCCACTTGCCAGACATCGAGGAGAACCGCCTTGTCTGCATAATCGTGCCGTATTCTGGTTAACGGAGTCAGGCCAGACTCATCACAAAGAATACCGATCTCTTCCTCGATTTCTCTTATTAGCGCAAGCTGAACCGTCTCGCCAGGCTCAATCTTGCCACCAGGAAACTCCCAAAGCCCTCCCTGATGAACATTGTCGGGGCGCTTCGCGACAAGCACTTTTTCAGATTGCTCTCGACCATGACCCTGACAAATCACGGCTACGGCCACATGAATGATTTTCAAACAAAAAACCTCTGGCTATGAATATTCTGGCCTGAAAACCCTGGCAGACCTGAAAACCATCAGGTTCGATATTCGGCATTGATGGTAACATAATCATGGGACAAATCGGTTGTCCATACTGACTCGGCCATATCCCCCAACCCCAGCTCGACACGTATTGTCAGGCAGTCATCCGACATGGCCTTCACGCCGGACTCCTCGGTATAGTCAGGGCATCTCGCTCCATCGGATACGATACAGAGTTCTCCAAGGTAAATATTCACTTTATCAATTTGCAAATCAGCAACTCCGGCCCTGCCCACCACGGCAAGAATCCTTCCCCAGTTCGGATCACTGGCAAACAGGGCCGTCTTGACCAGGGGGGAGTGGGCAATGGCGTAGGCAATCTTTAATGCCGAGTCGGCAGAATTGGACTGAACCACATTTACCTCGACAAATTTTGTAGCACCTTCGCCATCTTTTACAATGGCCTGGGCCAGTTCGATCATCAACCCGGTAAAAACCCGCTCGAATTCCGCAAATTCCGGCGTACCCTCGATCAGCTCATGTCCGGTCTGGCCGGTGGCCGTCAAGATACAGGCATCATTGGTCGATGTATCGCCATCCACCGAGATCCGATTAAACGATTTGTCTACAGCGCGGGCCAGCAAGCCATTGAGGGCGTGAACCGAAATGATTGCATCCGTAGCGACAAATGCCAGCATGGTGGCCATATCAGGACAAATCATTCCTGCGCCCTTGCTGATGCCCGACAGGCTCAACGGTACCCCGTTCACCATCACCTTTCGGGTTGCGCCCTTGGGTCGGGTATCGGTGGTCATAATGCCTTCGGCAGCCGAAGCCCACTGGTTGTCAGCCAGATTTTCCATACAACCGGGGATAGCGGCAAGCAATTTATTGACGGGCAAGGGCTCACCAATGACACCGGTGGAGAAAGGCAGCACCTGCTCTTTTACCACCTTTGCCGCCAATGCATTTGCACTTTCGGCTACCCGGGCGCAGCACACCAGGGCATCATTCATTCCCTGCTCACCCGTTCCTGCATTGGCGTTACCGGTATTGATAACAAGATACCGGGGCGAACAGCTTGCAAGGTGGTTTTTGGCGACCGTAACAGGTGCCGCACAGAACCGGTTTTGAGTAAACACCCCGGCAGTATTGGAGCCTTCGGCCAGCTCAAAAATAACGAGGTCTTTCCGGCCAGCCACCTTGATACCGGCACACGCCACCCCGACCCTGACACCGGACACCTGGTTAAACTCCGGCAACACCTCTTCACCTATAGCCACATATCACCTATTTGCCAATCGTACACTTTGATAACAAGTGCGAATCATCAATATCACGATCCGGCTGACCCCGGTCAGCTGGCCTTTCCATGACATTGCTTGTATTTTTTACCTGAACCGCAGGGGCAAGGTTCATTACGCCCGATTTTTCTTCCCTCGCGAGTAAAGGGCGTTTGCTGGGGGCTCCCTTCCTCCTCTCCCGACTCTCCCTGTTCGTCCAGGGGTGTCCCCTGGTCGTGAACTGTTTTCGCACTGGCCATCTGCTGCTCCAGTTCCTCCTTGCGTCGGCGCTCCATTTCTTCCAACTGCTCCGGCTGCTGAACCTGAATATGGCAGGATATCCTGATAACATCAGACTTTAGCGATTCCAGCATGGTTTCAAACAGGTTAAACGCTTCCCGTTTATATTCCTGTTTGGGGTTTTTCTGAGCATAGCCTCTAAGGTGAATGCCCCGCCTCAAATGATCCATCGCTGCAAGGTGCTCTTTCCAAAGTGTATCCAGCACCTGAAGAAACACTTCTTTCTCAAAGCGACGCATGGTTTCAGCACCCGCTACAGCTTCTTTTTGTTCATAGGCTTCGACAATATGCGATAGAATTTTCTGCCTCAGCGTTTCTTCATGCAGGCTGTCATCTTCATCCAGCCATTGCTGAACCGGCAGTGTAATCGCACACTCGGTCTCCAGGGCTCGCTCAAGGCCGGGAATGTCCCACTGTTCCTCCAGGCTTTGAGGCGGAATGGATCGGGAAATGAGATCGTTAACCACATCTTCCCTGATTACCTTGAACATGTCGGACACATCGTCAGACTCCATGACCTCATTACGCTGTTCGTATACCACCTTACGCTGGTCATTGGCGACATCATCATATTCCAGCAGGCTCTTGCGAATATCGAAGTTTCTACCCTCGACTTTACGCTGTGCCTTTTCAATCGCATTGCTGACCATTCGATGCTCTATGGCTTCACCTTTTTCCATGCCCAGAGCCTGCATAAGATTCTTCACCCGATCCGATGCAAAAATTCGCATCAGGTCATCTTCCAGGGACAGGAAGAAACGACTCGACCCCGGATCACCCTGTCTGCCCGAACGGCCTCGCAACTGATTGTCAATACGACGGGATTCATGGCGCTCTGTACCTATAATGTGCAACCCGCCATTTTGAATAACCGTATCATGGTGCTGCTGCCATTCTTGCTTTATCGCTGCTATTTTTTCTTCATCCGGTGTTTCAAGCGCCCTGATCTCGGCTTCCCAGTTGCCACCAAGAACAATATCCGTTCCCCGACCGGCCATATTGGTTGCGATGGTCACGGCCCCCGGAACACCCGCCTGGGCAACAATCTGAGCCTCCTGGGCATGATGCTTGGCATTCAGAACGTTGTGTTTGATACCGACCTTTTTAAGCAGTTTTGACAAGTATTCCGACGCTTCGATGGAGGCTGTACCAACCAGAACCGGACGCTGATCTGCTACTGTATCCCTGATTTCGTCAATGATGGCCTGGAATTTCTCTTCCTGGGTCAGGTAAACCAGATCATTGAAATCTGTTCTTTTTACCGGCTGATTGGTCGGTATCACAACCACATCAAGACCGTATATCTGTCTGAACTCGTAGGCTTCGGTATCTGCGGTTCCCGTCATCCCCGACAGTTTTTCGTAAATTCTGAAATAATTCTGGAAGGTCGTGGAGGCCAGCGTCTGGCTTTCAGCCTGAATCTGAACATTTTCCTTCGCTTCAATGGCCTGGTGCAAACCGTCACCCCAGCGACGGCCTGCCATGGTTCGGCCTGTGTGCTCGTCAACAATGACTATCTGACCATTTTGCACGATATAGTCAACATCTCGCTGGAACAGCTTGTGCGCACGCAGTGCAGAGTGAATATGATGCAACAGACTCAGATTTGCAGCATTGTAGAGGCTGTCACCTTCGTTCAGCATTCCCTTTTCGATAAGCAGCTCTTCAACAAAGCTGTGACCTTCTTCAGTCAACTCGACATTCTTGCTCTTCTCGTCGAGGGTATAGTGCCCTTCACCGGGTTCACCCTCTTCATTGACTTCAGCCTGTTTCAGTGAGGCAATCAGTTTATTGGTTTGCTTGTACAGCCTGGAACTGTCCTCAACCGCACCGGAAATCACCAGAGGGGTACGGGCCTCGTCGATCAATATCGAGTCAACCTCATCGACGATAGCGTAATGAAGACCCCGCTGTACCTTCATTTCTTTGCTGAAAGCCATGTTATCGCGCAGATAGTCAAAACCGAATTCGTTGTTGGTACCGTAGGTGATATCAGCCTGGTATGCCTGTTTCTTTTCTTCGCCTTGCTGACCGGACAGGATCACACCCACTGTCATTCCCAGGTATTCGAAAAGTGGCGTCATCCATTGGGAATCCCGGCGGGCGAGATAATCGTTAACCGTAATGACGTGCACACCGTTTCCGGTGATTGCATTCAAATAAGAGGGCAGGGTTGCAACCAGAGTTTTACCCTCTCCTGTTTTCATTTCCGATATTTTACCTTCGTGCAGGGTAATGCCACCGATAAGCTGCACATCAAAATGGCGCAACCCCAGTGTTCGCCTGCTGGCTTCCCTTACCGTGGCAAAGGCTTCCGGCAGCAATTGTTCCAGAGATTCGCCATTCTTCAATCGCTCTCTGAATTCGTCAGTTTTCGCTCTCAGACCAGACTCATCCAAAGCTGAAAGCGACTCTTCATAGCTGTTAATTTTTGAAACCAGCTTGCCCATGCGCTTCAGCTCGCGCGCATTCTTACTGCCAAATATTTTTTTTACCAAAAATGAAAACATAATAATTTCTGCAATTTTTAATAGAAGGAGTCTCGGGATTAAACGCGGGCCTTTGAGGCAAAGGAATAACAGACGAGGATTCTACCCCCTTTTACCTGCGCTGACAAAGTATCAACACACAAAGGCATGGAAATGACCGGCAAAATGAAATCAACGACTGGCTCGATAAATGTATTTCCGGGGATTGACTGACCGATTTTTCACCAGAACCTCAAAATGCACATGCGGCCCCGTTGAACGACCGGTACTCCCCATTTTCGCAATGACCTGGCCTTTCTCTACAATGTCCCCTGCCTTGACCAAAAGGCTCTTGCAATGGGCGTAGCGTGTCGCGGTTTTACTTCCATGATTGATTTCAACCAGGTTCCCGTAACCATGCCGTTTCCCGGACCAGGTGACAACCCCGCCGGCCACCGCAATGATGTCACTATCCTCTTTTCCGGCAAAATCAACGCCACCATGCCAGGCTCGCTTGCCACTAAAGGGATCAGCACGGTAACCATAGGGCGACGACATCCAGCCTTTTTTTATCGGCCGACCAGAGATGAACAGTTGCTTCTCGGTAGCGCTTTCAGAAAAAATATCATTCATTAATTCCAGCTGCTGAAACCGGCTATCGAGCCGGGCCTCCAACACCTCGATCATGGACTGCAAATCAGCAAGGGGATAAGTCTGCTCATCCTGACCAACCAAAGGCCCGCCAACGGGTGGCACCGTATCAAAATCAAATTCACCCTTGCCAAGCTTTGCCACCTTGACCAGCCGTTCCCCCAGCGCATCTATACGCAGCATTCGGGCTTGCATTTCACCAATCCTGGCGGTCATCACATCGATCTGTTCATTAGACTCGGATTCTATCCGGTGCAACGCTTTTTTGTATTCTGCCAATTCCTTACCCCAGGCCCTGATCGCCATATGCGCCGGGAGATTGGTCACTTCGTATTCATGGGAGTCTGGCGATTCAACCAGTGAATACCAGTTCATACCGGCAAAAAATCCGGCCGCCACTGCGACCAGCAACAAAACAGTGAAAAGAATCAATGAGTTGGAACCAAGCTCAACGCTTTTGGAACGACCATGCTTCTTGCTGACAAAAATAATATTCATGACGCTGTGGAACCGAAAATGTTTGTAGTGCTCAAAATGATAATCCCTTACCCACAGTCAAGCGTATGTCCGGCAAATTTCCATTGCAAAACTGTAGTAATTTTGTTTCCCTTGATGAAAAGACGAGTCCAGATTCCGAGCGGCTCATTGTATACCAAAGAGTCAGATAATGACACTTGTTAACCCGTTTGGCCGTAAAGTGAAAAAATCCATGTCAATACCACCTGGACAAATGCCACCTGGACAAAAACCGGTTTCGGCGATATTCGAAGCTGATCGCGTCCTCGAAAACTATCTGAAAGTCTCGGATGCCATGGGACGATATTCCAACACCCTGTACAGGGCACTTCCCGAAGAACTGCGACAAGAAGTCAGGATTCGCTATTTCAGGGAGGGAGAGCTGGCAGTCAATGTAACCAGCGGCGCAGTGGCAACCAGAGTGAAGATGATTGGCGAGACACTGGTTTCCCGACTCTCGACCAATCTGAATTTTCAGGGGATTACTCACATCGCGACCAGGGTCAGACCCGGGCCATCAATCAAAAGCCGGAAGGGAAGAAAACCTGCCATCAGCAAGCGAAATGGCGAGCTGCTGGAAGCCGTCGCCAATGAAACCAGGGATAAAGGATTAAAACAGGCGTTGCAACGACTGGCCAAACGGTCACGCCAGGCCAATCCGGTGTCGTCTCCACTCCCCTGATTTGACTATACACCACGAGCCTGTCAAAGCCGGCCAGGTTCCAGGTTAATGACCACCAGACGCGTTAACGCTATGTAGCAAACGCCGGGTTCATATACGAAATAGGAGGTTTTGCCGTTTCCTCAAAGGTCGCCCATTCCCAGCATTTCGGCTGAACCATCAACTCTCTCAACAGTTTGTTATTCAAGCCATGACCGGACTTATAGCCTCTGAATTCGCCAATCAGACTGTGGCCAATCAAATAAAGATCACCAATGGCGTCCAGGATTTTATGCTTGACAAATTCGTCGTCATAACGCAATCCATCCTCATTCAGGATTTTGTAATCGTCTACCACGATAGCATTGTCCACACTGCCACCGAGAGCAAGATTCATTGATCGCAGCTGTTCAATATCACGCATAAAGCCGAATGTTCGCGCCCGGCTGACTTCCCTGACAAAAGAAGTACTGGAAAAGTCTACACTGGCAAACTGGGCATTGCCTTTAAGCACCGGATGATCAAAGTCAATTTCAAACGAAACCTTGAATCCATCGAAGGGTAAAAACGTGGCTTTTTTATCCTCCTCTTCAACCGTGATTTCGTCGGTGATCCGCAAAAATTTCTTGGCTGCATCCTGTTCTGCGATACCCGCCGATTGCAAAAGGAACACAAACGGGCCGGCACTGCCATCCATGATAGGTACCTCGGCCGAACTCAAGTCAACGTAGCAATTGTCGATACCCAGACCGGCCATCGCCGAAAGCAGGTGCTCAATGGTTGAAACCTTGACTCCATCCTTGATCAGAGTGGTCGACAGAATGGTTTCACCCACTCTGTCAGCTTCCGCAGGGATCTCGATCACAGGATCAAGATCTGTCCGATAGAAAACTATGCCGGTATCGACAGGCGCCGGTCTCAGGGTCAGATAGACTTTTTCACCGGAGTGAAGCCCCACACCGGTAGCCCGAATCACATTCTTTAACGTGCGCTGTCTGATCATATGACCTTAACCCTAATCAAGTCTCTCCAACCAAATGACTGGTCAAATTTTGGGCGAAAATAATACCAAAAAACACACCGTGACACCAATGCACATTGGTGTCCGCCGGTTCCGGTTACAGCAACCCGCCCCTGTCAATCCGCCTGGCGGCGCAAAAATGCAGGAATATCAAGATACTCTGTATTTTTCTCGGGCTGTGCAGCAGTAGTATCTACAGCGACATTTCCGTGAGAAACAGGAGCCTTTTTCCTCAATACCGGTGGAATGTCGAGTTGCTGGTAATCCAGCCTTCCGTCAACCACTTTCGTGTTATCAATCACTTTCACCGGGCGCTCTATTTCGTTTGACAAGCCTGTCGCCACCACAGTAACCGTCAATTCATCACCCATGTTTTCATCAATGACTGTTCCGACAACAACAGTGGCAGAATCTGATGCAAACTCTTCAACAATACTGCCCACTTCGGAAAACTCACCCAGTCCCAAACTGCTGCTCGCAGTAATGTTGACCAGAATGCCTCTCGCTCCCTGCAGATTAATGTCCTCCAACAAGGGACTTCTGATAGCCGCCTCCGCCGCTTCACGAGCACGGTTTTCCCCGGAACCGGAGCCCGTTCCCATCATGGCCATTCCCATTTCAGACATCACGGTTTTCACATCTGCAAAGTCAACGTTGATAATGCCCGGCCTGATGATCAAATCGGCAATCCCCTGTACGGCACCAAGCAACACGTCATTAGCCGCACCGAATGCATCCAGCAAACTGGTGTTTTTCCCCAATACCGACAACAGTTTCTCATTCGGAATAGTGATCAGTGAGTCAACGTTCTGGGCAAGCTCGGAAAGCCCGGCCTCGGCGATTTTCAATCGCTTGCCGCCCTCAAACGGAAAAGGCCTGGTGACCACGGCAACCGTCAGTATACCCAGTTCACGGGCAACTTCGGCAACGATGGGAGCCCCCCCTGTACCTGTTCCACCTCCCATACCGGCGGTAATAAAGACCATATCCGCGCCTTTCAGGGATTCGGTAAGCCTTTCCCTGTCTTCCATCGCGGCCTGACGACCCACTTCGGGGTTGGCACCCGCTCCCAGGCCTTTGGTCACGGCACTGCCTAACTGAATAACAGATTTCATATCCAGGTCTTTCAGCGCTTGCGCGTCTGTATTGGCACAAAGAAATTCCACTCCGTCAATTTCTGATGCCAGCATGTGGCGAACCGCGTTGCCACCGCCACCGCCAACGCCGATGACCTTTATGACCGCTTCCTGTTGTACTTCATCTATTATTTTAAACATTTTTCATCTCCTTCAATCCTGGTATTGTTAAACTGGCTTTGACTAAAAATTGCCGGTAAACCAGTTTTTTATTTTTGTGAACACACTTTCGGAAACATCCGCTTTAATTGCAGGCTTGCGACCCAATTCCATCTGTTTAAACCCGTAGGTCAATAAGCCAACGCCTGTTGAATACATCGGATTATTGACCACATCAGCCAACCCGCTGACATTTTGGGGGGAGGCAAGCCTTACCGGCATGTGAAATATTTCTTCTGCCAGTTCAACCACCCCCTCCATCCTCGATGTGCCGCCGGTTAACACAATCCCGGCAGCCACCAGTTCTTCATACCCGCTTCGGCGCAATTCCGATTGCACCAGGGTAAACAATTCTTCGTATCGAGGCTCCACCACCTCCGCAAGCGCCTGGCGAGACAGGTCTCTCGGCGGCCTGTCACCAACACTGGGCACCTTGATCGTTTCATCAGCACCGGCGAGTTGAGTCAGCGCACAAGCGTACTTGATCTTGATTTCTTCCGCGTTTTGTGTCGGAGTGCGCAGCGCCATCGCAATATCATTCGTTACCTGATCACCTGCGATCGGGATCACTGCAGTGTGACGAATGGAACCACCGGTGAAAATCGCGATATCAGTAGTTCCACCACCAATATCGACCAGACATACTCCCAGCTCTTTTTCATCTTCGGTCAGCACCGCATGACTGGATGCCAACTGCTCAAGGATAATGTCGTCCACTTCCAGGCCGCAGCGTTTGACACATTTCTCTATATTCTGAGCCGCATTCACCGCACAGGTTACCAGGTGCACTTTCGCTTCAAGGCGAACACCAGACATTCCCAGCGGCTCCTTGATACCTTCCTGACTGTCGATGACGTACTCCTGGGGAAGGATATGCAGTATTTTCTGATCCGCCGGGATAGCCACGGCCTGCGCCGCATCGATCACCCGGTCAATATCGGCATGAACCACTTCCCGCTCCCGAACCGCCACAATACCGTGCGAGTTCATACTCCTGATGTGGCTGCCCGCGATGCCGGCATAAACCGAGTGAATTTGACAACCTGCCATTAATTCCGCTTCTTCAACCGCTCTCTGGATTGACAGTACCGTTGTTTCAATATTGACCACCACACCCCGCTTCAACCCCCTTGAAGGGTGTGAGCCAATACCGATAATTTTTACCTCACCTTCCGGTGTTTTCTGGCCGACAATCGCAACAATTTTGGATGTTCCGATATCGAGCCCTACAATCATATTGTCCATATTTTCCGTTCCTGCCTCTGACATTCATTGTCAGCCTGTCAATCTGACTCCCGCAGCCAGCGAGCCGCGAAAAGTAGCTCCACGCAATCCGCTAGCTGTTTCCGGTGTCCCGGGTTTCTGTTGCACCCTCCAACCAACTGATAGCAACGCCATTGGTATATCGAGTATCAATTGTGCCTATTTTCAGGCGTCTCTCTGCAACAAGCCGGGTATAGACGCTGATAAGCCGGTCAACACGCTCCTCTATTCGTTCCTTGCCCAGCTCAACCCGAATTCCCGAGTCGATAACCAGCGCCCAGGCCCCACGCTGCTTCAGGCTGACTGCGCTCAGCCTGATATCATATTCCGCCATTTTATTGCGTAACCCTGCGTAGCGGGCCAGCACTGACTTCGCCTGATTTTCCGGGCCTGACAACGCAGGCAGTCTCGCCTTTTCCCGTAACAGTGAAGCAGTCTCCCCAGGTTGAAAGACCTCCCCGTACGGGTTCAACAAGGCTTTTCCATTCCAGTTGGCAACAGGCACCTGTTCAACAATCCTGTACTCCAGCTTGTTCGGCCAAATGCGCCGAATCGACGCTTTCTCTACCCAGCTCATTGCCTCTACTTCTGTTTTCAGGTGGTACAAATCCAGCGAAAAAAAGCCTTTTCCTATAAGACCCCCCAGCTTCGCCCGCAATGTCGCCTCATCCAAAAAGGTTATATTCCCCTTGATCTCCAGCCGTTCAACAGGATGATCCAGGTAGCGGCCCAACAATTCATCACGCTGTGTCCATGCCACAATCACCAGTATCCAGCAGAGGCACAAGGCAACCCATGCCCGGTGACGCAACAACAAACCGGACATACCAATGATACCTTGCCAAAGCCGGGCCCCTCCGGTGCGCCATTTTTTCAGGGTCACCTTCACCCTGTTATCGCCTCCGCGCCGCGGATTCCGGCGTTTCCGACCCGACGCTCCGCGCCTGGATTTTGCTGTATCACGGGTGCGAACGGGAGCCTGAATAACAGACATCATGGCAATGTGGACTCCAGAATTTTCAGCACCAGAGCGTCAAACGATATACCCTGATGCGCAGCGGCCATCGGTACCAGGCTGTGATCTGTCATCCCGGGGATAGTGTTCACCTCCAACAGCCAGCTTTTTCCCTGTTCATCCTGCATCACATCCACCCTTCCCCAACCTTCACATCCAACCGCTTCGAACGCCTCCAGCGACAGACGCTGCATGTCGCGTTCTTCACTTTCGCCGAGTCCGGCGGGCAACTGGTACCGGGTATCATCCGACACATACTTCGCCTGGTAATCATACAGGGTATGGTCTGTGCTCAAACCGATAACAGGCAATGCCTGCCCGTCCAGAATCGCCACAGTAAACTCCCTGCCCTGCACCCAGGTTTCTGCCATCACCTCCTGATCAAATTTTTCGGCCTGGCTGAATGCTTTTTTCATCTCATCCGTGTCACAGACCTTTTCAACTCCGATGCTCGAACCTTCATGGGCCGGCTTGACACAGACCACCGGCCCCAGGCGCTGGTAATTATCAAGCAGGTTACCCGATGTCAGCATCGCAAAATCCGGTGTAGGTAAACCACGGGACAACCAGATCAACTTGGTTCGAATCTTGTCCATGGCAAGCGATGAAGCCAGCACACCACTGCCGGTATAGGGCACCCCCAGGGTGTCCAGGTAGCCCTGAATGGTTCCATCCTCTCCACCTCGCCCGTGCAGGGCCAGAAACACCCGGTCACAAAAGTCGGCTTCGAACTCGTTCATTGTGCCTTCGTTGACTTCAACGGGCAGCACATCCACCCCTGCCCTTTTCAATGCATCAACCACGGCCTTGCCACTGTTTAATGACACTTCCCGCTCGGCTGATGTCCCGCCGTAAAACACGGCAACCCGCCCCAGGCGATCAATCAATTGTTGTTTCATGCGTCACCTTTAAACAAGTCAAGCTCAACCAATCTGGAGGCAATACCACCAATATCACCCGCTCCCTGGGTCACCAGAATATCCCCATCCTCCAGCACCCCTTCCAGAATCGCTTCCAGTTCAGTGCCATTTCCGGCAAAGACGGGGTCAATCAGTCCTCGCTGCCGAATACTGCGGCACAGATTTCTGCTGTCAGCTCCGGGAATGGGTGCTTCTCCGGCGGGGTACACATCAAGCAATAACAACACATCGACCCTGGACAAGACCCGGACAAAATCTTCATAAAGGTCACAGGTACGACTGTAGCGATGCGGCTGGTAAACCATGACCAGGCGGCGCTCCGGCCAGCCCATGCGAATTGCACCGATAACCGCTTCCACTTCCCTCGGGTGATGGCCATAGTCATCAACAAAAAGCACCCGGCCTTTTGGAGTGGTGTATTCCCCGTACATTTCAAAGCGTCGCCCCACGCCTGAAAAACCGGCCAGGCCGGAAACAATTGCCGCATCCTCTACACCTTCATCCGTTGCGATGGCCACAGCCGCCATGGCATTCTGCACGTTATGAACACCTGGCATGGTAAGCTCGATGGTCAGCGACGACTTGTTATCGGGCCGGTGCGCCACAAAACAGACCTTTGATTCAGTCTGAACAATGTCAGTGGCGTAATAGTCTGCACTTTCATCAAGCCCGTAAGTAATGATCGAGCGGGATATTTTGGGCTGTATTTCCCTGACAACCTCATCATCCATACACAGGCAGGCAACACCGTAAAAGGGCAGATTATGGAGAAAATCGATAAAGGTCTGCTTCAGTTTTTCAAAATCGCCGCCATAGGTATGCATATGGTCAGCATCAATATTGGTGACCACTGCGGCCATGGGTGTCAGATGCAGAAATGATGCATCGCTTTCGTCCGCTTCCGCAATCAGAAACCGGGATGCGCCCAGTTTTGCGTTGGTACCTGCACTGTTCAGCTTGCCTCCAATAACGAAAGTCGGGTCAAGGTTCGCTTCACCAAAAATAGAAGCGATAAAACTGGTTGTGGTCGTTTTACCATGAGTACCGGCTACGGCAATGCCGTGTCGATAACGCATGATTTCAGCCAGCATCTCTGCCCTCGGCACCACCGGGGTACGCTGCCTGCGTGCCTGCCTGATTTCGGGATTGCCTTCATTCACGGCACTGGAAACCACCACTACATTGGCTCCAACCACATTTTCTTCAGCGTGACCAATAAAAATCAGCGCACCCAGTTGCTTCAACCGTTCCGTTGTCGCACTGGCACCAAGATCCGATCCTGATATTTCATACCCCTGGTTCAATAATACTTCTGCAATCCCGCACATGCCCGCACCGCCGATACCGACAAAATGTATCCGCCTGATTCGTCTCATTTCCGGGACATCACAGACCAGTGCAGGCTGGCTTGATAGTTCACTCATTGCATGCCTCCTCACAGACATCCGCCACGACTTTGGTTGCATCTGGCCAGGCCAGTGTTTTGGCTTTTCCAGCCATCTCTGCCAGCGGTTGCCTGTCAGCTATAAATTCGTTTAACCTGTCGGCCAGCCAGTCGGCAGTCAATGCCGATTCCTGAACCAGTATTGCCGCGTGTTGTGATGCCAGATATCCGGCATTGGCAGTCTGATGATCATCCACCGCGTAAGGGAAGGGTATCAGGATAGAGGCCACGCCCACAGCAGACAGCTCGGCAACCGTCATCGCGCCCGCCCGACAAATCACTATATCTGCCCAACGATACGCCTCCGGCATATTGTTTATAAAGGGTTCAGGCTGACAATCGACACCAGTCGCCCTGTAAGCCGCCTCGGCCTGAGCCAGTTTTTTCTGGCCGCACTGATGACGCACCTCGACATTGGCCGACGGAATACGTGACAGGGCTTCAGGAACCAGTTGGTTAATGGCTGCAGCTCCCAGGCTGCCACCCAGCACCAGCACATGCAGTGGCTGTGATGGATCCGACAGATTATTCTGGCGATCCGGCAAGTCACCTGATACAAACTGATGTCGGAGAGGGTTGCCGGTCACCCTGTACTCTGTTTTATCTTTGAACACCCCCGGAAAGGCACAAAGGACATGATCCGCCACTTTTGACAACAGCCTGTTGGTCATGCCTGCAATCGCATTTTGCTCGTGAATGACCAGCGGCTTTCGCAACAGCCACGCAGCCAGGCCACCAGGACCACTGGCAAAGCCGCCCATCCCCAACACACAGTCGGGTTGCACCTGTCGAACAACCCGTACGGCCTGCCATACCGCAGTCAATACCCTGGCCGGTGCCTGCAACCAGGCGAGTTTGCCCTTACCCCGAAGCCCTGAAATACGGACCAGCGACAGGTCAATGCCATTTTCAGTCACCACTTTCTGCTCCATGCCGTCGACGGCACCAAGCCAGTGCACTCGATGTTGCCTTCTTTGCAATTCCCGGGCGACAGCAAGAGCCGGGAATATATGACCACCGGTTCCGCCCGCCATAATCAAAAACACTTTCCGGTCAGCCGTCCGGCTCATCGCGCCCTCCCGAGTCCCGGTCGAGTCACTCCGGCAGCCCACTTTCTTTCCAGGTCAATTCTCAGCAAAATCGACACCAGCGCACAACTGACAATCAAACTGCTACCACCATAGCTCACCAGAGGGAGTGTCAGCCCCTTCGTCGGCAACAGGCCACAATTGACACCAATATTGATAAATGCCTGAAAACCGATCAGTATCGACAATCCATAGGCAAAATAAGCCGAAAAGTAGCGCCCGGCGGCCTCACACAATCGCCCGATTCTCATACTTCGATAAACCAGAACCACGAACAGGCTGATAACAAAAATCGAGCCCAGCAAGCCAAACTCTTCTGCCAGAATGGCGAAAACGAAATCGGTATGCGCTTCCGGCAGATACATCAGTTTTTGCACACTGTTTCCCAGGCCAACTCCGAACCACTCACCTCGCCCAAATGCAATCAACGCCTGAGTCAGTTGATAGCCACTGCCAAATTGATCTGCCCAGGGGTTGGCAAACGAGATAACTCTCTGGAAGCGATAGGGTTGAAAGAAAATCAGTGCCACTCCCAGCACAGTTGCAACCATCAGGAGTGTTCCAAACCGAACCAGCTTTGCTCCACTCAGAAAAATCATACCGAATGCAGCGACCAGAATAACGACGGTCGCGCCAAAATCAGGCTCCATCAGCAAGAGCAAGGCAGCGACAAACATCACCACCATCGGCTTGATAAAGCCCCACCAGGATGATGTTACCTCATCATTGCGTCGAACCAGATAGCCGGCCAGGTAGGCGATTAAAAACAGTTTGGCAACTTCGGAGGGTTGAAAATTCACCTGACCAAGCCCGATCCAGCGAATACTCCCGTTGACTTCCCGGCCAATCACCAACACCAGGACAAGCAGCGCCAGCGAAACAAACAGCAACAGCCAGCCATTGCGACACCACCAGTCAGTTGGCACACGAATCACAACACAGGCCACCGTCAGAGCCAGGCACAAAAACACACCATGTTTCATGGCATAGTAAAACGGATTTCCACTGCCTGAGCTGTCAACACCCACCGTTCTTGCATCGGCGATATCAATGGATGCCGAGGTAATGATAACCAGCCCGATATAGAGCAACACAGCAGCACAACCCGCTAACCACCAATCCAGGTCACAGGCTATTTTCTGTTCTGCTGTATTCATGTTCATGGCCTGCGCGATACTCATAACCGGTTTACTGCCTCCGCAAACCGGCATCCCCGCTGCTCATAATTGTCAAACATGTCAAAGCTGGCACAGGCTGGAGACAACAGCACCAGGTCACCCGGTCTGGCCACAGCATTGGCCCGGATTACCGCATCCTGCAAGGTGTCACAAAATGTGACCGGAACCCCCTCCGCGACCCGGGCAATCAGCTTTGCATCCCTTCCAATCACGCAGACCTCACTGACATACCGGTTAATCTTGCTTTTCAGCGGAGAAAAATCGGAATCCTTGCCTTCACCTCCGGCAATCAAAATAACCTTGCCACTGATAGTACCTCCCAGGCTGTCGATTGCCGCACAGGTCGCACCGACATTGGTTCCCTTGGAATCATTGATATAGTCAACCGAGTTTATCGTTCTCACCCATTCACACCGGTGAGGCAGGCCGGAAAATGTTTTCAGGGTCTCAACCATACGATCCATCGGCAGTCCCGCAGTATGCCCCAATGCCAGGGCGGCCAGTGCATTGCTGATATTGTGTTTGCCTCGCAGTTTCATTTCCCTGACTGGCAGCAGCGTCTGGTAGCCGTACGCCAACCAGACTTCTTCCTGCTCGGAGATTGTACTGAATTTTTTTAGTGCAGGATGGCCCAAACCAAAATGTATCACTCGCATTCCCTGCGTAAGCAACGGGTTGGTCAAAGGCTGATCGTCATTGACTATGGCATTGTTACTCCCGTTGAATACCCTGTGTTTGGCTGCATGGTAAGCCTCGATAGTCGGGTAACGATCCATGTGATCTTCCGAAACGTTCAGAACTGTGGCTGACATGGCGCCCAGTCTGCGGGTTGTTTCAAGCTGAAAACTCGACAATTCCAGAATGTAGAGTTCAATCGACGGGTCCAGCAAATCAAGGGCCGGAGTTCCGAGGTTGCCACCTGTGGCCACTTTGGTGCCGGCATTTTTGGCCATTTCACCCAGCAGTGTAGTGACCGTACTTTTCCCGTTAGAGCCGGTTATGGCAATAATCGGCGCTTCGGCCACACAACTGAAAATATCGATGTCGCCGGTCACATGAACCCCGACGTCCATGGCCCGGCTTATTTCCGGAGTCGCAATAGCCACACCGGGGCTGACCACAAGGTCATCAGCCGTGCACAGATAATCTGAATCCAGCGGCCCGAGGCGCAACGGAACATGCGGGAACTCTGACCGGAATTTGTCCAGTCCGGAAGGGTTCTCCCGGGTATCCACCACTTCCACATCCGCACCTTGTCCGAGCAAATAGCGCACACAGGAAACCCCCGTCTTGCCTATGCCGACTACAATGTGTTTTTTATCAGAAACCATCAATTGCATTGCGCTTACAACCCTGTTTGCACTCGCGACCATTTTTTTCTGCCACCTGATTCACTACTACGTTTTTTCCCGACCGACTTCTTTTGATCCTGGACTGCTTTTTATTCTCAGACTGCTTTTTTGTTCTTACATTGCTCTTATCTGACCTTCAACGTAGCCAGGCCAATGAGTACCAACACCACAGTGATAACCCAGAATCTGACAATCACGCGGGGTTCAGGCCACCCCTTCAATTCGAAATGATGATGCAAGGGCGCCATACGGAATATTCTCCGACCGGTGAGCTTGAAAGAAGCCACCTGGAGAATCACGGAAACAGTTTCCATAACAAACACACCGCCCATAATAAACAACACCAGCTCTTGCCGAACAATCACGGCAACAACTCCCAGTGCCGCTCCCAGTGCCAATGCCCCTACATCTCCCATAAAAACCTGGGCCGGATAGGTGTTGAACCACAAAAAGCCCAACCCGGCACCCACGATGGCACCGCAAAAAACAATCAACTCCCCGGTGCCCGGTAAATGGGGAATATGCAGGTAGTTTGCAAACTGGATGTGCCCGGACAGATAGGCAAATATTGCCAGCGCACCCGCAACCATCACTGTCGGCATAATCGCCAACCCGTCAAGGCCGTCAGTCAGATTCACGGCATTGCTGCTGCCCACCACCACCAGGTAGGTCATAACACAAAAGCCGATCGCTCCCCACTGCCAGCCCCATTCCTTCACTACCGGGATAATAAAATAGGTTTCGGCCGGTAAAGAGGCGGATTGATACAAGGCAATGGCCGCAAGAGCGCCAAACACGGATTGCCACAGGTACTTCCAGCGGGCCGGCAACCCTCTCGGGTTTTTCTCAACCACCTTGCGGTAGTCGTCCACCCAGCCAATCGCCCCAAAAGACAGGGTGACCAGCAAGGTAATCCAGACATACCGATTACTCAAATCCGCCCATAGCAAAGTGCTGATTCCGATTGCCACCAGTATCATCGCCCCGCCCATGGTTGGCGTGCCAGCCTTGCTCAGGTGGGACTCGGGGCCATCATCCCGAACTGCCTGTCCAATCTGGTGAAAACTCAATCTGCGAATCACAGTCGGGCCAATTACAAGTGAAAGGCCGAGGGCCGTCAGCACACCCATAATGCCTCTCATGGTGAGATACTTGAAAACACCAAAAATACTGAAATAGTCCGAAAGAAATCCGGCAAGCCAAACTAGCATTTATTATCATCCATTTTTTTCATGTTATTATCTGCATTGCTTTCTGTGTTCCGCTTTGCTGCCTGCACGGTTTTCTGTTCCAGCCAGTTGATGACCTCTTCCATTCGGGCCCCTCTGGAGCCCTTGACCAAAATCGTTGTCATTGGTTGTTTTTCTACAATTGACACCAGAGCCGGGATCAGTTCGGCTTTGCTGCCAAATGACTCACCAATCCCGGTCGCTGAATCAGCCAGAACCGACGCAAATTGCCCTGTCGCCATCAATCGGTCAATACCGTACTCCAATGCCGCCTTGCCCACCGAGGCATGCAGGCGTTCCGCCTCCGGGCCAAGCTCGGCCATATCACCCAGCACCGCGACCTGATAGCCGGGTTGCTGAGAAAGCACTTCAATGGCAGCACAGACAGAAGACGGGTTGGCATTGTAGCTGTCGTCAATGATCTGCACGGAACCCCACTGCCGAAACTGCAACCTGGACGCCACACCTGAAAAACGTTGCAAACCTTGCTGAATGATCCGGGGTGATACTCCCCTGGACCAGGCCGCTGCCGCCGCAGCGAGCGCATTGGAAACAGTGTGAAGCCCGGGAAGCGGCAAGGAAACAGCCACCCTTTGATCCTGAAAGTGCATATCAAAACGCACCCCGGATTCATCCCTTTCGATATGCTGCGCATACACGGAAGACCGCGGGTTGCCCTTTGCACTGAATGACACCAACTTTGCTTCTGTCAGAAGTGAACTCCAGACTCCGAACGCCGGATCGTCCATATTGAGCACAGCGACACCGGATTTACCCAGTTTCGCCAGAATCTCCCCCTTTGTCCTTACAATCACATCCTTGCTGCCAAACCCTTCCAAATGCGCTTCGCCCGCATTGGTAATAATGGCCACATCCGGCTGAACCAGTTGTGTATTAAAGAGAATTTCACCTTTTGCGCTGGCGCCAAGTTCAATAACTGCGTACTCGTGCCCGGCACTGATTTGCAGCAAGGAAATGGGCACACCAAAATGGTTATTCAGATTACCCCTTGTAGAAAACACCGAACCGGACTGCGCCATAATGGAGGCCAGCATTTCTTTCACTGTCGTTTTACCGTTGCTTCCTGTGACAGCGAAGATCAGGCCGCCAAACTGATTCCGGTTATCTGCCGCCAGAGCCCGCAGCGCAACCAGGGTATTTTCGACACGGATTTGCGGCAACGGGCTATCGCTATATTCACTCACAAGCGCGGCACAGGCACCATTCTGCCTTGCCTGCCCGACAAACCGGTTGCCATTGAAATTGGGGCCAATCAATGCGACAAACAGGTCGCCCTGTGACATCCTGCGCGTATCTGTCGAGATAGACTGAAAGTGCCCATCCGTTCCCCGCAAATGACCGCCGGTGATTTCGGCCAGGCGGGAAAAAGAGCAGGATTGAATCATACCCGCCCCCAGTTCGACAATGCCTCACGAGCAACAGAAAAATCACTGAATGGCAGGCGTTGCCCCTTTATTTCCTGATAGTCTTCGTGCCCTTTTCCGGCGATTAGAATTATGTCTTCCGGCGTCGCCTTATCAATCGCCGAGGTGATCGCATTTCTACGATCCTGCTCAATCTGGCAGGACCGGAGTGAGTCCATACCGGAAACGATTTGCTGTATAATCTCTGCCGGGTTTTCCGACCTGGGATTGTCCGTTGTCACCACAACCCGGTCGGCAAAGTCGGAAGCAATGGCTCCCATTTGTTCACGCTTCCCCGCATCCCTGTCGCCCCCGCAGCCAAACAGACACCACACCTGCCTGTCACTGTGCTCTCGCAAAGCCATCAGCGCATTTTTCAAGGCATCCGGGGTGTGGGCATAATCTATAACCACTAGCGGTTTCGAACCGGGATCAGGCACTTCCACCATCTCCATCCGACCGGGTACAGTTCTGAGCTTTTGCAAGGCAGGAACAATATCCGCAATGGGAATGCCCATACTCAGCAATACGCCCACTGTCGCCAGCACATTGTAAATATTAAAGCGCCCGAGCAGATTGACAGAGAACGGGTAACGTCGACGCTGCCATACCAGATAACCACTCATTCCGGTGCGGGTAAACTCAGGCTGCTCCACAAACAGGTCAGCATCGGGGTTTTGAATACCAAAGGTCAGACACCGGGAAGTATCGATCCTGGCGATAATCCGTCGTCCGTATTCATCATCACCATTAAGCACGGCCCAATCGAGTTCGCGGGATAACAGAAGCTTGCTTTTCGCGGCAAAATAGGCCTCCATCGAGCCGTGGTAATCCAGATGATCGCGACTCAGATTGGTAAAAACAGCCCCTTCAAAACGCACCCCGTCAACCCGGCCCTGTTCCAGTGCATGGGAAGAGACCTCCATGCTGACAACCTGGCCCCCGACTTCTGAAATCTCATAGAGAGTGCGATGAACCGATTCTACATCAGGGGTGGTATGCAAGGAGGGCTTCAGCTCGCCCAGAATACCTGCACCCAATGTTCCAACTATGCCCTGTGGCTGCAAGCGAATTTCTGATAGCAGGGATGCAATAAAATGACTGACTGATGTTTTCCCGTTTGTTCCGGTCACACCTATAACAGGCATTGTTTTTGACACATTGCCATAGACGCGGGCAAAAATGTCGCCCGCGTGTGCCTTCAGACCTTGTACCCGAATCACCTTGCAATCGGCAGTAGAGGCTTCGTCATCATACTCACCCTCGCTCCCGCCGGTATCATCATCAATCAATACCAGCGATGCCCCTCGTTGAATCGCATCGGGCACATAGCAGGAGGCCCCGCTTTTCACACCGGCAAGAGCAATAAACAGCCCGCCCTTTTCCATGTTTCTGGAATCACGGGTCACCACCGAGACGGTCTCTACGCCGGGTATCGGCCTGTTCAGGATACCTTGAAGTAAACCCTGCACATTGATCGCCGCCTTTACCACCGCCCTGACAGAACCGGAATCACTAGCCATTCCGACCTCCCGGTTTTTTTGTTTTTTCCGAACTCAACAGGGCTTCAAGCTTTTCCTCTATTTTATCTGCATCTGTCACTGAAGCGGGAGACACGTTCAACAACCTCATGGCGCTATTGGCAATCCGGGAAAATACCGGTGCAGCCACTTCACCACCATAATACTCATCACCCTGAGGCCCATCGATCACAATTGACATGACTATTTCCGGCGTATCAGCAGGTGCAATCCCTGCAAACAGGGATATGTACTGGCTGTCCTGGTAACCGCTCTTTCCAACACTGTGAACCGTTCCCGTTTTTCCGCCCACTTTGTAGGCAGGCACCTGAGCCCGCGTTCCTGTCCCGCCTTTCTCAACCACTTTCTGCAATATCGCTCTCACCTGTGCTGCAAATTCCTTGTCAACGACCTGCTCTCCCCTTACTTCGTCATCATTCACCAGTAAAGAGGCCGGCTTTCGGAGTCCGTCATTGGCGATCACCTGGTAGGCCTGTGCCAATTGCAATGCCGTTACATTCAAGCCATACCCGTAAGACAGTGTTGCCACTTGCAGAGGCTTCCATTTGACCGGGTGAGGCAGTTTGCCCATGCGCTCTCCTGGAAATCCGGTTCCTGATGCCTGCCCCAATCCCAACCGGTAAAACATGTCCCAGACTTTTTCGCCACTGATATCCAGCGCAATCTTCGAGGTACCCACGTTGCTGGATTTGGCGACAACAGTAGCCACATCGATGACACCGTAATCGCGATGATCGCGAATACGCTTGCGCCCTATTCGCAACAAGCCGGAGGAGGTATCTATTTTGCTCCAGGTAGCATATTTCCCGGTTTCCAGCGCAGCCAGAATGGTTATCGGCTTGACGGTGGAGCCGGGTTCAAACACATCAGTGACAGCCCGGTTTCGCAAACTGTCAACACTCAGGCTGAGGCGGTTATTGGGGTTATATGAAGGTTGATTCACCATCGCCAGCACCTCTGCGGTGTTGGCATCCAGCACCACAACACTGCCAGCTTTTGCCCGATGCGCCCTGACCACGGCCTTTAACTCCCGATAGGCGATAAACTGCAAGCGCATATCCAGGGCAAGTTGTATATCACCACCCGGCCTGGATTCCCTGATCAGCGCCAAATCCTTGATGACATTCCCAAGGCGATCCTTAAGCACCTTTTTTTTGCCGGAGACTCCATTCAGCCAGTCATCATAAGCCAGCTCGATACCTTCCTGACCGCGCTCGTCGATATTCACAAAGCCAACCACATGAGCTGCCACTTCAGCCGCAGGGTAGAAACGTTTATAGTCTCTCTGTATATGAATGCCCGGAAGTTTGAGCGCTTTCACTTTTCTGGCCAGGGCCGGGTCAACCTTTCTTTTCAAATAGACAAATTCCCGTGCTGCATTACGTTCCAGCTTTTTTTCAAACCATTGACGACTGATCGACAAAAGCTGACAAAGACGCCCGACATCTTCGAAACCTGCCTGGCCGAGCAGCATCTCCCCGGGGTTCATCCAAACCGTTTCCACTGGCGTACTGACCGCCAGGGGTTCACCATTCCGGTCGCTGATTATGCCCCGGTTTGCCAGAATATCTTCAAACCTTATCGCTCTGGCCTCTCCCTGATTGATAAGGAAGTCTTTTTCAATAACGTGCAACTGAACCAGGCGGTATGTCAGCAATACAACTGCAAACCCCATAAATGTTATGACAAACGAATAACGCCAGACAGAAAAATTCCTGTTTGGCGCCACTTTCTGACTTTGATTCGAAACGGTATCGGAGCTCATTGTCTGATCTGAATAATCTCTTCGGTTCGCGGGATCACCATGTCCAGGTCATCTCGGGCAATTTTTTCTACCCGCCCCTGCGCGGTCAATGCGCTCTGTTCCAATAAAAGCTGGCTCCATTGGGCCTGATAAAAGTCCCGCTTGTTCTGGATCATTTCCAACCGGGAGTACAAATCCCTGTTTACATGCACAGCATAAACCGCAGAAAAAATACACACACTGAGCACCGACATCAGCCCCAGGGTGATCATGGTATTTTTATTAAATACAGAAAACACCTGCTTCAGGGAAAAGCTTTCACCCTTGTTGTTGGCCGCCACTTGCTGGCGAGCAAAAACCCTTGCCATTCCTGCATCAATAAAAAACATCTCTCTACTCACAATTACTCACAGCTATACACACCACCCTTGCATCAGGGCAGTCAGACCCTGTACGGCCGGACTGCACTTCTTTCAATTTTTCACCACAAAAAGACAAATAAACAAAACAGGACAATTCCCGGAACCAGGACAACCGGCACTAGCTGGCCACCTTCTCCAGGGTTCTCATAATGGCGCTGCGTGCTCTCGGGTTATTCTCTATCTCCTGTCGGGAAGGCTTGACCGCCTTGCCAACAAGCCTGTACCCCGTTTCCAGTGCACTCGCCTGAACCGGCACCCCTCTCGGTAACTGTGGACCTTTCACCAGATTGCGCATAAACCGTTTGACAATCCGGTCTTCCAGGGAGTGAAAACTGATCACCACCAGCCTTCCGCCCCTGTTTAACAACCTGGTCATCGCCAAAAGCGAAGCCTCCAAATCAACCAACTCCCTGTTCACTTCAATGCGTATGGCCTGAAATGCCCTTGTTGCCGGATGCTTTCCCTTCTCCCAGGCCGGGTTGGCCTCTGCAACAATTTTTGCCAACTGCCCGGTTGTGACTATCGGCGCATCCTGTCGGGCTTTTACGATCGCGCAAGCCATGCGTCTGGCAAAGCGCTCCTCTCCGTATTCTCTCAATACCCGGACGATTTCCGGCTCCCCGGCACTGGCCACCCACTCTGCTGCGCTCATGCCTGATTCTGTATTCATTCTCATATCCAGCGGGCCATCCTGCATAAAGCTGAAGCCTCGCCCGGCGTCATCAAGCTGAGGCGAAGAAACACCGAGATCCAGAAGCACGCCATCAAGCGAATCAATACCCAGCCCGGCCATTCGTTCTGCCATATTGACAAAAGCATCGTGAACAATATGAAAGCGGCTATCAGCCTTTGCCAGCTCTTTCCCTGCTGCCACCGCTAGCGGATCCTTATCAAACCCGATTACCCTGGACTTTGTATCCAGCGCTTGCAGAATCCTCCGGGTATGGCCTCCTCTGCCAAAGGTGCCATCCACATAGACCCCCTTTGGCCTGACAACCAGTTGAGCAACCGCTTCTTCCAGCAAAACTGTTTGATGTTCGTTAATGACCAAAGGCATTTCTCTTTTCAGGGTGAACAACGAAGCTAAATAATAAACAAATGCACCAGCAATCAAATCGTGAGACTACGCATTTCTTCCGGCATTTCGCCATCATCAGGTTCATCCATCCAGGCATTCCAGGCTTCTTCACCCCATAACTCCAGCTTGTTACCCTGGCCGATAAGCTTGAGTTTTTTAGTCAGCTTTCCATACTCACGCAAACTGGAAGACAGCGACACCCGACCACTGGCATCCAGATCAAACGAGAGCACATGCCCCATCATCAGACGCTTCATTTTCGAAGACTCTCTGTGGGTGTCCGGCAGGGCAATGATTTTGGGAAGAATTTCATCCCAATAGGGCTGCGGATAAATGATCACGCAGAACTCTCGTGGATGCGCAGTCACCACGATACGACCACCGCACATCTCATTGAGCTGCTCACGAACCCGGGTAGGAATGGCAATCCTCCCTTTCGAATCCATATTGATCGAATGGCTCCCTAAAAGCATCATCCTTCAATTTCGGGCCAATCTACACCCAAATCTCCACCCTGCTGACAAAAAATCCACTTTTTACCACTTTTTTCCACTTTCTCCCACACTATAGAAACAGCAAATACACAATGCAAGCGCAAGAACAAATTGAATTGCCAAAGAATCCCTTTTCAGGACAACAAGTTAGAGGGAAGCAGAGCAAAAAAAAGAAAAAAGCAACCAGAAAGGCCATGTAAATCATGTGGATGCAATGACTTTCCAGAATTGGAATCAACTCTAAGATTTTTTTTGGATAGATAGATTTTTTTTAGATCAGATCAAAAACGAGAGACCGACAAGCCGTCAAACTCTCGCCTCGTACGGGAAAAATAACCGAACCATACGTCATAAATACAACGATAGCAGCCGAAGAGGGTTTTGGGGTTTTGAGTTCGCCGATAAGCCGGGTTCTGTCGTGGACAGTCATTCCTCTAGTGCATGTGTCACCACATACCTCAAGCAACCTACCCGAATCCGGTGCGGGTCACACCGAAGGATTCCTATTTGGTCTTGCTCCGAGCGGGGTTTACCATCGCCGCACCTGTTACCAGCTACGCGGTGCGCTCTTACCACACCTTTTCACCCTTACCCGCTGCGACTCTCTGACAAAGCCAGGGAGCCATTAAAGCGGGCGGTTTACTTTCTGCTGCACTTTCCGTAGGCTCGCGCCCCCCAGGAGTTACCTGGCACTCTACCCTTTGGAGCCCGGACTTTCCTCTCCCCGAATGAATCGGGCAGCGACTGTCTGGCGAACTCAGAGGCAGAATACCTGTACGACCGGAAAAGTGCAAGCCATCGTCATCCAGACTGCGCCTGCTCAGCTATCAGCCTGTTTTTCCCTGGTCTGGACACCAAATTGATAATACACCTTCTTGTTGCCACCATAGTGTTGAGCGACAATCGCAGCGGCCTGCTTCAAAGGCAAGTACTCAACCAACTGAAGCAGCAGTGACTTCGCTTTTGGGTCAAGCTCGTCTCCTGTAGCCCTATAGCCGCGCACAACAAAAACAAACTCACCCTTACGCTGGTTTTCATCAAGCTCGACAATGTCACACAACTCACTTGCCGAGCCTTTCAAAACGGTCTCGAAACGCTTGGTTATTTCTCTGGCGACAACCATCTCCCTATCATCGCCAAATATATTCCTGATTGCTTTCAGCGCATCCTGAACACGGTGTGGCGACTCATAAAAAACCAGTGTCCTTTCGTCTTCTTTCAGCATCTCAAGCCTGTTTGCTCGCGCAACCGGCTTTGCCGGCAGAAAACCTTCAAAGGCAAACCTGTCTGTCGGCAAGCCGGAGACAGACAGGGCGGATATCATCGCACAGGCGCCGGGCACGGGCCTGACCGGCAGGGAATGCGCCCTCACACGATTCACCAGTACATAACCCGGATCCGATATCAAGGGCGTTCCCGCATCCGAGATCAAGGCAATGGATTGCCCACGGCCAATTCGCTCAATGATCTGCCCGGCTTTTTGCTCTTCATTATGCTCATGCAAGGACATCAGCCTGGTCGTGATTCCGTAATGATCCAGCAGACGCCTGCTGTGCCGGGTATCTTCGGCAGCAATCAGATCCACCTGATCAAGTACCGAAAGCGCTCGCAAGCTGATATCAGCCATATTGCCAATCGGTGATGCAACGACATATAGCGCTGATTCAATGGGTTCACCGTGCCCGATGGAAGAAAAATCAGTCAAAAAGAACTCCAATATAAAAAAACAATCACTTTGCAGACGTTACGGTAGTGCTCACAAACAGGTATAATTCCGCTCTGATTCAATTAATTCACACCCCGAAACGTACTTCGAACACTACCAGGGAGAGTAGTACAACCGATGAAAACGCTCAATTTCGTTCTGCCAGCCTTCATTGCTCTCCTGCTTTCGGCCTGTTCCAACGCGCCCATGAAGCCGCATCCGCCTTCCGAGCCAATACAGGAGATTCCGAAACAGCCTCCCACAGCAGATGAATTAATTCAAGAGGCCAACGAATCAGGATCACTTGCCTATTCGGCAGAGCTGAAGTTGCAGGCAGCCCGACTGCTCACTGACAACCAGGAGCCGGCGCGGGCATTCGCTGTGTATTCTGAAATTTCACCCCGATACCTGTCACCCGACCACCTCCGGCACTATATCCTGCTCGGGCTCAAACTGGCTGTTGACCAGGACAGCATTGAAATGGCTCAGCAGCTTTTGGATATGAGAGGCGACCAGTTTGAGCACACCGGCGCCGAGCAGCAAGGTGAGTATGCGTGGCTGGTTGCAAAAGCCCTGTCTCTGTCTGGCCAGCACTATTTGGCGGCACAAAAGAGAATTTTGTCTGCCAATCTCTACAGTGACGAAGAGTACTGGAACAACCATGAATTAATCTGGAAAAATCTCAGACTCTCTTCTCTAGAACAGCTTGTCGCAATACCGGCACCTGATGAAACAAACAACGAGTTAACCGGCTGGATCGAACTGGCCAGAGCCATCAAGCAAAACATGTTCAGCCTGGATAAGCAACTCAGGGCACTCATTCAATGGCAGGGAGACTGGCCAGACCACCCGGCAGCCCGGCACCTTCCCGGCGAACTCAATCTGCTTGCCACTCTCCCCGACCTGCGCCCGGAGCGCATCACTGTGGCTCTGCCGCTATCCGGCAAGCTGGAAAGAGCCGGGAAGTCGATCCTGGAAGGTTTCCTCGCAGCGTTTTACAACGATACTCAACAATCAGCCAGCCAGACCAGACTGTCCATCATTGACACCAGCAAATCGGCCAACATTCGCGAACTGGTTGAATCCATACACTTGACCTCACCCGGGCTGGTTATCGGCCCGCTCAGGAAGACTCTGGTCGAACAGCTTGCCAGCTACCCGGATTACAAATACAAAACCATCACTCTCAACTACACATTGCCCGAAGAAGGTATCACTGAATCCGGCATCTACCAGTTTGGCTTGTCTTTTCAAGACGAACTCAATCAGATTGCGGAACAGGCTTGGTTGGAAAATGTACGCAGCACCCTGATTTTCTGCCCGAATAATAACTGGGGGCAAAGAACCTGCAACCAGCTGGAAAGTGTGTGGCTGGCAAAAAACGGCATTGTTTCTGATATCAAACTTTTCGACCCCAAAAAACAACACACCTTTTTTATTGAAGAGGCGCTCAAGGTCAATCAAAGTAAAGCTCGAAAAAGAGAACTTCAAATGGTTATTGGAGAGCAACTTGAGTTTGAACCCAGAAGAAGGCAGGATATTGACGCCATTTTTCTTATAGCAAACTCGGTAAACGGGCGACAGATCAAACCTCTTTTATCTTTCTACTATGCGGGCAACCTGCCTGTTTATGCTACATCCACCATTTATTCAGGCAAACCGGAGCCGACCAGAAACCTGGATCTTTCCAACATCATGTTTACGGAGACACCCTGGGTTTTGAATACCGCCAACCCGACAAGACACGCAATCGAACAGGCATGGCCGAAACTCGCAAGCAAATACACCCGACTCTTCGCACTGGGAACCGACGCCTTTTTACTATCGTCCCGCCTCCCCCTGCTTGAACAAATACCGGACATATACATACCCGGCAACTCGGGATTACTGAGCCTTAAATCAAATCGGCAAATACACCGTCACCTGGAGTGGGCGACCTTTGAAAAAGGCAATGCGATAGTAATGACAGACAAACACTGATAAAAACCAAAAAAGCAGAAACCGGGGGAATGGGCCAATGCGAAGAAAGGGACAGGAAGCTGAGGGTATTGCTGAATCATTTTTGATAGAAGCCGGTTTGTCGCCAATCAAACGCAACTATTACTGCAAATGTGGAGAGATCGACCTGATCATGAGTGATAAAGAGTCACTGGTTTTTGTGGAAGTGCGATTTCGCAATAACACTGACCACGGAACACCATTGGAAAGCATCACCTCCAGCAAGCAAAGAAAAATCATACGCGCAGCAAAAAACTATCTCACCAGGTATCATTTATGGGACAGGCAGTGCCGAATTGATGCCATAGGTATTGACAAGAAAAAAGACGGCTCACTTCATTTTGATTGGCAAAAAAATGCAATCTGCGAGTAGTTTGTCCTGCTTGCGATAAACATGGCAGCCGTTGAAATCACCCGCTGCGAAGTGAACCACCATTCAATCAGTAGTGCCTGCAACCAGGGAGAACAGACCCGATGACCCCAAACGAGAGATCTGACTATTTGCTCAAGGAGCACCTGGAATTAATCATCAACTGTGCGGACGAATTGAGCCATAAAATCGCTGCACTTTCAGAAACAGTCACGCAGACACTGCTATCTGATGGAAAAGTATTCACCCTCGGGAACGGGCCATGCGCACCGATAGCCGAGATTCTGGCGAACTCAATGGTAGACCAGTTTGAGAGGGAGAGACCCGGCTTTCCAGCAATCTGCCTGTCAAATGAGCACTCCCTGATCTCTCAGTATGCGAAGGAAAGGCGCTTCAATGAACTGGCGGCACGCAAACTCAGGACATTGGGAGCAGAAAATGACATGCTGATCTTGCTGTCAATCGAAGGCGACTGCAGCAATCTGGTACAAGCAATGCAAACGGCCCATGACAAGGGAATGGCTGTAGCACTGATTACCGGACCAAACTCCAGCAACCTGGCTTCAATAATGGATAGTAACGATCTGGAAATTTGCCTTGGAAGCAATACCAAATCACGCGTTATCGAGTTTCAAATGATCAGCATTAATATCTTGCTGGATCTCATTGACTGCGCGCTCTTTGGGCCACCAACAGAAAGCCCTGAGGAACCCGCCTGAATGCACCGGCAACACTCATAACAAGACTCGGCAACCTGTGGATTGACACAAACCTATTTGACTACTGTTAAAGACGGTTTTCTATCCATTTTCTTCACCACCGCCTTGTCCTGACTGCCTGAAGGGTCATCAGGCCCGGGTGTGCCGGGCTCGGCACCAAAAACCATACCCTGGCCATTTTCCTTGGCGTAAATCGCCATCACCGCCCTGACCGGCACATGAACTTGCATCGGGACACCACCAAACCTTGCATTAAAACTCACTGCGTCATTTGAAATAATCAAACCATTAACGGCAGATGTGCTGACATTCAGCACAATCTGTCCGTTGGAAACATAGTCCGATGGCACCTCGACCCCGCTAACACCCGCATCAACCACCATATACGGGGTTAATCCATTATCAGATATCCATTCATTCAACGCTCTTAGCAAATAAGGACGACTCGGTGTCATATAGGTGCCTCGGATTAATCCCTTGCAGAAGACATTCAGCCTCTGATTTCCTGTTCAAATTCACTAAGGCTCGCCTTGAAGGATTCCCTGCCAAACAGCCTGTCCATGTACTGTGCAAGTGGCTTGCCTGCTTTTTCCGGAATTTCTATACCCAACAGGGGCAACCTCCAAAGTAATGGAGCAACACAACAATCTACAATGGTAAACTCCTCACTCATAAAATAGGGCTTTTCAGCAAACAACGGTGCAGAGGCTATCAGACTCTCGGCCAGTTCCTGGCGGGGCTTGTCCACATCAGTGCCTCTTGCAGTACCTGATTCAATCTGGTCTGCAAGCCACAACCAGTCCTTCTGGATACGATGCATCATCAATCGACTGTGAGCTCTGGCCACCGGGTAAACCGGCAACAGGGGGGGATGGGGAAATCTTTCGTCCAGATATTCCATCATAATGTTTGCTTCATAAAGCACAAGATCCCGATCAACAAGCGTAGGGAGCTCATTGTAGGGATTAAGGTCAGCCAGTTCTTCAGGCTTGTCATCGGGATCGACGTCGATAATATCAACAGCAACCCCCTTTTCCGCAAGAACAATCCTCACACGATGACTATAGTGGCTGGTGCCATCGGAAAAAAAAGTCATGGATGACCTTTTTGTCACTACTCCCATTAGAATTCCTCAATATTAAAAAAAATAATCAAAGCGCCTGAAACAAACGCTTTGATTATTGTTAACGCATATGGCGAATCATCACTATCAGCCCGATAACACACTACTCGGCCTAGTGAATACCTCTCCAATACTCCTTATTGAGAAAATACACAAAAATGAACAAAAACGCGAGAAACAATAAGACATTTCTACCTATCCGGTGACTTTCCAGTTTGGATGGTTCTCCCATATAAACCATAAAGCCAACCAGATCCTTAATGGCCCTGTCATATTCACTTGCAGACAAGCTGCCTTTTTGCGCATATTCCTGACAACCACTTCCACCAACCAGCTCACCTGTCAGCGTATCAAACTGCTTTTTAACACCGAACCCGGGTTTGTCGGCACACAAGCCCTGCAAGCCTTCCAACACATGCGGCATCCCTACATCAGGGAAAATGGTATTGTTGACACCATAGGGCCTTGAGTCATCTTTATAAAACGCTCTCATATAGGAATACAGCCAATCTGGCCCGCGCAAACGTGCTTCCAGTGTCAGATCAGGCGGAGGAGCACCAAACCAGGAACTCGCCTGCTCGGGGGAAAGTGCGATCTGCATCAACTCGCCGATTTTTGCGTCCGCAAAAACCAGATTTTCCATATACAAATCAGGCGGAATACCCAAATCGGTTGCTACGCGTTCATAACGCGCGTACTTCATCGAGTGGCATCCCATGCAGTAGTTGGTAAACAAGGCAGCACCACGCTGCAAAGACACCTTATCTTCGAGATCGATATCCACGTGATCAACGACAACACCACCACCTGCAGCCAATGCCAAATTGGAGAAAAGTGAAAACGCAAGCAATTGCAATAATCGAGTTATCATCCTGTGACCCTCTCTGGCTCTGGTTTGGTTTTTTCCATTTTGCTATACCAAGGCATCAGTATAAAAAATGCGAAATAGATCACAGTGGCAATTTGCGCAACCATCGTTCTTTCAGGTGTCGAGGCCAGGGCACCAAGATAACCAAGAACAACAAAACTGATCGAAAACACCACCAACCACAATTTACTGATCCACCCTTTGTAACGAATGGACTTCACCGGGCTCCGATCCAACCACGGCAAGACAAACAGAATCGCAATCGCTCCACCCATCACTACAACACCCCAAAACTTGGCATCAACACCAAACAGAGGATAGGTTACCGCCCGCAACATCGCATAGAACGGGGTAAAGTACCACACTGGTGCAATATGCTCCGGCGTCTTCAACGGGTTGGCAGGCTCAAAGTTCGGTTTTTCGAGGAAAAACCCTCCCATTTCCGGGAAGAAGAACACCACAATACAAAATACAAAGAGGAAAACAACAACACCGACCAGATCATGGACCGTGTAATAGGGGTGAAAAGGAATACCATCTTTGGGAATACCGTTTTCATCCTTGTTTTTCTTGATTTCAACGCCGTCAGGATTATTGGAGCCCACTTCATGCAGCGCCAGCAAGTGGAGAACAACCAACGCAAGAAGAACAATTGGCAATGCAACTACGTGCAAGGCAAAAAACCGGTTCAGGGTAATGCCTGATATCAGGTAATCCCCCCGAATCCACAAGGCAAGATCCTCACCGACAAAAGGTATCGCGCCAAACAGGGAAACGATAACCTGGGCTCCCCAATAGGACATTTGTCCCCAGGGCAGCAAATAACCCATAAAGGCCTCGGCCATCAGGCACAGATAGATGGTCATACCAAAAATCCACACGAGTTCGCGAGGCTTGCGATAAGATCCGTACATCAACCCCCTGAACATGTGCAAATACACGACAGCAAAGAACGCCGATGCACCTGTAGAATGCAGATATCTCAACAGCCAGCCATATTCCACATCCCGCATAATATACTCTATGGACGCGAAGGCTCCCTCGGCAGAAGGGTTATAGCTCATCGTCAGCCAGATACCCGTCAACAACTGATTAACCAGCACCAGCAACGATAAGGAGCCAAAGAAATACCACATATTGAGGTTCTTTGGCGCATAGTACTTGCTCATGTGGCGCTCGAAAGCCTCCACCACCGGCAAGCGGGCATCAATCCATTCCAACAGCTTTTGCATTATGCTCCCTCCTGGTTGACACCAATCATGACTGTTTCATCATCAATATAATAATAGGGAGGAACCACCAGATTGGTCGGAGCTGGAACACCCTTGTAAACACGACCGGACAAATCAAATTTGGAACCATGACAGGGGCAGAAGAAACCACCCAGCCAGTCCGGGCCCAGATCAGCCGCTGCTACTTCAGGCCTGAACTTGGGAGAACACCCCAGATGGGTGCAAATTCCGACCATAATCATATATTCGGGTTTTATTGCTCGATCCACACCCTTGATGTATTCGGGCTGCTGTGGTTTTTCAGATAGTGGATCGGCGACTACATCATTAAGCTTCGGGAGTCGCTCCAGCATTTCTTTTGTGCGCCTGACAATCCAGACAGGCTGCCCCCGCCACTCCACTGTGACCTGTTGACCCAGCTCAATCTTGCTTATATTAACCTTGACCGGAGCACCAGCGGCCTTGGCCTTGGCACTCGGGTTCCACGATGCCACAAAAGGCACCGCAGCACCGACCACGCCGATACCGCCAACCACGGATGTCGCTCCAAGCAGAAGTCGTCGCCGGCCCTGATCTACATCGCCATTGCTCATACAGGCTTCTCCTAACTAGAGATACTTACCTAAATTCACGGAATAAGCACGAATTTAGAACCATAAAATTAATCCGCACAAATGGTAATGAAATTAACCCCCACTTACAAGGTGGATTAGTCAATTTCGAGCCAATATAAGCCTTTTTCCAACCACAATTTTTTGAGGTCAATCAGACTCTCATAAAAAAGCCCGACTGAAAGCCGGGCTTTGGGTGCCTCTGCGCGAATTTGTTAACGCTTGGAGAATTGTGGACGCTTGCGTGCCTTGCGAAGCCCCACTTTCTTACGCTCGACTTCACGAGCATCTCGCGTCACATAACCGGCTTTACGCAAGGCAGGTCGCAACGTTTCATCATACTCCATCAAGGCACGTGTAATACCATGACGAATTGCACCCGCCTGACCGGTAGTACCACCACCGGATACAGTCACCTTGATATCAAACCTATCGACCATCTCGACCAATTCAAGCGGTTGACGAACCACCATGCGGGCAGTTTCACGACCAAAAAACTGATCAAGCGGACGATTGTTAACAGTAATATTTCCTGTACCGGGACGAAGGAACACTCTCGCAGCAGATGTCTTACGTCGACCTGTACCATAATTTTGAGTTACAGACATATTGGCCTTCCGTTATATATTCAATTCTTGTGGTTGCTGTGCCGCATGAGGATGCTCTGTTCCTGCATACACTTTAAGCTTGCCAAACATTTGCCGACCCAGCGGGCCCTTTGGCAGCATACCCTTTACCGCCGCCTGAATAATTCGCTCTGGAGCGTGATCACGCAACTTGTTAAAAGACATGGATTTCAAGCCACCGACATAACCGGTATGCCTGTGATACATCTTGTCGCTGGCCTTATTACCTGTTACGGTAATTTTTTCAGCATTGACAACAACTATATAGTCGCCCGTGTCAACATGAGGAGTGTACTCAGGCTTATGCTTGCCCCTCAGGCGACGGGCAATCTCGGTTGACAATCTGCCGAGAGTTTTACCTGTAGCATCTACAACAAACCAGTCGCGTTTTACGCTTTCCGGCTTTGCACTTAACGTTTTCATCAATTCCCGCCTCTAAAATACGATTGCCTCCATACCCTGAGCCAATACCGAACGAACAGACCATAACCCTGCCTGGGAAAGAGCATTGATTATGATAACCGGTCCATCGACACCAACTATCCAGATACTTTTGGAAGCCCAATTGTCTTCAAATTATTCATTGTCAGCATGGAACGCCGGGGCTGCGTTGCAGACGCCAACTAAAAAAATTCAGGGCGCGAATTATAATTAATCTACCCCGGAATCACCAGCCCTTTTTTATTTTTTATTCCAAACCCGGAAGGCACCCCCTCCGAAAGCGACCTTGAAAAACAGAAGTCAAACCAGTGAAAACAGCCTGCGCGTATTGGCAAGAAGCGATAACCGGATCAATTCCGGAGGCTCGTTGCGCAGATCGCAAAGACAGTGAAATACCTGTTTTACCGATAATGGTGTATTCAGCTCACCCCGAAGCCCGTACGGTGGCATATCCGGTGAGTCTGTTTCCAGTACCAGTGAAGAAAGGGGCAATTTTGCGACGGCATCCCTGGTTTTACGCGCCCCGGGGTAAGTAATCACTCCACCCACACCAAGGTAAAAACCCCGTTTCACAAACTGCAAGCCATCCTGAATACTGCCGGAAAAACCATGCAACACGCCATAACCACGATAATTTTGGCGTTTTAACACTGCCAATACGTCGCTGTGTGTTTTACGTGAGTGAACAATAATTGGCAAACCATGCTTCACCGCCAACTCAATCTGCCCCTGAAACAACTCGACCTGGCGCTGCCAATGGGGAGCGGTTCTGTCCAGCCCGATTTCTCCAACGGCGACCACCTGCTGATCACTGACCAGCAGGGCATCCAGTTGCTCCAGGCCACTATCCGGGTGCTCGTCGACAAAACAGGGGTGCATACCCAAAGCGATGGAAATCTCCGAAAAACGACTGGCCAGCACGCACAGGTCAGGCCACTGCCCGACGAGCACCCCGGGGACAACAAATTTCCCGATTCCCTCAGACCAACAGGATGCCAGAAGTGTTTCCAGTGATTGCTGAAAACACTCAAAATTCAAATGGCAGTGGCTATCAATAAAACGCACGGACAAGACCAGTTAGTGCTCTCGTGTTTTATGAAACACAATATCCGGATAGCGTTCCTGAGCCAACTGCAGGTTGACCAGGGTGGGCGCAATGTAGGCCAGAGAGTCTCCACCGTCCAAAGCAAGATAGTCAGCGCAACGTTTTTCAAACTCTGCCATCTTTTGACTGTCTTCAGCCGTCACCCAACGTGCCGTTGCCACATTAACCGGCTCATAGATTGCCTCAACCTTGTACTCGGTCTTGAGCCTGCTGACCACCACATCAAACTGCAGCACACCCACCGCACCGACGATCAAATCATTGTTTTTCGAAGGCCGGAATACCTGAACCGCACCCTCCTCGGACAACTGGATCAACCCTTTTTGCAGTTGCTTGGTTTTGAGCGGATCTTTTAACCTGATCCTTCGGAACAGCTCGGGCGCAAAGTTCGGAATCCCCGAAAATTTGAACGTCGAACCGGAGGTAAAGGTATCACCAATCTGAATGGTTCCGTGATTGTGCAGCCCGATAATATCACCGGCATAAGCGGTTTCGACGCGGGTACGGTCACCCGCCATAAAAGTCAGGGCATCGGCAATGCGAACCTCCTTGCCCAGCCGAACATGCTTCATTTTCATGCCCTGCTGGTAAATACCCGAGCAGATTCTCAGAAAAGCCACCCTGTCCCTGTGCTGAGGATCCATATTGGCCTGAATCTTAAACACAAAGCCCGAAAAGTCCTGACTGTCCGGCTCGATCATTCCCTCATCAGTGTCTCTGGCCAGCGGCTTCGGTGCCCAGTCAACCAGGCCATCAAGCACATGATCCACGCCAAAATTACCCAATGCCGTTCCAAAGAACACCGGCGTCAGTTCGCCAGCCAGAAAAGAGTCCAGATCAAACTCCGGGCAAGCCCCCTTTACCAGCTCGATTTCTTCTCTCAGTTGTTCCGCATAATCGCCGATTTGTTCATCCAGCTCCGGGTTATCGATCCCTTTCACTGTTCGCACATCCTGAATCGTATGCCCCTGCCCCGAGGAATAGAGCAGCACCTCGTCCCGTAACAGGTGGTAAACACCCTTGAACTCCTTGCCCATGCCAATCGGCCAGGTAATTGGCGCACAGTGAATATTCAGGACACTTTCCACTTCATCCAACAATTCAATCGGGTCGCGTATGTCCCGATCCAGCTTGTTCATAAAGGTAATAATCGGCGTCGTCCTCAGCCGGGTTACCTCCATCAACTTTATGGTTCTGTCCTCTACGCCCTTGGCGCTGTCAATCACCATCAGGCAGGAGTCAACAGCAGTCAGTGTACGATAGGTGTCTTCAGAGAAATCCTCGTGCCCCGGCGTATCCAGCAGGTTAACCAAATGCTCGCGATAGGGAAACTGCATGATGGAGGTGGTCACGGAGATACCCCTCTCCTTTTCCATCTCCATCCAGTCAGACCTGGCATGCTGGCCGGATTTTTTTCCCTTTACTGTCCCTGCCTTTTGAATAGCCTTTCCGAACAGCAACAGCTTTTCGGTAATGGTTGTTTTTCCCGCATCCGGGTGGGAAATAATAGCGAAAGTCCTACGCTTTTTGATTTCATTGAGAAAATCTTGGTTTGCCATGTATAAATTCTTTTAGTTTGTACACGGATTTGTACACACTTTTGGACGTACTCTTTTTTCAGTTCTTCGCTTGTCAAATCCGTCGTGTTAATCGCAATTGGCCGCTATTTTCGCTGATCTTGACTTTATAAACAATCAATGGTTTTCCAATCGGTTACCTTTTACTCTCAGCGTGTGCCAATGCTCAGTTGTAGCTGTTTGCAATCATTGCCTGACCACCTCGCTCCGGAGCCGAGGATAGCAACTCACCTTCGAAGAGATACATTTCCGGCAGCCACAACTTCAAAACAAGAAGAAAATACCCGCACAAATTATGACCCTATACATTTAATGCCAAAATCAGCCGCGCGTGTTATGCGTTGGCTGGATTTTTTTGTTAGAGCTTCTTTCCTCTGCAATTAACTTTGCCCAACAGGTTCTACTCCTCTCTTTTTTGATCTGCTCTAGTGTTTTAAGATTATTGCCTGTCTTTTTTGTGCTCATCACGTTTCTTCCTTTCTTTTGGGGTAGTAAATTCTTTAAGCTCATCATCAGTTAGATAAGGTGTATCAGGATCAGATATAGACTGCTCCATAATTTCTTTCTCAGTTGTATTTTTGATGCGTTCAATATCGGTTTCACCTTTCATCTTCCTGAGTTCTTCAAGCGTATATGTTTTACTCATACAATTCTCCTGAGATGAAATGTGTGTGACTCATATTCTTGCCTTTCCTTTTTGTTTGCCATACGCGCAGATATGATTCGTACAACATCTTGACCATTTTCATTAACTCTCTCAGTGTATACAACAAGAAGTATGCCAAAACTTACTCTACCGATAGTCTGGATTCGCACCTCTCCATAGTTTTGTCGGTGATCAGTTCTTTCTTGCCTTCCTGGATCATCCCATACTAAAGCGGCATCAATGAAATCGATCCCGCGGTCTCTGAGCGTTTTTTCTCGTTTACTTTCATCCCAATCAAATAACATCATTTTCTCCTTTGCCAGCCATAGGCTAATGGCCAAAACCATATTTCTTTTGAGTGTTCTGGTCAAATAAAACTGGACACAGAACGATGGCTACTTTCTTGCACCCAAGGAAAAAACACTCCGAAAACCTTGCACAATAGCGCTATCAGAAAAAAAACGCACCAAGGTAAGCCACGCAATTGGCATTTTTTTCTATTTCCGACCAATCCAGATTATTTACCGAACCGGCAGAGCAGGAGACAACCAAAGGCAGTGAAACACATCAGGCAAGATCAGTGATATCTCGTTTCTTTTTTATAAAAAGCCAAGTGGCTACCACATAAGTCGTGCTGGCAATACCTGTTAATAACAACCTGGTAACGGATATGACAATTGGCTGCCAAAGCATAGCGATAATCATGAGTGCACCTGAAAGAAACAGCGTTAACCTGTTTCTATCTATAAAAACCGCATTGATCATTTTTATTTCGTTACGCTCAGGTTTCGTCATTTTACCCCGACTCGCAGAAGTCAGACTTTGGTCGTTATTCCGGATTACCGGAAAAAAACGCCAACTCCAGCGCCATAACAATTGCATTTTCTCTGCCATTGACCGCAGGATAGTAGCCTTTTCTCAATCCGATTTCATTGAAACCCGCAGCGGAATACAAGGCAATGGCAACCTCGTTGGATTGTCGCACCTCCAGAAACATGGTTTTCCCTCCCACCTGCAGTGACCGGTCAATCATAAATCGCAGGAGTTTGCCACCAGCTCCCTGGCCTCTGAAGCGGTCGGCGACACACAGATTCAGCAATTCAACCTCATCCAGAGTCATTCTGGAAAAACCGTAAGCGACAATGGGGGCGCTTTTTGCATTTGAATCCGGTACCGGATCCACAAGCAGCCAATTGTGATAGCGCTGACCAAAGCAGCCGGTGAAATCATTTTCAGACCAGGGATGAGTATAACCGGCTTGTTCAATTTCGAGAATCTCGGGCACATCAGTTTCGCAAACCGGTCGAATTGTCCACGCCGAAGATGAAACGGTCATACCATCAGTCATGGCATCAGCCCGTTGACAAAACGCGTTCAAGCTGTTGCCAAAGTGCTTTTTTACCTAAAGGTTCTGCCAATAGATCAACCAGAGATTCAGCACGAATAAAACGCCCTTTTGCTGCAATGGCCCGAAAAAGCGGATGACTCGAGTCAGGGAGATAACGGGACAGTTCATGCAGTGTTGAAAGTGTCGATTTTCCCATGACAATCAGTGTGCATTCACTTGCAGAAACAGTGTAATCAATACATTTTTCAAAAATTCGTGCAGCGTCGGCATCCGACTGGAAGGGTAATTCCTTATGCGCAAAAACGGGCCAGTCAAACTGTACCGGCTCACCGATATCCCATGAGGGCTTTATTCTCACCACTGCCTCAGAAATTGAAGACGCAAGCTTTCTTAACGCACACTGGTGTGACTCGTGAGCCTCGCTAACAAAAACCAGCTCGCCCACTCGAAAAACCAAAAGGGAAACATAACCAAGCCCCCTGGCAACGGAAGACCATGAATCCTGCCCGGACTCAGCCGGGAGTATCGCCGCCTGTGCTGCCGGCACCACCGGCAATCCGGCAGGTTCTGGTACGACTTTTTCCGCCTTTGTCGCCAGAGCCCCGGGTGATTCAGGCTTCACGTCAAGTCGGGAAAGTATTGAACTGACAGGAGAGATACCACCACTGCCACTTTCTGGCGATTTTGAAGGTTTGACCGATTCAATTTTAACAGCCAAGGCCGGTGCCGAATTCGACCTGCCAGTAGATACGGGTCGCACGGACGTGTTAGCTGCCGGTCTGACGGTGAACTGAAACGAACCGGACGCTTTCGCACCGGGTAAGACGACCTTGCTATACCAAAGATCCACGCCGATCAGGTTGAGATATTCCTGGCGCGTACTCTCGTCCACAGCCATAAGAGCCCCCATCAAATGACCCGACCTACACCTTTCCCTGCGGGTGTTTTTTGTCAGACCGCTGTAGCAACAGATTGAGAGCATGAATATAGGCTTTGGCGGAAGCAATCACAATATCCGTATCTGCGCCCATGCCATTGACAATACGGCCGTCTTTTTCAAGCCGGGCAGTGACTTCACCCTGAGCATCGGTGCCGCTTGTGATATTATTGACAGAGTACAACTGCAAATTGGCACCGGAATCCACCAGGGATTCAATTGCCTGATAGGTCGCGTCTACTGGCCCGCCACCTTCGGCTGTGCCGGTAACTTCCTCGCCATCAATCATCATGGTCACCCGGGCAACGGGGGTAACACCGGTTTCAGAAGAAACTTTCATACAGACGAGTCGGTAAACTTCGTCTGTGGCCGAAATAACGGCATCGCTGACCAGAGCCTGCAGGTCTTCATCGAAAATTTCGTGTTTTTTATCGGCCAGTTCCTTGAATCGGGAAAACACTTCATTTAGACGGGTTTCCGAATCCAGGGTGATACCCAGCTCTTCCAGTCGACTTCTAAATGCATTCCTTCCCGAGTGCTTGCCAAGCACCAGACTGTTTTTATTCCAGCCCACATCCTCCGCCAACATGATTTCGTAAGTTTCCCGCTTTTTCAGTACACCATCCTGATGGATACCTGATTCATGGGCAAAGGCATTCGCTCCGACAATGGCTTTGTTGGGCTGCACCGGAAAGCCGGTCACTGTGGACACTAGGCGCGATGCCGGAACGATGTGTCGGGTATCAATATTGCTGTGCAAATTAAACAAATCCTCGCGGGTCTTGACTGCCATGACGATTTCTTCAAGCGCAGCGTTTCCTGCCCGTTCACCCAGACCATTTATAGTGCATTCAACCTGTCTTGCGCCATTTTGCAGTGCCTGAAGTGAATTGGCGACAGCGAGACCCAGATCGTTGTGGCAGTGAACAGAAAAAGTTGCCTTGTCCGAGTTTGGAATCTTTTCAATCAGCTCCCTGATCAACCCCCCGTATTGCTGTGGTATCGCATAACCGACTGTATCGGGAATGTTAATGGTGGTTGCTCCCGCGTCGATGGCTGCCTCGATAATTCTGCACAGAAAATCAAGCTCGGAACGCCCGGCATCTTCACAGGAAAACTCCACATCGCCGGTATAATTTCTGGCTCGTTTTACCGCATGCACCGCTTGCGCGACGACCTCGTCCGGCTGCATTTGCAGCTTGTATTCCATATGAATGGGAGAGGTTGCAATAAAAGTATGAATTCGTCCTGAGTTGGCCTTTGCTATGGCTTCTGCTGCGCGGTCAATATCCGCATCCAATGCCCTGGCAAGGCTGCACACGGTTGAGTCTTTGATTGTCTCCGCAATTGCCCTGACTGACTCGAAGTCACCCTGGCTGGCAATGGCAAACCCGGCTTCAATTACATCAACCCGCATTTTTTCCAGCGTTTTGGCGATGCGAAGTTTCTCGGCCTTCGTCATCGATGCACCCGGACTTTGTTCCCCATCTCTCAGGGTAGTGTCAAAAATGACTAATTGATTGTTGGCGGCCATTGAAATTGCTCCCGGAAGAATTGCGTTATTATTAGTAGAATCGACGTAGTTAATTAGTGGAATCGACGTAGTTAACTATTGAACAACTAACTTAACCACTCATTATAGTTTAGTAGTACAAAGAACCATCGACTGCGCCAGGCAGGAAAGAATGCAGCTTCAAGACGCCGAGTATAATCAGAAGCAGGAAGCAAAATCAAGCCAGCCCTTCAGGCAGGCATCGACCTGACCCGCAGCTTACAGCCCAAAAAAAACCCGCACGGACAAGTCTGTGCGGGTTTTTGAATAGAAGCCTGACGACGACTTACTCTCGCATGGGGAGGCCCCACACTACCATCAGCGC
>PDWI01003331.1_pt1 | contig 110474 bp, 97 predicted proteins | sample 1430891 | NCBI WGS metagenome assembly PDWI01 (sample SAMN01162508, study PRJNA174530) | Oral metagenome, whole genome shotgun sequencing project. | biome: Marine environment; feature: Marine mammal; material: Swab sample of the gingival sulcus; isolation source: swab sample of gingival sulcus... | reverse complement strand
CTGTCATGGCGGATTAGTCTACTATAAGTGCTTGAGAACCCTTATTTTAAAGACTTTTCCGCCATTTTTTCACTTTTCTTGGTGAAATATCCGGGTTAGGCCTGACAAGGGAGGAGGCTGACAATACCGAAGGTCTTGGCGGTGCTTTTGTTATGTCTTTAATTTCGGGGTTAACAAAAGCCCTGTTGATTGTTCAAACACAACCGGGGTTCTGAGCGGGGCATTTTTTGGGGCGGTGGTAGCAGTCGTATTTACTTTTACGTCAATAGGTTATTACAACGGTTTTTCTCGTACCTCGTTAAAACTAACACTAATAAACTCGGCCCATAGCATTGTTGAACTTGCTCTAATTGGTGGAATTATCGGTGCTTTTGCTTAACAGCACAGCTTAACAAGCAAAAACAGCATCGCCCGGCGGGTTCTGGGGGCTGGACGCGCGAATTAGCGCCGCTGCTTTGGTGGTGTGTGCTGAGCATGGCACTAGATTACGAAGGGGAAAGTCCTTCTACCGTGTATCCGCGGTCGGTGTTGTTAAAAAATCTACATTGACTTTGAATTGTGTCCCTAAAACAGGTTGACTTTTTCCGGCGACATATTAGGTGTGTCGGCAGAAGCAAGATAATTCTAACGCGCGTATTATCCGTACGCGTTCCAAAACAGCTTATTACGCAGGCATTATACCTACCAAATCGTATCGACTATCTCACAGCCCCTTAAATTCTTATCAGCGGTTACAAGTTGAGCGTTATGAATAATTGCTGTTGCGGCAATTATTCTATCTGCTGGGTCGTTGTTTATTTCAGAACCAAAGCCAGTAGAACGCTCCGCAATCTCAGCGCTAATAGGTACTACGCTAATGCTTCGCGATTGAAGGCAAAGGTTTATAAAGTTCGCTGCACCGGTTTCAACTTGAATGCGCTGTTTTTTTATTAGCATGGAAATTTCCCACAGTGTTATATCGGAGACCATTAATGCGTTATGCTCCTCCGCTTTGCTAATTGCTTTTAATGCTTTGGGTGTTAACTGACCTGTTTCGAGGGCATCCCAAACAACTGCGCATGTGTCTAATAAAATCATAAAAGAGCGTCCCAGGATTCATCAATAGGACTGGTTACGTCAAGAACCGTGGCGGACTTGGCGAGCTTCTTTAGCTTTGTTCTGGCAAGCTCTTTTTGATTAGTTGGCGCTGTGATAGTGGCAATGAGTCTTCCGTTAGTGGTGACGGATATCTGCTCACCGGAGTTTGCCTTTTCTAGATATTTCAATAGGTTAGCTCTAAAATCGCTAATAGTTACTGTTTCCATAAGGCACCAAAATGTATGTTGTACAATGATTGCGTACAACATACGGGCATACGCATAACAAGTCAATCGAAACGACGCTTTATGCAGGCGTGTGTGCTCAGACCAGTACGCCCAGGGGCGGCCAAGTTTTGCTTGAGTCCTGTTGGACTTGCGCGCAATATTGGCTACCTGGCTCAGGAACTACGGCGTATTCGCGCTATCCTGGAAACTAACCAGAAAGAAGCTGGAGGAGGCATGGAATGAGTACTTTGGCGGCAGATGACGCTTTCCTGTTTGACGGTAGCGGTGGTGCGACAAAAGTTACGTTGGAGAAAGCGGTGTCTCCACCTGGTAATAAAGCCGCGCCGGTTTGGTTGCGTCTCAACCTGCGGTCACCCGAGATAAAGCAGCGATTGCAGAAAGTTGCTGGACTCGATTCAATCATTGTGGAGCATCTACTGGCAGGAAGTCCGCATCCGCGTAGTTTATTGTTTGAAAAAGGTTTACTCCTTTCTTTACGGGCGATAAGTTTTAACGAAGAACGAAACCCTCAAGATATGGTAGGCATCGCCATGTGGTTGGAAGAGGGGTTGATAATAACTTCACAATGTGAACCAATCAGGGCTATTGCTGACATTGAACAGTGCTTTACGTCTGGCACTGGCCCTTGTGATACCTCACAGTTTCTTTCCCAGTTAATCAATAGTCTTGCTAACAATACTGAGCAGACCATGGATACGCTGGAGGGTGGCATGGAGGAGCTTGAAGAACATGCCGATTTAGACAACATGATAGAAATGCGCGCCCAACTTACTAACTTACGTCGCTTTGTGCATCACTTCAAACGCTCCTTAACGCCTCAGTTGGAAGCGCTGAACGTTTTACTCGCTGACCCACCAGCATGGCTTAATAAGCGCGACAGGTCATTGATCGGTGAAAACATTCATCGGTACAACTGGCTTCAGAATGAAGTGCTTTTTGCTCTGGAGAGAGTGCGTGCTGCGCAAGAGGATTTGCAGAACCTCGCAGCTGACAGGCTTAACAAGCGCATGTATGCGTTGACTGTCGCTTCTACGGTTTTTTTGCCACTTACTTTTCTCACTGGGCTTTTTGGTATCAACGTTGGCGGTATTCTTTGGGCGCATAATGCAAATGGGTTTGCATTATTCTCCCTCTGTATGCTGTTTATTACGGTGATACAGCTTCTGTTTTTCCGTTGGATGAAGTTGCTGTGACTGAGGGCCTGCTTTTGCTTGACGTAACAGTATAGGACATGGTCAGAGACGTTCTAAGGTTTATAGAGTATACTGATTATGGTGTTGTAGGCGATGGCGGATAAACACCGCCTGTATTCTTTTCAACGTGGACATACTTCAATATGGACATACTGCCTGTTAACTCTGAATTTGTGACGCTGGCAACGCTGGTTATTTTTTGTCTGACCTATTTAGGCATCGCTGCTGGCAGAATATATGGATTGCAACTCGACCGCACGGGAATTGTGCTGCTGGGTTCAATCGCTCTGCTGGTTTGCGGTTGTATTACCTTGCCTGAAGCAGTCGACGCTGTCAGCGTCCCATCAATTTTATTGCTGTTCAGTCTGATGGTGATTGCTTCACAACTGCACTATGCTGGCTTTTACCACCGCGTCGCCGATGGTATTTCGCGATACTTAGATCGCCCCGCTTTTTTCTTGGCTATTCTGATGGTGACCGCTGGAGTTTTATCCGCGTTTTTAAATAACGATGTCATATGCTTTGCGTTTGCACCGGTGGTAGCACGCACTACGCTGAGGAAAGGCCATAATCCCATCCCATTTTTGATTGGCTTAGCCCTGGCCAGTAACATTGGTTGTACCTTGACGGTAATTGGTAACGCGCAAAATGTGTTGGTTGGGCAACTTGCGCACTTGAATTTTGGTGCGTATATGCTGTGGGTGATCGTTCCTGTGAGTGCAGCGATGTTAGTCGCCTACTGCATCGTTTACGCGTTGGGACATAAACACTTCAGTATTACTCAAAGCCAAAAATTGCTAAAAGTCACGCCTGATGATACGCCATTTGACCGCTGGCGCACAATAAAGGGCTTGGGTGCGATTGTCTTGATAGTGTTACTGTTTTTTGCCGATTTGCCGCATTATTTGGTGGCACTGACAATTGCCGGCCTGCTGCTGTGCAGTCACCGCTTAAAAAGCAAAGCAGTGTTACAAGGAGTAGACTGGCAATTGTTGATGTTGTTTATCGGCTTGTTTGTTGTCGTTGGCGCCTTTGAAGACGCCAACCTTGCTGAGCAGGGTGTCACCTATTTACGTGACCACGGCGTCGACTTAAATAACCCCTATATCCTCGCGTTAAGCAGTGGAGCGCTGAGCAACCTGATCAACAATTCGGCTGCAGTGATGTTGTTGGTTCATGTTGTCGATCTAAGTCAGCCTATCAATGGCTACGTGCTGGCACTATCGAATTCGTTTGCGGGAAACTTACTTCTAATTGGCAGTATGGCCAATATTATTGTCGTTGAGTGCGCTAACGATGTTGGCGTGAAAATTTCCTTTAAGGAATTTGCCAGATACGGCGTTCCCACTGCACTTAGCTCATTTGTTATTTTGTTGGGCTGGGTGGGGTTGATGTCGGTAATGTGATAAGCATAGTACGCTATCTTAACCTGCGGGCGTTTGTCGTGTGTTTTCTTGGGTATGGCTTGTGAGCGCGGGGGGGTGAAAAAATGATCAATCTGCAATTTTTATTGCGGCACCACACCGGCAATCCGTTCTCGTAGTAATAATTACTTAGGTCAAACACATCACTAATTGGGCATAGTTCCGCTGTAGATTGATATCGAGCCCGTAACAGTTGGGATTACGTAAACTTCTTTTATAAGTTCAAAACCAGCTTCTTCCATGAGAGTTGGTATGCAGCCGTCAGCATTGGCCTGTGTGTCTCGAACGCCGTCGAGCACTTGAATTGTCGAGCGAAACAATGCCCGCATTAATGCGCTTCTTTGCTGTCCGTAGTCCGCAATGTAACAGCTTCCACCAGGCTCCAGTAGCTGGGCCATACTGCTCAGAATGTTTTTCTTCTCTTCTATCGGCGTTTGATGTAGTACCAGGCTGGAAACGATTTTGGTAAATTTTCCAAGACTTGATGTGGAGTGGCAGTTTACAAAACCCTGATGCAAGCTCACGTCCTGAGAAGCGGCGTCAATTTTTTTGCTGGCAAATTCCAAAATTTTAGGGTCGGGGTCAATGCCGTGAATCTCAACCCCGGGGCAGGCCTGAGCAATTTTTAGCGCCAGCGTAGCGGTGCCGCATCCTACGTCCAGGATACGATCTGATTTCTGGGGGGATATAATTGCAACTAACTGCTCTCTCCACTTTTTTTCTCTGGTCAATAGGCGAACACCGCTGTCATATAGCGGCGTCAATAAACTTATGCCAGCAGCGGGAGTAAACGATTGTTTCATGATTTGATGAGAACCATCCTATTCAGTTGCCAAAAAAGGAATGCAGCTTGAAAACCAATGTTTCTTAACCTGGTTGCGCTGCAATGCAGTGACAGCGCCGCAATAGTAGCCCAAAGAAAAAGTGCCTACAAATGATTCTCAGCGCTTTTGAGCAGGGCGAGGGTACAAGCCTTTACTGATTTTTGACGATATTTGGAACAGACTGGCTGACTGGAGTACGGGTTTTGTTTAGAATGACAGAGGTGTTCATGGTGGGCGACAAATGTGCTGCTTAAACGCATGAATGTTTCTCAACCCGCTGATTTTATTTGTTATTTGTGGGAGCTCCATCATCTTTGTTCTGCGCTTTATTTTTAGATCAATTACTATGAAAGTGTTATACAAGCTCACGCTGTTATGCTGCCTGTTGCTACCGGCCTTTGCCGCGAATGCGGCCACTGAGCATTACTCCATTTATTTAGATACCGACAATATCGGCATAGCTCAATGCACTGAAAACGGTGTCAGCGGGATTGATTTTCGCATTGTTGTTACGGTTGATAATACGGCCAAAACAATTACGCAAGTTGGTTTAAGTTCTTGTAATGTAGGTATTTTCTCTCCCTCCTTTGCGCTCAACCTAAGTGATTGGTCTGTCGGTGTAGGTAATGGCGCCGGTGGCAGTGATCTCATCGAAGGGCGCTTGCCATTGGCGCAGTTGGGCAATCCTACGCAAGTCAATATTCTGGTGGTGTCTGATCTTGAGGGCACGGTCGCCGACGATACCGGTGCCGGTTGGCGCGGTATTACTTTGGGCAGCCTCGCTACCCACGCGGTACCGGTGCTGAATACGCCCTTGTTTGTCCTGCTGTGTGCGCTGATGTTCGCCTTGGTCTGGCGCGGTACCCGCCGCCACTATCATGTCTCCAGCTGGGTACTGATGCTTTGTTTAGCGCCTTTTATTGCCAGCCTTGCCTGGGCCGCCACCATCGCGATTGATGGTATAGATGATTGGGCAGTGGCAGATAGACAATACAATCTGGCTCCAGGCAACCGCACCAACGGCGATTTGCGGGCGGTATACCTCACCAGCGATGCAGCCTTCGCTTATATGCGCATCGACGCCCACATGGGGCCTGTGCCACCCATAGTTTCGCAGATACTCAACGATACGGGTATTGTCTGGGGGGCAAACTATCCATCGGGTAACAATGCGGATTGCAGCGGTGCAGTGATTGCGGCCCAGGATTGCTCCCACGGCCGTGATGCCGAAGCACTGGCTGGCACTTTGGTGAAAGCGGGCGCAGGTCACGCGGGTTTTGACTTCACCAAGCTCGACAACAGCGGTAACGACCTGCCCGCGGACGCTGTGAGCTGGAGCTGCGTGCGCGACAACGTGACAGGGCTGGTCTGGGAAGTCAAAACCGACGATGGCGGTCTGCACGATAAAGACAACAGCTACACCTGGTACAACACCGACAGCGGTAATAATAACGGAGGTGTTGGCTTTGACAACGGAGGTGTAAATACGCAAGCCTTCGTTGCCAGCGTAAACGCCGCCGGTTGGTGTGGGGCGAATGATTGGCGCTTGCCCAACAGGCAGGAACTGAGCTCCGTAACTAACTTTTCCAGATATAATCCGGCAGTCGATATGGATTACTTTCCCAACACACTGAGTGGAGTTTATTGGTCGTCGTCCCCGGCGGCAAATACCAGCAGCAGCGCGTGGGGCGTCAGTTTCGGTAATGGCGGTTACGGCCGGCACGGTAAGAGCGATAGTTATTATGTGCGCCTTGTGCGTGGCGGGCTGTGATTGGCGTTTTGTGGGGTTGATACGAAGAAGGCTGAAGGTGTCTAAATCGCTAATGACGAATGATATGAGCAGCGTGACAATCTTCAATAGGAGAACACAATGAGAATGATCTACTGGCTGTTGGCCTTCTCTATATTGACACACAGCAGTGCCTGGGCAACGTGCAGTGCCAACGTGCAAGCTACTGCGCCGGATCAGCGCTTCATCATAGATGCCGCTAACGGTTTGGTAACGGATAAGGTCACTGGGCTGATCTGGCAGCGTTGTAGTTTGGGGCAGAGTGGCAGCGATTGCAGTGGTGGTTCCGCAAGCACGCACAACTGGCAGGCCGCGCTTCAGGCCGCCGAGGACAACAGCTTTGCAGGTTACAACGACTGGCGTTTGCCCAATATCAAAGAGCTGCGCTCCATTTTGGAGGACAGATGCTATAACCCTGCTACTAATAGCGCGGTGTTTCCTAACACCATAGAGGAGGCGTATTGGTCCGCGTCCCCGAGCGCCGCCAGCAGCGCTGGCGCATGGGGCGTCTATTTCAGTAGCGGCAATGACTACTACGACTATAAGTACAGTGACTACTATGTGCGCCTTGTGCGTGGCGGGTCGTGATTGGCGTTTTGTTTATTTCGCGTCCCCTTTATTTGCGTATTTGCTGGCGAAATATCCGGGTCAGGGGGCGGGGTACTCGTTGTTCCCCGGCTGGTTGGCGGTTATCTCAATCGGAGTGCCATCCTTGCCAATGCGGTAAATCCCGAAGCGGCTGCCTTTTGGCGGTATGCGGTGCACAAAGATGGTGCCGTCGCGGGCAAATTCGGGTCGGCTGCTTACACCGGCGTCATTGAACAAACGCTTGACAGCGCTGCCGTCAGCTTTGCCAATGTGCACATCCCACACTCCAGGCAAGCCGGTTTTTAACTGGGTTAGCCAAGCCAAACGCCGCCCGTCAGGTGACCACATCGGATCGTGATCTCTCAGCTTGTCGTTGGTAATTCGCTTTGCCAGACTTCCATCGTCAGGCGGGGTATCCGGCTGACCCACTGGCATTGTATAAATTTCGTAGTTGGATTCGGTGCAGAAGCTGCGCGGGCAGCCGACAAAGGCAATTGTTTTCCCGTTGGGATGAAAAGCCGGGTCGAGGTTGGCGCCGGGACGTTTGGTCAGTGCGCGTGCGCCTTGCCCCAAGGCGTTGGTCAACTGAATTTGCGGGTTAATTCGGCTGCCGCCGAAAAGTACCAGTTGTTGGCCGTTCGGTGACCACTCCGCATGCCCCTGCAAAGTCCAACCGTCTAATCCGACCGGGCGAATTTGCACAGGGTTTGAACCATCGCTGGCCACCAGCCAGATTGAAGTTTTGGCGGCGTCGCGGTCGTGCACACCGGCCGGTGTGCGGTGAAAAAGCACTGTACGCCGATCCGGGGATAATCGCGGTGACCACGAATCGTAGTTCGGGTCGTTGGTCAGTTGTGTAACCTTGCCACCATCGAAGTTCATTAAGAACAGCTCATAATTACCATTGCGGTCGGAATCGAAAGCCAACCGGGTTTCGGGCAGAGCAGGGCCCGTTGGGCGTATCTGGGGCGGTGTCCATTCAGCCGACACGTCGGTAAGATGACATCCCGAAATGATGAGGACTAGCAAGCCCGCGAGCAGGCGCAGTCTAGCTAATAACAGCGAAGTGAAAAATCCACTGACTGCCAGGTATAGAGAATAAACGGCGCTTTTTTTCATACCGTTGACCTCCTGCAACTTTCCGATAAAACAAACACTATGGTGTAAAAAGTATCAACTTGTCTTTTTTCACCAGTACCGCGGAAGATCTTATATTGTTCAGTAATATCAGTAAGTTATTCCAAAAACACCGGCGAGAGCAAATGTGCAGGCCGTGCCTCTTGCCCATAATGATTCAAACCGTAGCTATGGCCACGTCTCTTAAGATGTTTGAGCAAGGCTCGAAGGCATTTGTTCCCGAAAATTCCAATGGCTGGTAAAATGCCCGGCTTAGATCTATGCCATCGGTCGCTCTTATTGCCAATATCGAAGCAGAAAACTCAAAAAATAGCATTATAATTATCGTCGATTCAAAAACATGAGCCTGTAGAGGCGGTCTAAAAAAGTAAGATGAGGTTGTAGCCCGGATATTTCACCAGCACGGAACGGGCTTGAACTGGCTAAAGTAGACCTATGGTTCAACGGTGTCATCGGTAAATTGAGGTGAGTGTGATAACTGGTAGTTGTCTTTGTGGAAACGTGAGCTACAAAATAACCGGCAAGGTCGGTGAAATTGTGCATTGTCATTGCAGGACATGTCGTAAGGCTCATGGAAGTGCTTTCTCAAGTGTAGCTGCGGTCACTGAAGCGGAATTCCATCTTAAGGGACGCAAGTATTTAAGTTATTTTGAGTCCTCAAAGGGAAAGAAGCGATATTTCTGTTCCATTTGCGGCACACAGGTTTATGCCAAAAAAGAAGGGGCTCCACACATAGTGCTTCGCCTGGGTTCGCTCGATAGCGATCCTGGCTCAAGCGAAACGAAACATATCTGGGTGTCCCAAAAGGCCAGTTGGTACTCAATCAATAGTGAACTTCAAGAGTGCCAGGAATTTGAGTGAAACACATAACAAGTGCAGGTACAGCGACCGTTTCTTTGTCACGGCTTAGCCTTAAAGAGGTAGACATTTATGAAAACTATGGATCTCGACAAGAAATTTGATGAGGGCAAAGAAGATATAGTCAATGATCTGGAGCTTTCTAAGGGGCGGCGTGTCAATCAAGAGCAAAAGCGTATCAATATTGATTTTCCGCGCTGGGTTATAGATTCTTTAGCCCGGATATTTCACCAGTAAATGGAGTTTTCGGGAACAAATTATTCGGCGCGTCCATGCGCCTCACCCCTGCGGGGCTATCGTGAAATTTCTTTCCCGAAGAAATTTTTTCGAAAAACCATTTAGGCACAGTTTGTACATCGGCTTTTTTTGCTATTCACTGCATAACTCATTGATATTAAATAATTAATAGCGGAGTGGTCGCCGTACTGGTGGAATATCCGGGCTAGATGAAGAAGCCGCTCGAATAGGCGTTACGCGCCAGTCTATTATTAAAGTCTGGTTGGTTGAGAGGCTAAGAGCCGAAGCGGCTAACAAGTCACTTTGACGGTTTATGTCGTTCTCGATGCGGTGTATGCTTGCGCTTTTGCATAGCAGGTTTGTTGTTTCATGTCGTATCAGGTGTTGGCGCGCAAGTGGCGTCCTGGCTCGTTTGCGGAGATGGTGGGGCAGGAGCACGTCCTCAAGGCGCTGGTGAACGCGCTGGATAATAACCGTCTGCATCACGCCTACCTGTTTACCGGCACGCGCGGCGTGGGTAAGACGACCCTGGCACGGCTGCTGGCGAAGTGTCTGAATTGTGAGCAAGGCGTGTCCTCCAGGCCCTGTGAGCAGTGCACGGCCTGTACCGAAATCAATCAGGGGCGTTTTGTCGACTTGCTGGAAATCGACGCCGCCTCGCGCACACGGGTGGAAGATACCCGCGAGATTCTCGATAACGTGCAATACGCGCCCACTCGCGCCCGCTACAAGGTATACCTGATCGACGAAGTGCACATGCTGTCTACGCACAGCTTTAACGCGCTGCTAAAAACCCTGGAAGAGCCGCCGGAGCATGTCAAGTTCTTGTTGGCCACCACTGACCCGCAGAAATTGCCCGCCACGGTGCTGTCGCGCTGTTTACAGTTTCACCTGAAAAATATGCAGCCCGAGCAGATTGTGGGGCACTTGGGGCATGTATTGACTCAGGAACAGATCCACTATGAAGAGCCGGCCCTGTGGCTGCTGGGGCGCGCCGCCCAGGGCAGTATGCGTGATGCCTTGAGTTTGACCGACCAGGCCATCGCCTTTGGTTCCGGGCAGTTACTGGAAACGGACGTGCGCAACATGCTGGGCACGGTGGACTTGAGCTTTGTGTATCAACTGCTTGAGCACCTGGCTGAAAACAAGCCCGAAGCGGTGCTGGATGTGGTGGCGCACATGGCCGAACATGCGCCGGATTACAGTGACAGTCTCGATGAATTGATCTCGCTGTTGCATCGTATCGCGATGGCGCAGGTGGTGCCCGGTGCGGTGGACAATAGCTGGGGCGATGCGGAGCGCGTCAGCGCTATCGCCAGGCGTTTCAGCGGCGAAGACGTACAGTTATTCTATCAACTGGCGATTAACGGCAAGCGCGATTTGCCTATGGCTGGCGATGCCCGCGCGGGTTTTGAAATGGTGCTGTTAAGAATGCTGGCGTTCAGACCCGAAGCGGTGTTTGACAGCGCGCTAAAGCCGGATGAATTGCAGGAAGCCTCTGCATCGCAGGCGGTGCCAAGCCCTGCGCCCGTGGCAGTTGGAGCGCCCGCGCCAGGAGAAGCCGCCGCAAAAAAGTCTGAACCTGTCACAGGTGGTGCGGATAGCGCGCCGCCTTGGGACGATGCGCCCGTAACAACAGCGCCTGTACCTGTACCCGCACAGCCCGCATCTGCACTTACACAGCCCGCACCTGCACAGCCCGCTGCAAAACCCGCAGCGCCCAAGGCTGTGCAGGAAATCAAGCCCGACACCGCAGCGGTGGCACCGCAAGTCGCGCCGCCGCAGAGTCCACCAAACGAGGCCAGCGCCCCGCAAACTCTCGCCAGCCCCGACGACTGGTTCGCCGTGCTCGGTGCGCTTAAATTGCGTGGAATGCTGTACAATACCGCATCCCATTGTGCACTTGAACGCATTGAGGGCAATCGGTTTTATTTTGTGCTCGATGCGCAAAATGCGGGGCTGTTTCGCGACGACCACCAAGTGCAACTTGAAAAAGCGCTGAGTACTTACCTCGGGCGCGAGGTCAAACTGGAGATTGCGCGGGGTTCGCCCCCTGGGATTACGCCCGCGGCGCAAACTGCGAAGAATCGGGCCATAAGACAGGCCCAGGCGGTGCAGGCCATCGAGCAGGATGAAGCGTTGCAGCGGTTTATTGATTATTTTGACGGGCAGATAGAACGCGACAGTATCGCGCCCATTCATTGATACAGCGAATTAACGGGAGAAAACGGCATGAAAGGCGGTATTGGCGACATTATGAAACAAGCCAAGCAAATGCAGGAAAACATGCAGAAGATGCAGGAGGAACTGGCGGCCAGGGAGGTCGTTGGCGAGGCCGGCGCAGGGATGGTCAGTGTCACCATGAACGGCCGTCACGATGTCAAACGTGTCAGCATCGACGACAGCGTACTTGGGGAAGATAAGGAAGTGCTGGAAGACTTACTCGCCGCAGCGGTGAACGATGCAGTGCGCAAAATCGAAGCCAGCAGCAAAGATGCGATGACCGATCTCGCTGGCGGGCTGGGTTTGCCCCCCGGCTTTAAGATGCCATTTTAAGGGCGGCAGATGAGATTTACGCCCGCCTTACAGGAATTGATCGACGCGCTGTGCTGCCTGCCGGGTGTGGGGCCGCGCTCGGCGCAGCGCATGAGTCTGCATTTGTTGGAGCGTGATCGCGAGGCAGCCAAAATCCTGGCCGACGCCCTGGTCAACGCGATGGATAAGATTCAGCACTGCGGGCGCTGTCGCAATTTCAGCGAACAGGAGTTGTGCGAAATTTGCAGTGATAGCAAGCGCGATAAAAGCCTCGTGTGTGTGGTGGAATCGCCCGCACATTTAATGGCGATAGAATCCAGCGGCAGTTTCCGCGGGGTGTATTACGTGCTGATGGGGCAGTTATCTCCCATAGAGGGCATTGGCCCTGCGGAGCTGGGTCTGGATCGCTTTCACCAGCAGATTTTAGCGGATGAGGTCAGCGAGGTGGTGCTGGCCACCAACCCCACTGTGGAAGGCGAGGCCACTGCCTGGTATCTCACCGATTTGTTGGCCGCCGACGGCATCACCGTGTCGCGCATTGCCCACGGCGTGCCTCTGGGGGGCGAGCTTGATTATGTGGACGGCAGCACCCTGGCTCATGCGCTGTCATCGCGTCAGGTGGTGCAGCGCTGATGGCTTTGCAATTGATTGACAGCGATGCAGCGCTATCTGAACTGTTATCCCAACTGGTCGATGCGCCGGCCATTGCCCTCGATACCGAATTTATCCGGGTTGACACCTTTTACCCCAAAGTGGGTTTGGTGCAGATTTGCGCGGGGCAGCAGGCCTGGTTAATCGATCCGCTGGCAATTCGTGAATTAGACGGTTTGCGCGAACTGCTGACCCGACCGGGCACACTGAAAATCATGCACAGCGCCAGCGAAGATATCGAAGTGTTTGACTGTTGGCTGGGGGTAAAGCCCGCTCCGCTTTACGATTCGCAAACTGCAGCGGCAATGCTGGATTTGGGTTTTGGCCTGGGCTATCGCGCTTTGGTGGAGGCCGAGCTCGGCCATGAGCTGAGCAAAGAGGCGTCCCGCTCAGATTGGCTGGCACGACCTCTAAGCGAGGAGCAACTGAATTACGCCGCGCTGGATGTATTGTATCTGTTTGAGATTTACACTCGCTGGCAAACAATGCCGCTTGCGGCGCAGCGCTACCACTGGATTGTAGAAGAGGGCAATAGCGCCATCAGCCGGGCAGAGCTTACGCCGATGCAGAGTTACACCCGTATCAAGGGTGCCGTTCGCCTGAATGCCCGGCAACAAGTGGTGTTGCAGAGGCTGAGTGCCTGGCGCGAACAGCGCGCGCGTGAGCGGGACAAACCGCGCAGTTGGATTATTGCCGATAAAACACTGCTGGCACTGGCCGAGGCCATGCCGCGCAACAGCAATGACTTGCACCGTATTGAAGCCCTGTCGCCGAAAATAATTGGCCGCTTTGGCAAGACGTTTTTGCGGATTGTGCATGAAGCCCTGGAAGTGCCCGAAGCGGATTATCCTGAGTTACTGCCTGAGCCTCTGTCTGGCAGGCAGCGCGCATTGTTGAAAAAAATGCGCGCCAAAGTGAATGCCTGGGCGCGGGAATTAAGGCTGGCGCCGCAGATACTATTGAGTTCGAAAGATATGGAATGGATGCTGCGCCATCGGGGCGAAGTCACTGCCATGCCACTGCACTGGCAGGGCTGGCGCAGGGAAGCGGTGGTAGACCCCATGTTGAACTGGTTGGAGGAGGGCGCGCAATGACAGAGATGCTGTGTCAGGTTTATCGCAGCCCGCGGCGCGAAGGCATGTATTTATACACCCGCTATGGCGCGGATTTAGGCGAATTACCCGAGGCTCTGCTGGCACAATTTGGCGAACCCCAGCCCGCATTGGTGCTGAAACTGCATCCCGAGCGCAAACTGGCCAGTGCTCAGGCGCCGCAGGTGCTGGCGCAAATTGAGGCGGCGGGTTTCTATCTGCAAATGCCGCCGCCCGTATTCAATTCGCCCAATGAGGATCACGCTTGAGCGAATTCTGGAAAACAACGCCGCTGTCAAAGATGAGTCAGACCCAGTGGGAAAGCCTTTGCGATGGCTGCGGCCTGTGTTGCCTGCACAAGCTGGAAGACGTCGACAGTGGCGAGGTGTTTTATACCGCGGTGCATTGTCGTTATTTAGATACCACCGACTGTCGCTGCACGGTGTACCCCACACGCTTAAAAAAAGTGCCCGATTGCGTGAGCTTATCGTTGAGCAAGGTGTCAGAGTTTAAGTGGTTGCCGCAAAGCTGTGCCTATCGCCGCATCGCCGAAGGGCGCGGTCTCGCCAGTTGGCACCCACTGCGTAGCGGTGATAAGAACTCGGTGCACGAGGCGGGAGTGTCTGTGCGCGAGGGTTTTATCAGCGAAGACAATGTCGATACAGACGATTTGCAAGACTACATTGTGTGCAGTGTCTGCTGAAGGCATACTGTGACGCGTTGACAGAAAAAAATGGCCACAGCGGTTTGGGAGTGGAGTCGGCTCGCAGGGGTTGCCTGACGGGGCAGTCGTCTGGCGGGCTTTTCCTCCGAGCGGGTGATGCCCCGTGCTGAGACTGGCGGCCTGCGTGGTCAAGTGACAAGGAGAATACTTTGCTAACGGACGAATTCTATCAATTGGCGCTGTGGGTTTGGCGTGGTTCGGCGCTGATTGCTGCGCTGTATATTCTGTGGTTTTTTGCGCGCCGTCGTTTGGCTTTTTTTGGGGTGTTTTTCGCGCTGGCGCTGGCCGTCATCAGCCTGTGGCCTGCGCCGGTGCCGCCGAAAGGAAATACCATTGCGCCAGCGGTGGTGGTGGCCGTGGTTGGCTATGCCACCGGTTCGGCTGAGGAGGTGGCGCACCTGTGGCAGCCGCTTATTCTCGGTGTGGCGGGAGCTTTTGTCGTGGCGCTGGTGCTGCATGTTCTATGGTTTAGACGGCTGTCGCCCAAAGCCTCGCGCCGCCAGGCCAAAGCTGAGGCCGAAGCCAAACAGCAAGCCCAGGTTGCAGGAGCCCAATGATGTTGTCGCGTATTGCATTGTTAGTGCTTGTGTTGGCCTTGTCTGCACCCTGGGTGCAGGCTGCCAGCCCCAAACCCGATGTGCGTTTGCTGATCGATAACTCCGGCAGCATGATAAAAAGCGACCCGGATAACATGCGCGCCACCGCCTTGACCCTGATTGTGCGTCTGCTACCTGAGGGTTCCCGCGCGGGGGTGTGGTTGTTTGGCGATAAGGTCACACCGTTGGTATCCCATCGCCTGGTCGATGACGCCTGGCGCGCCGAGGCGTTGGCGGCAATTGCACAGATCGACAACAGCGGCCAGCGCACCAATATTCCCGCCGCGCTGGACGCGGTGCTCAACCAGGGTTTGCGCCTCGATCCTAAGTTTCGCACCAATGTGGTGCTGCTCACCGATGGGCGGGTGGATGTATCGCCGTCGCCCATGGCCAACGCCAAAGCCACCGAGGAATTACTCCAGCGGCGCGCACCGGCATTCGGCGCCACCGGCGTGCCGATACACACCATCGCGCTGTCAGATGATGCGGATTGGGACGTGTTGCAAACCCTGGCGCGCACCACCCGTGCCAGCGCAGACAAGGCGCAGAGCGCCGAGCAGCTCACCGCGATTTATCTGGAGGTGCTGGACCGCGTCGCGCCGCCTGAGCGCGTACCCATGGAGGGCAGCAGTTTCAGCATTGATGATCGCGTCAGTGAGTTTACCGCATTGGCGTTTTTGCAGCGTGGCGACGCCCAGACCCGCCTAGTCAGCCCCGGCGGTACGGTGTATGACGCCGACAGCAAGGCTAAAAACATCAGTTGGTTTGGCGCAGATCAGTTCAGCGTGGTCACCGTGCGCGAGCCCGAGGCGGGTACATGGCGTTTAGAAGCGGCGTCGGACGCGCACCTGCAAGTGACGGTGATTTCCGACCTCAGCCTGGCTGTGGAGCCGCTACCCGGTTCTGTTCCCGTCGGGCAAGTCGTGGAGTTGGCGGTCAGCGTGAACGAGCAGGACAAACCCATCACCGACCCGGAAGTGCTTAAGCTGTTAACGGTGCAGGCGCTTATCACCACGCCCACCAATGACACGGTGACGATAAAGCTCAGTGATGCCGCGCGCTCCACAAGTGGTGAGTACCGCGTACCCTTAAACCTGTTCGACCAGGCTGGCCGTTACCAGATTCTGGTGCAGGCGCTGGGCAAAACCCTCGCGCGGGAGCTTCCCCTGAGTATGGATGTCTACCAGGCGCCTGCCACGGCTGAGGAAATCACCACTCGTGATCAGGACTTTGGCACCGCCAGTCTGCGCAAGCCGGTGCTGTACGGCGCGGTGGGTCTTATCGTTTTGATTTTGCTGTTGTTGTTAAATGCGCGCCGGCGCAGTAAAAAGCGTCTCGCCCAATGGCAAAAGCGGGAGGCTGTGCACCCTCAATATTGAACTATTTGCATAGCAGAGACTTTCCCCGATGAAATTTACTGGAACTGAACGCTACGTAGCGACAGACGATTTAAGCCTGGCGGTCAATGCCGCGGTGGCTTTGCAGCGGCCTTTGCTGATTAAAGGTGAGCCGGGCACAGGCAAGACCATGTTGGCCGAGGAAGTGGCGCAGTCCCTGGGGTTGCGCTTGATTCAGTGGCATATCAAATCCACCACCAAGGCGCAGCAGGGCTTGTATGAGTACGATGCGGTTTCGCGTCTGCGCGATTCGCAATTAGGCGACGATAAAGTTCACGACATCGCCAATTACATCAAGCGCGGCAAGCTGTGGGATGCGTTTGCCGCCGATGAACAGGTGGTGCTGTTAATTGACGAGATCGACAAAGCCGATATTGAGTTTCCCAATGACCTGTTAGTGGAACTCGATCGCATGGAGTTCTTCGTGTATGAGACCGGCGAGACTGTAAAAGCCAAACATCGCCCGATTATTATTATCACCTCAAACAACGAAAAAGAACTGCCGGACGCCTTTTTACGCCGCTGTTTCTTCCACTTTATCAATTTCCCCGACCGCGAAACTATGCGCGAGATCGTGCAGGTACATTACCCTGACATTGCCAACAAGCTGGTCAAAGAGGCGATGGAAGTGTTTTTTGATGTGCGCGCCATCCCCGGTCTCAAGAAAAAGCCTTCAACTTCCGAACTGATTGACTGGTTGAAATTGTTAATGGCCGACGACATTCCCGACAGTATTTTAACCGAGCGTGACCCTACCAAGGCCATTCCGCCGCTATACGGTGCGCTGCTTAAAAACGAGCAGGATGTGCATTTGCTGGAACGCCTGGCCTTTATGGCTCGCCGCGAGAATCGCTGAGCGAGGCCCGCTATGCTGGTTAACTTTTTCCACGGCTTAAAAGATGCCGGTGTACCGGTTACCACCCGTGAACTGCTGGATCTTCTCGAGGGTTTACAGCGGCATGTGGTGTTTGCCGACATGGATCAGTTTTACTACTTCAGCCGCGCCTGTCTGGTTAAAGATGAAAAGTACTTTGATCGTTTTGACAAAGCTTTTGGTGCGCATTTCAAAGAGTTAGAAGCACTTGATGACATCATTGAGGCGCTGATTCCAGACGATTGGCTGCGCAGTGAGTTTATGAAAAATCTCACCGAGGAAGAAAAGGCCAGGATAGAATCCTTAGGCGGCCTTGAAAAGCTGATCGAAGAGTTTAAAAAGCGTTTGGAGGAGCAGCAAAAACGCCATCAGGGCGGTAATAAATGGATCGGCACCGGCGGCACTTCGCCCTTTGGGCAGCAGGGGTATCACCCTGAGGGTATTCGTGTGGGGCCAAACGGCGTCAATAAGCGCGCGGTTAAAGTGTGGGACAGGCGCGAGTTTAAAAACCTCGATGATTCCGTGGAGCTGGGCACCCGCAATATCAAAGTGGCGCTGCGCCGCCTGCGCAAGTTTGCCCGCACGGGCGCGGCCGATCAGTTGGATTTAGACGACACCATTTCATCCACCGCCCGCAATGCAGGCTTACTGGATATAAAAATGGTGCCCGAGCGCCATAATGCGGTGAAAGTGCTGCTGTTCTTCGATATAGGCGGTTCGATGGATCCCTATATAAGGCTCTGCGAAGAGCTTTTCAGTGCTGCGCGCACCGAGTTCAAGCACATGGAAAACTACTATTTCCACAATTTCATTTACGAAAGTGCGTGGAAGAACAATATCCGCCGACATCACGAGCGCACGGCATTGTTGGATATTTTGCACAAATACAGCCGCGATTATAAGGTGATTTTTGTGGGTGATGCGTCTATGTCACCCTATGAAATCGTTCAGCCCGGCGGCAGTGTTGAACACTGGAACGAGGAGGCTGGCGAGGTCTGGATGCGCCGGGTACTCGACACCTACGATAAGGTCATCTGGCTGAACCCCGTGCCCCAGGACGAGTGGGGCTACACCCAATCCATCATCATGACCCACAAATTGCTCGACGGTAAAATGTACCCGCTCAGCCTGAAGGGGCTGGAAGAGGGCATGGCCTACCTCTCCAAGTAAGCTTGGGACACTCCCGGATAATTAAAAATACCCCGCGTAGGCGATGAGGCTCGCGGTGATAGCGACATTCAATGATTCCACACCTCTTTGCATAGGAATGTGCAGCGGCGTGTCCGAGAGCTTTTTAACTGCCTTGGAAACGCCCTCGGTTTCGTTGCCAAGGACGTAGATTTGGCGTGCCCCAGGTTTCGTCGCAAACAGTGATGCTGTCGCGTCGGCCTCTAAGGTGGCGATGGAAAAGCCCTGTTTTTTCAGGCTTGCGAGGCTGTCGGCGAGATCATCACAGTGAATAATTGGCGAGCGATAGGCCGTGCCGGCGCTGGCTTTTATGACCAGGGGGCCAAGGGCGGCGTTACCCTTTTTGGCCAACAGCACACCGTCGATAAAACCGGCGGTGGCGGAGCGCAGAATCATGCCCAGATTTTGCGGGTTGGTAATACCGTCCAGTGCCAGCAGGCGCAAGCTTTGCGCGGGAAGTGATGCGCTGAAGTCGTCAATGGTTTGAAAGTCCGGGCAGATAATATCGGCGCAAACCCCTTGATCCTGGCGCGCATTTTTAGACAGTCGCGACAAGGCAGCACGGTCATGGTAGTGAACGGTGATATTGCGCTGCTGTGCCAGAGCAATCAGTTTGTCGATGGTTGCAGAGGGCTTGTTGGAGCGGGCGAGGTGCAGGGCGTGGCAGTCGAGGCGTTTGTCGGCCAGCGCTTCAGCCACGGCATTGCGCCCGTATACGGTAATGACCTTGGCGAAAAAAGCCCGTTTTTGTCGATATGCTGCGCTGTCTGCCATAAAAAAGCCTGCGAGCCCGATGCTCGCAGGCTCTTAAGTAGCGTAGTCAGGCCGGCGCCAACATCATGTTATGACGCATCGCTTTTTGGCTGACGCGCGTCGCGGCGGTTTTTAAGCGGGAGGCGATCATTGTGATGTCGGCACCGGAGATGGGGTCTTCGATTGCACCCGCGACGAAGCATACCACAGGTACGTTCTGGTCGAAAAATACCGGCACGGAAATGCCGCTGACCTCGTATTTTGCAACGGGGTTAATTGCGTCTAAGTGAACGTTTTGTCCGTACAGTTCTCGTTGATATTGCTCCGTTGCTTCATTGAGCATATCCAGACTCCAGGAATCCTTGATGCGCATGAGTTCTTGTGTCATGGCACGTTCCGCAGGGGTTTTTAAGGTGACCTCGTAACCGCGGGTGCGAATGCCGATGATGGATGCCCTGAGTTTTTGCTTGAGTTGTTCGTCCATGTGGCCGTGGGCTTCATGTCCTTCGTTCAACCAGTTTTCCATGGCGCGGGCGGGTTCCCAGGCCATAAAGCAAGCGCCGATCGGCGCGATGTTTGGCAGGCGCATACCCAGCTGAAGAGAGTGCAACACGGGGTTGTAGCGGCCGTACTGAGCCAGCAACATCACGTGCTTGCGGGAGCGCCCGGTAACGGCAAATCCGATGTCGTAATCCAGATTTAAGTCTTGATAGAGGTGCTCAAGCGTTGGGCGCGCGTAATCGAGCACGGGAAACTGTGCGAAGACCGCATTGCCCGCGGCAATCATCGACGGCCCCAGACGATAGGTTTTGGTTTTAGGGTGTTGCACCAGAAAACCGTAGGTGGCCATGGTGCTTAAAATGGCGTGGCAAGTCGCCTTGTTCAGGCTTAAGCGGCGCGTCATTTCGGTCAACCCGAAGGATTTTTCGGGGTGGGACATCAGCAAATCAACGATGGCCAGGGCGCGCGCCGTGGGTTGCGAAAAGAGCGCCATGGCTCGGTTCCTCGGTACGGATAGCTATACCGGGGAATGCTAGCAATCGGTCTGCTAAATACAAATAAAATCCGTAGAAAAGTAGAAAAACCACGCTTGGGCTGACAGCCTGGCCGCGTAAGTGTTAGCTGCCCACACGCACCGCCAGCACGTCACATTTCGTGCCGTGCAGGACACCGTTTGCAGTGGAGCCCAGCAGCAAGGCCAGGCCGAAACGGCCGTGGCAGCCCATGACCACGAGATCGGCGTCGATGGTGTCGGCCAGGGCGTGGATCTCTGTTTCCGGCCTGCCCAATACGACGTGCTGATGCTCCGTTGCAAGGCCGTATTGCCCCGCGAGCTGCGTCATGCGCTCTTTCGCCTGTTCGGTAATTTCTTCCTGAATACCCGAAAAATCCATAGGAATATCACCGCCGTAGGCGAAACTGAGCGGTTCGATAACGTGCAGCATGTGAAGCTCCGCTTCGAAGGCGGCGCTGATCGCACGCGCCTTGTCAATCACGGTGTTGGATTCATCACTTAAGTCGATGGCAACGATAATTCGGCGGTAAAAACTCATGATTCACTCCTTGCGGTTTGTGTATAGCAGCGTTATACCATATTCTTTTTTTGAGTTTAGAACTTTTCTCGTTCTTATTTGCGGGGGTTGACCTGTATCAGATAATTTTTTTGGAGGGAACATGGCGACCTGGTTGATCATTCTTCTCGTTATCGCGGTGGCACTGGCGCCTTTAATGCACTTTATACCCACCAAGAAACAACAGGCTACGGCGCGTCTTCGCGAGCAAGCGGCGCTGGATGGCTTGTTTGTCACCTACCGCAGGCTGCCGATGATTCCCGGCAAAGTGGCCGATGCGGCGAAGGACAGAACCGCGCTGGAAGAGGGTACTTTGTACTACGGCGTGCGCTGGCTGGTTAAGGCCAGTGAGCGACCCGCGCCGGTCACCTGGCTGCGCACTGAGCGAGGTTGGCAAAATTTACAACGTCGCGAAGTGGTGTTGCCCGACGTTCTCAGCAGCCTGCCTGAGACGGTGCTGGCATTTTCCAGCGATGTCGAAAGTGCCGGTATTTACTGGCGTGAGGAGGGCGGACAGGAAGCGCTCAAGGCGATTTCCAGTGCCCTTTTGACCCTCAGAGACAACCCGGATTTACTAGCCGAGGTGTAACAACTTTCTTCGATAACACTTGACCTTGGCGCCAATGGCACTTATATATGCCAGCTTTTGTCCGAGTTCATTCGGGCAGTTCCATGAATAAAACGGAGCGTAAAACGCAGTTTATGGGTAAATCACTGGTGATTGTGGAGTCGCCCGCCAAGGCGAAAACCATTAACAAATACTTGGGCTCTAACTATGTGGTGAAGTCCAGCGTAGGACATATTCGCGACCTGCCCACCGCTGGCAGCGCGAAAACAACAACGGACGCGAAAGAGCGCGCAGCACAGGCGGCGCGGACGCGCAAAATGGCGCCTGCGGAGAAAGCCGCCTACAAAAAGCAAAAGAGTCGCGAGCAGTTGGTGCGCCGTATGGGGATCGACCCCGACAAGGACTGGGAGGCTCAGTACGAGGTCTTGCCGGGCAAGGAGAAGGTGGTCAATGAGCTCAAAAAGCTCGCCGCCAGTGCCGACGCGATCTATCTCGCGACCGACCTTGACCGCGAGGGAGAAGCCATTGCCTGGCATTTGCGCGAAGCCATTGGCGGCGACGCCAGCCGCTATCAGCGTGTAGTGTTTAACGAGATTACCAAAAAGGCGATTACCGAGGCGTTTGATGAGCCCGGTGAGCTTGACCTGAACCGCGTTAACGCGCAGCAGGCGCGGCGTTTTCTTGATCGCGTGGTCGGGTATATGGTTTCGCCACTGCTCTGGGCAAAGGTGGCCAGGGGCTTGTCTGCCGGGCGCGTGCAGTCGGTGGCGGTGCGCCTGATAGTCGAGCGCGAGCGCGAGATTCGCGCCTTTATTCCCGAGGAATACTGGGAGATTCACGCCCTGTTGAATCAGGCCAAAACCCAGGCCAAAGACGAAGCCATTCGCTTTGCGGTCAAACGTGTGGCGGGGCAGAACTTCCGGCCGGTCAACGAAGCCGAGGCCAAACAAGCCCTGGCGGCGCTTGAGGTGGCGAGCTATCAGGTGGCTTCGCGCGAGGATAAACCCACGCGCTCCAAACCACCTGCGCCGTATATCACCTCGACCCTGCAGCAAAGCGCCAGTACGCGTCTGGGCTTTAGTGTGAAGAAAACCATGATGCTCGCCCAGCGTTTGTACGAGGCGGGCTATATCACCTACATGCGTACCGACTCCACCAATTTAAGCGCCGATGCGGTGGCGGCCTGTCGCGATTACATCAAGGCCAACTTCCCGCCCAAATACCTGCCGGATAACCCCGCAACCTACAGCGCGAAGGAAGGCGCACAGGAGGCGCACGAGGCGATTCGCCCCTCTGATGTGCGTATCCTGCAAACTCAGTTATCGGGCATGGAGCGCGATGCAGAGCGTTTATACGAGCTGATCTGGCGGCAATTCGTGGCCTGTCAAATGCCCCCCGCTGAATATCTGGCCAGCACGATCACCGTGGCCGCCGGGGATTACGAACTCACCGCCAAAGGCCGCGTGGTGGTGTTTGACGGCTTTACCCGCGTGCAAGCGCCGGCGGGTCGCAAGGGCGATGATGTGGTCCTGCCCGATTTAAGCCAGGGGCAGGTATTGTTCTTGCACGAATTGTTGCCCAGCCAGCACTTTACCAAGCCGGCACCGCGCTACGGCGAGGCCAGTCTTGTGCGCGAGCTTGAAAAACGCGGTATAGGCAGGCCATCCACCTATGCCTCGATTATCTCCACGATTCAGGACCGCGGTTACGTGCGCCTGGAAAACAAGCGTTTTTACGCGGAGAAAATGGGCGATATCGTCACCGAGCGTTTACAGGACAGCTTCCCCGATTTGCTCGACTACGGGTTTACCGCCTCCCTGGAGGAGCGTCTTGACGATGTGGCCGAGGGCGATGTGGGCTGGCACCAGGTACTCGATGATTTTTACCAGGATTTTAAAGCGAAGCTGGACGCCGCGGAAGCCGAACAGCCTGCGGGTATGCGTCCAAACGAGCCCACCATGACCGATATTCCCTGCAAGGAATGCGGTCGTCCCATGCAGATTCGCACCGCCAGCACCGGCGTATTCCTGGGTTGTTCGGGCTATGCGCTGCCACCCAAAGAGCGCTGTAAATCCACGCTGAACCTGACCCCAGGTGATGAGGCCGTGGATGCCGATGCAGACGATGAAGCCGAGTCCCGCTTGTTGCGTTCCAAGCACCGCTGTGCCAAGTGCAACACCGCGATGGACAGTTACTTGATCGACGAAACCCGCAAATTGCACGTCTGCGGGAACAATCCCGATTGTGATGGTTTTGAGGTCGAGGAAGGGCGCTTTAAGATCAAAGGTTACGATGGCCCCGTGCTCGAGTGCGACAAATGCGGCAGTGAAATGCAGTTGAAAAACGGGCGTTTCGGTAAATATTTTGGCTGCACCAATGAAAATTGTAAAAACACCCGCAAGCTGTTGCGCAACGGCGAGGCTGCACCGCCGAAGATGGATCCGGTGCCCATGCCGGAGCTGGCCTGCGAAAAGGTGGACGATCATTACATCCTGCGCGATGGCGCGGCGGGCTTGTTCCTTGCCGCCAGTCAATTTCCGCGCAATCGGGAGACGCGCGCGCCGCTGCTGCAGGAATTGCTGCCGCACCAAAAGGAGATCGACCCGAAATACGAGTTTCTGTTTAGTGGCCCGGTGCAGGACGGGCAGGGTAATCCAGCGCAGATTCGCTATTCGCGCAAGACCAAAGAGCAATACCTGATGACAGAACACGATGGTAAAGCTACCGGTTGGCGCGCTTTCTACCGCGATGGGGCTTGGCAGGAGCAAGTGCCCGCACCGAAAAAGCCCAGAGCCAAGGCGAAAGCAAAAACGAAAGCGAAAGCGAAGGCCAAAACCAAGGCTGGAGCCAAGTGACCATGATTACGCCGCGCGCCATGGCCAATCAATGCCTGTATTATGCAGCGGTGCAGCTCACTGCCTGGCAGCAGGCATTGACCCAGGCGCGGACACCGGCCCACGTTCTCGACGTCGCCTTTGGCGCCGCGGTGTGCGAACATCAGCGCAGGGCTTACGGCTGGTTTTTATTGTCATTGGCGGGTGAGACGAACCTGCCGGAGGCGCCACCAGCGCGGGTGAGTGAGCTGGCCGCGCCCGCAGTGGGAGAGGCGGTGAGTAATGAGCTGCAAGAGTGTGCCCTGCTTGAGCGACAGGGCTTCATCGCGGAGCTTTTAGCCGCACAGCTCACCCCAACACAGTGTCAGCCCAAACCCAGGCACTCGCTGGCGGTGGAGCAGCAAGCGGTATATAGCTTCGGTCTGCAAAGTCAGTGGCAGGAGGCGCTGGGTGATTTATTCGAGCGTTTGTCACAGACCCTCGACGAATGGTAGTGTATCGGGTGTCAACATCTGCTACACTCGCCCCCAGGTTTTAATAAGAGGTCCCACGTGTCCACAGCTTTTTTGGAAATCGTCGAGCTTGAAAACGGCGACGTGGTGTTGCAAAGCGAAGGCGGCAACGACAGTTATGCAGGGTCGCGGGATGGACATCGCCCGCGTTATGATCCACGCTGGCTTGCAGGCCGTCAGTCAGGTGGCTGAGCAAACCCAGGACAAACACGATGAATCCTCCCAGGATGATGGGGAGCGGGTTCTGCATTAGCTAGCGGATTGCCCATACACCTTGAGACCTGCGATTATTAATGGGCTGACAAGTGTGGCGGCAATAAGCAAAGCGAAAAGATTGCCACTAAAGATGCCAAACACCTGTTAAGGCCACTCCTTGCGCGAAGATAAGCAAAGTCCTATGCAAACGTCAGGGTCAGACAGACCTTAAAAAACGAGCTCAAAGCTAAAAGCGACCTCCAGGGCTGGATAGGGGTTCAGGTGCCGGTCAGTTTTGCCAGAAGCGCTGCTGTACCAATCACGGCGCGATCTTCTGCACCGACCAGCAACAGGGTGGGCTTGTGTAAAAGCGGTAGGGCGCGGGTGTTTTCTATGCTGATACCAGGCGGCTGTACCAGCAATTCAGCGGGTAACAGAGGGCGTAAACCCAGTAGTGAGGGCGGTACCGCCCACTTTCCTCTGCTTTCCTCAGTCGATTCTAACCAACACCTTGTGCGCAGTGCACTCGTTTAAGCTGCCGCACCGCGCACCGCACCCCTTTTTCACTTCGGTTATAACTCTTTTATTTTTACGTAGATCACCATTGTGCCGTAAGCACCGACGTGTGGATGATCCCACTCTGGACTGTCAAAAACGATGTGCATATCTTTCCAAAGATCATCTTCCTTTTCTTTCACGTCTTTAATAGCATTTATACTGCCATTGCGAAGATTGTTAAAACGGTATTCCGTATAGTCATTCTTAAAACCCACGATTTTATAACCTTCGGGAGCCTGATAAACTTTGAGTTCTTTTTCGCCCTCAATTACGGTGTGATCGCCTCTGTTTTCGTGTTCTCGAAAATGGAACCATAGCCATGCTTCCCTCCCGCTGTCTTTTATTAGCAGTTTGGACTTGGCAGCTATGTCAATTGCCCCATCATCGCCATATACGTCACCATCGCCTTGTATTATGTCATAGCCAAAAAGCGGCCCCGTGTGGTCAATGAATTTTCCAATGTGTGCTTCTTGGCTTTCATTTTCTGCTAGCAAGGGAAAATCAATTACCACTCGAACTAAAGTATAATCCAGAGCATGCGCTGGAACCTTGGCATACTTGCTGAGGTTTCTATCGACATTGTTAATAGTTCCGTTGTCAAACGGATTCCAAGCAACCTGATAAATATCTGAATTTACGTCCTGCAGATAGTTGTTTAGCTGGCCTATTCTTTCTTTTGCCTTGTTAACATCTGTTTTCTTAAACTGTCGGGGATGTTCATTGATATAGATCAGGTTGTTTTTTATCCGTTGAAACTTTCGCTGATAGTAAAATAGCTTGTCAAGCAGACGGCGCGCCGCTTTGGTGTTCATTTTATTAGGGCCGCCAGTCAATTGCTGAAAGTCGGGCAAAAAGTCGTATTTCACCACAGTATAGTAAAGCACGCCGCTGTAGCTGTCTTTGTCGTTGCTTTTTTCGGCATACGCCCCTGGAAGCGTGCCAAAATTACGAAACAGATCTTGCAGCTGTTTAACGGTGATCGGGTTTTTTGCTTCAAAACCAAACTTGTTTTGTTTTACGTTCAGCGTTTCCCTCTCTCTTTTCTCTCTTTCCTCCTTTTCAACCTTAACCCCAACTTTGGCTTGCCATAATGGGAAGCTCGCCCCTGCCTGGTTTGAGCTTGCAAACTTGACATGCTCGCCGGATTTGTAAAGTTTATAGGAGGCAGTGGCTTGCAGCCCGGCGCCATGCTGAACGGCATAAACAAACGAGTCGCCGTAGCGCTGATAGAAAGCGTTTATGCCCTGTTCCTTAAGGATTCTTTTTGCCTCAGGTGTTAGTTTGAAATCATAGGTGCTGGAGTACTCATTAAAGGTTTCCGTTAGTGCATTGACAAAATAGGTTTCATTGAATTTATTGACGGAGGCATCACGCATATAGCTGTTATTAGAACTGCCGGAAACAAAGAGATAACTACCGGAAACATTGACGTCCACCCCCAGATATTTTTCGATGTCTTCTGCTTCGCGAATATAGTCGGCAAAGGTGGTGGAGTATCCAGTGTGATGACGTTTGATCTTATTCGGTGGAATTTCATAGATGGCGGGAGCGCGCAGTTGTCCCAGCAGGGAGTTATAGCCGATACCGATATCAACCTTTTTAACCTTTGCATTGACCGGTACATCGAAGATGGGATTTTCTGGTGCTGCGGGGGATGCGGCGATCGGCAGCAACCTTCCATACGCCGCGGCCGTTGGCGAGGGTCTGGGGCGAGTACTTACAAGCGCTTCAATTTTTCCTTGGAAGGCCTTAAGGCTAGCTGTTTCTATAGCCCCTTTGTTGCTATCAGGGGTAGCTATTATTGCAGTGCTCTGGGGAGTCTCCTTTGGCAAGATAACTGCATGTTTCGCTTTCAATACCTTCATTGCCGTTCCGTCTATTATCACAGGCTTTTTGTTATGACGGATGGCAAATTCCTGTAGTTCTTTTTCTCGCGTGGCCAAATGAGTCGGAGTTGTAGCAATATTATTGCCGTGCTGACTCCACCTGTAGTGACTGTTGAAATCATCGCTCCATACCGGCGGTTTAAACCCAGTCGCCATGGCTTGCGATTGCTGGTACTGCCGGACTGCCTCGGTAGCATAACGTCTGGCTGCAGCATCCTTGTTACCTTTTTTAATGACGAATTCTTGCAGCGCTTTTTCTCTAGCAGCGAGATGACCAGGAGTGGTTTGTACATTCTTGCCTTTAATGCACCAGTTATAGTGCATGTTATAGTCACTGCTCCAAACTGGCGGCTTAAACCCGGCTTTAAGCTGCTGGTTTTGCTCATTCTGGCGTAATGCTTCCTGAGCGTATCTTTTACACGGCTGCTCCCCTGCCAGAGCAGCCCCTGTCCAAAAGGTGAGCGGCAGCCCAATCAGCAGTACCGCTGTAAACGCCCGTCTAATCGCCAATAACTCGACAGTTGTCCTATTCATTTCCAAGCTCTCTATTTTTCATTCACGTTGAGCCCATTCCTGTACAACCAAATTCGGTTTGGGTGATTGCACTATTTTAAAAATGCTAATAGACAATCAATTTTATAGCACGAATTGTAATTATTTACAATTAAGGTTAGGGTTGCGGCACGCCGTTACGCGTTTTCTGCAAACGGTTCGCCTGCGCGGAGTGCACGGACTGGCTGCGTAGAACTGCGAGCCTGGAAAAGCAAGTGCCCTGTTCCTGCCAGGGGTTGCGTTGCAACACTTGCAAGCCGGACTTATCGCCACGGATCGTGAGATCAAAAAACGCCAGCACCATTTCCTGCTGTATGCGGTGGGCGCTTGACGCCTCAATCAGTTGGTAGGACTCATCGGGAGCGAAAAATCGGGGAAAGGTGTCGGGCTTGAGATGAGGCCACCAGTAGGGGCCAGACACAGCACAACTGCCGTGATTGGCATTGCTCAGGCTGGCATAAGCGACAGGTACATCGGCATTGTTAAAAGCGGCCTCCAGGGCTGGATAGGGGTGTTCAGGCGTTGGCGGCGCTGTGCCGGTCAGTTTTGCCAGAAGCGCCGCTGTGCCGATTACGGCGCGATCTTCTGCACTGACCAGCAACAGGGTAGGCTTGTGTAAGCGGTAGGGAGTGGACGCTTTCTGTGCCGATAACAGCACCGATTCCTCTGGCGGTTGCACCAGCAATTCAGCGGGTAACAGGGGGCGCAAATCCAGCAGCGAGGGCGGTACCACCGCAACACCGGCTTGAAAACGCGGCTCCAGAGCAAGTCCTGCCAACACCGTGCTGCCACCAAAAGACCTGCCTATCAAACCCACGCGGCTGAGATCTATTTTTCCGGCAAAACGTCCGCTTTGGTTCATCGCCTCCAGTGTATCGAGCACCGCGCGCAGGTCGTTAACGCGCTCCAGCAGCGCCCGATCCAGATTGACAGCACCGCTTGGCGACAGTTGTCCATCCGGAAAAACACCGCCTTCGCCCAGAGGTGAATAGCTTTGCCCGTAATTGAAGTGACTGCCGTAAACGCCGTTGTCATCCAGCAGTGGCAAAACCTGGCGCATCGCCTCAAGCAGGGCAGGGTCACCGCCATTGGCCGCTAAGTCCGGGTCGGCGCCGATCATGGCATAGGGCGAATTGCCCGTGTGTTCAGCGGCGACAACCAAATAACCACGCGCTGCTAAAAACTCACTGACGGATTCCATGTTGTAGCGACTGCCGGCATCACCGTGAGAGACAAGCACCACCGGCCAGGGCTTGCCGTCAGCGGCCGGGGCATCGGTATAGCTGCCCCGTGGACGATGGAACAGCTCGTCAATTGCCGCATCAATTTGCGCTTGACTGACTCCCGCCCGCACCGACTGGGGCGTTAAATGGAAAAACGTGGTCTGGGTCATCATCAAGCGATGCACATCGCGATTGCCAAACACGTAGTCGCCGTAGGTCGCGGGCTGCATTGCTGGCGTAATAACCCGGTGTGCAACCGGATACCACAACTCCGTAATCAAGCTGCGAACCCCGGTGTCCACACCGGCCACCGCATCAAATGGGCGGGAATGATCGTGAATAAACAGCGTGGTGGAGCCCACCGCGTAAGGCGCTGAATCTGACGCCTGGTTTTCACCAACGCCGCTGGTTCCACAGCCAAGCAGCAGCCCCGGAACCAGTAAGGCGATCAAAAACAGTGCGCGAAGTGCCGCGGCGCTATAGATCATAGGTCTTATATCCCATTAAGTGTTGCAAAAATACGTCACCCAATCATTAGAAATTATAGGCAGCGGTCACGCCCCACATGCTGGGCTCACCGTATATCACGTGCGAGTCATCGCCATACAGTGTAAAGCTGTGCTGCACATAGGCTTCATCGGTGATGTTTTTACCCCACAGGGAGAGTTCCCAGCCACTGTAGAGCTCCAAGGCGATGCGGGCATTGACCAGGGTGTAACTGTCGGCGCTGACCGCGTCGGAATTGCGTGTGTTGAAATACATTTTGTCGGAATACATCGCATCGACACGCACCAGCAGGTCACCAATATCGGCAAGCGGCATTCTGTACTGCACACCACTGGAGGCGCTGGTTTTTGGCGCTCTCATCAGCTGATTGCCTTCCACCGCCGGGTTCGCTGGAAAGGACTTGTACTCGGTTTCCAGCCAGCTGCCCGCCAAAAAGACATCCAGACCGTCAAGCGGTGAGTACCAAAGCTCCAGTTCTGCACCGTATATTTCCGCATCGGAGGTTGCAGATATCACCCTCAGCTCTTGATCCAGGTAGAAGTTTTGCAAATCGCTGTAATCGGTATAAAAAAACGCCGCGTTGAAGCGCAAGGTTTGGTCGAGGAAATCCCCTTTCATACCGATTTCATAGTTGGTGGCGATCTCTTCGTTAAAAGGCGTTATCGCTGCCGATCTGGTGGGAGCCAGGCCGTTAAAACCACCCGCTTTATAGCCCTGCGCCCATGTCGCGTAAAGCAGCATTGAATCGGAGGCCTGATATTCCAGACCCAGTTTAGGGGTAAATCTTTTCCAGTTTTCACTGGGGCTGACATCATAGGGCTCTGCCAGAAATCCGAGCTGGTCGGGATTAAACGCTTTGAGTTCGGCTTCTTTTTCGTCCCGGGTATAGCGCCCGCCAAAAATAGCGGTCAGCTGATCGGAGATAGTCCAGGCCAGCTCACCAAAGGCCGAAATGCTGCGCGAAGCCATGCTGCCGTCAAACTCCGGTCGCGAGCTGCCCGCTGCGCCGAAGTATCGACTGCTGTCAAAGGTTTCCCAGCGGTCTACATCTTCATCGAAGAAATACAGGCCAAAAGTGTAATCCAGCGTGTCGGTTTCTGCGGTGAAACGGAATTCCTGGGTGAATTGCCTGGAGTCTTCGTCGGCCTCGTTGGTCAGCGCCAGAGTCCAGTTGCCGGTGGTGTCGTCAAAAAAGGCGTAGTCGTTGGAGCGATAGGCGGTGATGGATGTGAGTGCACCACCGGCCACATCCCATACCAGCTTCATACTGGCACCTTTGATGGTGCGCTCGGTGAAGCCATCGTCGTACAGCGATACTTTGTCGTTGGGGTTGCCGGGCAGTTGCGCCACTGTCGCCCGCGCCGCCGGACCTGTTAAATCATCTTTGGCATAATCCATGCCGAGCTGCATAGTGAGCGAATCGGTCAGGTCTGCATCCAGCTTGCCCCGTACGCTGATGTTGTCTTCATCGCGCAGTTTGCTGCCGGTGAGCACATTGCTTACCCAGCCGTCTCGCTCCCTGCCCGACACCGCCAGTCGTCCCCTGGTGCTGCCATCGTCGGACAGAGGGCCGCTGATAACGCCTGACAAACCCCGCAAATCGTAATTTCCCGCGGTCAACTCAAGCCGGCCTTCCAATTCTTCAGTGGGGTTGTTGGTAATAACGCTCACCGCGCCACCGGCGACGTTGCGACCGTAGAGCGTTCCCTGGGGGCCTCGCAGCACTTCTACCCGTGCGACATCAAACATTTCTGAGTTAAAAGCACCGGCACGACCGGCATACACCTCATCGATAAACACCCCAACAGAGGCGTCGTCGCCCACGCTGCTGGAGTTGGTTCCCACGCCGCGAATGTAAGGTGCGGGAGTGGTGGGGTTGTAGTTCGAAATCGCAAACCCCGGCGTCATGGCGGTGACATCGATAATGTTTTCAATGCTGGCATTGCGCAGGGTGTCTTCGCTAAAAGCAGATACCGCTATCGCCACTTCCTGGAGGTTTTCGCTCTTTTTCTGAGCGGTGACGATGACCTCTTCAAGTTGTGCTTGAGCCTGATGACAGAGCACTGACAGTGCCGACAGCGCAACGGCCGTCGCCAGGGGCTTGGGAGCTGACAAGGAAGGATTACTGCGGAACAGTTTCAAGCTTTTCATAGTTACTCCTTTTGAGTGTTATGGTCATTTCGGCTATGTAGCTTTTGCGCTGATAAAGGCAGCGCACACCTCAACGATATGGCGATGTGCAGGGCTCTCCGACGTATTGTTATCAATTGGCGGATTCAGACCACACCGCAAATTCATTGCCACAGGGATCACTGAAATGAAAGCGACAGCCGCCAGGAAAAGAAAAAATATCCTTGATAATTTTTCCGCCAGCTGACTCGACGCTTTCCAGCGTTTGTCGCAGATTATCGCTGTAAAGTACTACCAGAACGCTGCCGTTGTCGGTGGTTGCGGTTTGGTCTGATTGATAAAAACCACCCTGCAGCCCCGCATTGTTGATCACAGTGTATTCGGCGCCGTAGTCGACAAAAGACCAGGCAAAAACATCGGCGAAAAAAGTTTTGCTGAGTTCGAGGTCGGTCGTTGGAATTTCAATATAATTTATTTTTCCTGTTTTATTCACGGTGCTCTCCTCTCGGTGCTCTCCTCTCGCTACTCTCCTTAGCAAATATAGCTTTAAGGCGTTCAATAGCAACGAATAAGTTACTTTATCCACGTCAAGTTGACGACAAAATATTGTTCTTGTTGAGCCGCAATGACCCCAATGGTAACACTATGCGTGGACAGCTTCAACGTAGAACCCGGTACGCAAAAATAAGCAGGGTAGGTATAGTGCAGAAAATCATAGTCTGAGGAGTCGTGATCTAGCCCGGATATTTCATCGGTAAATGGGAGTTTTAGAGAGATTTATTCTGGAAAGTGTTAATACCAGCTTTGCAGGGGCGCACCGAATAAAAAGAACAAAAAAAGCTGGCCAAAATCATTCAAACCGTAACTACCGCTACGCCTTCCATGATTTTGGCGATTTTTTTGGTCTTATATTTCCGAAAATTCCATTTACTGATGAAATATCCGGGCTGGCTCAGTTTCGCCGAATCACGCCAACACTCAAGCCCTCGATTGCAAAGGTTTGTTGGGAAGGGTCAACTTCAATCGGATTGTAGGCGGGGTTTTCGGGTAACAGGCTGACGCCCCTGGCGTGCTTTTTAAAGCGTTTTACCGTTACCTCGTCGTCCACTCGGGCGACGACAATGTCGCCGTTGTGTGCCTCGGGCGTGCTGTGGACGGCGAGCAGGTCGCCATCGAAGATGCCGATGTCGATCATGCTGTCGCCGGCGACGCGCAGGAGGTAATCGGCTTCGGGTTTGAAGAAGCTGGCGGGCATGTCGCAGTAGTCTTCGATATGTTCCGTGGCTAGCACCGGATTGCCCGCCGCGACGCGCCCGACAATCGGAATGCCCAGAGACTGGGGCAGGCGAATGCCGCGAGAGGCGCCGGGAATGATTTCGATCGCGCCCTTGCGGGCAAGGGCTTTGAGATGGTCTTCGGCGGCGTTAGCGGAGCGAAAACCCAATTCCTGGGCGATGTCAGCGCGGGTAGGGGGGTAGCCAGTGTCATCGATATAGCGGATAACGACATCCAGCACTTCCTGCTGGCGTTTGGTGAGCTTTTCCATGGCAGCCTCGCTTGTGGCATCTGTCTGTTTATACAGTAACTGTGATTGTATCCAGTATTTTGCGAGCTGCCAAGGACTCCTCACCCCTGCGGGGCTATCGTGAACACTTTCCCGAAGAAATTTTTTCGAAAAACCATTTAGGCACAGTTTGTACATTGGCTTTTGTTGCTATTCACTGCATAACTCATTGATATTAAACAAATAATATCGGATTGGTCGCCGTGCTGGTGGCATATCCGGGCTAACACGCTCTTCACAGCAGCCGCGCGGTAAGCGCCTGAAGGGGCGTTCGAGGCCAGGGATGGCCGAGACGAGCTTAAAGGGATGTACTTGTAGCGTCCCCGTAAGGGGCTTGCCGCGTGGCTGCCCAAATGTGAGAGAAAGGTGGCAAGCATCATGAAAACCTTAGCTACCGCTGCGGTTTGAATGATTTTGGGCAAGATTCGAAGTCATTTTTTTCGAAACAGGCACAAATTGCACATGTGTTTTTTCTATCATTCAAGACGTAACTCATTGATATTAAATAAATAATAGTAGAGTGGCCGCCGTACTGGTGAAATATCCGGGTTAGGGCTCATCCGTATCGTAAATGTACTCGGGCTCAATACTGGCGATGGGGTTGTAGTCCTCCGGGTGGTAGGGAGCATCGGGATCGCGTTCATCATCGCCGTCCAGCTCAAAGGGCGTGCGCCAGTCCTCTGGCGGTGCGGCTGGCGCGAGCGCGGTCTGCTGCCACGCTTCAAGGTCGTATTCGGCAATCTCACCGTCGAGATACTGCACATCGATGGTGAGGCTGTCTTTATCCCACGCTATGACTTCAAAAATCGTATTGTCGGATAGGGCCTGATACCACTGCCCAGGTATGGGGCGCAAACTGGCCATGTTGTGATCCTCGTTGTTATCGCTTAATGTGACATCCTTTGTTGTAGCGCTACCGCCTCACAATAACACCCGTGTGAGGCCTGTCCATTATGTTATGACGTTATAAGAATGCCGCCTGTAATTCAGTACTTTTGGAAGTTGCTATTTTTCATGGGCTTTGCGATTCTTTCTAGAGTGCGCTTTAATTGAAAGCTGTTTTTATATATGGTTTAAGTTTTTAAAATGTATTGTTACATGACAAACCGATCTAATCTTCTGGCGATGTTTAGCTATGAATTGGGATGAGCTCTTAGACAAAATGAGGCACTGGGCTTCGTCACACACCAGTATGCCCGACTGGTTGATGGACCCGCTTATCGTGCTTGGGCTTGCGTTGATTGCGCATCTGTTTTTGCGTTTTCTGTTTGGTCGTCTGAACCGTCTGGCGGAAGGTACCACCAAAACACAATGGGATGACATCGCCGTAGCCGCCGCAGGACCGCCGGTGCGCACCCTGGTGTGGCTGGTCGCCGCCTATGTGGCGATACGTTTTGTATTTACTCGTTTCGGTCAGGATGTCAGCGATTTGATCGAGCACGGCTACGACACTGCGATGATTCTTATGATGCTGTGGTTTTTGCGTCGCCTGATATATGGTGTCGAGGCGTCGATGTTGGCGGACGGCGTGGCCAAAGCCTCTACGGATCGCGCCGCAATTCGCGCTACCGCCAAGCTGGTACGCATCGTGCTTTGGGTGGTTGCGGGGCTGATGATTCTGCAGTCACTGAATGTGTCAGTGTCGGGCTTATTGGCGTTTGGTGGCGTGGGTGGCATTGCGGTGGGCTTCGCTGCGAAGGATATGCTGGCCAATTTCTTCGGCGCGCTGGTGATTTATTTCGATCGTCCGTTTACGGTCGGCGACTGGATTCGGTCGCCAGATAAAGAGATAGAGGGTACGGTTGAAGATATCGGCTGGCGCCTGACCCGCATTCGCACCTTCAGTCAACGCCCGCTCTATGTACCCAACGCCCTGTTTAGCCAGATTTCGGTAGAAAACCCGTCGCGGATGTACAACCGGCGTATCTATGAAACTATCGGGATTCGCTATGAAGACGGCGATAAAATGGCGGCTATCGTTGCCGATGTGCGTACTATGCTAAGAGAGCATCCCGAGATCGACCTCAACCGCACCTTGATCGTGAATTTTGTCAGTTTTGGGCCCTCATCGCTGGATTTCTTTGTTTATACATTTACACGCACAACATTGTGGGTGCGTTTTCATGAAATTAAGCAGGACATCCTGTTGCGAATTCTCGGTATTATTCACAGTCACGGCGCAGATGTGGCTTTCCCAACACGTAGCGTGATGTTGCAGCACCTCGATCCCGAGCCTGAACCCGACTTTCACACGGAGCCTGAGGCCTAGCACGTGCTGGCGGTTGTTGTCGGCAGTGCGTTTGATAGTTGGCCCGACCTTGAGGTGGTGCGCACTCGCCGCGCAAACACCGAGTGGGGTGAACCCTCGGGCGTGGTTCAACAGGGGCGTTTGTGTAGCCGCGAGCTTCTGGTGCTGCGCCGCCACGGCGATGGCGGGCGGCTGTTACCCCACGATATTAACTACCGCGCCAATATCGCTGCGCTCAAAGCGCTGGGCGCAACTCAGGTAGTATCGCTCAATGTGGTCGGTGGGATTGCTGCGCAGATGTCGCCTGGCGCTTTGCTTGTCCCCGATCAGCTGATCGATTACACCTGGGGTAGGGCGCACACCTTTGCCGATCCCGATGTGGGAATGCGCGGGCACGTCGATTTTACCGAGCCATACTGCGCGGTCTTGCGTGAGCGGCTTTTGCGGGCGGGCAGGTTGGCGGACGTTGATCTTATTGATGGTGCGGTCTACGGTGTGACCCAGGGGCCCAGACTGGAGACCCGTGCAGAAGTCGCTCGTTGTGCGCGCGATGGCGTAGACGTGGTGGGTATGACCGGTATGCCAGAGGCGGCGCTGGCGCGGGAGGCTGGGCTTGGCTATGTGTCGCTGTGTTCGGTAGTGAATTGGGCGGCGGGAATCAGCAGCGAGCTGATAACACTGTCGGCTATCGAGCATGTTATGCGAACGCAGGCGGCGTTAATTCAGCGCTGCCTGCGGTATCTATCGTCAATCTAGCGCGGACATTTCATCAGTAAATGGAATTTTCGGGAATAAATGACTTCGAAAAACCATTTAGGTACGGATTTGTACAATGGTTTTTGCTGATGCTCACTGCATAAGCTATTGATATTGAAATAAGAACAGCAGAAATATCGCCGTACTGGTGATATGTCCGGGTCAGTTATTCATCATCGAGAATGGGGTTTCCCTCTTTCTCCTCTTCCTTAATACGCGCGGAAATCAACTTTGTTACCCAGTTCGACAGAGAGCGACCATCTGCCTCGGCGAGCTTTTTGGCTTTCTTCTTGGTTTCCGGATCGATACGGATATTGAGCAATTTTGACTTGGTCATCGTAAAGGTTTGGTAACACTATGCAGGAAAAGCAATACTAACACAAAAATAGCCCTTGTATATGTAGTTAATCGTCGGTATAGTGTATGTATACACAAATGGTGTACTAAATATATCGCCTAGATATGTATTTGATATTCAGGCGATATCGCAACGATATTGACCTAAAAGGAGCCTGCTATGAACTTACGTAACGCCAATGAAGAGCTACAATACACCCCGCGAGTGGATCTGACCCTCCTTGCCCTGCAAGGCCTTGGTTTGGCGCTCACCGCCTATGTACTTGTGCGTCTGGTAAGCGGCTAATTCTGTAGCCGCAGTGTCTTTGCTCAGCACGCTGCGTAAAGGCACTGCGCAGCATCCCCTGTGGACGCCGCGTTGAGCGGCGTCCCTCTTTAACCCCGGTTCTCGGTTTTTCCATCGATATTTGGGCAAATGCCGGATCTTTTCTTACAAAAGTGTCATAAATGCACACTTTTTCATCATTTTGTCATACTATTTCCTTAGTATTAGCTTGCCTGGGTTCTGGCGGTGAGGGTTTGCGCGCGCGTGCCGTGGTAAACGAGCGGTATTTTGTTGGGAGTCCCTCTGGAGCACAAGTGTTTGTACATCTCGTCAGCACCTCCCCAGTCCAGTATTTTTCCATCATTAAGGGAGTTATCTTATGAAAAATGTTCTATCTGCTGCGGTGGCCGCTGCGGTTCTGTGCAGTGCCGGTGCGAATGCGGCGGTGTCGCAATCTGATATCGACACGTTAAAAGCACAAATGGCGGAAATGGCCGCGCGCTTGAACGCGTTAGAGCACGAAAACCACAAGTTGCGTGAAAAAGCTGCGCAGCACAAAGCGCATGGTAAAAAACACACAGCAGGCGCAAGCTGGACTGACAATATCAAGCTGAAGGGTGATCTGCGCTATCGCTATGAGAACATCGACAAGGAAGGCAGCGACACGCGCAACCGCAATCGTGTTCGAGCGCGTGCTCAGCTGGTCGCCAAACTCCCCAGTGACGTCGAAGTGGGTATTGGTGTGGCCAGCGGCAGTGCCGATCCTGCCTCCAGTAACCAGACTCTGGGCGGTGGAGCGACAAGCAAAGACTTGAACCTCGATCTGGCCTATTTCAAATGGAATATCAACGAGCAGTTCAACTTAACCGGCGGCAAGTACAAGAGCCAGTGGTTCAAGCCGCAAAAGAGTAGTCTGATCTACGATGGCGACTTGCGCCCTGAAGGTTTCGCCCTGGGCTTTGACAACGGCAACCTGTTTGCCAATGTGGAAGCGAACTGGATCGAAAGTGACAGCAAAAAGGGCGACGAGCTGGCGTACAGCGCGCAGCTTGGCTTTAAAGCCGGTGTGGTAACGGCGGCTGTTGGTTACATTAACATACCCGTGAAAGGCTCCGCGCCTTTGTACAAGGGTGATTTCTACGGCAACAGCAGTGTTAACGGCGTTTACGCTTACGACTACGAGCTGGCGAATGTGGCGATTAACGCTGATTTGGTCGTGCGCGGTCTGCCTTTTGCTGTCTACGCCGACTTTGTGCAAAACCAGGATGCAGGTTCTTACGACACCGGCTACATCGTGGGTGCAAAACTGGGCAAGGCGAAGCATCCGGGTACCTGGCAGTTGCAGTACCAGTATCAAGATCTGGAGGCCGATGCTGTGCTGGGCGTATGGACCGACTCTGACTTTGCCGGTGGCGACACCGATGGCAAGGGTCACAAGTTGTCTGGTAAATACGCGCTTGCTAAGCAGTGGACCGTGGGTCTGACCTATCTTATCAACGAAGTGGGCGTAGATCTGGGCGGCAGCAAGGACTACGACCGTGTACAGGTCGATACGGTGTTTAAGTTCTAAGTTGGCATAGCTTGCCGCCGTGAGGTGGCAGGCGCTACACTTTGCAGCCCGATGTGTTGGCTCGGACATTTCACCAGTACGGCGACTACATTGATATTATTTGTTTGTTTAATATCAATACGTTATGCAATGAAAAGCAACAAAAGCCGATGTACAAACTGTGCCTCAATGGTTTTTCGAAAAAAATGACTTCGAATCTTGCCCAAAATCATTCAAACCGTAGCTGCTGCTACGCTTTTCATGATGTTTGAGCAACCTTCTTTGTCCTTTTGTCCGAAAATTCCATTTACTGGTGAAATGTCCGAGCCATCATGCCGGGCTTTTTTTCGCCTATAGCATCGCCAGTGAGGATAGCCCGTGAGCCGATTTTGGAGTCCCATCGTCAAGGAGTTAACGCCCTACGTGCCCGGGGAGCAGCCGCGCCATGCGGACTTGCTAAAGCTTAACACCAATGAAAACCCCTACGGCCCATCGCCAAAGGTGGCGCAAGCGATCAGTGCTGCGGTGGCAAACCTGCAGCTGTACCCCGAACCTGAATCCATTGCCTTGCGTGAGGCGCTGGCGGGTTTATACGCAGGTGTCGCAAAAGATGAAGTATTTGTCGGCAATGGCTCCGACGAAGTTTTAGCGCTGGTATTTCACGCCCTGCTGCAGCGTGAAAAGCCCGTATACGGAGTGGATGTCAGCTACAGCTTTTACCCCGTCTGGGCAAAACTGTACGGTGTTGACTGGCAGACAATACCCTTGTGCGATGATTTTAGCGTGGATATTGACGCTTTTCCCGACAACAGTGGCGGTATCGTCTTACCCAACCCCAACGCGCCGACAGGTGTGTTATTGGGTCTGGATGCGATAGAAACGCTGCTGAAAAAACACCGTGATTGTTTGCTTGTTGTCGATGAGGCCTATATCGATTTTGGCGGTGAGTCCGCTGTGCCACTGATTAAAAACTACGACAATTTGCTGGTTGTGCAGACCTTTTCCAAATCCCGTTCACTGGCGGGTTTGCGTGTGGGTATGGCCTTTGGTCACCAGGATTTGGTAGACGCCTTGATTCGGGTAAAAAATTCCTTTAACTCCTACCCGCTGGATCGCTTGACCCAGGCCGGGGCCGTGGCCGCACTGGAAGACAAATCGTGGTTTGATAAAACCCGCACTGCGGTAATTGATGCGCGGGAAAAGCTGACCGAAGCGTTGTCCAGCATGGGGTTTGCTGTGCTGCCATCCCATGCCAATTTCGTTCTGGCCTCGCACCCCGATTACGCGGCCAGTGAGCTGTTTGCCAAATTGCGAGAACAGGGCGTTATTGTGCGTTATTGGAACGCGGGTCGTATCAGCAATCACTTGCGTATCACCGTGGGTACACCCGCGCAGTGCGAGCGTCTGGTGGCGGCTCTCAGGCAGTTGTTGGTCTAGGGCCGTGCCCGGGCAATATCGCTGGGACTGCTTACAATCTTTAGAGTATGCTTAATGTATCTTTTTCTATCCATTAAGTGCTTTTTGTGCGCTTAATGGGTATATTTTTGCCTTTTAGAGTGTTGATTGATATTATCTCTATAAAGGGTTAAATTATACTCTTAGTATGCTATTTTAATGCTTAATGTCCTTAAAGGGGTGAGTTATCTATGAGCAATCAGGTGACGCCATCTGCGCTGGCTGCCACATTGGGGCTGCGTCTTAAGCGGGCGCGACTCAATCGCGATTTTACCCAGGATGAGTTGGCGCAAAAGGCCGGGCTTGCTCGTAAAACTGTAGCGGGTGCTGAGCGTGGCAAAGTGCAGTTGGAGAATTTTGTCGCCATCTTGCTGGCGCTGGGTTTAAGCGATCAGTTAGACCTGTTTTTGCCCGAGCAGACCGTATCGCCCAGAGCCCTGGCGAAATTGCAGGGCAAGCAGCGTCAGCGCGCCTCGGGTAAGGGGCGGCGCAGCAGGGCAGGTGGCGCCACATGGTGATGGAGGCCCTCTCAGTGTTTTACCACGGCGACGAGGTTGGCGCGGTGAGTTTTGATACGAACAGCGGTATCGGTGCGTTTGAATATGCGCCGGGTTTTGTCAAGCAGGCAATAGAGCTTGCACCACTGCATATGCCCCTGTCAGATCGTATTTACAGCTTTCCGGCGCTGAACAAGCACACCTTCAGGGGCTTGCCGGGTTTGATAGCGGACTCGCTACCAGATGATTTTGGCAATGCCATTTTAAATGCCTGGGTGGCTGCAAAAGGTCAATCACCGGCGGACATCACGCCGTTACAGCGGCTTCAGTACACGGGTAAACGGGGGATGGGTGCCCTGGAGTATCGTCCGGCCACACAGATTCGCCAGCTCAATGCCACCCGGCAGGTCGATATCGAGGATTTGGTCTGTCTCGCCCAGGATATTCTCGATAGCCGCGACGACTTTGCCGTGCCCCTTAGTCGGGGTGGGGGTGAGGATGCCGAGGCGATGATGGCCTTATTGTCAGTGGGTACCAGTGCCGGTGGTGCAAGGCCAAAGGCGGTGCTGGCTTTCAATGAAGATTTTACCCAGGTGCGCTCGGGGCAGGTAAATGCGCCACCAGGTTTTAGTCATTACCTGCTGAAATTCGACGGCGTCACAGAACACAGCAGTCGGCGCGAAACCTTCGCTGACCCACTGGGTTATGGCGCGATGGAATACGTGTATTATCTCATGGCCAGTGGCTGTGGCATCAACATGATGCCCTGTCGCTTGCTGGATGAGGGCAGGCGTCGTCATTTTGTTACCCAGCGCTTTGACAGGGTGGGCAATCAAAAAATTCACTGCCAGACGCTGACCGGACTCGCCCACGTCGACTATAAAACCCCAGGTCTGTTTTCCTATGCGGAATTACTTGCAGTGGCAAGACAGCTTGGCCTTTCTGCGGTTGATGCGGAGCAGCTTTTCAGGCGTATGGTGTTTAATATTGTTGCCAGAAATCACGACGACCATGCCAAGAACTTTGCATTTATGCTGGTAGATGGAACATGGCAGCTCGCTCCCGCCTACGATCTCGCCTACAGCTACAAACCCGGCAGCGTTTGGGTGAGCCAGCACTGGATGAGTCTAAACGGCAAGCGCGATGGGTTTACCCGGGAGGATTTTTACAGCCTGGAAAAAGTCAGCCCCTTGTTCAGCCGAAAAAAAATAAACCGTTTAATTGATGAAACGCTAGAGCAGGTTTCGCGCTGGCCCTTACTGGCGAGGGAGTGGGGCGTGCCCGAAAGCCTGGTTGTGGAGATCCACAACAATTTGCGGCTTGGCCTGTGAGTCGGGCACTGAGACCATAAAAAAATAGCAGCGGCAATCGAGCCGCGTGGGTATGGTTTTCTATTAAGCGGTTTTTCTTAACACCACGCTGCCAATGCTATAGCCGGCGCCAAAGGAGCACAGCACGCCGATCTCACCCGGGGCGAAGTCCGCACAGTGTTTGTGAAAGGCGATGACGGAGCCAGCGGAGCTGGTGTTGGCGTACTCGTCTAAAATGGTGGGCGCCTCTTCTTCGGAAGGGTCGCGACCCAATACGCGCCTGCCAATTAAGTGATTCATATTGAGATTGGCCTGGTGCAGCCACAGGCGTTTTATGCCGTTTGGGGAGATGCCCAGCCTGTTAAGTTGCTCGCTAATCTGCTTGGCAACGGCGGGGCAGACCTCTTTAAAAACTTTGCGACCTTCCTGTTTAAACAGTTTGTCGGGTTTGCCCACACCGCTTTCATCGGTGCGGTTTAAAAAGCCAAAATTGTTGCGAATATTGTTGCTGTAAATGGTTTGCAATTTGCTGTCAATGATTTCAAAGCAATCACTGGCGGTGGCGGTTTCTGCTTTTTCGACGATAACCGCCGTGCATACATCACCGAAAATAAAATGCGAATCGCGGTCGCGAAAATCTAAATGACCGGAGCAAATTTCGGGGTTCAGCATCAATACACAGCGGGCGCTGCCGTTGGCAATGGCATCGCGTGCCTGCTGGATACCAAAGGTTGCAGAAGAACAGGCCACGTTCATGTCAAAACCGTAGCCCGTAATGCCCAGCGCATCCTGAATTTCCACCGCCATAGCGGGGTAGGCGCGCTGCATATTGGAGCAGGCGACAATAACCGCATCGATATCGGCGGCGGTTTTGCCCGCCTGCTGCATGGCTTGCCTGGCGGCAATAATCGCCATTTCACACTGGACGGACGGCTCGTCATTAGCGCGTTCGGGTATATAGGGCGCCAGCCGATCGGGGTCTAAAATGCCCGATTTATTCATCACATAGCGCGATTTAATACCTGAAGCCTTTACAATAAATTCCGGCGAGGAGTGCGCCAGCGCCGCGCATTCGCCAGCGGCGATTGCGCTGGCGTGCTCGGCGTTGTACTTGTCCACATAGGCGTTAAAGGACTCTACCAGCTCCTCGTTGCTGATGGACTCACTGGGCGTAAACAGGCCGGTACCACTAATGACGATACCGGACACTTAGCTGCGCTCCTCGATTGCAACGAAATCACGCTTTTTGTAGCCAGTGTAAAGTTGGCGGGGGCGACCGATGCGGTAGCTGCCGGAAATCATCTCGTTCCAGTGCGCAATCCAGCCAATGGTGCGGCCTACCGCGAAAATCACGGTAAACATACTGGTGGGAATGCCCAGTGCTTTGAGGATAATGCCGGAGTAGAAATCCACGTTGGGATAGAGTTTTCTTTTGATAAAGTAGTCGTCTTCCAGCGCGATTTGCTCAAGGCGTTTGGCAATGGCCAGCATTGGGTCGTTTTCCAAACCCAGTTCGGTCAATACTTCGTCGGCGGACTCTTTCAAGACCTTGGCGCGCGGGTCGAAGTTTTTGTAAACGCGGTGACCAAAGCCCATCAGGCGGAAGGGGTCGTCTTTGTCTTTGGCGCGCGCGACAAATTCATCGATGTGAGACGCATCGCCAATTTCTTCGAGCATAGTCAGCACCGCCTCGTTGGCGCCGCCGTGGGAGGGGCCCCACAGTGCGGCGATACCCGCGGCAATACAGGCAAACGGGTTGGCACCGGAGGAGCCCGCCAGACGCACCGTGGAGGTAGAGGCATTTTGCTCGTGGTCGGCGTGCAGCAGGAAGATGCGATCCATCGCCTTGGCGAGCACGGGGTTGACCTTGGAGGGCTCACAGGGTGTGCCAAACATCATGTGCAGGAAGTTGGCGGCGTAGTCCAGAGAGTTGTCCGGGTACATGAAGGGCTGGCCGATGGAGAATTTGTAACTCATCGCGGCCAGTGTTGGCATTTTTGAAATCAGGCGGAAAGCGGCGACTTCGCGATCGCGCTCGTTGGAGATATCCATGGCATCGTGATAGAACGCCGACAGCGCACCTACCACACCACACATGATGGCCATGGGGTGAGCGTCGCGGCGGAAGCCGTTGAAGAATGTGCTGATCTGCTCATTCACCATGGTGTGCTGGCGCACGGTATCAACAAATTTCTGTTTCTGAGCAGCATTGGGCAGCTCCCCGTAAAGCAGCAGGTAACAGGTTTCCAGATAATCTGACTGCTCTGCCAGCTGCTCAATGGGATAGCCCCGGTGTAGCAGGACACCTTCGCCACCATCAATAAAAGTGATTTGTGAATCGCAGGCGGCGGTGGAGACAAAACCCGGGTCGTAGGTAAACAGGCCTCTACTGGTCAGGCCGCCGACGTCAATTACGTCTGGGCCTAATTCTCCAGTGTAAACAGGGAGCTCAATGGGCTGATCTACGCCTTCAACTGTCAAAGTGGCTGTCTTGTTGCTCATAGTGTTAGTTCCTGCCAAATAAAATAAAAAGGTGGTCGCTAACTATAGAGTTTTGGCGGCTATTGTCAATTCACTGGGGAAAAATTACGGCTATGGTCTAATACGCGCCCGCAGCAACCGAGCTTGTTCGCAGCTTTTGATGCAGATCATGGCCAGCGCTGAAGTTCTGTGGCAAAAAGGCCCTATGGATTGTGTTGTGCACATGTGTGTGCTTATAATCCGTTTGCTTGGGTTGGAAACGCCGTTTTTTTAATCCCAAGCCTAGCCCTGGCCCCCACGCCAGTTATATCAACCGCTCCCTCGGGGCTATGAAAATTTGGAAGCTATCGTGAAAGATAATCGTCCGGTTAATCTTGATATTGGCACGATTCGGTTACCCATTACCGCTTACGTGTCTATCTTGCACCGCGCCTCTGGCGTGTTTATTTTCGTCGGCACGGCCGTGCTGTTGTATATGTTGCAGGCCAGTCTTGCCAGTCCGCAAAGTTTCGCAGAAATGCGAGAATGCCTGTCCAGTCCGCTGGCCAAGTTTGTGGTATGGGCAGTCAGTGCCGGCTTGATTTACCACAGTATCGCCGGTGTCAAACACCTGATTATGGATATGGGTGTCGGCGAGTCCATGGAAGGCGGTATTCTCGGCGCGAAAATCGTGCTCGCGGTATCGGTTATTCTAATCATTGTAGCGGGAGTGGTGATATGGTAACGCTAAACTCAGTGACCAATTTAGGCCGTTCCGGCCTGTCGAGCTGGTTGATTCAGCGTGTTTCTGCGCTGATTTTACTGGTGTATTTTCTCTGCTTGGTTTACGTCATTCTCGGCGATCCAAGCTACCCCGAGTGGAAAGCACTGTTTGCGCAACCCTGGATGAGGGTGTTCAGCATCATGGCGATTTTGTCGCTGGCGATGCACGCCTGGATTGGTATCTGGGCGGTGCTCACGGATTACTTGACCGAGCGCATGATGGGTTCTAAAGGCAATATCTTGCGCGGTTTGGTGCAATTGGTATGCGGCATTACGCTGTTCACTTATGTGATCTGGGGCATCCAGATCCTTTGGGGTTGATAACATGACTATGAGAACAATTTCTTTTGATGGGGTAATCGTTGGCGGTGGTGGCGCAGGTATGCGCGCGGCGCTGCAATTGGCGCAGTCAGGTTATAAAACCGCGGTGATTACCAAAGTATTTCCCACTCGCTCCCACACCGTATCTGCTCAGGGTGGTATTACCTGTGCGATTGCCAGTGACGATCCCAATGATGATTGGCGCTGGCACATGTACGACACCGTAAAAGGTTCGGACTATATCGGCGACCAGGACGCGATCGAATACATGTGTAATGTAGGGCCTGAAGCGGTATTTGAGCTTGAGCACATGGGTTTGCCGTTTTCGCGCACCGACAGCGGCCGTATTTATCAGCGTCCCTTTGGTGGTCAGTCCAAGAACTTTGGCGAAGGTGGTCAGGCCGCGCGGACTTGCGCCGCTGCTGACCGTACTGGTCACGCTCTGCTGCATACGCTGTATCAGGGCAATATGAAAAACAACACCGTGTTCTTAAACGAGTGGTACGCGGTGGATCTGGTTAAAAACCAGGACAACGTGGTAGTGGGCGTTATCGCCATCTGCATGGAAACCGGCGAGACGGTTTTCGTTAAGTCCAAAGCTACTGTTTTTGCCACCGGCGGTGCGGGGCGTATTTACGCGTCGACCACTAACGCGCACATCAACACCGGTGACGGTGTCGGCATGGCCTTACGCGCGGGCTTCCCGGTGCAGGATATCGAGATGTGGCAGTTCCACCCCACCGGTATTTACGGTGCGGGCGTACTGGTTACGGAAGGTTGTCGCGGTGAAGGCGGCTACCTGATCAATAAAGATGGCGAGCGCTTTATGGAGCGCTACGCACCTAACGCCAAAGACCTCGCTGGCCGCGATGTGGTGGCGCGTTCTATGGTGCTGGAGATCATTGACGGTCGCGGTTGTGGCCCCGAAGGCGACCATGTTTTCTTAAAACTCGATCACCTGGGTGAAGAGGTATTGGAAAGTCGTCTGCCCGGTATTTGCGAGCTGTCTCGCACCTTCGCTCACAAGGATCCGGTCAAAGAACCAGTCCCCGTGGTGCCCACCTGTCACTATATGATGGGCGGCATTCCCACCAATATTCACGGTCAGGCGTTGACCCAGGATGCCGATGGCAACGATAAAGTTATCGAAGGCCTGTTTGCCTGTGGTGAAGTGGCTTGTGTATCGGTACACGGTGCCAACCGTTTGGGTGGTAACTCGCTGCTCGACCTGGTGGTATTTGGCCGCGCCTCTGGTCTGTTCATTGAAAAAGCTCTGCGCGAAGGCATCGAAGCGCGCGACGCTTCTGGCAGCGATGTGGAAATGGCGATGTCTCGCCTCGACAAGCTCAATGCCAATACGGGCGGTGAGAAGGTCGCAGACCTTCGCAAAGAACTGCAAAACATCATGCAGAATCACTTTGGTGTGTTCCGCAAAGGTCCTTTCATGCAAGAGGGTATCGAGAAACTCGCCGATATGCGCGAGCGTATTGAGAATGTGCAGTTGACCGATAAGAGTCTGGCCTTTAACACAGCGCGTATCGAAGCACTGGAGCTGCATAACCTGTTTGAGGTGGCCGAGGCGACAGCGATTGCCGCGGAGCATCGTACCGAATCTCGCGGCGCACATGCCCGTGACGACTATCAGGAACGCGATGACGAAAACTGGCTGTGCCACTCTATGTACTATCCCGGTGAAAAGCGTCTGGGACGTCGAGATGTCAACTTTAAGCCGACCATGGTTGACACTTTCCAGCCCAAAGTGCGTACCTACTAGGAGGTTAGAAAACAATGCTGAATGTAAGTCTCTACCGCTACAACCCGGAAATCGACGACGCGCCCTATATGCAGGATCTGCAACTCGATACCGGTGAGCGGGACATGATGGTGCTGGACGTGCTCGAAGCGCTGAAGGCGGAGGATCCCACCATTACCTATCGCCGCTCTTGCCGCGAAGGTGTGTGCGGTTCCGATGGTTTGAATATGAACGGGAAAAATGGCTTGGCCTGTATTACCCCGTTGTCTCAGATTGTTAAAAGTAACAAGCTGGTGTTGCGCCCGCTGCCGGGTCTGCCGGTGATTCGCGATCTGATCGTAGATATGAATCAGTTCTACCGCCAGTACGAAAAAGTGCAGCCGTACTTGCTGAATAATTCACCGGCACCTGCAATCGAGCGTTTGCAGTCCCCGGAGGAGCGTGCCAAGCTCGACGGTTTGTACGAGTGTATTCTGTGCGCCTGCTGTTCGACATCGTGTCCATCATTCTGGTGGAACCCGGATCGCTTTATCGGGCCGTCTGGTTTGTTGCAGTCCTATCGCTTTTTGGCAGACAGTCGCGACACCGCTACCGAGCAGCGCCTGGCAAATCTGGATGATCCGTTCAGCGTGTTCCGTTGCCACGGTATTCAGAACTGTGTCAACGTTTGCCCCAAGGGTTTGAACCCCACGCGCGCGATTGGTCATATTCGCAATATGCTGCTTGCCAGAGCGACCTAAGCGGTAGCATTTGACAGGCAGAACAAAAGTAAAAAAAATAAGTAGCCGCCTGTGTCTTAAAATGGCATAGTGGCGGCTACACAGCGCGACTTGGAAGGTGCAGACTTTTCGGGTTGTTGCAGGAAAAAACAGCGCCCTGAATTCCAGGCCGCTGTTTTTCTGTATGGGATTACACATCATCACTCGGTAAGAGAAGCAGAAATGCAAGAAAGCCCAATGCAGCGTTTGTGGAAAAGCTCCCACATCGCCGGTGGCAATGCCGCCTATGTAGAAGAACTGTATGAGTCCTGGCTGCGCGATCCTAACGCAGTCCCCGATGAATGGCGCGATTACTTCAATCAGTTACCCAGAGTGGCATCCAAGACCAGCTCGATGAGCGATGTGCCGCACTCCACGATCCGCGATCACTTTGCCCGCATCAGCAAGATGCGGGTGCGCACCGAAGCCACGGTAGCGGTCGATTCCCAAGCGACTGAGTACGAGCGCAAACAGGTGAAAGTGGTGCAGTTGATCTCCGCCTACCGCCAGCGTGGTCATCAGAAAGCGCAGCTCGATCCCCTGGGTATCAGCCAGCGCGATCCCGTACCTGATTTGGATTTGTCCTTCCACCAGTTGTCTGGCGCAGATTTAGACACTGTATTTCAGGTGGGTAGTCTCTACATTGGTAAAGCCGATGCCACCCTGGGCGAGATTGTCGATGCGCTTGAGCAAACCTACTGTGACACGGTGGGTGCGGAGTTTATGCACATCGTCGACACCACCGAGCGCCACTGGATTATGCAGCGTATGGAGAGCGTACGCAGTGCACCGGATTACGACAAGGACACCCGCATTTCGCTGCTGCGCCGTTTGATTAAAGCTGAAGGGCTGGAAAAATCCCTGGGTTCAAAATACCCAGGCACCAAGCGCTTTGGTTTGGAGGGCGGCGAAAGCCTGATCCCCATGCTCGCGGAAATGGTGCAGCGCTGCGGCTCCTACAGCGCCAAGGAAATGGTTATCGGTATGGCGCACCGCGGTCGCCTGAACGTACTGGTGAATATCTTCGGTAAAAAACCGTCTGAGCTGTTTGCTGAATTTGAGGGCCGCACCCATTATGAGAGTTCAGGCGATGTGAAATACCACTCTGGTTTCTCCTCCAATGTTATGACGCCTGGTGGTGAGTGTCACCTGGCGCTGGCGTTTAACCCCAGTCACCTGGAGATTGTTGCGCCGGTGGTGGAGGGCAGTGTGCGCGCCCGCCTGGATCGCCGTGGCGACAAACGTGGTGATGCGGTCGTACCCATCGTCATTCACGGTGATGCGGCGTTTGCCGGTCAGGGTGTGGTGATGGAAACGTTCCAGATGTCACAGACGCGCGCCTATCGCACTGGCGGTACAATTCATATTGTGCTCAACAACCAGGTGGGCTTTACCACCTCGCGTCAGGACGATGCGCGCTCTACCGAATACTGCACCGATGTGGCGAAAATGGTGCAGGCGCCGATTATTCACGTCAATGCGGATGACCCTGAAGCGGTGCTGTTTGTCACCCAACTGGCAGTAGATTATCGCAACGAGTTCAAAAAAGACGTGGTGATCGACCTGGTGTGCTACCGCCGGCGCGGACACAACGAAGCCGATGAGCCTGCAGTGACTCAACCCCTGATGTATCAGGCGATTCGCAAACATCCTACCACCCGCGATCAGTACGCGAAAAAACTGATTGCCTTGGGCGTGGTCAGCGAAGCGGAGGATCAGCGTCTGGTGGACGGTTACCGCGCCTCCCTGGACAGAGACGAGCCGCTGGTGAGTTCTCTGGTGCGCGAGCCCAACTCCGAACTGTTTGTCGACTGGACGCCCTACCTGGGTCACCACTGGCAGATTCAGGCCGACACCACCCGCGATGTGGTGGGATTGCAGGCCCTGGCAGCGCGAATTAACCAGCAGCCAAAAAACGTGCCGATTCAGCGTCAGGTGAACAAGATCTTAGAAGACCGCCGCAAAATGGGTGCCGGTGGTATGCCGGTAAACTGGGGTTTTGCGGAAAACCTGGCCTATGCCACTTTGCTGGAAGAGGGCTATCCGGTGCGCATCACCGGTCAGGACGTTGGCCGTGGTACCTTTTCTCATCGCCACGCCGTGTTACACAATCAGAAAGAGCAGGGCGCCTATATACCACTGCAACACGTCAGCGACGATCAGGCGACTCTCTCTATTTTCGATTCGCTGTTGTCCGAAGAAGCGGTGCTCGCTTTTGAATACGGATATTCCACCACATCGCCTAAAGGTCTGGTGATCTGGGAGGCGCAATTTGGCGACTTTGCCAACGGTGCGCAGGTGGTGATAGATCAGTTCATTAGCTCCGGCGAAAACAAATGGTCGCGCCTGTGTGGTTTGACCATGTTGTTGCCGCACGGCTATGAAGGGCAGGGCCCCGAACACTCATCCGCACGCCTTGAGCGTTTTATGCAGCTCTGCGCTGAGCAGAACATGCAGGTCTGCGTGCCGACAACACCCGCACAGGTTTACCATATGCTGCGTCGGCAGGCGATTCGCCCGCTGCGCAAGCCGCTGGTGGTGATGTCACCCAAGAGTTTGTTGCGCCATAAAGAGGCAATTTCCAGCATTGACGAACTGGCCAGCGGCCGCTTCCACAATGTGCTGGACGAAACCGACAATCTGGATAAATCCAAGGTTAAGCGCTTAATTTTGTGTTCGGGCAAGGTCTATTACGATTTGCGCAAACGGCGTCGTGAGAGCAACATTGACGATATTGCTATCATCCGCCTGGAACAACTCTATCCCTTCCCCGAGGACGAACTTGGGGAAGTGCTCGCCCAGTACCCCAACATTATCGATGCAGTATGGTGTCAGGAAGAGCCTATGAACCAGGGGGCCTGGTACGCCTCGCAGGTGGATTTGCGCCGCGTACTGTTTCAGCACAAGCCCGAAGTGGTGTTACGCTATGTGGGTCGCTGGGCCTCGGCATCACCGGCGGCGGGTTATATGGCGCTGCACCTGGAGCAATTGGAATATTTTCTTAACGAAGCACTGGCGCCGGTCAAGGCGTCTTGATTTTAGCAAGGAACGAACATGGCAACTGAGATTAAAGCACCAACTTTTCCCGAGTCCATCGCCGACGGCGAGGTCGCAACCTGGCACAAACAAGCGGGCGAGGCCGTGTCTCGCGATGAACTGATTGTGGAAATTGAAACTGACAAGGTAGTCATGGAAGTGGTCGCACCGGCTGATGGTGTGATTACTGAAATCCTCGCGAATGAGGGCGACACTATTGCCTCAGAGCAATTGCTTGCCAGGCTGGACGAATCGGCAACGGCGTCTGCACCTGCGGCGGCACCAGCAGAAGCGCCAGAGGCGGCACAGGCACCTGCGGAAACCGACGCTGAAGTCACCATGGGCCCTGCGGCGCGCCAGCTGATTGCCGAGCACAAGCTCAATCCCAGCGCCATCAAGGGCACAGGTAAGGGCGGCCGGATCACTAAAGAAGATGTTGTCAACCACATCAAAAATCCTCCCGCTGAGACTGCCCAATCCGTGGCCGCAGCGGCACCGACGACGACAGAGGCCGCACCGGTGGCTACGGGTGAGCGTGTTGAAAAGCGGGTTGCGATGACCCGTATGCGCGCCCGCATTGCCGAGCGCCTGCTTGAGGCAAGTCAGGAAACGGCCATGTTGACTACCTTTAACGAGGTCAACATGGCGCCGGTGATGGCGCTGCGCGCCAAGTACAAAGACCAGTTCGAGAAAACCCACAACGGCACCCGTTTGGGCTTTATGGGCTTTTTTGTGAAAGCCTGTTGCGAAGCGCTGAAGCGTTTCCCTGAGATGAACGCCTCGATTGATGGCAACGATGTGGTGTACCATGGTTACCAGGATGTCGGCGTTGCGGTATCCACTGACAATGGCTTGGTCGTGCCTGTGCTGCGCGACGCGGACTTTATGAGCCTAGCGGACATCGAGGCGAAGATTCGCGAGCTGGGCCTGAAAGCGCGCGACAATAAACTCACCATTGATGATATGACCGGTGGCACGTTTACGGTGACCAATGGCGGCGTGTTTGGTTCGCTGCTGTCCACGCCGATTTTGAATCCACCACAAACCGGCATTTTGGGCATGCACAAAATCCAGGAGCGTCCCATGGTCGTCAACGGCGAGGTGGTGGTGTTGCCGATGATGTATCTGGCGCTGTCTTATGACCACCGTCTGATCGACGGCAAAACCGCCGTGCAGTTCTTAGTTGCAGTGAAAGACTTGATTGAAGACCCCGCACGTATCTTGTTGCAACTGTAACCCACGACATGCGCGCTCCGCGTTGGGCGCGCAATTTCTATAACAGCGAACGATACAGGTGAAGATTATGTCTGATAAATACGATGTGGTGGTGATTGGTGCCGGTCCTGCGGGTTATGTGGCGGCGATCAAATGTGCGCAACTGGGTTTGAAAACCGCCTGTGTGGAGAAATGGCCCGGTGAAAAAGAGGGCACGGCGACACTGGGTGGCACCTGTCTGAATGTTGGTTGTATTCCTTCAAAGGCGCTGTTAGATAGCTCCCATCGCTATCTCGAAGCCACTGAACACCTGAAAGATCACGGCATTTCCTTCAAAGACGTCAAGCTGGATGTCAAGGATATGCTCAAGCGCAAAGACGCAGTGGTTAAGCAGCTGACCGGCGGCATAGCGGCCCTGTTCAAGCACAATGGGGTGACCACAGTGGCAGGCACGGGCAAGGTCGTCGCTGGCGCCAACGTTGAGGTGACCGATCACAAGGGTAATACCTCCCTGCTGGAAGCCAAGGATGTGATTATTGCCGCCGGGTCGGTACCCGTGGAAATCCCTCCCGCGCCCACCGATGGCGAAACCATCGTGGATTCCACTGGCGCGCTGGAGTTTGAGGCCGTGCCTGAGCGTTTAGGTGTGATTGGTGCGGGTGTTATCGGGCTTGAGTTGGGCAGTGTCTGGGGTCGTTTGGGTGCGGAGGTTGTGGTACTTGAAGCACTGGATGAATTCCTGCCTATGGTCGATGCCCAAGTTGCGAAAGAAACCGGCAAAATCCTCAAAAAGCAGGGCCTGGACATCCGCCTTGGGGCGCGTGTTACCGGCACCGAAGTGAAAGGCTCCGGCAAGAAAAAACAGGTGGAAGTGTCTTTTACCACCGCCGATGGCGAGCACAAAGAAACGTTCGATAAATTGGTGGTTGCCGTAGGTCGTCGCCCCCTGGGTCAGTCGCTGTTCACCTCTGACTCCGATGTAACCCTGGATGAGCGCGGCTGTATCTATGTGAACGATCACTGCGAAACAGAGGCGCCGCATGTGTACGCGATTGGCGACGTGGTGCGCGGCCCGATGCTGGCGCACAAAGGGTCGGAAGAGGGTATCATGGTGGCCGAGCGCATTGTCGGTAAAGACGCACAGATGAACTACGACTTGATTCCCAGCGTGATCTATGTGCACCCGGAAGTGGCATCGGTAGGACCCACAGAACAACAGCTAAAACGCGATGGTGTGAACTACAAAACCGGCACTTTCCCCTTCGCCGCCTGTGGTCGGGCTCTGGCGCAGTCGGATACCGAGGGTTTGGTGAAAATTATCTCTGATGCCGATACTGATCGCGTCCTGGCCTGTCATATTGTCGGCCCCAGCGCCGCCGACCTGGTGCAGCAGGTGGTGATAGCGATGGAGTTTGGCACCAGTACCGAAGATATCGCCCTGACAATTTTTGGTCATCCAACCCTGTCAGAAGCGGTGCACGAAGCGGCGTTGGCGGTGGATGGTCAGGCCATCCATATCGGCAACCGCAAAAAGCGCTAGTAAACCAATCGCCCATGGCCTTTTCGGCATGGGCGGGATAAGCGGGCAGGGCGCAAGCGCTGCCCAAAACACAATGTGAGAGAGGATGGACGTTAATGAACCTTCACGAGTATCAGGGTAAGCAGCTGTTTGCACAGTATGGCTTGCCCGTGTCCACTGGCTACGCCGTGGATACGGCAGAAGAGGCTGCGGCCGCAGCGGAAAAAATTGGCGGTGATATGTGGGTCGTGAAAGCCCAGGTACATGCCGGTGGTCGCGGTAAGGCAGGTGGTGTTAAGTTGGTAAAAACGCCGCAGGAGGTCGCGGACTTTGCCAAGCAGTGGCTGGGTAAAAATCTGGTCACTTACCAGACCGACGAAAACGGTCAGCCTGTCAGCAAGATTTTGGTAGAGACATGCACCGACATCGCCGATGAGCTTTATTTAGGTGCGGTAGTCGATCGCTCCTCCCGTCGTATTGTGTTCATGGCTTCAACCGAGGGTGGTGTGGAGATTGAGAAAGTCGCCCACGAAACCCCCGAAAAAATCCTGCGTGCAATCATTGATCCGCTGGTGGGTGCACAGCCTTACCAGGGTCGAGAGCTGGCGTTTAAGCTGGGTTTGAAAGGTGCTCAAATCAAACAGTTTGTACAGATCTTTTTGGGTCTTGCCAAAATGTTTGAAGAAAAAGACCTGGCGCTGATTGAAGTCAACCCGTTGGTGATTACCGAAGAAGGCAATCTGCACTGTCTGGACGCCAAACTCGGCGTTGACAGCAATGCGATGTACCGCCAAAAACAACTGCAGGAAATGCACGATCCCTCCCAGGAAGACGAGCGTGAAGCACACGCGGCGCAATGGGAGCTGAACTACGTAGCGCTGGATGGCAACATCGGCTGCATGGTGAACGGTGCGGGCCTGGCGATGGGCACGATGGACATCGTTAAACTGCACGGTGGTGCACCGGCCAACTTCCTCGACGTTGGTGGTGGTGCAACCAAAGAGCGCGTCACTGAAGCCTTTAAAATTATTCTGTCAGATGAAAACGTAAAAGCCGTACTGGTTAATATTTTCGGTGGCATCGTGCGCTGTGATTTGATTGCCGAAGGTGTGATTGGCGCGGTAGAAGAGGTGGGCGTGAAAGTGCCCGTCGTGGTTCGTTTAGAGGGTAACAATGCGGACTTGGGTCAAAAAGTGTTGGCAGACAGCGGCCTGAATATTATCGCCGCCACCAGCCTGACCGACGCTGCTCAGCAAGCCGTTAAAGCAGCAGGAGGTGCAGCATAATGAGCATTTTAATTGACAAAAACACCAAGGTTATCTGCCAGGGTTTTACCGGCTCACAGGGTACTTTCCACTCCGAGCAGGCGATTGAGTACGGCACGCAAATGGTCGGTGGCGTCACCCCCGGCAAGGGCGGTCAGGAACATCTGGGCTTGCCCGTGTTTAACACTGTCGCCGAGGCGGTAGAGCAAACCGGTGCAGATGCCTCTGTGATCTACGTGCCAGCACCCTTCTGTAAGGACTCCATTCTAGAAGCGGCCAATGCGGGTATTAAGCTGATCGTTTGTATTACCGAGGGTATTCCCACGCTGGATATGCTCGTTTGTAAAGTGCGCTGCGATGAGCTTGGCGTGCACTTGATCGGCCCTAACTGTCCCGGTGTTATTACCCCAGGCGAGTGTAAAATCGGCATTATGCCCGGTCATATTCACCTGCCTGGTAAAGTGGGTATCGTATCGCGCTCTGGAACTCTGACCTACGAAGCGGTAAAACAAACCACTGACGCGGGCTACGGCCAGTCCACCTGCGTGGGCATCGGTGGTGACCCCATCCCCGGTTCCAACTTTATCGACATTCTGGATATGTTCGAAAATGACCCCGCCACTGAAGCGATTGTGATGATCGGTGAAATCGGCGGTACCGCGGAAGAAGAGGCGGCGGCGTTTATCAAAGCCAACGTGACCAAGCCTGTGGTGTCTTATATCGCGGGTGTTACCGCACCCAAAGGTAAGCGTATGGGTCATGCGGGTGCGATTATTTCGGGTGGTAAAGGTACTGCGGATGAGAAGTTCGCCGCACTTGAAGACGCCGGCGTTAAAACCGTGCGCTCTCTGGCCGATATCGGCACTGCCCTCGGTGAGATCACCGGCTGGTAGTGTTTCAGCCCTCCATAAAAAAGCCCGCAGCAGCGGGCTTTTTTTTATCCGCAGTTCCACCGTCTGCGCAAACCAGCCCTTGAATTTTTCATTCCCGTCCCCATGTCTCAAGCACTGAGATTTACCTGCATTAACGAGGACACTATGACCGAAAACGTCAAACAACAGGAAACTCTGGGTTTTCAAACTGAAGCCAAACAACTGCTGCATTTGATAAGCTGCGCTTTGCGGCGCTTGCGAATGAGGCACTGCTTGAAGGTGAGGGCGATTACTGCATCACCGTGGATGTTGACGAGGCAGCCAAGACAATCACAATTGCCGACAACGGCATCGGTATGAACCGCGAAGACGTGATCGAGCATTTGGGGACGATTGCAAAATCCGGTACGGCGCAGTTTTTAAACAGCTTGACCGGCGATCAGCAAAAAGACTCGCAGTTGATCGGTCAGTTTGGCGTGGGCTTTTATTCGGCGTTCATTGTGGCGGATAAAGTGTCGGTGCTGTCTCGCCGCGCCGGTGACAGCGCCGATCAAGCGGTGCTGTGGGAGTCCACGGGTGAGTCGGATTTCTCTGTGGCGGACGCGGAAAAACCGGGTCGCGGCACCCAGGTAACGCTGCATTTAAAAAGCGATGCCGAGGAGTTTGCCAGTGACTGGCGTGTGCGCAGTGTGATTAAGAAATACTCCGACCACATTTCAGTGCCCGTTAAGATGCTTGCGCCCAGCATGGATGAAGAGGATAAAGAGGAAGAGTCAAAAGCGCCGGAATACGAAACCATCAACACCGCCACCGCGCTGTGGACGCGTCCTCGCAACGAGGTGTCCGACGAGGAGTACAAAAGTTTTTACCAGCACATTTCGCACGATTTTAATGCACCACTGAAGTGGAGTCACAACAAGGTAGAAGGTAAGTTGGAGTACACCAGCTTGCTGTACTTACCCGCCAAGGCGCCGTTTGATATGTGGAATCGCGATATGAATCGCGGCCTGAAGCTCTATGTGCAGCGCACCTTTATCATGGATGACGCCGAGCAGTTTTTGCCGCTGTATTTGCGTTTTGTAAAAGGGGTGGTGGATTCCAACGACTTGTCCTTAAATGTTTCCCGCGAATTATTACAGCAAGACCCCGCCGTGGATTCGATGCGCGCGGCGCTGACCAAGCGCGTGCTTTCTATGCTGGATAAAATGGCGAAAAAAGACCCCGATAGCTACGGCGAGTTTTGGGCGGAATTCGGCCAGGTTTTGAAAGAGGGCCCTGCCGAAGACATGGGCAATAAGGAAGCGATTGCCAAGCTGCTGCGTTTTTCTACGACTCATACCGATGCGGAAAAACAGGATCAGTCGCTGCAGGATTATATCTCGCGCATGCAGGAAGGGCAGGACAAAATCTACTACGTGGTTGCTGAAAACCACGCCACGGCCAAGCACAGCCCCCACCTTGAAGTGTTTCGCAAAAAGGGCCTGGAGGTCTTGCTGTTGTCAGATCGCATCGACGACTGGCTGATGAGCCACTTGCACGAATTCGATGGCAAGGTGCTGCAGGATGTGGCGCGCGGCGAGCTGGATTTAGGCGATGCCAGTGAGGAAGACCAGGCCGAGCGGGAGCAGATCGAAAAGGATAGCGAGTCCCTGGTAGAGCGTCTTAGCGAGTCGTTAAAAGAGCAGGTGGACAGTGTGCGCACGACTCATCGTTTAACCGAATCACCCGCCTGTCTGGTGGTCGGTGAGCACGACATGGGTGCGCAGATGCGCCGCATTATGGAAGCGGCGGGGCAGCAGGTGCCCGATTCCAAACCCATTTTGGAAATCAACCCTACCCATCCACTGTTGAAAATGCTCGATCAGGAGCAGGACGAAGAGCGCTTTGCCGAGCTGGCCAGCATTGTCCACGATCAGGCGCAATTGGCAGAGGGCGGTCAGTTGGATGATCCCGCCGTCTATGTATCGCGTTTGAACAAACTGTTGGTGGCCATGAGTCAGCAGCAGTGAATGGCGCCAGCGACTTAAGCTTTGAGATTGACGGCTTGAGGATTCGGGCGCTGGCCTGGGGTGATCCCAGCCAGCCGCCCGTTTTGGCATTGCATGGCTGGCTGGACAACGCCGCGAGTTTTGCTCGCCTGGCGCCCTTGCTGCACGGGTATTATGTGGTCGCACCGGATTTGCCCGGCCACGGTCAGAGCAGCCATCACAGTCTGGACTCCGGTTACCAGATCTGGGAAGACCTTGCGCAGCTTCGTGTTTTACCCGATCATTTGGGCTGGGAAAGGTTTTCCATCATCGGACATTCCCGTGGCGCGATGATCAGTTCCTTGCTCGCTGCGGTTGTGCCAGAGCGAGTTACGCAGCTTGTGTTGTTGGACGGCATGTTGCCAGAGCCGCTGTCGGGCAAGGAGTTCGTCAAACAACTGCGCAAACACTATGTGGAGCGCGAGCAATTGTTGCAGCGCGACAACCGCATTGTGAAGGATTTGTCCGAAGCGGCAGTGCAGCGTGAACAAGCCGGCGCGCCGTTGCCACATGCGGCGGCGATGTTACTGGCGCAGCGCGGCACGCGGGATTTGGGCGATGGTAAATTGCAATGGACATCCGATCCCAGGTTGCGCGGTGCATCCTCCGTAAAACTCACCGCCTCGCAACGCCTTGCGGTGCTTGAGGCGCTGCATATGCCCGTGTTACTGCTGTTGGCCAGTGAAGGCTTAAAAGCCCAGTATGGTATGGTGTTGGCAGAAACCGGGCTGCCCGAACACACCGAGGTGCAAGAGCTGCCCGGAGGTCATCACTTTCATATGGAAGATGAGGTAGAATTACTGGCAACGGCGATCTTGCAGTTTTTTGCGCAGGGCGCGTCCTAGCCCGGATGTTTCACCAATAAATGGAATTTTCGGGAAAAAGGACAAAGAAGGTTGCGCAGTTTGTACATTGGCTTTTGTTGTCATTCACCACATAACCCATTGATATTAAGCAAATAATATCAACGTAGCTGTCGTACTGGTGAAATATCCGGGCTAGCCCGAGGCAGTGGCAACGCAGATACACAATCAACAAGCTGCCAGTTTTTCAGATGGAGCCTGATATGTTTAAAACCAGCTTGGCACTTGCTCTTACACTGTTTGCCAGCAGCGTGTTTGCGCAAACAGAGCAAAACCCTGACATGCCCGCCTTGTTTGCATTGCTCAGCGGCTGGCCGTTTACCGAGGTGGTGGCGCAAAGCAGCGATACCGTGCGCAATCACCAGCTGGGACTGGGGGCGATACAAAAAAGACGTGGTGCATGGGATTTCAAGCACAGTGAGCGGCTATCGGCAGATCGGCAAATGCTGACGGTGCAGATCATCGACGGCTACACCATTGACGAAGTACTTGCGCAACTTGTGGCGCAACTTGGCGAACTGCAACCTTTATTTCGCTGCGATGGCCGCGACTGCGGCAATCCCGTGCAATGGGCTAACCGCGTGTTTAATCAGCGTATTTTATACGGACGCGACGACAATCAGCGCTACCGCGCCTATCAGTTAAACGATGGTGATTATCTGTTGATGTACGGCTGCGCGAGAACCAGTGCGCGCCAATATCTGCATCTGGAGCTGTGGCAGCCCCTGCAATCCGGTCAGCCCGACGGGGATAAATCAGCAGTCACTGCTTCTCAATAAAGACAAAAACTCATTGCGGGTTTTTTCTTCCTCGCGAAAGGCGCCGAGCATTGCGGAGGTTTTCATCAGCGAGTTTTGTTTTTCCACACCGCGCATCATCATGCACATGTGCTTGGCTTCGATGATAACGCCTACACCCGCAGCTTCGGTAACGTTTTCCACTGTTTCGGCAATCTGGGTGGTCAGGTTTTCCTGAATTTGCAGGCGGCGGGCGTATAAATCCACAATGCGCGCGATTTTTGACAGCCCCAGCACTCTGCCCGTAGGCAGGTAGGCGACATGACACTTGCCGATAAAGGGCAGCATATGGTGTTCGCACAGGGAGTAGAGTTCGATATTCTGTACCAATACCATTTCTTGAGAGTCTGAGGGAAACAGCGCGTTGTTAACCACTTCCTCTACGGATTGTTCATAGCCTCGGGTCAAAAACTGAAACGCTTTTGCAGCGCGCGCGGGCGTATCTTTTAAGCCGGGGCGGTTGATATCTTCGCCAACTGCTTCAATAATGGCCTGCCAATGTTGTTCCACGCTGGTCTCCGCTTCATTAAGTCTGACGCGGGCGATAGTAGCAACCCTTGTAACCATAAGCAAACCAGGCTATGAACACGGATAATTCACTACAGACGCTTTATCAAGCCATTGAATACTGCGCGCAGGCTCTTGCCGACAGCGGAGTATTTTTTGGCCACGGCACAGATAATCCCTGGGATGAAGCGGTGCAATTGGTACTTTTTGCCTGTGACGAACCGCAAAATTTAGCAGCAGAACAGGCTCAGCGGCGGCTTAGCGAGCGCGAGTTGAACGACATTCAACAACTGTTACGCGAAAGGGTGGTCGATGGTAAACCGCTGCCGTATTTAACAGGCCGCGCTTATTTTGCCGGACTTGAATTTATCGCCGATGAGCGCGCCCTGGTGCCGCGTTCGCCCATTGCCGAGCTTATCGAGCAACAGTTTCACCCCTGGTGGATAGCACCCGAGGGTGAGGCGCGCATTCTCGATTTGTGTTGCGGTGGCGGTTCGATTGGTATCGCCTGCGCGGTCTATATCGACGCCGCACGGGTGGATCTGGCCGACATAGACCGGGACGCACTGGCTCTGGCCGATGAAAACATCGCCTATCACGGCGTCGCCGATCGTGTGCGCACCGTGCACTCTAACGGTTTTGCGGCGCTAACAGACCAGCGCTACGATCTTATCGTTTGCAACCCGCCCTATGTAAACGCATTAGACTTCGCCGATATGCCGCGGGAGTATCAGCACGAACCGGCTATCGCTCTGGGTTCTGGCGCTGATGGTTTGGATTTTACCCGTCAACTATTGGCCGAGGTAAAAAACCATCTTACGCCCAAGGGTACCTTGATACTTGAAGTGGGCAACAGTTGGCCGGCGCTGGAGGCGGCGTTTCCCACATTGCCTTTTTTGTGGATAGAGCTGGAACGCGGTGGGCACGGGGTCTGCGCCTTACAGGCGGCGCAATTGTAGTAGCGCGGCTCCCGCCGTAAGGCAGAGGCGCACTGTATGATCACTGGTGAAACCCGCGGTTTGGCGGCATAATAAGCGTTTTTTTTTAGTGAGTAGGTATTATGGCGGGTAACACCTTTGGCAAACTGTTTACGGTGACCAGTTTCGGCGAGAGCCACGGGCCGGCACTGGGTTGTGTGGTAGACGGTTGTCCGCCGGGGATAGAGCTCTGTGAGGACGATTTACAAGCCGATTTAGACCGTCGTAAACCCGGTACTTCCCGTTATACCACCCAGCGCCGCGAGGCCGATAGCGTGCGTATTTTGTCCGGTGTGTTTGAAGGTAAAACCACGGGTACGCCGATTGGTCTTTTGATTGAAAACACCGATCAGCGCAGTAAAGATTACGCCAACATTGCTGCGACCTTTCGCCCGGCCCATGCTGACTACAGCTATCAGCAAAAATACGGTTTTCGCGATTATCGCGGTGGCGGGCGCTCGTCGGCGCGAGAAACCGCCATGCGTGTGGCAGCGGGGGCTATCGCCAAAAAGTATCTGGCCCAGCAGGGCGTAGAGATTATTGGTTATATGCAGCAGTTAGGGCCGATTGCGGCGGAAACCCTCGATTTATCCATCGTCAATGACAACCCGTTTTTCTTTCCCGATGCGGCAAAAATCCCCGAGCTTGAGCAGTATATGCAAGCGCTCAACAAACAGGGCGATTCTGTGGGCGCCCGCATTAACGTGATTGCGCGCAACATGCCGGTGGGTTTGGGCGAGCCGGTATTTGATCGACTCGATGCGGATATCGCCCACGCGATGATGGGTATCAACGCGGTAAAAGGTGTGGAAGTGGGTGCGGGTTTTGCCAGCGTTGCGCAGTTGGGCAGCGAACACCGTGACGAAATCACCCCCGAGGGGTTTTTGTCGAACAACGCAGGTGGTGTCCTGGGCGGTATTTCCAGCGGGCAGGATTTGCTGGTCAGCATGGCGTTAAAACCCACCTCCAGCATACGCCAGCCGGGTAAGAGTATTGATATTCACGGCGAACCCATCGAAGTGGTGACCAAGGGCAGGCACGATCCCTGTGTGGGTATTCGCGCCACACCGATTGCCGAGGCTATGCTCGCGCTGGTGTTAATGGATCATTTGCTGCGCCATCGCGCGCAAAATGCCGATGTGGTTTCAACCACGCCTGTTGTGCCCGCGAGCGTAAGCAGAGATTAAGTCCATGCCTTACTGGCGTCTATCCGGTTTTTATTTTTTCTTTTTCGCCGCGATGGGCGCATTTGTGCCTTTCTGGAATTTGTATTTGCAAAACGAAGGTTTTGACGCCAGACAAATCGGCATATTATCTGCGGTGTTTATGGGGACGCGGATTTTTGCGCCCAATATCTGGGCCTGGGTTGCAGATACAACCGGTTACCGTGTTCTGGTGATACGCATCGGCGCATTAACTGCGGCACTTTCTTTCACCGCTATTTTACTGGACCTATCGTTTTTCGCTTTAGCTGGGTTGTTTGTCGTGTTCAGTTTTTTCTGGAACGCGGTGCTGGCGCAGTTTGAGGTGGTAACGCTGCATTTTTTGGGTGATCAGTACGCCAAATACAGTCGCGTTCGCCTGTGGGGTTCCATTGGTTTTATCGTCGCGGCCAGTGGTTTAGGGGTGGTGTTTAACTACTACAATATCACCTTGCTGCCGATTATCTTGCTGGTGCTGTTGGCATCCATTTTTGTGTGCACCTGTTTGATTGACGGCAGTCGCGAAACCGCTCACGCGGATCAGTCGCAATCATTTTCCGAGCTGTGGGCCATCTTGCGCCAGCCCGCTATTTGGGGCTTTTTTGCGGTGTGTTTTTTGTTGCAGTTCAGCCACGGCCCATACTACACCTTCTACAGCATCTACATGGAAGAACTCAACTACAGCAGTACCGTGGTGGGTTTGTTGTGGTCTTTGGGTGTTGCGGCGGAGGTTGGCATTTTTATTATCATGCACAAACTGCTCAGCCGCTTCGGGGTGCGTCCTATTTTGCTTGCCAGTCTCGTCCTCGCCACACTGCGCTGGCTCGTGATCGGCACGATGGCCGATTCTCTGTGGATTCTCCTTGCCGCACAGCTATTACATGCGGCGACCTTTGGTACGTTTCACTGTGCGGGTATAGAACTGATTCGCCAGCGTTTCCCGGCAAAATTTGCCGGTCAGGGCCAGGCATTTTACAGTGCCTCCAGTTTTGGTTTAGGCGGAGCAGTAGGCGCCTATATGTCGGGTACGCTGTGGGATACTTTGCACAGTGGTATTTTTATTGTCGCTGCGCTGGCCACCTTGCTGGCCACGATGATTTGTTGGATGTTGGTGCGGGGTGAGTTTGAATGATTGGTTTCTTGTTCAAGAAAAAAAGTCTCACCCGCACCGTCATTCTTGCGGTTGCTGCCTGTGCCACTTTGGTGTGGGTGGCTATTGACAGCTTTGGTATTCCAGCGAAACAAATACTTGATTACCTGATCGCTCTGCTGATTGGCGCCGCTGGTATCATCGTTTTTGCCGCCATAGCCCTGGGTGTGATTATGCTGCTTAAGCGCCTGTTTCGCTGAGGCGGTTTTAAGCCTGTTTAACCCGGATGCGATTACAGCTCTGCTGTTATTCTTTTAATATCTGAGTTAACCCGGATATTTCACCAGTGCGGTGACATTTCTGCTATTATCTGCCCAATATCAACGACATATGCAATGAATAGCAAGAAAAACAAATGTACAAGTTGCCCAAAATCATTCAAACCGTAGCTACCGCTACGCTTTTCATGATGTTTGAGCAACTTTCTTTGTCATTTATTCCCGAAAATTCCATTTACTGGTGAGATATCCGGGTTAATCCGCCACTTTTTCCGTCAGTGCGATATCCAGGGTCATACGCTCTCCGATCTCATCCAGTTCATCGTAGAGTTGTGAGGCAGAAATGCCCGCTGGGGTTTCAATCTCGATGACCGCTTCAAACAAGTGTTCGGAACTCATAGGAGCGATGGATAACTCCGTGTCCATGCTGACGATATTGATGTTGTGGCGGCTAAGCTCTGTGGTTATTTCGCGCACAATGCCTGGGCGATCGGGGCCGATGACAGTGAGGTGAAGCACGGGAAACTCATTTGGGGTGTGCAAGTCCTCACAGGCGGTGACGCGCACACTGAGACCGCTGGCGTCCAGCGCTTTTAGCGCGCTCTCCAGCGCGTTGGCCTTGTCGATGGGCAGGGAGATCTCGATCAGCCCCGCAAATTTGCCCGCCAGCTGTGACAAGCGGCTGTGCAGCCAGTTGCCTTCATGCTCGGCTATCGCTTTTGAGAGTGCTTCAACCAGGCCGGGCTTGTCGTCGCCGATAAATGAAACAATGTACGCCGTATTCACTTTGTGTCTCCACCTTCAATTGAACTGTCTGTTATAGTACACGTTTTGGTTGTCAGCGTTTAACCCCACAGGCAGGTTTTTCCCATGGCCGAATTTGTCGAAGTGCCCGTTGCCGCGCTCGCGCCGGATGTGCTGGGTCGTCTATTGGAGGAATTTGCCAGCCGAGATGGCACAGACTACGGCGCCCGCGAGTTAACCCTGGAGGAAAAAGTCGCCCAATTACGTGCTCAGCTCGACGGTGCTGCGCTGCACTTGTTGTTTGAAACCGAAAACCAGCAGTGGGATTTGGTCGATAGTGAGACCGCAAAAAGACTTTTGTAAACAGGCAGCAATGAAACCCATGAGTGAATCCTTTGATGAAATACTGGATGCCCGCGGCCTGTTTTGCCCCGAGCCGGTGATGCTGTTGCATCAAAGCATTGCCAGTATAGATGCGGGCCAGACCTTAAAATTGCTTGCCACCGATCCGTCCACCACCCGTGATGTGCCGAGATTTTGTGAGTTTTTAGGGCATGAATTACGGGTGCAGCAGGAACAGGACGGCGAATTTCGTTTTTTTATTCGCAAAGGCGGACAATGAACGCGCTCTTAGATTTTAAACACCACAGCCAGACGTTGGAGCGTCTGTTTGCCGATTGTTTTTACCATAGTCACAATACCCTGTTATGCGGCGGTGCGGCTGAGCCTTTTTATCAGCCTGCTGATAAAACGCATCGCAGCCATGTGATTTATTACCGCGAAGATTATTTTGCCAGCGCACTGCACGAAGTGTCCCACTGGTGTATCGCAGGAAAAAAGCGACGCGAGCTGGTGGATTTTGGCTATTGGTATGAGCCCGATGGCCGCAACGCCGCGCAGCAAAGCGCGTTTGAGCAGGCAGAGGTGAAACCGCAAGCCTTGGAATACCTGTTTTCCAGAGCTTGTGGTTTTTGCTTTCACTTAAGTGCGGACAACTTAGACGCCGACGTGAGTGTCAGCGATGCCTTTGCGGAGGCGGTGTTTCAGCAGGCAAAAACATACCGGCAGCGCGGTTTGCCCGCCCGCGCTGCCAGGTTTTTTAAGGCCTTGAGCCAATACTACCGAACTGAAACCGTGGCAGTAAGGCGCGAGGATTTTGCGCTGTGAGTCGCGACATTACCATCGTTGCCGATGAAAACCTGCGCGGTAAAGGCCGTTTTTTAGAACCCCTGGGTAAGGTTGTTACCGCCGCAGGCAGAGCTATTGACGCGGCGATGCTTGAACATGCGGACGCCCTGATCGTGCGGTCGGTCACGCAGGTCGATGCGGCGCTGCTTGCCAAAGCCGATAAACTGCGCTTCGTGGGTTCTGCCACCGCGGGTTTGGATCATATCGACCAGGCGGCGCTGGACAAGCGGGGCATAGTGTTTAGTGCCGCCCCTGGCAGTAACGCCAACTCCGTAGTGGAATATGTGCTCGCAGCGATTGCGACCCACGGCAATACTCTGGAGCGTCTGCTAGATGGGGCGAAGTTGGGTATTGTGGGGCAGGGACACGTGGGGCGTTTGTTGGCTTCGCGCTTAACGGCTCTGGGTATTGACCATCGCAGTTATGACCCCTGGCTTGATGCGTCATCGAGCCTGCAGGATGTGCTGGCCTGCGAGGTGATCAGTCTGCATCCGTCGCTGCACAGGCGCGAGCCCTGGCCCAGCTATCATCTGTTGGGTGCAGCACAGCTGGCGCAGTTGCGCGACGATGTGCTGTTGATCAATGCCAGTCGGGGTGCGGTGCTGGACAATCCAGCGCTGTCGACCTGGCTGAGGCAGCACCCCAATGCCGGCGCGGTACTCGACGTCTGGGAGGGCGAACCGGTACCCAATAGAGCACTGCTGCAACAGGCGTTTATCGCGACACCGCATATCGCCGGTTACGCATTGGATGCCAAACTCAAAGCTACTGAACAGCTGGCAGCTAAGCTCTGTGAGCTGTTCTCACTATCGCGGCGAGAAAAGACTGACGGGGCCGATGTGCAGCCCCCGCTGCTGTTGCAAACCGCTGAGCCAGCGCAAATGCTGCGGGCCTTGTTGACAGCCCGCTATGATATTTGCCGAGATCATCAGCGCTTCGTCGCGATGTGCCGCGATGCACAGGGACGCGAAGCCCTGGCGGCGGGCTTTGATGCCCTGCGCAAACACTACCCCGAACGCCGTGAGCTGGCCGGTGCAAACGTGGTGGTGGAGTGCGAGACGGGCTGTCGCTTGGCGAAGGCGCTGGGGGCGGTGGTCTGTTAGCGTTCGTCCAGGCGCGCCGCTAAATTGCCGCCTAACAGGGTCAGCATGGTTTCCTGTAAGCGTGCGCTGTCCCTGGTTTTGAGTGCCTTGCGAAGCCATGCTGCGCCGGTTTGCTGTTCGTGATGCAGTCCCGGCGGGGTGGAGGGCTCGCGTTTGGGGGCTAGTTCGTAGCTTGAAGCCAGTAACACAAAACCGCGTTCGTTCAGCACCGCCTGATCCAGAGCCTCCTGGCGAATGGTGCTGTCAAAGCGAATAAAGCCTTCGTTTGCCAGCCACAACAGTGCGCCAAACCCGGCTTCAAAGCGCGGTGAGGGCAGGCCAAACTCGTCGGGCTCGTCCGGCCCGCAGACATCGTCTACATACAATGTGATTGGCTTGGGAAAACTGCTGTACAGCAGCACCAGCGCGCGTGCGGTATCGTGGTAAAAGTCGTGAATGTGAATATCACCCATGGTTTGGCACTTTTAGCTGCAGCGAGTAAACATCAGACCGGTAAGTCTACGCAGGCTTATTGCTGAGCAAAAGCAGAAAAGAGAGAAATAAGGTGATTCTTTACTGAGAAATGTTGGAGCGGGAAACCGGGTTCGAACCGGCGACCTCAACCTTGGCAAGGTTGCGCTCTACCAACTGAGCTATTCCCGCGCCTGTACAATGTGAGACATTATACGCTTTCTGATCGGGGTGTCGAGTGGCGTCCCCTAGGGGGTTCGAACCCCTGTTACCGCCGTGAAAGGGCGGTGTCCTAGGCCACTAGACGAAGGGGACACATTCTGTCTCGATCAGAAGGCGCGCATTTTAGGGAGTGTTTCGCTTCTCGTCAAGCCCTTGCCGAAAAAAACAGAAACTTTTTTCAGCGCGCCCCAACGAAGCGGGAATCCCCTGCACATCTGCGCGCAGGGGGCGTACAATAGCGCCACTTTTATCAAGATGCAAACAGAACGAGGTTTTGTGCTGTAAATGACACTCGCATTGGAAATCCAGGATCTCGCCAAGGTCTACGACAACGGGCACGAAGCCTTAAAGGGGATAAGCCTCACTGTAAAGCAGGGTGACTTCTTCGCGCTGCTTGGCCCCAATGGAGCTGGCAAGTCCACGACCATAGGCATTGTTTCGTCTTTGGTGCGCAAAAGCAGTGGCAAGGTTCGCGTGTTCGGGGTGGATATCGACCGCGACTTCCCCGCCGCCAAGCAGTACCTGGGTATCGTGCCCCAGGAGTTTAATTTTAATCCCTTTGAGAAGCCCTGGGATATTCTTATTCATCAGGCGGGTTATTATGGTATTCCCGTTTCCGTTGCTAAGCAGCGCGCAGAAAAATACCTGAAAGCCCTGGGTATTTGGGATAAACGCGATGTGGCATCGCGCCTGCTTTCGGGGGGGATGAAACGCCGTCTGATGATTGCGCGCGCGCTGATACACAGCCCCAGGCTGTTGATTCTCGATGAGCCCACCGCCGGTGTCGACATTGAAATGCGCCGTTATATGTGGGAGTTTCTGCGGGGTATCAATGCCAGCGGCACTACCATTATTCTGACCACGCACTACCTGGAAGAGGCTGAGGCCCTGTGCCGCAACGTCGCGATTATCAATCACGGCGAGATCGTTAAAAACACCTCGATTAAAGCCCTGCTACGGCAACTAAAGCAGGAGACGTTTATTCTCGACAGTGCTGGGCCTTTACCCGACACGCTTCGGGTTGAGAATTTTGTTGTACGATGCACCGATGCGCAAACACTTGAAGTTGACGTGGCCAATGGCCAGTCCATCAATGATGTGTTTCTAGCGCTGGAAAAACAGGGCGTGTCTGTGGTGAGCATGCGCAATCGGGCAAACCGCCTCGAAGAAATGTTCGTCAATTTAATCGGGGGGAATAAACAATGATGAGTCCCGCCGAACAGTTTACTGCCTTGACGACGATTGTTCGTAAAGAAATAAAACGGTATTTGCGGATATGGGCACAGACACTGTTGCCTTCTGCGATTACCATGTCGCTGTATTTTGTGATTTTTGGCAGTTTAATTGGCTCGCGCATCGGTGAGATGGGCGGCTTTAGCTACATGCAGTTTGTGGTGCCGGGTTTAATCATGATGGCCATTGTGAATAACAGTTATTCCAATGTGGTATCGTCATTTTATAGTTCAAAATTTAATCATAGCGTGGAAGAGTTGCTGGTGTCGCCGGTGCCCAATTACGTTATTTTGTTGGGCTATGTCCTGGGCGGTGTGACCCGCGGTTTGGCTGTGGCGGTCATTGTTACCCTGGTGTCATTATTTTTCACTGATTTAACGATTCACAGCCTTGCGGTGGTTGTTGTTACGGTGCTGATGACATCCACACTGTTTGCGCTGGGCGGTTTTATCAATGCTGTTTACGCGAACAGTTTCGACGATATTTCGATTATTCCGATCTTTGTGCTCACACCGTTGATTTATTTGGGTGGCGTTTTTTATTCTATGGATATGTTGCCGGATTTCTGGCAGGGCGTGTCTCGTTTAAACCCGCTGGTGTATGTGATTAACGCCTTTCGCTATGGTGTGCTTGGCGTATCTGACGTCAATCTCTGGTTTGCCCTGGGTATGATCGGCGTATTTATGGTGATTGCGTTTACCTACAGTCTGCATCTGCTGAGCAGCGGTAAGCGTTTACGGCAGTAACTCCCATTGAGTGGGTGGCAGTTTTTTTTAAAACAGTTGTGCTGCGCCTTTATCAAAAAGGCGAGAGGGTTGCCTTTTATTTGCTTTTCCAGTCGGGTGCTTTGTCTGTTTAACCCGGATATTTCACCAGCAAATTGAATTTCCGGGAAAAAGGACCTTGCGCGCATTCAGATGAATTCAAACAGAGCGAACGATGGATAAATCAGACTTATTACTCGGTCAACAGATCGCCAGCCCAGAGCGCTACAGCCCCGATATCTTAACGCCCATTCCGCGAGCGCTGGGGCGTGAGGGCTTTTCCAGTACCGAGTTTAACGGCCTGGATGTGTGGTATGCTTGGGAGCTGTCCTGGTTAAATGATCAGGGTATCCCTCAGGTGCGAGTAGGGCGCTTTAGTATGGATGCCCGCTCGCCGAATATTGTGGAATCGAAATCGCTCAAACTGTACTTGAACGCCTTGAATAACGAGCGTTACCACAATGATGCTACGGTCATCGCTCTGATCGAGGACGATCTTGGCAGCGTGGTGGGAGCCGCCGTGACTGTGGAGCTGTTCGCGGTCGACGATCAGGTTCTGGCGCCACAAACTCCGCAGGGTCTGTGCATTGATGGTCTTGCGCCGGGGGATACTCCCCGTGCGCCTGTGGCGGACTGTCTGTGCGTCGAGGAAAGCGCCGGTATGATTGAGCAGGCGCTGTATTCACATTTATTGCGCTCGCTGTGTCCTGTAACCGGTCAGCCCGACTGGGCGACGCTTACGGTGGCCTATCGCGGTAAACCCATAGAGCAAAGCGCATTGCTGGCCTATGTGCTGTCTTATCGCTGCCATCAGGGCTTTCACGAACAGTGCGTAGAGCAGATTTTTGCGGATATCGACGCCCGCTGCCGACCCGAGGCCTTGCTGGTGCAGGCCAACTACACCCGTCGCGGCGGCCTGGATATCAATCCGGCGCGGTGGAAAAACTGGAAACAGCAGGGCATTGGCGCATTGAATGGCCGTCTTGCACGGCAATAGGGCGAAAAACCCCTGACAGACTGGACAGCCGGTCCCGTTGCGGTATAATTCGCGCCCTTGTGAGCTTGTTGCCCGCCGAATCCGGCGCTTCATCGCAACAGCCCAGCACGGTGGGGTGGCCGAGTGGTCGAAGGCGCACGCCTGGAAAGTGTGTATACGGAAACGTATCGAGGGTTCGAATCCCTCCCCCACCGCCATTTATAGTTTGATCGCCCCGCGCGCCCACCCGACATCCGCAACAATACCTGAACCTGTTTCCATAGTGATTCCATAGCACGGATTGCGGGGGCTGTTTGTGCCTGTGACATTTTCCGGCGGCAAGCCCGAGCTTGACCTTCACCGTAGAATCGATATTATTAGAACGAATGTTCTAGGAATTGATTATGTCCCGTCCCCCAGACCCCAAACGCCGTGATGAGCGTCAAACCCAGATTCTCGATGTTGTGGAAGCGCTGATTGTAAGCGGTGGGCTTGAGGCGCTTACGATCCAGGCGGTTATCCGGCAGAGCGGTTTGAGCGCCGGGGTTGTTTATCATCACTTCAAAAACAAGGACGCAATCCTGGAGGCTCTGGTTGCTCGCCAAAATCGCGGTACCGATGAGCTGATTGCCGCGTTGCAGCAAGACTATACAACCCGGGATATCCTGACCCATGTGGCCCCTGAGATGCTGGATGAATTATGCGCCCCACAGAGTGCGCGCTTGAACGTTGAACTGGCGTTTCGGGCCAAAAGCGGGGCGCAATGGGCGCAAATGCTGCTGGATGGCGACGCGAAATTGGCTCGTGCCCTAAAGCAATCGGTTCAAGAGGATATAGAACGCGGCCGAATGGCCAAAGCCAGCGATCCCGACAGCTGTGTCGAGTTGATTTTCGCCCTGTGGGAGGGGCTGGTGTCCCGCGCTGCGCAAGGCAGTTTGCCCGCTCGGAAGGCGCTTTTGCGCCCGTATCTGGCGGCCATTGGAGCGATCCTGAGATGACAGCGTCACGCCGCCCACATCGGCGTCGCGTGCGGGGCCTGTTGATCCTCGCGCTGCTGCTGTTTACGGTTACGCTTGGAGCGGTTCTCAGTCTTGAGGACAGCGCAGACCTTACTCGAGAGACGACCCCTCCAGCCCTGCCCAAGGTAACGGTGATCAACCGCAGCCCCGAGACCGCACAAGCCGAGGTGGTTGTGTTTGCCCAGGTGCAGCCCCTTTGGCGCGCCGGGGTGCGGGCCAATGTGAGCGGCCTGGTTCTGGAGGTCACCGATCAGGCCCTTGCCGGGCGCCAAGTGCGCCGTGGCGACCTTCTGGTGCGGCTTGAGAGCAGTGCGTTACAGGCAGAGATGCGCTCCGCCGAGCAGGCCTTGGCCGAGGCGCGATTTGCCCTTGTCCAGGCTCAAAACGCAACCGCACTCGCCCGGCGTAGTGCGGCTCGTGGCGGCGTGGCGTCTCCCAGCGACCTGAGTCTGCACTTGCCCGAACTGCGGATTGCAGAACGGGTCGTGACCACCGCCGAGGCACAGCAAACCGCGGCGCGCAGGCGGCTGTCCCACGCTACGATCACTGCCCCTTTTGACGGGTATGTCACCGCGCGGGTGGTCAGTCCAGGGCAGACGGTTGCGACAGGCGATGCCCTGCTGACCCTGGTGGATCGCACTCACTTCGAACTGGTGGCCAGCGTGAGCGATGCACAATGGGCGCTGCTCAGGCAGCCTGTCACAAAGACAGCGGTGCAGATCGAAAGCCGCGCCGGTCAGCTCCTGGGCCAGGCCAAGATTCGCGATGCCGGCGGTTTTCGAGATCCGGAAACCCGTGAATACAAGCTGTTTGTCGATCTCCCCTCCAGCAACGCCATCGCGCCAATCATGTCGGGTGATCTGGTGCGCGTGCTGCTGCGGGGGCGGCAGATCGACGCCACACTGACCCTCCCCGAAAGCGCGCTGACCCAGGAAGGCCATGTCTGGTCTGTAGATGCGGCTGGACAGTTGCGCCGCCACACGGCGCAGCTGCTGTGGCGCAAGGGCGGGCAGGTGACCATCGCAGCCCTCGACAGCGCCGCGCCGATGCGTATCGTGCTCACACCGCTGGCGGGCTTCCTGCCGGGGCAGCGGGTCGCGCCGCAAATGGCAGAGCAGGGCTGATGCACGCTTTGACTGGCTGGTTTATCCGCAATCCCGTGGCCGCGAATCTGGTCATGGTGCTGATCCTGTTTCTCGGGGTGCAGACCGCGCTGTCGATCCGTATTGAGGGCTTTCCGCGAATCCCTGCTGAAACTATTCAGATCAATACCTATTTTCCCAATGCCACCGCCGCCCAGATCGACGAGCAGCTTACCGCCCGGATCGAGCGCGCCCTGGAAGGCCTGGACGGCGTGCGCAGCGTGGCCTCTCAGTCTGGCAACGGTGTTTCGGCAGTGGAGGTGCGTAAGACGCCTGCCAAAGATCTGAACGAACTGCTGGACGCGGTGCGCATTCGCATGGATGCAATCGGTGATTTTCCCGCCACGGCGGAGCGCCCGGTTATTGAGGCGGCACCCTTCGACCTGCCCGCGCTTTACGTGAACCTGCATGGCTCGGAGGATCTTCGCACCCAGCAACGTCTGGCCCGGCGTCTGCGAGAAGCTTTGCTTGAACAGCCCGAACTTTCGCGAATCAAAGCCTGGGGGCTGATCCCGCGTGAAGTGAGGGTGACGCTCGATCCCCTGCGCCTGCAAGCGCTGGATCTGACGGTGGATGACGTGGTTGCGCGGATTCAGGCCGGCTCGCTGGATTATCCCGCCGGCAGCTTGCGGACTCGCGGCGGTACGATCTACCTGCGAGCCGATAGCAAGGCTCGTTTTGGAGCCGACCTCGCGCCCATTCCTATCATGGCGCGCAGGGATGGGCGCGACGTGCGTCTGGGTGATATTGCCGACATCGAGGAAGCCTTCCACACTGGTGATTTCGTGTTTCGCTTAAATGGCACGCCGACGGTAGGCATGGAAGTTCTGGTTGGGCGCAAGGAAAACCTGCTCACTATCTCACGCGTGGTGCACGCGACCATCGATGCTTTCGCCACCCAATTGCCCCCCGATGTCAAGGTCACGGTCTGGGGTGATGCCAGCGAGTATATTGCCGAGCGTCTGCAACTGTTACAGAAAAACGGGGTGCAGGGGCTTTTGTTGGTGGTATTGATATTGTCGCTGTTTCTGAATGTACGCCTCGCGTTTTGGGTGGCCATGGGTATTCCCGTTTCAGTGCTGGGGGCGCTGGCGGTAGGGGGCTCGGCCTGGATTGACTACTCCCTCAATGACGTGACCACATTCGGGCTGATTATCGCGCTGGGCATTCTGGTCGATGACGCGGTGGTGGTCGGCGAAAGCGTGTTTGAAGCCCGTGCGGATAACCCCGACCCTATCATCGGCACGCAGGACGGCGTGGACAGGGTTGCCACTGCCACCATTTTTGGCGTTGCCACCACAATTGCGGCGTTTTTCCCGATGCTGATGATCGACAATCAGCTGGGTAAAGTGCTGGCCGGTTTTTCGGGAATTGTCATTCTGGCGCTGATGTTTTCCCTGTTTGAAAGCAAGTTTATTCTGCCCGCGCATCTGGCGGCTTTGACACTGGATCGCCAGGCCCGCAGTCGACCCGCACAGCTTTGGGCACGGGTACAAGGTGTGGCCCAGCGCGGTTTGCACCGCTTTCGCGATGGTCCCTATCGACATTCCTTGCAATTGGCCCTGGCGCATCGCTACGCGGTGCTGGTACTGTTTCTGGCCCTGGGCGTGACCGGGATAGGGCTGATTGCCAAGGGCAAGATCCGCAGTGTATTTTTTCCCGATGTGCCGGGGCAGATCATCACCGTGTCCCTGCAAATGGACAGCCGCGCGCCGATGCGCCTGACCCAGGCCAATCTGAATCACATCGAGGGTGTCGGCCATGATCTAAACCTGCGTTACCAGCAGGCTCATGGTTTGGATGCAGCGCCGATCCAAACCATGTTCTATCTGATTTCCGATCCGGAAACGGCGGTGCTTTATGCCGAGCTGACCCCCAGCACCGGGCGCAAGAGCCTTCCTGTGGCCCAAATTGTGCGTGACTGGCGCGCCGAAGTTGGTCAGCTTGAGGGCGCGGTCGAGCTGGAGATTACTGGAGCCGAAAGCCTGGCCGGTGGATTTGAGTTCCGACTGTTTGGCAAGAATCGGGAGGAACTGCGCGCCGCCAGTGCTGAATTGCGAACCTATCTGGCGGGAATTTCCGGCCTGTCCAACCTGCGCGACAGTCTGTCCGGTGGCCGACCCGAGTTTACGATCCGCCTGAAAGCAGAGGCCCTTGGGCTGGGCATCACCCCGGAAAGCCTCGCCCGTCAGCTTGGCGCGGGCTTTGGTGGCGCCGAGGCGCAACGCATCCGGCGCGACGGGCAGGAGATCAAGGTAATCGTACAGTTGCAGGACAGTGCCCGTGACACCGTTGGCGACCTGATGAGCGCTAGAATCCGCAGTGACAGCGGTGCCTGGCTGCCTCTGCCCTCGGTGGCCACGATTGCGGGCGGCTATGTCCCCGGCGCGGTGGCGCGGTTCAATGGCAAGCTGGTAAACCGGGTGGCGGCCTCGGTGGATAGGGACATTGCCGCACCTGAAGAGATCGCTCACGCGGTGTTTGAGGAACTGGCTCCCAGACTCGCGCAACGCTACCCGACGGTTGAGCTGCGCGGCGGCGGGGAATTGGAGGAGATCGGCGAAATTCAGGGCGGATTGCTGCGAGCACTGGCTCTGGCAACGGTGCTGATTTATGTGTTGATGGCGGTGCCACTGAAGTCCTATGTCCAGCCACTGTTGATTCTGGCGATCATTCCTTTTGGCTTTATCGGCGCGGCGGCGGGGCACCTGCTGATGGGGCTGCCGTTGTCGGTTCTGTCCTTCTTTGGGATGCTGGCGTTGGCCGGCGTGGTCGTCAACGACAGTCTGGTGCTTCTGACCCGCTACCGCCAGACCCGCGAGCGTGGCCTCGCCCCGTTGGCCGCCGTGGAAGAGGCCGCTATCAGTCGTTTCCGGGCGATTTTCCTGACCACAGCGACCACGGTGATCGGCTTACTGCCGCTTTTGAGCGAGACCTCGGAACAGGCGCAATACCTCATTCCGGCGGCGGTTTCCCTGGCCTTTGGCGAACTCTTTGCCACCGCCCTGATGCTCATCCTTGTGCCGGTTCTGGTGTTGGTGTTCGAAGACATCAGCGGGAACGAAACGAGCCGCGGTGATGAGTTTGCCCGTGATATACAACGGTAACGCCCCATGGAGCCGTTTTGTGTATGGATTTCCAGCCCATTGTACTAATAAGCGAACACATCGTTTTTAGCGCTATCTCCCGTGACCTAATCTTTCGCCAGGTCATGGTTTTGGCTTAGCATGCAAGAGGTTTTTTGCCTGATCAGTAATATCGGCAACAATTTTTGCAGCAGGCTCGATGGTGTGGATCAGGCCCGCAGCCTCACCGAACCAGACGCCGGTGTTATCCGCATCGCCCGCGGCGAAGGCCTGGCGGTATTTGGGGCCTTCTGTATCAATGGCGGCGCGCAGAGCCGCCTCTTTGCCGTGCCAGTGCCTGGTAAATGCATTTTGGTAAATGCGCGCGGTAAACCCGCGTGGCCAGGTTATTTGGCGTGCAATATCGGCGATCTCGGTACGCAGGGTATCATCGCCGAAGGCTTCGATGAGTGCACCATGGTGTGCCTTGTGTACCAAAGCTTCTTCCGAGGCCCAAAACCTCGTACCCAGCAGGACGCCGTCGGCTCCGAGGAGCAGAGACGCCGCGAGGCCGCGCCCATCGGCGATTCCTCCCGCGGCAAGCAGCAAGGTATCGGGCGCATTGGCCGCCAGAAAATCCGCGGCCTCGGGAACGAGGGTCATCGTCCCTCTCGCTGCGCCGTGTCCCCCCGCCTCAGCGCCTTGGGCAACGACCATATCGGCGCCGGCATCAACCGCGTCCATTACGTGCCCGATATCCTGGCACTGGCAGATGACCAGGGCTCCCGCTTGATGAATTTCATCGACAAAAGGGCGGGGATCGCCGAAAGACAGCATCACCGCGACAGGGCGATGCCGCAGCATGTCTGTCAGCAGCGAAGGCGATTTTTGCAGTGACCAGGTGATAAAGCCGACTCCGACGGTCTCGCCCTCGGCCAAAGCGAATTGTTGTTCCAGCCACTCTTTGTCACCGTAGCCGCCACCGATCAGGCCAAGGCCGCCGGCCCGGCTAACGGCTGCCGCCAGGGCGCCTCCGGCGGCAAAGGCCATTGGGGCGGAGATGATCGGGGCGCTAAGCCCCAGTTTTTCGGTCAGGCGTGTCTTTAAGTGTGACATCGATAGATTCCTTTACGCTTTTCATGATATTTGAACAACCTTCTTTGTCCTTTTTTCCGAAAACTCTATTTACTGGTGAAACATCCGGGCTAGAAAGAAGCTCGTCGCAGCATCCTCGAGGGGATGGAGAGACGGCCAACGGGTTTTTGGACCATACGCAAGGGTTCATTGCGTTAGTCAGCTATTGATCAGGACGCAAAAATAAGGTTATATGACGCGGGCGATGATACCCTGCGTTCGGATCAGTTGTCGATTTGTGCGTGGCGGTGAATTTTTTTGTTTCGACTGGAGCCGCTGGCGAGAAAAGCTCGATGTGAAAAAAACAGCCGTTTATCTCGAATAACAGTTTGGGCTTGGATTATTTGTGAGTGCGTTTCACGACCGGGTATTGTGCGCGTCAGTATAAAGGCTACTGTTTCGTGGTCTTTGGTTTTTTTAAAAAAAGATAATTATTGATAGATAATTTTTTAAGGTGAGTGAAGTTATGTTGAAGTTTTTTTTCCCGTTAGTCATGTGTTGTGTTTTGTTAACGGGATGTGGTGAGTTCAGCACAGAAAATGGACTACCGAAAATACAGCGTCATTTTGGTGATGCCGGCGAACGCCCGGATTTTTCCGGGTACACAGACAGCCGTGCTAAAAAAACGGCGTTCTTCGACTACCTGGCGCCGATTGTGCAGGCTGAAAACCAGCACATTTTGACGCTTCGAAGCACCCTGCAGCGACTGTCCGGCGCTGACCTTAATGACAATGAGCGGCAGTGGTTACTAAAGCTGGCGAAACATTACAAGCTGGATGAAAAGCTGACACCTGAGCAGGACGCTTTTTGGGAGGCACTTTTGGAGCGTGTGGATGTCGTGCCTGCTTCGCTGGCTCTGGCGCAGGCGGCCAATGAATCCGCATGGGGCACATCACGCTTTGCCATTAAGGGCAACAACTTCTTTGGTCAGTGGTGTTATGAGCGAGGTTGTGGCCTGGTGCCTAAAAAGCCTCATATATTTACAACATCAACACCCATCGGGCGTATAAAGAACTGCGCAACTTGCGTAAACGGCAAAGAGCGGCGGGCGACAAGGTGACTGGGCTGGTACTGGTTCAGGGTTTGGTGAATTACTCCTCCCGTGGCAATGAATACATAAAAGAAGTCAAAGGCATGATCAAGGCCAACCAGCTGGAAAAGCTGGATGTATGATGATGCTTGCTGAAGTTTTAGCCCGAAAATTCCATTTATTGATGAAATACCCGGGCTGGCTTTAGAGTCGTTTCTTAGAAGTGCTGCTTATTCCACACCAGGCTCCGCACGCCGTCTCGCTCGATGGGTTTGACGGCGATAGGGGCGCATTGGAAGGTGTTGGGTCTTTCCAGCTAGCGCTTTAAAAAGACTTCGCCCAGCTCACCGCAAAAACCGGATCGTCGTAACTGTCGAGGTCGGCTTTACTGAGCGTGAGGGTAAACTCACCGTAGTCACCGAGGGATTTACCCAGGTCAATCTGACCGTGGTTGTAGGCATCGCCAGCTGTGCCGTCGTTTTCATGCTCGTAGTGGCCGAGGGTCAAGCCCAGGGTCCAGTTGTCCTGTAGATCAACGCTGTAGCCGAGGTAGTAGTAGAGATCACCCTCGACAAACAGGGAAGTGTCTTTATCGGCTTGGCCCCAGGGGGTATAGGCGATACCGGCGGTAAAGCCGTTAATTGCGATATCGGCATGGATTTCCGCAAAATCTGCGTCGTCAAATTGCGAGTAGAAGTAATAAATTGCGCCGACGGTATATTCGAGATCACCGGATGCAGCGCCAAAACCCGCGTAAAAATCTGCCTCGTTGCCGCCTTCGACATTTGATGCCCAGGTGCCAGCGTAAATGCCGGACTCATTGGCGTAATCGATCCCGCCGGACACTGCGGCCTTATCATTAGTTTGGCTGAGACCGCGCCACAGGTAGTTACTGCTGGCGCCGATATTGCCGCTGAGTTCGGCGACACTGGCTGCACTGAGGGTGAGGGCGGTGATACTCGCTATGGAAAGGGGAAGTGTTTTTTTCAAAATGAACATGATGTGCTCCTTCTTTTTTTACCACAAAACCGACTCGTCTCATGGCTGTGATGGTTTAAGTATAATATGTGCTAGCAGAATACGTGCCAGTTTTGGCCAAGCTGCAAAACAGGGGGCTTTCGATCAGTTTTGGGCGAGTTGCCCTGAGCCAGCGAAGAATATCCGCGCACTAAATTGATGCTGTGCACTATTGTGGTGCGGCTTGTTTAGTCGCGCTGCAAGCGTTCAGATAATGCAATGGGCGACTGAAAATTAAATACGACGATATAGGAGGACACCAGCAGGGTAATAATCGTGGTGGCCTGAATTAACAGCGAGCCTTTGTCAGACAGCAGTGCGCTGCTGCTGGCGACGTAAGCAATTAACAGGGAAAACTCCGAAGCCTGGCCCAGGCGGAAGCCTAAGTCCCAGGCCAGCTCGCGTTTTTCGCTCATGCCGCCCAATAAAAAGCGGTAGGTGACCGGTTTCATCACCAGCACCAATATCGACAGGGTCAACGCCGCAAACGCCACATCGGCGAGTAGCCCCAGCGGAATACGCGCGCCCACTGAAAAGAAAAACAGTACCAGAAAAAAGTCGCGCAGGGGTTTCAGGTTCACCGCAATGTATTGTGCGATAGGGCTGGTGGCGATGGCGATGCCCGCGATAAACGCACCAATTTCTGCCGACAGGCCCAGCGCGTGCGCCGCTTCCGCCAGGCCGAGGCACCAGCCAATGGCAAGCAGAAAAATATATTCGTGAAAGCGATCAAAGCGGGTAATCAATGGCAGTAAAATATAGCGTACGCAAGCCCAGGCCGCGCCGATCAGCAGGGGCAGGGTGGCCAGGGACATGACCACCTGATAAGGGGATTGCTCACCCTCACCGCCTGCGCCAATTAAAATCATCAATACCACAATGGCCAGCAAATCCTGTAACAGCAGCAGGCCGATCATCAGCTCGCCGATATGGCGGTGGTGCAGCACCGTGGTGGGCAGGAGTTTGATACCGATAATGGTGGAGGAAAACATCATCGCCGCGCCAATGACCAAAGCCTCTTGATGGCCGTAGCCAAACGCTCGCACCAGTGCGTAAGACAAACCCAAAAACAGCAGTGAGCTAAACGCCGCTACCAGGGTGGATTTTTTTAGTGTGGCCAACAAGGCCTTGGGCTGCATATCCAGCCCCAGTAAAAACAGCAGGAAAATAATGCCGACGTGGGCTACCTCAGACAGCAGGGCGAGGTCGGTTACCAGCTTGGCACCGTAAGGTCCAATCGCCGCGCCAAGGGCAATGTAGGCGATAATCAATGGTTGACGGGTGTACAGCGCTATCGAGGCCAGCACCGCCGCACCAGAGAAAATCAGGAAAAACGAAAAAGTAATGGAGCTGGCTTCCATATGATCGTCTCGCGTTGCTAGGGCGATCAGTATAGCGCGAAATCACTCCGCTTCAATCGGGGGGTTTTTACTGTTATCGTCGGGCTGGGTTTCAAGCATTTGGATATAGGCGCTGATACGGTGGCTGGCACCGACGCGGTTTTCAAAGGGGCCTTCCACCACGCCCTCGCGGGTGCGGAAATACCATTTGCCCGCCTGCTCGAATACGCGTTCGTTGCGGTGATGATAGGTAATGGTTGGGCTGTCGTCCCGGCGATGATTTGACATGGCGCGATCCTTGGCTTCTGGCTTGCCGCATTATACCAGTTCTTACTTGCTTTGCGGCTTAACATGGTTAAACCGATTGGCATGCTTTGCTAAAAGCGCTATTAGATAGTGTCGATTTTGACGGCAGTGACAGCGTGATTTTTCCAGGCAGATGCCCTTGCGGTGAGCGCCGCGCCCAAGTAGTATCGGACGAATTCATTTCGATAACTATAACGAGGCAAGAATATGTATTGGCTAAAAACGAGTGCGATTGTACTTAGCGCAGCGGCTTTGGTCGCTTGTAGTGATAGTTCCGACAAGGCTTCCGAACAACCGACGCCGCAACCGGTGTTGAAGTATCAGGCCCAGGTCACGCGCACGCCCTACGGTATTCCGCACATCAAAGCCGATGATTGGGGCAGTCTTGGCTACGGCTACGCCTATACCATAGCCCAGGACAACTATTGCGTGATTATGCGCGAGTTTGTGGTGTCTAAAGGTGAATCCGCGCGCTATTTTGGCAGCGAAGGTGATTTGAACCGCGACAAGGTGATGAAACTTTATAATGATGATGCGCGTATCAAACGTGTTTTTATCGATACCCTGCCGGAGAACCTCCTGGCGGCGGTTGAGGGTTATGTGGCGGGCCTTAATCAGTACTTAGCCGATACGGGCGTGGACAATCTCGCCGAGGGTGACGAGGGCTGTCGCGGCGCGGATTGGGTACGCAAAGCCGATGTTTATGACATGGGTCGTCTATTCCATGGCCTGGTGCTGCGTGGCAGCGCCGCGCCGCTGGCTGATTATATCGCCGCTGCAGGAGGGCCCGGTGTGGCGCCAAACCCTGTTAAAATCAGCAGGGCGCCGCTGCAAAATCAGATTGACCGCGAGCAGTTTATCGCCTCAATCACCCCGGATGTCGCCGAGCAGTTAGGTTCCAACGCCTATGCTGTCGGTACCGAAGCTTCGCAAACGGGCAAGGGTATTTTACTGGGTAATCCGCATTTTCCGTGGCAGGGCTCACGCCGGTTTTATGTGTCTCACCTCACTATGGGTGATGAATATGACGTCTATGGTGGTTCACTGTACGGCATGCCGATAAACGCAATTGGTTTCAACGACAATGTCGCCTGGAGTCACACGGTCAGCACCGGCAAGCGTTTTACCCTGTACGAGTTAACGCTAAACCCCAGTAATCCTTTGCAGTATGAATACGACGGCGAAATGCGCGACTTTAGCAAGCAAACCGTTTCCGTAGACAAACTGCGCGATGACGGCACCGTAGAGACTATCGAACATACGTTTTATTTTTCGCACTATGGCCCCGTTGTGGATTTAGGCGCATTGAGTCCTCTGCTTGCCAATTGGCCAAACTCCGTGGGTACGGTCCTGGTATACCGCGATGCCAACCTGGAGAATTTACGCGGTGTCGAGCAGTGGTTAAAAATGGGGCAGTCGAAAAATATGGCGGAGTTTACCGAGGCGCTAAAAGCGATTGGTATTCCCTGGGTGAATACCATCGCTGCTGACCGCTACGGCCAGGCATTTTACGGCGATATTTCGGTAAACCCACATGTGACCGAAGCGCAACTGGATAATTGCGTGCGCGGCACTGTGCAAACCCTGCTGACAGATTACGGTTTAATCACCATGGATGGTGCTGATCCCGCTTGCGAATGGGGCAGTGACGCCGACACCGCAGCGGGTATTTTTGGTTACGACAATTTACCAAAACTACAAAACACCGAGTACGTTGCCAATGCCAACGACAGTTACTGGCTGGCGAATCCGCGCCAACTGCTGACCGGTTATTCGCCGATTATCGGTGGGGAAGAAACCGAGCGTGGCCTGCGCACCCGTCAGACATTCGTACAGGCGGAGCAGCGTATGGCAGGCACGGATGGCCTGGGTGAGACCGGTTTTAACGTCGACAATATTCGCACCTTGCTGTATCAGGCGACAAATATCGCCGCTGATTTGGTGCTCGATGATGTACTCGCCTTGTGCCAGGGCGTTGCGGATTGGTCGACCTACGAAGGCAGCGCAGAAAGTAATGCCAAAGCCTGCGATGTGCTTGCCAACTGGGACAGAAGTTATCGTGTGAGCAGTGTCGGCGGGCCGATCTTCTGGGAATTCTGGAAACGCTTTCGCGAGACCGACAATATCTGGGCAGTAGCTTTTGACCCCACCGATCCGGTCTATACCCCGCGTGACTTAAATCGCGACGATGCGAGGGTCGCAGCCGCGGTGCTCGACAGTTTTGTTGCCGGTGTGGCGGCACTTGATGCAGCCGGTGTCGCCCTGGATGCGCCCTTGGGCGAGGTGCAGTTTGTCGAGAAAAACGGCGTGCGCTACGGCATTCCGGGCGGTAGTTCAAAGTTTATGTTTAGCATCACCACTTCTGAGCTGGTCGATGGCAAGGGTTATGCGGACATCCGTCACGGTAATTCCTACATACAGGCGGTCACCTGGGACGATGGCGCCTGTCCGATTGCCTACAGCATGATTACCTATTCCCAATCCACCGATCCCGCATCGCCGCATTACGCCGATGCCACCGAGCTGTACTCCAACGAGGGTTGGATTGACGCCGTGTATTGCGAGCAGGCGGTGATGGATGCGGCGGTAAGTACGAAGACGCTGGAATTATACGAGTAATTGCTCTCTCTGAGGCTGTCTGTTGCCGCAGCCTCAAAGATTGATCAGCTACGGGGTGGTCACAAATTCAGTGACCTCAAGCCCGAAGCCTGACAGCGCGTTGAAGTGAATCGGGGCGGACAGTAGGCGCATTTTACCCACATTGAGCTGGCGCAGAATCTGTGAGCCTGTGCCAATGAGACGGTAGTTTTGTGGAGTGCCCTGGGCTTGCCCGGAATGGTTGTTGTTGCGGTAGGACAGCACTTCATTCAGCGCTCGTTCAGCGTCGTTTTCTTCACCGATCAACACCAAGACGCCGTGATCGTTGCTTGCGATATAGTTCATTGCGGCGCGGGCCGACCAGCCCTGGGCGTTGTCATCGAGCACGGTGCCGACAATGTCTCGCAGGGTATTGATGGTTTGTACTCGCACTGGCGTTGCTTCATCGGCGGATATTTCTCCGCGTGTCAGCGCGTAATGCAGAACCTTGTCGATTTCATCGAAAAAGGTGTGCAGCACAAAGGTGCCGTACTCGGTGTGAATGTCGCGGGTATCGCGCAGCGTTACTGATTGCTCGTGCAGGGCGCGATAGGTAATGAGATCGGCGATAGTGCCCATGCGCAGGCCGTGCTGTTCGGCGTAGACCTCAAGCTGTGGACGGCGTGCCATGGTGCCGTCTTTGTTCATGATCTCCACAATTAAAGCCGCCGGTTCCATGCCCGCCATGCGCGCCAAATCTACGCCCGCTTCGGTGTGTCCAGCGCGGCGCAACACGCCGCCGGGACGCGCAACCAGTGGGAAAATATGGCCTGGCTGACAAATAGAAGCGGGTGTGGCATCGGTGGCCACCGCGGTTTGTACGGTGTGTGCGCGCTGCGCCGAGCTGATTCCCGGGCCAATGCGCTCGGCGGCATCGATAGACACGGTGAAATTAGTCTCATGCTGGGCGCGGTTATCGCGCACCATCAAGGGCAATTGCAGTTGTCTGGCGCGCTCCGCAGTAATAGGCATACAGATTAAACCGCAGGCCTCGTTGGCGAAAAAGGAAATGACCTCGGGTGTTACCGCCTCGGCGGCGATAATTAAATCGCCTTCATTTTCCCGGTCTTCATCGTCCATTAAAATGACCATTTTTCCGGCGCGAATATCGTCGAGCAATTCGGGAACGCTGGCAAGCGGCATGTTTGTTCTCCGTGTCAAAAAAAAGCGTTATAACAATTCAATCGCAACGGCTGTTGCTTCGCCGCCGCCGATACACAGCGCGGCCACGCCCCGTTTGCCACCGCGCTGTTTTAAGGCGTTGATTAAGGTGACGATAATCCGTGAACCGCTGGAACCGATGGGGTGACCCTGGGCGCAGGCGCCGCCGAACACATTGACTTTTTCCGCATCGAGCTGCAAGGCGTCAATTGCCAACAGAGTCACCACGGCAAAGGCTTCGTTGATTTCAAATAAATCGATGTCATCGACTTGCCAACCGGTTTTGGCCAGCAGTTTTTCTATCGCGCCGATGGGGGCGAGGCTGAATTCGCCGGGTATTTGACTGTGGCGGCTGTGGGCGACCAGTTTTGCAACCGGTGACAGCTGGTGCTGCGCGGCGTAGTCGGACGTGGTCAGTACCAGGGCACTGGCACCGTCGGAAATAGAGCTGGAGTTTGCGGCGGTAATGCTGCCATCTTTGGCAAAGGCCGGGCGCAGGCTGGGGATTTTTTCAATGTTGGCCTTGCGCGGCTGCTCGTCTTCGCTGATGACAAATTCGCCCTTGCGATGTTTAACCGTTACCGGCGCTATTTCCGGTTTCAGCGCGCCGCTGTTCATGGCCTCTTGGGCACGGGTCAGGGAGCTGATCGCGAACTCGTCCATGCGCTCGCGACCAATCCCTTTTGCATCGGCGATTTCCTGCGCGAAGCTGCCCATAGAGCCGCCGGAGTAGGCATCTTCCAAACCGTCTAAAAACATATGGTCGTAAATGGTTTTATGGCCGGCGCGCACCCCGGAGCGAGCATTGGGAATTAAATGCGGCGCGTTGCTCATGCTCTCCATACCGCCGGTGACCACCACCTCGTTAGTGCCGGACTTCAAAGTATCGGCACCAAACATCACCGCCTGCATGCCGCTGCCGCAGGCTTTGTTCAAGGTGACAGCACCTGCGCTTACCGGAATGTCAGCGCCAATCGCCGCCTGGCGCGCGGGACACTGTTTTAAGCCCGCTGGCAAAACACAGCCCATAAAGATTTCATCCACCGCACCGGCGGCAAGACCGCTGTTGGCAAGTGCCGCCGAAATAGCAGTGGCACCCAGCCGTGGGGCACTGACGCTGGCCAATTCGCCATGCAGTGCGCCCATTGGGGTTCTGGCTCCGGATAAAATTACGATCTCAGCTGTGCTCATGTCTGCCTCGCTTGTTATGGCTTGTCCTTAAGGTCGGTCATTTAGCCACATCAATGGGTTTCACTCAAGTATTGCGGAGTGAGCGAAGGGTGGGCCAGCGTTTTCAGACAGCTCGCCGCACTGTTAGTCACGACGCTACGGTGACCTCAAAGAACAGGGCGACGGTGGTGTGACCTCTGCTGGGTGTCGGTTTAGTGTGAGAATTGCCATCTAAAATAACGCGATTCGTGGCTCATTTGTCATAGGGTGTTGATGGTATGCCCTTTACACTGTAATGTCTCAACAGGCGGCAACAAGGACAGCAAAATATGGGCGCACAGAGTTTACCGGTTATTGTCGGCATGGGTGGTGTAAACGGCGCGGGGCGAAGCTCTGCGCAACAGGCATATCGACGCATGGTATACGGTGCGCTAGGCACCAAAGAGCGTACCGAAACCCTGGCGGCGTTGGCGCGGATGATGGACAGGGCGAACGCGGATGTGGACGAACAGCGCATTTTACGCCACACCCTGATTCGGAAATTGGAAGACACCGCTTTTGACCCTGAAACGGTGCGCTGGAATCAGCGCGTGGAAATCCAGACGGAATCAGACGGCATTCGTTTTACCCTGGCACGCCGGGATTGTCCAAGCGTTTTACCGCCTACCTGGGAGGTTGTAGCGGAAACGGTAACCCATCTTGAAGTGAAAGCGCAGGGCTTGCAGCGATTTCTGATGCCCTCAATCCGCAGCTTTGAGGTGAAATGCGCCAGTCAGTTGCCTTCCGGCTTCGATCCGGGTGCGCTGTACCCCTCGCGCAACCACCCCAAGGGTCTGCAAATGAGTGTGTTTGCCGCTTCGGATGCCCTGGGTGATTTAGGGATTGACTGGCAAGCGGTGCAAAGCCGGGTCGCGGCGGACCAAATCAGCGTGTACGCAGGCAGCGCGATGGGGCAGCTCGATGAGGCTGGTGGCGGTGGCATGATGTCGGCGCGAGCTTACGGTAAACGCGTCACCTCGAAGTATTGCCCGCTGTCATTGGCGGAAATGCCAGCGGATTTTATCAACGCCTACGTGCTGGGCGCGATGGGCAGCACCGGCGCGGGCGTTGGTGCCTGCGCGTCATTCTTGTACAACCTGCGCATGGCGGTGCAGGATATTCGCGCCGGACGGGCGCGCGTAGCCGTTGTGGGTGGCGCGGAAGCGCCGATCAATCCGCAGGTGATGGAAGGTTATGCTGCAATGGGAGCACTGGCGACCGCACGTGAGCTGTGTGAACTGGACGGGCTGGCCGAAGGCCAGGAGCCAGACCATCACCGCGCCTGCCGTCCCTTTGCTGAAAACTGTGGTTTTACCATGGCTGAGTCCGCACAGGTGCTGGTGTTGTTTGATGACGCGCTGGCACTGGAACTTGGCGCGACCGTATACGGCGCTGCTACCCATGTGTTTGTCAATGCGGACGGTTTTAAAAAGTCCATTTCAGGCCCTGGCGTCGGCAACTATATTACTTTTGCCAAAGCCACCGAGGCGGCGCGAGCGATGCTGGGCGATGACGCTTTGCGCAGCGGTGGTATTGTGCAGGCTCACGGTACCGGCACGCCGCAGAACCGGGTCACAGAATCCGCCATTTTAAGCCGCGTGGCCGGAGCCTTTGGTATCACTGACTGGCCGGTGGCGGCGATAAAAAGCTATATAGGGCATTCGCTGGGTGCCGCTGCGGGCGATCAAATTGCCGCGACCATCGGAGCCTGGCAGCACGGTTGGTTGCCGGGCATTACTACCGTAGATGCTATTGCCGATGACGTTGAACAGGCGGGTTTGGCGTTCGCCCTGACGCACCAGGAATTGGACCTAAGCGCGCAGCGCTACGCGATTGTGAACTCCAAAGGTTTTGGCGGCAATAACGCCACAGCGACGCTGCTAAGCCCTGAAGCGACAATGCAACTGCTGGTCGCGCGCCACGGCGCAAAGGCGATGGATGCCTGGTGCGGTCGCAACGAGTCTGTCCGTGAATCCGCTCGCGCCTACGATGCGGCCATGATCGCGGGTAAAGCTGCACCCATCTACCATTTTGACCACGGTGTGCTGGGCGATGGGGACGTGGTGTTTAGGGATAAGGAACTTGTTATCGGCGGGGAGCGTGTCGCACTGGATGAGGAGAATCCTTTCGCTGATAACTAACTCGTCGAAACTACCCTTGTCGAAACTACCCTTATGGTTGGTGCTCCTTCCTGCGAGAAAAAGGGCTTGGTTTGCAGCCTGTCGCGGTGAGGCAGCTCCTCAACTTTCCAGCACACGGGAAACCGAGTGCAAGTATCGCTTGACTAGTGGGGAATAGCTGGCACTATCGGAGCACTGTATCTCTATTGTGGTAGCGTCTGCCGCTTACTAAGGAGTGAGCTTGTGTCCCAGGAAATCTTGGAGTTTCTCAAAAACCGCACTTCCGCCCCACGCCTTGAAGCGCCAGCCCCCGATGGCGAGCTGTTGCGTGACCTTTTTCAGGCGGCGTTTCGAGTGCCGGATCACGCACGTTTGCGCCCCTGGCGTTTTCTGTGTGTCAGCGGTGACAAACGACGCGATCTTGGTGAGTTAATGCTCGATAGCCTGTTGCAGCGCGACCCCCTGGCCGATGCCGCGCAACGGGAAAAAGCCCGCAGTGCACCCCTTCGCGCACCCCTGGTGGTGGTGACGATTGCTTCGCCCGTGGAGCATACCAAGGTGCCAGCCTGTGAACAGCGCTGGTCTGCCGCCTGTGCCACCCACGCTTTGCTGTTGGCCGCTGAATCCCAGGGCTTTGCCGGTGTCTGGCGCACAGGTGAGGCGGCCTTTGATCGGCAGTTAATGACCGCGCTGGGGCTTGCCGATACGGAGAGTATTGTCGGGTTTCTGTATTTGGGCACGCGTATTGGCATGGCGAGATCCGCGCCCGAGGTGGCGTTTGAGGACAAGGTTACGCTCTGGTAAACAACTATCGCGCCCGGCCTGGCCAGCGCGCCATCGGAATCAGCGGGTGCAGGGCCAGGGCGATACCTTCGGCGATCTGCTCATTGTTCGTTAACAGTTCACGCCGTTGGGTGAAGCCTGCGCCGCCGGAGCGCGTATCGATTGCATCAGTGGCCGATAATCCACCGCGACCAAGAAACAAACGCTTTAGATCCAGGTCGTAGACGCTCACCATCAGCGATGAGACCCGCGCGGGCACCTCCCAGTTAAATGCGCTCGATACGGTATTGCCGGGGCCTTGCAGGGTGGGTTTTCGGGTGACGCCATCCCAACGCGCCAGATGCTTGAGGCCGATATTAAACGGCACTGCCAGTTCTACGATATCGGTGAACACGATTGCGTCGGGATGACTGGTCTGGCGCAGGTGATCACGCACACTTTGTATCACCAGATTAAAGGTTTTGCGATTCACCTTGCCGGTGCTGGGGTCGACGGGATTGCCATAGGCGCGTACACCGGCGTTGTAGGCACGGGTAAACTGTTGTTGCGGCAGGACTTCAATGCCGTGCTCGGTGAAATAGCGCGCCAGCTGGGCGTCGATCAGCGCTTCGTGCCGACTGAAGTACTGGCTCGACGGTGGACCCAGATTGGTACTGGCGATAATGACTTTTTTAAGCGGCGCTTGCGCCAGGCTCGCTTCGTCAATCTGATAATTAAATGCGGTGGGGTTGTACGCTGGGCCGCTGGCGCATCCGCCACAGAGTACCCCAGCAAGCAACAACCCAAGTGTCACCGCCCGTTGCAACACGCTTGCCACGACTGTGAGTCGCCCCATGATAGAATCCTTTTCCTGTGAGGCACCGCGTAGGTGCGGAAACTCATGGTAGCAAGCCGGGGAGGCGGTATTCAATGACAACAAAGATACACACCAAGGTGATGGGGCAGGGCAAACCTGTGGCGCTGCTCCACGGCTTGTTTGGTCAGGGCAGTAATCTGCAAACGGTGGCCACGGCCCTGGCCGATGAGTATCAGGTGCTGCTGCTGGATCTGCCCAATCACGGTCGCTCTGAATGGACAGATCGCACGGATCTGGCAAGCATGGCCGAGAGTATTTCGGCGGCTTTGGATGAGCAGGGCGTCGATGAACTGGCCCTCGTGGGGCATTCTTTGGGTGGTAAAGTGGCGATGCAGTTGGCGCTTTCTCGCGGTGAACGTGTAGCGGCGCTGGCGGTGGCGGACATTGCGCCGGTTACCTACGCCGAGCGCCGACATGATCATATTTTTGAGGGGCTGCACGCGGTAGCGGAGATGGCGCCGAGGTCGCGCCGAGAGGCGATAGACACATTACTTGAGCATGTGGATGAGCAGGGCGTAGCGGAATTTTTGGCGTTGAGCCTGGAGCGTGATGAGCGGAAAAACTACAGTCGTTGGCGGTTTAACGTGGATGCCCTGGAACGGGGTTATCAACACGTTTTGGCAGCGCCAGGCGATGCCAGTACCCGTGCCTACGAGGGGGCGGTATTGTTTATCAAGGGCGCGCTATCTGACTACCTGCGCGGTGAGCACCAGGGTGAGGTTCAGGCGCTGTTCCCGAAGGCGCAGGTCAAGGTTATGGCCGATTGCGGTCACTGGTTGCACGCTCAGCAACCCCGCTTGTTTAACAATATCGTCAGGCGCTTTTTAACACGGCATTATCCGGTTTGATAGCCCTTGAATGCCGCTAGTAAAGGCCGCTTGGTTGGTTTTTGCCGCGTCGGAACGCATCTTTTTTGTCCACAGTTTCTGTGGATAACTTGGTGGGTAAAGTGTTTAATTCCAGGGCTTGGCCAGTGCTCGTGGTGTATGTGACAAATTGGTTAAAAAGTAGGCAAATGAAAAAAAGCTATAACAAACAATGGGTTGTCGGTTTATTGTTAAGTGGCTTCTATGTAGGCGTCTCTAAGTGATAAAGATTTGACGCTCAGCTCTTGTATGTGCATAACATTTGCACCACGAAGGGCGCAAGCCTTAAGCCCACTTTTTATTCACCACGGTAAATACAGCCGCTGGTGCAGGTTTCTTTCAGCTCTAAACTTGACAACTGCGGGAGCTGCGGCTTCAGGCGTTGCCAAATCCAGCGCACAATGACCTCACTGGTCGGGTTTTCCAGTCCTGGAATTTCATTCAGGTAGCGGTGGTCAAGTTCGTTGAGCAGTGGCGCGAAGATGGCTTTTATGTCCGCAAAATCCATCAGCCAGCCCTCGTCGGGAAGAATATCGCCGGCAATGGTGATTCGCAGTTGAAAGGAATGGCCGTGCAAGCGCCCGCACTTGTGCCCGTCGGGCACATTTGGCAGGTGGTGCGCAGACTCAAAGTGAAAGTCCTTGTAGATTTCCATAAACAGAGTGTTCAATGATAAGGGTCAGTGATGCGCATGTTACTACCAAACGCCCGCGAAAGCGGCGCAAAATGTTTTTTTTGAAATTTTTTCGCGAAACGTTTGACAGAGAAAATAATCTCTCTATAATGCGCCTTCTCGGTTCGGGGGTGGTTAGCTCAGCTGGGAGAGCATCTGCCTTACAAGCAGAGGGTCGGCGGTTCGATCCCGTCACCACCCACCACAATCGAGAGTATTCACTGCCGTTGGACCGGTAGTTCAGTTGGTTAGAATGCCGGCCTGTCACGCCGGAGGTCGCGGGTTCGAGTCCCGTCCGGTCCGCCATTTAAGTTCTTGTTTTTACTCGTTAGTTTTCTTTGGTGACTGTCCAAAACGCTGATTCTGGACGGTGACCCCTGCAAATCTGCTTGCGTCTAAGTCTCCCGCGAATTGCTCAATCCGCTCGGCGTTGATAGCGATTGTTAGCGACGCTTCCCTGCGCCTAGGCGTTAACACTTCCCAGAAGAAATTTTCCCGAAAATGCCATTTGCCGGTGAAATATCCGGGCCAGTGTTTAGTTTGTCTTTTTGTATTACATCGAATACAGTTGGCCGATGAAAGAAATCAAGTACACAGACGAGTTTATTACCTGGCTAGAAGGTCTGAAGGACGCAACCGTGCGAGTGCGCTTGAAGCGTAGAATAGACAAATACGGCCGTGGTATTAAGGGTGATGTTGAGCCGGTTGGTGAAGGTGTTTCTGAAATGCGCGAGCATTTTGGCGCGGGTTATCGTATGTACTTTATAGAGCGTGGAGGTGCTCTGGTTGTTATGCTCGGTGGTGGCACAAAGTCAAAGCAGCAAAAGGACATCGAGAAGGCCAAGCGGTTAGCAAGGAGAATTAAGGGGTAGCGTATGATTAATGCAAGCGATTTGCCTACGTTTGATTTGGCAGAACATTTAAAAACAGACGAAGAAATAGCCATTTATTTGCAGCAGGTCATTGATGAGAATGATCCGGGAGAACTGGCCTATGCGCTGGGCGTGGTTGCCAAGGCGCGAGGTATGTCAAAAATTGCGGAGGATTCAGGTATAGGTCGTGAAGCGCTGTATAAGGCGCTGCGTGCAGATAGTCCGCCGCGCTTTGAAACGATCAGTCGCGTAATGAACGCTTTAGGCGTTAAGCTAACGGTTGCGCCTATATCTGGTACGAATAAGCCGCTAGAGCGTGCTGGTGCATGATGCCCACCACGGCAAAGTGTTGCAGGGGGCTTACCCAGTGATCAACAAGAGCGCGGCTGGGTGCCGCCCTTGAGTCATTATGTCTAGATGCTTTGCTGCATCTGCTGGGTTGATAGCGATTGTTATGCGACGCTTCCCCCTGCGGGCAGGCGTTAACGCTTCCCAGAAGAAATTTTCTTGAAAATGTCGTTTGCGGATGAAATGTCCGGGGCACTGTTTCACTTGTCATGATGTAGCCTAAAAGCTACAATGAGCCGATGAAATACGAAATTTCGCAAACCGATGTGTTTAGAAGCTGGTTAAAGTCGCTTAAAGATCGGCAGGCAGTAATCAAAATAAACGCTCGCTTGTTGCGTGTTGAAAACGGCAACTTTGGTGACGCTAAAAGCGTCGGTGGTGGGGTTTATGAGTTGCGTATCTTTGTAGGTAAGGGGTATCGCGTTTACTACACTGTGCGTGGTTCTAAGTTGGTTTTACTTTTATGTGGCGGCCACAAGGGAGCGCAAAGCAAGGATATTCAAGTCGCTAAAATGTTGCTTAAAGAGCTGGAGGGTTAGGCTATGAGTGTTGAAACCACACCCTGGAATCCGTTTGAGTATATGGAAACTCAGGAAGAAATAAACGACTTTTTGCGTGAGCTTCTGCGCGAGGAAGATTCAGGCTTGTTTGTCAGCGCGCTAGGGCATTTGGCTAAACAGCATGGCATGACAGAGCTGGCTCAAGCGGTGGGCGTCAATAGAGAGAGCCTTTACCGCTCGTTTAACGGTAGTGTTAGCCCGCGCTTCGATACCATTCACAAGGTTATTCGGGCGCTGGGGCTCAACTTGAAGGTGGCTTAACAAGATGATGTACAACCCCGCCCACCACGGCAAAGTGTTGCAGGGGGCTTATCCCAGTGATCAACGAAAGTGCGGCTGGGTGCCCTTGCGTCATTTAGCTGGCGGGACTGATGGTTTGTTATTTAATTGTGCAGGGATTTGCCGAGAGATAACGCCGTGAAAATATCCACCCAAACTGCTGAACACTATCGCTGGGGTGAGCACTGCGATGGCTGGCATCTTGCAGCGTCAGAGAATTTGAGTGTTATTCAGGAGTCGGTACCTCAAGGCGCGGCGGAGGTTCGGCATTTGCACCACCGCGCCGAGCAGTTTTTTTACGTGTTATCGGGCACTGCTACACTGGAAGTCGATGGCGCGGTCAGTGAGCTGGATCCGGGTGAAGGGCTTTATGTGCCCGCCGGTGCGGCGCATCGATTGAGTAATCAGCATAAGGGTACGCTGGAGTTTTTGGTGATCTCCACGCCGCCCAGCCATGGTGACCGGCAGGTGTTAACGGCTGAGTGAGCTGTTGTTAGAGCGGATTGACGGTTGACAATGGCCCGCATTGGGGTGGCGGGGCAGGCCATTGTTCAAGACCGCCGCCGGCGCCTCTTTGGCGCCGACGCGATTGTCAAGATTCGACAAGGTTTTGTATTGTCTGCTCGTCGTAGCCCAGCAAATCGGCAAATATTTCGTGGTTATGTTGCCCGAGAGTCGGGGCGGGTTGTTCCAGTTCGATAGGTGTACGCGAGAGCTTTATAGGGTTGCCCACCTGCGCTACGGTTTTGGACAGCGGATGCTCGAGGGTCTGCTGCATTTGTCTGTGTATCACCTGTTCATCTGCAAACACCTGATCGATCCTGTTGATAGGTCCACAGGGAACGCCGCGTTGCTCGAGGGCGTTTAGCCAATAGGCGGTGTCGTGAGCACTTAGAGCCTGGGTGAGTATTTCACACAATTTATCACGATTTTTGACCCGCTGGGGGTTGGTCGCATAGGCGGGGTCTTTGGCCAGATCAGGGCAGCCTGCGACCTCGCAGAAAGCGGCGAACTGTCCGTCGTTGCCCACCGCCAGGACTATATGTCCGTCGGCAGTGGGGAAAGACTGATAGGGTACGATGCTGGGGTGGGTATTGCCCATGCGCTGGGGAATTTGCCCGCCCACTATGTAGTTCATGGCAAGGTAGGAGAGGGACGCGACTTGCACGTCTAACAGGGCCAGATCGATGTGTTGTCCGAGGCCGGATTTTTCCCGCTCGGCAAGCGCAGCCTGGATGGCCACGGCGGCGTACAGGCCGGTGAATAAATCCACTACCGCAATGCCGACTTTTTGCGGCCCGCCACCGGGTAGTTCGTCGCGTTCGCCAGTGACGCTCATCAGTCCACCCATGGCCTGAATCATAATGTCATAGCCCGGGCGGTGGCGATAAGGCCCGGTTTGACCAAAGCCAGTGACAGAGCAGTACACCAGGCGCGGGTTGACAGCGCGGAGTGAGTCGTAATCCAGGCCGTATTTTTTCAGCCCGTCCACTTTGAAGTTTTCAATCAATACATCGCATTGTGCGACCAGGTCGCGAATCGCCTGTTGGCCTTGCGGACGGGTAATGTCAATCGTCACCGATTGCTTACCGCGATTGGCGGCGAGGTAGTAGGCGGATTCATTGGTGGGCTCGCCCTGTTCATTTTGCAGGTACGGAGGCCCCCACTGGCGGGTGTCATCGCCTTTGCCTGGGCGCTCTACCTTTATCACTTGTGCGCCGAGATCGGCTAACAATTGTCCGGCCCAGGGGCCTGCCAGAATACGGCCTAGTTCTAATACACGGATATGGGAGAGCGCTTTTTCAGTCATAATTATTCTCAGGGTCAAAAGATTCTTAGTGTAGTGACTTGCGGTGCCAATGTAAAGCTAATGTTACTTCTGGGTATGTCTTATAAGCTTATGATTAGTATGCTTGTTATTGTTGTGCGATATTTTGGTGACAGCGCTGATAATAGCAGTAGCAAGCGCGTCGCCAAGCGCTTGCGCTTCGTTATACAATAACGCCGCAAGCCATTTTCAAAGGAACCGCAATGCTGAACGCTGCGCAGCGCGAACTCATCGAAACCGTTAGATATCTGGAGCAGGCCGAGCAATTGCCCGCTGCCGAGTCGCCGCCGGTGTTGGATCATCAGCAGGCTTTCGAACAGCGGCTGTATCAGCGCGCCGAGCAACTGGCCGCACCGCTGGGCCTGAAAGCGCGCCTTGCGGCGATGGGCAGGCGTTTGCGTACCGCTGGAGTTTTGTTGGCATTGCTGATGTTTGTGCTCGGTGCACTGGCCGCGGCGCAGGCGTTTTCCATCGCCGATGAGGGCGGACGAGTTAATTTTTTCTGGTTACTGCTGGTCTTGTTGGGCGTGAATTTTCTGGCCCTGGTGTTTTGGTTGGCGTCTCTATTGTGGCCATCGCGAGGGCAGCGCTTAAGTGGTGCCGCACAGATAATGCAGTATCTTGGCGGTTGGCTAAACCGCAATTCGCCTCAGCCGGCGGAACTGATCGGCAGGAGCTGGTTTAAAAACAAGGGGCTGGGGGCAGCGGGTTTTTGGCGTTTTAGTGTGTTTTCCCACGGCTTTTGGCTGGCGTATTTGTTCGGGGGGTTGGCCTGTCTCATGATTATGCTGATGGCGCGTCAATTTGGTTTTGTGTGGGAGACGACTCTGTTATCCCAGGATACTTTTGCTGCGGCGACGCGGTTTTTATCCTGGCTTCCCGCCAAACTCGGCTTTGCCGTGCCCGATGCCGATGCGATCACGCTGAGCCAAAGCGGGGTGAGTCAAGACCTTGAGCAAGCCGACGCCCTGCGCCGGCAATGGGCCAGTTTGTTAATCGGCGCGGTATTGATCTACGGCTGTGCCCTGCGTTTGCTGTTGTGGCTTGTATCCTGGTTGATGTTAGTTATTGCCACCAGGCGGGGGAAACTACCGCTTAATCAGCCCTATTATGTGCGTCTGCGCCACCAGTTTACCGTGGCGGAGCAGAAGCTGGGGGTGGTCGATGCCGATGTAGCGCACGCTCAGTCCACAGCGGGGGCGGCGTCGCTGGCGGCAAAAGATCTGGCTGTGCCAGCATTGTTGGTGGCATTGGAACTGGATAACAGAACGCCGTGGCCGCCATCCCTGTGTGAGGGCGATCATATCGCCGGTCACGCCCAGGACAGAGACAGCCAGCACCGTGTATTGCAGGCCGTGCAGGGCAGCGACTTGCCGCTGTTGGTGGTGGCTGATTTCTGGCGCACACCAGACCGCGGCACCATGCGTTATCTCACCCAGTTAAAAACGGCGGCCAGAGCAAATGTGCAATTGGTCTTGCTGTCCAATTATCCCGTCGATCTAAACGATGCAAACGGCGACGCGGCGCAAAAACTGTATGCCTGGCACGCTCTGGCAGTGCAGCTGGGGCTTTCCCAAGATCAGGTCGTGCCGGTGATGGCCAGCACCCAATGGCGGTTGGAGGCACAGCAAAATGAATCCTAAGCAGGCCCTGGATAAGGCGATAAAAGTCGCGGTTGTCGGTCACACCAACTCCGGCAAAACCTCGCTGCTGCGCACCCTGCTGCGCGACAGCGAGTTTGGCGAGGTATCTGACAGCGCCGGTACCACACGCCATGTGGAAGGTGGCGCGGTATTACTCGATGGCGAAGCGGCGCTGGCACTTTACGACACCCCTGGACTTGAGGACTCTATCGGCCTGCTGGAGGCGGTGGAAGGCAGTGACAGCACTGTGCCTGCCAAAGGTCATCAGTTATTGACCTCATTTATCAGTCGCGCCGAGCAACATCCTGATTTTGAACAGGAAGTAAAAGTGCTGCGGCAATTGCTGGCGGATGACTTACTGTTTTATGTGATTGATGTGCGCGAGCCTGTTTTGGGCAAGTATCGCGATGAAATGACTTTGCTGTCCTACGCCGCCAAACCGATTATTCCGGTGCTGAATTTCATTGCCTCAGAGCGTGCGCGCACAGCGCAGTGGCGCGAGACTCTGGCGCAGTACAACCTACACGCCCAGGTCGATTTTGATACGGTGGTATTTCGTTTTGATGATGAGCAGCGCTTGCTGCGGAAAATGCAGAGCCTGCTGCCCGCCAGGCACGATCAGTTGGAAGCGCTGCTGCAGCAACGCCAGTTTGAATGGCGTCGCCTGCGTCAGTTGGCGGCGGATTGCTGTGCCGAATTACTGCTTGATTGCGCGGCGTATTCTCAGTACACCACGCCTGACGCCGCCGCATTGGAAGCGGCGCAACAACAGTTACAACAGCATTTACGCAATATAGAAAAGCGCGCCCAGCGCGAGGTGTTGGCTGTGTTTGGTTTTGATCGCGATGATGTACGTCTGCGCGCGCTGCCGGTTAAAGATGGTGTGTGGCAGGCGGATCTTTTTGACGCCAGCCTGCTGAAAAATCTGGGCATCGATGTGGGCGGTGGTTTAGCCAAGGGCGCCGCAGTGGGTGCCAGCCTCGATGTGTTTACCGGCGGTTTGTCCTTGGGCACGGCGACAGCGGTGGGCGCAATTGCTGGTGCGCTGTGGTCTACCCGGGACAGGGTGGGGCGACGATTAAGCGCGGTGTTAAACAGAGAGCACCGTATTTGTGCAGATGACTCTACCCTGGCGGTGCTGTGGCATCGCCAGCGCGCGCTGCTCTACACGGTGCAGTCGCGTGGTCATGCGTCCACCACCACTACCGAGCTTGCGCCGCAGCCAGCCGCTGCACAAATGCCGAAGGATTTTTCCAAATGGTTAAAGCGCATTCGCGCCAACCCACACTGGAGTGTCCTGGTGCAGGAGGACGGCGACCGTTCAAAAGAGCGCGAGGCGTTGCTGCGAGAAATCAGCGCCGAGCTGCTGTTGTCTCTGGGTGAGTCTTAAGCGTTAAACTTTTTTTCGTAGCGGTGGCAGTAGGGCTCTTTGCCGGTTTTGCCGTAGTACCGCTGATGGTCGTCCTCGGCAATCCAGAAGGTATCGGCGTGAATCAATCTGGTGGCGACCTTGTAGCCATTTGCGGTTAATTGCCCGATCAATTGTTCAACAATCTGTTTCTCTTCGTCGTTGCGATAAAACACCGCGGAAACATACTGCGGGCCGATGTCCGGCCCCTGACCGTTTTCCTGACCGGGATCGTGTATTTCAAAAAATGCTTTGGCCAGGGTTTGGTAATCGGTTTTATCGGCGCGATACAGCACCTCGACTGTTTCGATATGGCCTGTGCGACCAGTGCATACCTCGCGATAACAGGGGTTTTGGGTATGCCCACCCATATAGCCTGATACCACATCAATAACACCGGGCAATTGTCGCAATAAATGTTCGACACCCCAGAAGCAACCGCCGGCGAAGTAGGCAGTTTGTAAGGGTTTATCGTCCCTTGCAGCGGTGGCGACAAAATTCATGGACAGCGAGTTGACGCAGTGGCGCAGGTTTTTATCGGTCAGGTATTCGCCTTCAAAAACATGACCTAAATGGGCATCACAATGCTGACAGAGAATTTCTGTGCGCCGACCATCGGCATCGGGCAGGCGTTTGATTGCACCGGGTAATTCATCGTCAAAACTCGGCCAACCGCATTGGGAAATGAATTTGTGTTGTGAGCGATACAGCGGCGCATCACAGCGTTTGCAGGTGTACAGCCCCGGCACATCCAGCTCGTTGTATTTCCCAGTAAACGGAGCTTCCGTGCCTTTGTCTTCAATAATATGTGCTTCTGCAGCGCTTAAGGGATTGTTGCTGTACATGATGGCTCCGGGAGATAAAACGCAAAGACTGCCACAGCTCATGGCTTTGCGCCAGTGGGAGGTTGTGGTTACAGTCGTTGCAGGGGTGCTTCCTGCAAATGGAAAAACTGTTCTCTTAAATCTGTGATATGTCTCGCCCAATAGGTTTCGGTATTGAACCAGGAAAAAGCCTTGGGGAAAGCGGGGTCCTGCCAGCGCCGGGCGATCCATGCGGCCTGGTACATAATGCGCAGTGTGCGCAGACTCTCGATAAGTCCGAGTTCCCGGTTATCGAACTCGCGAAACAACTCATAGCCTTCCAGTACCGCATCTAATTGCAGCTGCTGTTCATGGCGAGAGCCCGATAGCAGCATCCAGATATCCTGAATCGCCGGGCCGGTTCGCGCATCGTCAAAGTCCACAAACAAGGGCGTATCGTCACGCCACAGAATATTGCCGGGATGGCAGTCGCCGTGCAGACGAAGCGAGCTGAATGCAATGGCGTCGAAGCGTTCGCGTATCAGTTTTAGCAGATCGTCGCTCAGTGTTTCATAGGCGGCAATCAGCGATTCGGGGATAAACCCTTCCTTGAGCAGATACTCTTGGCTGGCATCGCCAAAGCCTGCCACGTCGATTTGCGGTCTGTGGTGAAATACTCGCTGCTGACCTATGGCGTGCAGACGCCCCAGGGCTCTGCCGAGCACTTCCAGGTTGTCGAGATCACCAAGTTCCGGGGCGCGGCCACCGCGACGCTCAAATAGCGCCATGGAAAAGCCTGCGTACTCAAACAGGGTCTTTCCTTGCGGGTCCTGCATAGGCGCCACCACCGGCCATTCCTCGGCGGCCAGATCAAGGCAAAACTGATGCTCTTCCAGAATTTGCTCCGGGCGCCAGCGCTTGGGGCGATAAAACTTTACGATCACCGGCGTGCTGTCTTCTATGCCCACCTGGTACACGCGGTTTTCATAGCTGTTGAGCGCCAGAAGTCGTCCATCACTGATAAAGCCGTGGCTGTCGACCGCTTCGAGCACGACTTCCGGGGTGAGCTGGCTGTAGGGGTGATCCATGTGCAGAACATCCAAAAAAACCTATCATAACAGGCTGAACATCATTGAGATATGGCCCGTGTTGACAGCGACACTGTGCCGACGCATGATGCGGCGTGACCTGTAGGAGGAATTAAGCCGATGAATAAAATGTTGCTGAAAATACTGGCTGTGGTGCTGGCTACCGCTTGCAGCGCCAGCTATTGCCAGGCTGAAACTGCTTTGCCCAAGCTGGTTTCTGAAAAAGTTGCCGCTGGTATTTATATGCTCACTGGAAATGGCGGCAATATTGGTTTACTCACCGGCAAGGAAGGCACCGTGGTGATTGATGACCAGTACGCGCCCATGACCGTGCCCCTGTTGGCTGAGATAAAACGCCTGGGCGCCACTGTGCCGAAATTTGTTATCAACACCCACTACCACCAGGATCATACCGGTGGTAACGAAAACCTGGGTAAAATGGGTTCGATTATTGTCGCCCAGGACAATGTGCGTAAAACCCTGAGCAAGGATGGTTTTATCAAAGCCTTCAATATTCAAATTAAGGCCGCGCCGCCTGAGGCCTTGCCAATGGTGACGTTTACCGAAGCCATGAGTTTGCATCTTAACGGCGATACCCTGCAGATTAAGCACATACCCAATGCGCACACGGACGGCGACAGTTTGATCTTTTTTAAAAACGCCAATGTGCTACACGCGGGAGATTTATACTTCAACGGTTTTTGGCCCTTTATTGATGTAGAGCACGGTGGCTCTTTAAAAGGCATGATCGCTGCGGTGGATATGATGCTTGAGCTGGCCGATGAGAATACGCAGATCATTCCCGGGCATGGCCCACTGTCCAGGCGCGAGGCTTTGATTCATTATCGCGAAGCCTTGGCCGTGGCCTATGAACGTTTGAGCGCACTAAAAAAACAGGGTAAAACGCTGGATGATGTCATTGCGGCAAAACCATTGGCGGATCTGGATAAAGCCTGGGGGCAGGGTTTTCTGTCCACCGACAAATGGCTGAGTATTGTTTACCCCAGTTTATAATGCAGCGCGATCAGTATTTTATGGCGCTGGCGCTGGAGCAGGCCAGGCAGGCAGAGGCGATGGGCGAGGTGCCCGTGGGTGCCGTACTGGTGCGTGATGACGAGGTGCTGGCCACGGGTTTTAATCAGCTTATTTCTCGAGCTGACCCCAGCGCTCACGCAGAAATCAATGCCTTGCGCAGCGCCGCCAAAACTCAGAATAATTATCGACTTCCCGGTACCACCTTGTATGTCACGCTGGAGCCTTGCACCATGTGTGTGGGTGCCATTATTCACGCCCGCGTAGCAGACCTGGTGTTTGCCGCGCGGGAGCCGCGAGCGGGCGCAGTGTGCAGCGCAGCGCAATTATTGGATGCAACGCATTACAACCATCGCGTGAGGTATCGCGAAGGTGTTATGGCAAAGCAGAGTGCGGATCTGCTCAGGGCGTTTTTTCAAAAACGGCGCCGGCAGGGCTGTTGACTTGCAATGACGCGCTGTGACTCAAGCCATTGTGAAAAAAATCTATATCCCCCTGAGTGCGACATTTTGCAACACATCGGGCAAAAGCACCTGGGCGTTTACTGGTGGTAAGGGTTGCTGTTCCGGCAGTTCCTGCCACTTTAATATATTGTAGTAATGGCGAATATTATTGACGTAAGTGACGGGTTCATTGCCGCGCGTGTAGCCAAATTTGACCGTTTTGTAGTATTTTTTCTGGCGCAATAAAGGCAGGCGTTTCTCCACATCGACCCAGCGGTCGGGGTTGCCGCCCTGGCGCTCGGTAAGCGTTCGCGCATCGCGCAGGTGACCCAGGCCCACATTATACGCTGCAAGTGCGAACCAGATGCGATCCTCGTCCTGGATAGTTTCCGGCAGACGCCGCTTAATACTGTTTAAATAGCGCACTCCGCCGCGTAGACTCTGTTTGGCATTTAAGCGGTTGTCAACGCCCAGTTCCTTTGCGGTGGGGCGGGTGAGCATCATCATACCCCTGACGCCAGTCGGTGATTTTGCCAGCGGATTCCAGTGTGACTCCTGGTAGGAAACCGCTGCCAGCAAGCGCCAGTCCATTTGGTATTCCGTGGCGACCTGTTTCATTAGATCGATGTATTTTGGCAGTTTTTTCTCAACGGCGCGGGCAAAGGTCTGTGAATCCACTTGATCGATGCCCTGGTTGTGGCCAAAAAAGCGTTCGTGCAGACGTTCCAGTGTGCCATTGTTTTTCAACTCTGCAAAAAATGTATTGATCTCATTTTTCAAGGCCGCGTGTTTATTACCCGGCGGTAGCCACCAGGCGTGTTCCTGCACACCGCCAAGCTCAAAAGCGACGCGAAGCCTGGGGTACAGACTTTTCTTAAAATCAAAATCGTTTGAGTCTAAAACCCCAAAACTGACCTGTTGCTCGCGCACCATGGTTAGCAGCGTATCAACGTCGAATTCCTCTGTGGCTTCCACGGCGAATTCGATGCCCGCTTTCTGGTGCAGTGCGTCCAGCATACGCAGTTGCGGTGATGATTTTGTGGCGACAAGGCTTTTGTCGGCCAGTTGGTCTACCGAGCGCGGGCGGAAGGTGCCCGTGCGATACACCAATTGGGAGACGCTGTTCCTGTAGGGTGTCGATGTGTCTAAACCCCTTAAGGTGGCACCCTCCACGGTCAATCCGGCGGCGGCGATGTCCACATCGCGGCGTTTGAGCTGTTCGCTGATCTCTTCATAGCTGTAGGCGGTGCGCATTTCCAGCTCCACGCCCAGGCGTTTGGCAAAGAGCTTGGCGAGGGTGTAGTCATAACCGCTGGCGCCATTTTTGTCGTGGTAGAACGTGGCGGGGCTGTTGCGGGAAATGACGGTGAGTTTACCGCTGTCGCGAATCGCGTCCAGGCTGTCGCCGCTGCCACAGGCGCTAAGCAGGCTGATCAGCAAGCAGACAAGAGAGCTGTTTTTGAGGGTCGTCATGGCGCCATTATGCCAGTTGCGGGGCATTGAGGTAAGCCGGTTTTTATTGTCACCTATCGTTTCAGTTTGCGGTACAATGCCGCCTTTATATTTCTCGCAGGGTTTTTTGGGAGTTTGTTCATGCAAGTATTGTCAGGTGCTCCAGCCTTATCGGTGTTTCGGCGCCAGAAATTAGCCGCCAAATTAGCAGCTATTGCGCCGGATGTGGAGCTGCACGGGGTGCACTTTGTCCATTTTCTCGACCTGGTAGCACCGCTGGATGACAATGAGCTGGCGGTGATGCGAAAACTGCTGCAATACGGCCCCTCAGATTTGCCCGATGAATCAGAAGCGGAAGGGCAGGTATTGGTGTTGGTAGTACCGCGACCGGGCACACTGTCGCCCTGGTCGAGTAAAGCCACGGATATTGCGCACAACTGTGGCATCAGCGCGCTCAAACGTGTGGAGCGCGGGGTGGCTTATCACCTGGTGTTACCCGATCATTTAAGCGACAGTCAGCGCCAGGCGGTATTGGTGACGCTGCACGACAGAATGACCGAGGCGGTGCTGGGTTCCCTCGATGAGGCCGCCGCTTTGTTTAGTACCGCAGAGCCTGCGCCCATGGGGCGTGTTGATATTTTGGGTGGCGGTCGAGCCGCATTGGAACGGGCAGATACAGAACTTGGACTCGCGCTCGCAGCGGATGAGATGGATTATCTAGTCGATAGTTTTGTCCAGCTCGATCGCAACCCCTCGGATGTTGAATTGATGATGTTTGCGCAGGCCAACTCCGAACATTGTCGCCACAAGATATTCAATGCCACTTGGGTGATCGACGGCGAGCCTCAGGCTGAAAGTCTGTTTGGCATGATTCGCAACACCTATCGCTGCGGCGGCGAAAATGTGCTGTCGGCGTATTCCGACAATGCCGCTGTGGTCAGGGGGCCGGTGGCGGGGCGTTTTTATCCCAACGCGCAAAGCGGCGAATACGATTATTCCAGGGAGTCCATTCACCTGTTGATGAAGGTGGAAACCCACAACCACCCCACGGCGATTGCGCCGTTTCCCGGTGCGGGCACCGGCGCTGGCGGTGAGATTCGCGACGAGGGTGCGGTGGGGCGCGGCTCAAAACCCAAGGTAGGCTTGACCGGCTTTTCCGTATCTAACCTGCAAATACCCAACTATACCCACGCCTGGGAACAGCCCTACGGTAAGCCAGCGCGCATGGTGTCTGCGCTGGATATCATGATCGAAGGCCCAATTGGTGCCGCGGCGTTCAACAACGAATTTGGGCGCCCCAATCTCTGCGGTTATTTTAGAACCTTCGAAACCCTGGTGCCGGGGGTCAATGGCGACGAGGTGCGCGGTTATCACAAGCCGATTATGTTAGCCGGTGGCTATGGCAACGTGCGCGAGGAGCATGTGGCCAAGGGTGAAATTGCAGTGGGTGCCAAACTGATTGTGCTCGGCGGCCCAGCGATGTTGATTGGTCTGGGCGGTGGTGCGGCCTCATCGATTGCCAGCGGCGCCCAGGCGGAAGATCTGGATTTTGCCTCGGTGCAGCGTCAAAACCCGGAAATGGAGCGCCGCTGTCAGGAGGTCATCGACCGGTGCTGGCAGTTGGGCGATAACAACCCGATTGCCTTTATTCACGATGTGGGTGCGGGTGGTCTGTCCAACGCCTTACCCGAGCTGGTTAAAGACGGCGGCAGGGGCGGGCGTTTTGCGCTGCGCAATGTGCCCAACGATGAACCAGGCATGTCACCGCTTGAGATCTGGTGTAACGAATCTCAGGAACGCTACGTGCTCGCCGTGCAGCCTGAGGATCTGCCCCGTTTTGCTGATATTTGTGAACGTGAGCGCTGCCCTTACGCGGTGGTGGGCGAGGCCACCGAGGCCCTGCACTTAAGCCTCGGTGATACTCAGTTTAACAATGCGCCAGTGGATTTGCCCATGTCGGTGCTGTTTGGCAAACCGCCCAAAATGCAGCGTGAAGTCGCGCGTATGCAGGTAAAACAGCAGCCCCTGCGCCTGGCGGGTATCGACGCCGCTGATGCACTGGAAAAAGTATTGCAATTGCCGACGGTGGCCAGTAAAAACTTTTTGATCACCATCGGTGACCGTTCAATCACCGGCATGGTGCATCGCGATCAGATGGTAGGCCCCTGGCAGGTTCCCGTGGCGGATTGTGCGGTAACCACCGTCGGCCTGGACAGCTACGCAGGCGAGGCAATGGCCATGGGTGAGCGCACCCCGCTGGCCCTGCTCGATGGTCCGGCCTCCGGGCGTATGGCCATAGCCGAGGCCCTGACCAATTTGTGCAGCGTGCCCATTGCGGATATTGCCGATATTAAACTGTCGGCCAACTGGATGTGCGCCGCAGGTTATGGCCGCGAAGATGAAACCCTGTTCGATACGGTAAAAGCGGTGGGGATGGAATTTTGCCCGGCGCTTGGCCTTACCATCCCGGTCGGTAAAGACTCCATGTCCATGCGCACCACCTGGCGCGATGGTGAAGAGGATAAAGCGGTAACCGCGCCGGTGTCCCTGGTGATTTCTGCGTTTACGCCAGTGCCCGATGTGCGCGGCTCGGTAACACCGCAGCTCTGTCTCGATGACGACGCGGCAATCGTGCTGGTGGATTTAAGCACCGCGCAATCCCGCCTCGGCGGCTCCGCACTGGCGCAGGTTTACTCGCAACTGGGTACACACGCGCCCGATGTCTCGGCCAGCGACCTGAAAGCACTGTTTGTTTTGGCGCAGGAAACACTGCAGGCGGGCAAGGTGCTGGCCTGCCACGATCGCTCCGATGGCGGCCTGATCGTTACCTTGCTGGAGATGGCCTTTGCGGCGCGCTGCGGCTTGGATATCAGCCTGGATACGGGGGCGGACGATGCCCTGGATGCCCTGTTTAACGAAGAAGTGGGCCTCGTATTGCAGCTTAAAGGTGCCGATGTCGAAGCATTTTTAGCGCGCGCCGCAGAGCTTGGCCTGGGCGCTAAATGCCGCGTTATTGGTAAGGCTATCGCCGGCGAGGATGTTTTTATTCGCGGTCGGCACGGTGTGATTGTCCAAGACTCCCGGGTGCGTTTGCAACAGCTCTGGTCGCGTGGCAGCTATGAGATTCAAGCCCTGCGCGACAATCCCGATTGCGCCAAAGAAGAATTTGCCCGTATCGCAAAAAACGACCCCGGCCTCAGCCCGCTGCTGAGTTTTGACCAAAACGACGACATCAGCGCGCCGTATATCAACGGCGCCGCACGCCCGAAAATCGCGGTGCTGCGCGAGCAGGGCGTGAACGGTCAGGTGGAAATGGCGGCGGCCTTCCACAAGGCGGGTTTTGCGCCGTTTGATGTGCATATGAGCGATTTGTTTTCCGGCAATTATCAGCTCGCCGATTTTCAGGGTCTGGTCGCCTGCGGCGGTTTCTCCTACGGCGATGTATTGGGCGCGGGTGAAGGCTGGGCAAAAAGCATTTTATTCAACAGCGCCCTGCGCGATCAGTTTGCCGAGTTTTTTGCGCGCCCCGACAGTTTCGCCCTGGGTGTGTGCAACGGTTGTCAGATGATGGCGAATTTAAAGAGCCTGATTCCCGGTGCCGAGCACTGGCCACATTTTGTGCGCAATCGCTCCGAGCAGTTTGAAGCGCGCCTGTCACTGGTGGAAGTGGGTGGCAGCCCCTCGGTGTTGTTGCACGGTATGAACGGCTCACGCCTGCCAGTGGCGGTTGCTCACGGTGAGGGCAGGGCAGAGTTCGCCGACGGTAAGCAGCAAGCCTGCGCAGCGGACAAACTGATCGCGCTTAACTATGTGGAAAACAGCGGCGAGCGGGCCATAAGCTATCCCGCCAATCCCAATGGCTCACCCGATGGCATCACCGGCCTTTGCTCCAGGGATGGCCGCGTCACCATTATGATGCCCCACCCGGAGCGCGTGTTCAGAACCAGCCAACTCTCCTGGGCGCCTGCCGACTGGCCAGAGGACAGCCCCTGGTTGCGGCTGTTCAGAAATGCGAGGCGGTTTGTGGGTTAGCTGAAACCGCCTCAGTCGGCGCAATACCGCGTTAAAAATGACTTCAACATTTTTTGTCTGGGAAAACCGTACTGATAACTTTATTAAATACAAAGCCGGTTCCCAGTACCGCCCGCACCCCAAAAGACTGGTGCGCATCGATACGGCTGTGGATGGCATTCGAGTGTCACAGTATAAAATGACTTATGAAGAAGTGGGGGTTGATAATCGCTCCAGGCTTACCCGGATCGAGCAGTGTGATGACGCCGGCTTGTGTAAAAAACCGCTGGAGTTTGCGTGGTGGCATGACGGTAATACCGAATATCAGTTAACTCGCATGGCGGTGCCTTTTTTTGATACGGGCCTGGATGATACAAACACAAACCCACCACCCCAGTTTGCTTATACAACGCCGCGTTGGCATGACCTGAACGGCGATGGTACCCCGGATTACGTTCACCACGTGCCCTTGCCACAAGGCGGGTACAGCAACACCACAGCGACATTTGAAATCCTGATGTCCAGTTCCTCGGGCTATCAGCAGGTGACATGGACAACGAGCGTGGCGGGGAGTCCTCTGGCTTACCACTGGGCGGATATCAATGGCGATGGCCGAACGGATATTATGCTGAAACAAAATGGGGTGTATAAAATAGCGCTTGCCACAGCCGATGGCTTTGTCGAACCGAACTGGACACTGCCGTCGGGCTTTAATCCTTTTTACCTTATCGATATGAATGGCGACAGTTTGCTGGATCTTGCGATTCAGGAAAGCCATTGTACGTTTATTCCCGGCATTGGTTCACGCTGCACCTATACCTATAAGGTCAGTCTCAACACCGGCGCCGGTTTTGCGTCTGAGTCTACCTGGGCAGACGATTTGCAAGGGCATTATGTTTTGCAGGATATGAATGGCGATGGTCTGGCCGACCTGCTGAAGAATGATCGCTACGCCTATTTTAATAATGGTGCGGGCTTCGCCGCCACTGCCCATGATTTTGGTTCAGCGGGCTACAGAGTCTCACCGTACATGTGGATGAGTACCTATCGGGACTATAACGGTGATGGGTTGGCCGACAGGCACACACGTATTACCGGCAACCCGTCTCAGTATAAGCTCGAGTACAATACCGGCAAGGCTTTTGTTCTGGCGAAAACCAATGTCCGTGCCACCAGTGGCCTGGATATTGAAGCGAATGGTTTTGGCGATACCTATATACGGAATGTGGTGGGTACTTATGGCTACTATACCTACGCCTCACTGCATTTTACCAGCGACGAGCAGGGCACGGAAGGTGCGTCTACACGGTTGATCGACAACGAAATTGGTATTGATAAATTTCAGCAGATGACCGATCTCAATGGCGATGGTGTAATGGAATACACCATTGCGGAGACCCATGTTTGTCAGAAGTTTGTCAATCACCTGGGGTACTGGGTCAAACGTTTTTGCGAAACCGGCCAGCTTAGAGTGTACGAAAGCCAATCCGGCCACCTCCACCGCTTAAAAAGCATCACCACCGGCACCGGTGCACAAACCCTGTTCACCTATAAAGCGATTACCGACCACAGTATTTACAGCAAACGCAACGATGGCGTGTTGCCTGTTGTGGATGTGCAAAACAGCCAAACCCATGTGGTCACCGAGTTGAAACGCAGTAACGGTTTGGGTGGGTTCTGGCGCACCACTTATACGTACGAGGGTCTGAAACATGACACCGGCGGGCGCGGCTATTTGGGCTTTGCTCGCATCACTGCGCGCAACCACCAGGATCAGACCATCACCACCACAGATTATGCGCAACAGTTTCCCCTGGTTGCTGAGCCCATCGCCATCGAGGTCAAACGCGCCAGCGATCAGCAATTAGTCAGCCGCAGCGATCTCAGTTACAGCCTCCTGGGGGAAGTGGGCAACCAGCCGGTATTTCCATGGTTGAGCGAACGCATTGATAAAGTCTACTCGCCTGACGACGGCAGCTTGCTATCGACGACCACAACGACAACCCAGGTTGACAGCTTCGGCTCTGTTACCGAGCAGAGCACCGAAGTGGTCGATCACGGCACGGGGGATGCCACCAGGACGCGCACGATCAATACCCTCAGCAACGACATCAGTAGCTGGCGTATTGGTCAGCTTGATCAGCAGCAACAGCAGTTTTATAAGAACGGTGTGCGCGACAGTAGCCTGGACAGGGTCACGCACTACAGTTACGACCCTGCCACGGGCTTGCTCACCAAAACCCATCAGGAGCCCGGTAGCGGCGCAGGGCTGGAGCTTGTTACCGAGCAAAGCTACGACAGTTTTGGCAACCTCATCAGCCAGAGTATCAGTGGGCCAGGCTTGCAAGCGCGCAGCTCGACCATCGCCTTCGATGTGCGCGGGCAGTTTCCGCTCACGCTGACCAATGCCCTGGGGCACACGGTCAGTCGCACCTGGGATGCGCGCTTTGGCAACAAGCTTTCAGAGACGGATTCCAACGGCCAAACCACACACTGGGTATATAATGATTTCGGTCAGCTCGTCAGCGAAACCCGTCCCGACGGTACCCAGACGAGCACGCTTTTTTATGAAGATACCAGCTTACCGAACGCCGCTTACGTCCGTGTCAGCGTTGAAACCGGCAAAGGCCCCGGCAGGCAATGGTATGACAGGCTGCATCGCCCCTTGCGTACTGAGGCGGTTGGTTTTACCGGTAGCCGCATTTGGCAGGATACCGAGTATGACCACTACGGCAGAACCCTGCGGCAATCTGCGCCGTATTTTCAGGGCGACAGTCCGGTCTACACCAGCACCAGTTATGATGAGCGCAGTCGTATTACCGCGATAAACGCCGCAGACCCCGCGCAATCACAGACCTTTAGCTATAACGGCCTTGCAATCACCACAACAGATGCAGCGGGGCGCAGCACGGTAAAAACCAGTAATGCTCTGGGGCAAGTGGTAGAGGTGGTCGACGCGCAAAACACGGTGATGCAATTGCGTTATGATGCCGCGGGTAACCGCGTTCGCGTCACCAACGCGGTGGGCACAGCGCAAGAAAACAGCGTGACCTATGAATACGACAAACTCGGCCGCCTGCTCGCACAAAATGACCCGGATCATGGTATTTACCGCTATAGTTATGATGCTCTCGGGCAGAAGCTTACGGAAGTTTCCCCGAAAATGGCCGCTGCGGGCACCCACCTCAGCTGGCAATACGATGTGCTGGGGCGCGTTACGAGGCGTACTGACAGCGATGGTGTGACCAGTTGGGCGTATGACAATGTCACCGGTGGTGCTCTGGGTGTCGGCAAGCTTGACACCGAGCAGACAGCCGGTTTCTCGCGCAGCTATCGCTACGCCCCGGGCGACTACGGCAGGCTTTCGGGCACAAGCATCCGCATTGATACCACTGTTTATGAAAGCGGCATTACCTACAACGGCAACGGCCAGATCGCTACCCAAAGCTACCCCGCACAGGCGGGCGCCGCCGCCTTTACCGTGGCCTATCGCTACAACGCCGCAGGCTATTTAGAGCGTGTGCAATCGACTGATGGTGCCAGTGTGTACTACCAACTGCTGGATACCGACGCCGCCGGCCGCATGAGCCTGCGCTGGCTGGGCGATGGCAGTGTCAAGAGCCAGAGCTATGATGGCGTATCCCCCCGCATTGCTCACCAGCACACCAGCGCCGCGAGCGGCGACACGGTACAGCAGTTTAGCTACAGTTACGACGACATGGGCAATATGACCGAGCGCCAGGATAATCTGCACCAGATTGCCGAACAGTTCAGTTTTGACCACTTGGATCGGCTTACCCAGGCGCAGGTAGTCGGCGCGACGGCCATCAACTTCGGTTTTGACAAACTCGGCAATATGACCGAAAAGTCTGACCTGGCCAGCGCCTACCAATACACCACCAGCGCCTTGCACGCGGTGACCCAGCTGCAAAACGCAGGCGCCAGCGAGCACATCGATTACGATGTGAACGGCAATCTCACCGACGGCGATGACCTGCCCACGGTAACGTGGACGAGCTATAACAAGCCCTCGAAAATCCAGAAGGGAGAAATAAGCTATGACTTCTACTACGGCAGCGACCACAAGCGCTACAAGAAAAAGCGCAATTCCCTGGTAACCCACTATCTCGGTGACAGCACCGAAATCATCCGCCGCGCCACGCCCGAAATCCGTTACACCTTAAAAGCCAACGGCGTAGCGTTTATGATCAGGCGCGAGCGGGGC